>Ga0224723_1002140_pt1 | contig 11166 bp, 7 predicted proteins | sample Balambano_FR2_Me_FD_161647 | JGI IMG/M metagenome (GOLD analysis project Ga0224723, IMG submission 161647) | Freshwater sediment microbial communities from Lake Towuti, South Sulawesi, Indonesia - Balambano_FR2_MetaG | ecosystem: Environmental > Aquatic > Freshwater > Lake > Sediment | place...
GCCCCGACTGTCAGGCAGGGCAGCATAGGCGCTGTTGCCGGGCAGGCCGTCTTTCGCGGTGATGTGCCGAAGGATTCGCGCGGGCGATTCGCTTACATTCAGCACGAAGATGCCGTAGTTAAAGGTGTTCACCCACATTTCGCTGCCAATTTGCTGCATGGAAAGCGTGAGAAAGTACGAACTGTCGGGCCGGTTAAATGCAGGAAGTTGGAGGCGTTGCAGGTTACCCGTAGTTGCCTCGCGCACAAAAACTACCCTGTTTACGGCTGCCCAGGTACGCCCCAACGTATCTATTTGCACACAGGCCACATTATTAAACCCCTGGTCGCTGTTGTACAAGCGGTGCTGACCAGTGGCCATGTTGAACAACAACAAGTTACCGCGTAGCGCAAACGCCCAACTATCGTTCTGCCGCACCATATGGCGCACCTGTTTGCCTTCAGTAACCGATTTTAAAGGTTTGTAGTACGAAAATTTTTTGTTGGCCTTGTTGAATTGCAGCAGACCGGTAGATGTTCCCACCAGCAGGTTTTGCTGATCCAGGTCTGACACACACAGTGGCGTGATGAGGTTGCTATGACCGGGCAACGTTACCTTGACGCGCTGAATCGCACCGGTGCCTCGGTTCATGATATTGAGTGTGCCCCCGGTGGTGCAAATGTATAATTGCCCCAGCCGATCTTCATACACGTTGCGCACAATGTTGTCGCTGATCGAATTCGGATTGTAGGGCTCGTGGTGATGGTGCTCAAACTTTATTTTGGTGCGATCGAACTTGTTGATTGGCCCCGCTGTGCCGGCCCACACGATGTTGGAGTTGTCGATGAAGATGGACGTATAAAAATTTCCTCCTACGAGGCCGTTCTCCTGCCTGGTCGCAGTTACAAAATTGCCCGTGGCACGATGGTATACCAACAGCCCCTCGCCCTTGGTGCCGATCCATAGCAGGCCGTCTTTATCCACGGCCAATCGCGAGATGGCGTTATAAAACCGGCTGGCCGTAGCCGGAAAAGCCTGCAGCACGTTAGAAGACGCAGTATCGATTTCGAACAGGCCGTGCCGTTCGGTGCCTACCCACAGATGTCCCTGCGTGTCGAAAGTGAGTGCGGTAGCGCGCACCACCGGGCGACTTTTGTCTGGCGACCACCCGTTAATGGCGAGACTCTTTTGAATGCCATTTTTTCTGACCACCAGCACTTCCCCCAGCGCAGCTATCCACAGTTGCCCGCGGCTAACCAGCAATTGTGTTGGATTGACTATTTTCTTTGAACTGGTCCATCGCACCAGCGTGTCGTTTTGCAACTGATACAAGCCGCTGGAAAATGAAGACACCCACGTGGTGCCATCGGCCGTTTGTACAATATCGTTAATGATAGGGTGCGACTCTTTGCTGGGCAGACGCACCAGCTTATCGGTGGCATAGTGGTATTGCAACACTCCGTTGTTTCGCGTGCCAATCAACAGGCGGTGGTGGGCTTTATCCCAAAACAACTTTGTAACCTCCCTGCGGTCGAAGGTGGTGGAGTCGGGAAAAATGGTGTTGTATTTTCTAAAATCGCGCCCATTGTAGCGGTACACCACGTCTTTGGCAAGCCACAACATGCCGTATTCATCTTGTGCAATGTCCTCAGTAAGCGAAGATAGTACCGTGCCGGGCACGGAGATTTGTTCAAACTGAAAGTTATCGGGCAGCGGTTGGCTGCGGGTAAACGTGGTAATAAGGGCACAGGCAAACGTTAAGAGATGGCGCATGGGCTAATCCTCCGGGTAAGGAATGAAAATAAAATTGGTAAACGCTTCATCGACCACAAACAGGCAACAGTACTCGTCCGGGTCTTTGTAGGTTTCCAGAAAATCAACTTCCTTATCAGGGGCAACCAGCTCGCGCTGGACAAACTCATTCAGAAACGATGCGTAGTAATTCCAAGTCAAACCCAGGGGGGCGCTATCCAACAGTAACTGTCCGATGGGTATGGTGTTTTTCGAGATTGCAAAAATAGGGTGGGCAAAACCTGCTTTACGGATTTGATACGAGGCCTCGCGCAGCGTGTCGGCTACTTTCACAAAATCGGATGAAATCGTGCCGAGGTATTTCCCGTTCAACTCTGTATCGTTCAGCATGGTTTAGGTTTACCAGCCGCTAAAGTAATTTACTGACAGTAAGAACGTAGCCCATACGCAGCATTTTTTCATTGAAACGTGCGCACAACCCGTGCTCAGGCCAATCCAGAGAGCCAACTGGGCTATTTTGGGAATACAACGATCAAATTTTAAAATGACATTTAACGGAAATTCACCTTTTTTACAGCAGTTTTATCCTCCACCATCGACTTCGAGTTAATACGCATTATCTATGAGCGCTCTTTTTCTAAAACACCAGTCCACGCTTCAGCGAGCCATCGAGGCTCTACATCAACGCACATTCTTTGCCGCCTTTCCAGAACACCCGGCACCGGCTGTTTATGGCGAAACGGCCGATGCCGATGGGCAGGCAAAATTTAATCAGGTACTCGGCCGAAAGTTTGAGGAATTGCAACAGGGCGAACCCGGGGGCTGGGCCGGCCAGGAGGAGTCGCCTTATCTGCAACAACCCCTTGGCATTCAATACCCGGTGTATGATGTTCCTCAACTGATCAAAAACGCGAAAACCGGCTTTCACCAATGGCGCAAAGTGAGCGCGCAAGAGCGAGCCGGTGTGTTGCTCGAGTCGCTGCAAAGCATCAAGTCGCGCTTCTTTGAAATCGCTTATGCTACCATGCACACCACCGGCCAGGGCTATATGATGGCCTTCCAGGCATCAGGCCCACATGCGGCCGACCGCGCGCTGGAAGCCATCGCAGCGGGTTATGAGGAGCTCCATCGCTTTCCTGCCTCGGTGTTGTGGGATAAGCCTATGGGAAAATTTAATATTCAATTGAGCAAAGAGTGGCGCGCAGTGCCCAAAGGTGTTGCCGTGGTCATTGGTTGCTCCACCTTTCCCACCTGGAATTCAGTTACGGGTATTTATGGCAGCCTGATAACGGGAAACAGTGTGATTGTGAAGCCCCACCCGGGCGCTATCTTGCCGATCGCGATTTTTGTTGCCGAGTTGCAGCGGGCGCTGGCTCAAAACGGTCTTAATCCGAACACCTGCCAACTGGCGGTGGATACGTTCGATCGCATGATCACGAAAGACCTGGCCGAACACCCTGATATCAAAATCATCGACTATACCGGCAACAGCGCCTTTGGATCGTACTTAGAGCAACTGCCCGGCAAAACGGTTTTTACTGAAAAGACGGGAGTCAATTCTGTCATTCTGGATTCGGTGGAAGATGCCGATAAGGTGGCGGCCAACCTTGCTTTTTCGCTTAACCTGTACAGCGGGCAGATGTGCACCGCCCCGCAAAACTTTTATATACCCGAGGGCGGCATTGCAACGGCACAAGGCAAGCTTTCATTCGATGAGTTTGCAGAGAAATTTGTTTCGCAGATAAACAGCTTGGTCGACAATGCAAAAGCGGGGCCGTTTGTGCTGGGGGCGGTGCAAAACAAAAAAACGTGCGAGCGCGTGGCCGATGCCGAAAAGCTGCCGGGCAAAGTGTGGCTAAAGTCGCGCACGTTCGAAAACCCCGTGTTTAAATCGGCCCGTGTGGCCACACCTGTAGTGCTGGAGGTCGACTCGGCCAAAAAAGAATTATTCAGCAAAGAACTGTTTGGGCCTATTGCTATGCTGATCAAAACAAAAAATACTGACGAGTCTATCGCCCTGGCCAGCGAGCTGGCTGAGAAGCAAGGCGCTATTTCGTGCGCGGCCTACACCACCAATGCGCAGGTGCGCGAACAGATTGCCGATGCGATGGCGTTGGCGGCCACTCCCGTGTCATTCAACCTGATCGGGGGAATTTACATGAATCAGAACGCTGCTTTTTCCGATTTTCACGTAACCGGTGGCAACCCATCGGGCAACGCCTCTTTTACCAATCCCGAATACGTGAGCAGGCGGTTTACATGGGTGGGCCATCGCGAGCCGGTGAAGGCATAGGGCATATGTTTATATGTTAGCAATGAGCACGAAACGGTACAGCTAAATCAAGCCGACACGAAACGATTCAAGGTATTCTTTCAGATTAGCTTAGCCAGCGTGTCGCAGAGGCGTTGAACTTCCTCTTCGGTGGTATCCCAGGAGCACATCAGCCGGCATTCATGAGTCTTTTCGTTCCACACATAGAAGGGGAACGTCTGCCGTAGCTGGGCAATGGTGGGCTCGGGCAGTATGGCAAACACACCGTTGGCGTCCACGCGCTGGGTAATTTTTACGTGTGGAATTTGGGCGAGGCCTTGCGCCAGCAAACGGGCCATGGCATTGGCATGGGTGGCGTTTCGTTTCCACAGGTCATCGGTGAGCAACGCTTCAAACTGTGCGCTGATGTAGCGCATTTTCGAGTGGAGTTGCATGCCTTGTTTGCGAATAAACTTAAAATCTGGCGCCAGGCCAGGCCTCAGAAAGACCACCGCTTCGCCAAACATAAGCCCGTTTTTTGTGCCGCCAAAGGAGAGCACGTCTACACCTGCATCGGTGGTAAATTCTTTAAATGATTTGTTCAGGCTCACAGCCGCGTTGGCCAGCCGTGCGCCATCCATGTGCAGGTAGAGGTTGTGTCGCCTGGCTACCTCACTCAACGCTTGTATTTCGTTCACAGCATACACGGTGCCGTATTCGGTGGCCTGTGAAATGGAAATAGCACCAAACTGCGGATGGTGTTGATCGTCTACCCGTTGAATGCGGTCATCTACCTGTTGTGCTGTAATCTTGCCATCAATGGTGGGCAAGGTAACCAGTTTACACCCTGTAAACTTCTCCGGGGCAGTAGATTCATCTACGTTGATGTGGGCCACTTCAGCGCATAGTATAGCGTTGTACGATTTTACAATTGCCGACAGCCCCAGCACATTGGCACCCGTGCCATTGTATACAAAAAATACCTGCGCCTGTTCGCCCAGCAGATCTCTTATTTTTTGTGTGGCGCGTTGGGTGTATTCATCGGCACCGTATGAAGCGGCATGATCAGCATTGGCGCGCTGCAAGGCGGCCATTACCTCCGGGTGAGCACCGGCATAGTTATCACTTGCAAACGACTTCATGCACCGTCAGAAAGTAACGAGGTAAGTTTGTACTTCGCCTTTGCGCTTTACCTTTACCGGCACGATCTGCCCTTTTTCAAACTTACCGAGCGCATCCATGTAGTGCTGAATATTTTTGATTTCTACTTCCCCAATTGCGGTGATGACATCCCCGGCCATTAGCCCTGCTTTTTGTGCCGGCTTCCCATCGCTTACCCCATCAATGAGCAGGCCTTCTTCGGTGGAGGTGTAGCTGGGCATCACCCCAAGCGTTACCTTAAAAGCGCGCGCGCTGCCCATTTGTTTGTTTTTTGTTTTCAGGAACTTGAGTTTTGGTTCACCGTCCAGCGATTCGATCAGCCTTGCAATGAGGCTCAGCACCTCAGCCTCGCCTTCATAGTTTATTTTTTCCCAGTCGTCAGTTGGCTTATGGTAGTCGCTGTGGCTGCCGGTAAAAAAGTGCAAAACCGGAATGTCTTTCAGGTAAAACGAGGCGTGGTCGCTGGGGCCCAGGCCGGCCGAGTCGGTTTTGACTTTAATTTTGCCTGTGTTGAGTTTTTGCAGGACGGGCTCCCACACAGGGCTGGTACCCGTGCCGCTTACCAGCAGTTCGCCACTAGCCGGCAGCCGCCCGATCATGTCCATATTGATCATGTAGTTAACACTTGCCAGGCTCACCGTGGGATGTTCAGTAAAATACTTTGAACCGTAAAGGCCGAGCTCTTCGCCACTGAAGCAGATAAATAGAAAGTTGTTCTTCTCTTTTGTTTTATTGGTGGCAAAGTAGCGGGCCAGTTCCAGCACTCCGGCTGTGCCCGAGGCGTTGTCGTCAGCCCCGTTGTGAATTTTGTTTTGCGGGTTGGCATCGGTGCTGTTACCATCCAGGCCCAGCCCCAGGTGGTCGTAATGCGCACCAATGATGATGGTGTGGGCAGCGCCATTGTCTAAGTAAGCCATGATGTTTTGTGCCGTGCCCTCGCGGCCAGTGCCATGAATACCCGCTTTAAAGGTAAAGGGTTGATCAAAGCCGCTTGTGCCTTTGGGTGCAAGCTGTAGTTTTTGGAATTCCCGCTCCAGGTAATCGTTGGCTTTTTGTTCGCCCGCGGTGCCGCTGCCACGGCCTTCAAACCCATCGCTGGCCAGCGTTTGGATATGATTTTTTATCCGGGCCGGATCAAACTGTTGGGCAGTAGCGGCCACCCAGGTTAAGATCAAAAAGGAAATAAGCGTTGTGCGCATGATGCCATGAATAGGTTTTGCTATCGCGAATTTAGTTTTTATCGCGAAGTGTAAAGCCCTATTTTTGATAAACAATCTACCCAAGCCATGCCCAATCTTAAATTTGTTGTACTTACCGATTTTTCGCCTCTCGCTAAAGTTGCCTTGCAGTATGCTGCAAAGATGGCTGCAAAAATGCAGGCTGACATCACCATTCTCAACACCGTTCGGGTAGATGGTGTGCCCAAGTCGAACCTGCGCTGGAAGCAGATCGAGAAAGAGATCTTGGCCGCTGCCGAAGATGAGGGCAAGAAATTGGTGGACGAACTGTCGGGCAAGTCGGGCAACGCTATCTATTTTAAGGCACTTCGCGCCCATACGGTTGCTGAGATGGTGAAGAAATACACCGATAAGAACAAACCTGACCTGGTCATCATGGGCAGCCAGGGCGCCTCGCAGCTAAAAAAAGCACGACTGGGGGGCACCACAGTGTCGGTAATCGATTCGGTTAAAGCCCCTGTGTTGGCCATCCCCAAGTTTGCCGAGTTTAAGTCTTTCAAGCACGTAGTTTACGCCACCGATCTTCGCAACATCGCAAAAGAGTTGGAGTTACTCATTCCCTTTCTGAAGGGTTTTGGCAGCCACCTCCACGTGGTACATGTGGTAACGGCCATCGACAAAAAAGTAGAGCTGCTGCGTACCCTGGCCGAAGAGGCAATCCAACAAACCAACTATCCACACATAGACTTTAAGTTGGTTATTGACGATAACGTGCCCGATGCCATTGACAAACACATCAAGCATGTGAATGCCGAGTTGCTCACGACTTTTACGCACGAACTTAACCTCTACGAAAAACTTTTCGGCCTGAGTGTAACGCGCAGGCTGGCCTACCAGGGCAACATTCCGTTGCTGGCTTTTAAGCGCAAGGCCTAGAACTCCGCATTACCCGGAAAGCGCGGGTAGGGGATGACATCGCGAATGTTCGTCATGCCGGTTACGAACAAGATCAATCGCTCGAAGCCCAGCCCAAAACCGCTGTGCGGGGCCGAGCCAAACCTGCGCAGGTCCAGGTACCACCACAGTTCTTTTTCGGGAAGGCCAAGTTCTTGCACGCGCGCCAACAGCCACTCGAGACGTTCTTCGCGTTGTGAGCCACCGATAATCTCGCCTATGCCCGGAAAGAGCACATCCATAGCGGCTACGGTTTTGCCGTCTTCATTCTGCCGCATATAAAATGCCTTTATGTCCTTGGGATAGTTGTAGAGAATAACCGGCTTTTTGAAGTGCTTCTCTACCAGGTAGCGCTCATGTTCACTTTGGAGATCCACGCCCCAGGCATCTACCAGGTACTGAAACTTCTTTTTCTTGTTAGGATTTGACTCCCGCAAAACGTCAATCGCTTCGGTATACGACAGGCGCTGAAATTCATTTTCGGCCACGAAGCGCAGGCGCTCCAGCAATCCCATGGCGTTTCGCTGTTCTTGTGGCTTGCCAGCCTCCTCTTCGGCTGCCCGCCTGTCGAGAAACTCCAGGTCGTCAGAGCAGTTTTCAAGCGCATACGTAACCAGGTACTTCAAAAACTCCTCCGCCAGTTGCATGTTGTCGGCCAGCTCGTAGAAGGCCATCTCCGGTTCTATCATCCAGAACTCGGCCAGGTGGCGCGTGGTGTTAGAGTTCTCAGCCCTGAAGGTGGGGCCAAAAGTGTAGATGTCGCCCAGGGCCAGTGCGTACGTTTCGCCCTCCAACTGGCCCGACACCGTCAGGTTGGTTTCCCTGCCGAAAAAATCTTCTTTATAGTTGATGTGCCCATGTTCATCGCGGGGCGGCTGGCCCAGGTTAAGAGTGGTAACTCGAAACATATCGCCTGCACCTTCAGCATCCGAGCCGGTAATGATGGGTGTGTGGATGTAGAAAAAGCCGCGTTCGTTAAAAAAGCGGTGGACCGCAAAGGCCATGGCATGGCGCACGCGCATCACGGCACCGATGGTGTTGGTGCGACTGCGCAGGTGGGCGATCTCGCGCAAAAATTCCAGCGAGTGCTTCTTGGGCTGTAGCGGAAATTTCTCGGGGTCGCTATCACCCAAGATGTCGAGCGATATAACTTTCACCTCCACCGCCTGCCCCTTGGCAGGCGAGGGTATGAGCAAACCCGTAATCGCCACGCAGGCCCCGGTGGTGACTCGCTTCAGCAACTCTTCGGGTTGAGAATTCAATTCCACCACAGCCTGGATATTGTTGATGGTGCTGCCATCATTGATGGCGATAAACTGGTTGTTGCGAAAGGTGCGCACCCAGCCCTTCACAGTAACCGGTTGGCCGCCTGGCGCTGTAACTAAGAGTTGCTTGATTTTAGTTCGTGACATGTAGTTGGCAGACGTGATTTTGTGAGGTGCAAAAAACGCTATTTTGTGCCGTGGAAAAAAGTTTTTGAAGACCAGATAGTCGTCCTTTAAAAACTCATTTCTTTTGAATCATGATTCCTTATGATTCTTTATGCTGGATTTTGACCTTGAACATGTGCACGCTGATGTGCGCTGGCTCGTGAGTACTGCGCATAAAGGGTGTAGGCGCACATATTCTTCAAATAGGCAGGCCACGCGCCAGCCGCGCAAAGAGGTGCGGCTTTCCCAAAAAGAACAACTTACCAATCAAAAATCTGAAAGGTTTTCTATTCCAAGTTCACTTTCCTGGCAACGTGAAAGATATTTTACGTTGGCTCTACTTTCTCAACAGCACCAAGGTACCTTCCCTCGAGAACACCCGGCCGGACAGATCGGTAATCTCTGCTTTCCACACGTAAGTGCCCTCAGGCATTGGCAGAAAGCTTCTGGTGCCATCCCACGGCTCGTTTTTGTCGCTGGCAAAAATCAACGTGCCCCACCGATCAAAAATCCGAATCTTCATCGACTCAACATACTGGCCGGTAATGGTAAACTGATCGTTTAGCCCATCCTTATTGGGTGTAAAGGCCGTGGGAAAGGTGAGGGCCACTTCCTTGCGAAAGGTTACCTCGTTGGAAACAGAGGCAGGCAGCCCGAGGTTGCTGGTTGCAGGTGTGGCAACAACCCGGTACGAAATCACCTGGTTATTCAAATCGGGAGTATCGTCTACCAGCGTGGTGTCCAGCGCGGTATTAAACGTTCTGATCAGCCGGTTATCGATGTCGTACTTTTCTACCGTATAATTTCTAACGCCATTTCGCCAGCCGGTAAATTTCGTCCAGTTCAAGGTTACGGCATTTCGGCTGTCCATGTTGCCCTGCAGCCTCACCGGGCAAGTAATGATGCCCACCAGGCTGCGGTTCTCGCACAAGTCTTCGTAATTAACCTGGTAGCATACCCGTGTAGCTGCGTCAAAAAATGAATCGGTAAAAGTATTGTCGGTAGTGTTGCCACCAGGGAACGTGTTGTTATTCAGGAAGCGCAGGATGTCAAATGCTTTTACTTTTTGCTGCGGGTTTGAGAGCCACGACAACTGCACGCCATTGCCTACTACTGCACTGACGTTTTCAATAGCCGGTGGCGCAGTATTTACAAAAGCATCTACACACTTCTCCAGCGAAGTACTGCTAGCACCGCTGGCGTAGCGAGTCGTAAGCCGGTAACAGTAGGTGGTGTTGCACGTTACGTCTTGGTCGGTAAAGGCAAGGGGTGCACCCGGTATGGTGGTGTAGGGTTTTTGATCGCGTTGAATTTCCACCCTGGTAATGCCGGTGGTACTGGTTGCCCATGTCAGTTGGTTGCGCGCGCTTTGGGCGGCAACATCAAAGTTTTGTGTACACACGGTTGAGGAGTACGTGGTGGTGTTGCTGCATGGATCAAATGCGCCAATGCGAAAGCAGTAGTAGTTGTCATCAAGCCGCAGATTGGTAGCTGTAAATTTATTGCCTCCGTAAACGTTTCGCAGCAGTTGAAAAGAAGATGCATTGTTTACTGCCACCTCCAGGCGGTACTGAATATTATTTTGTATGGTGTAGGCAATGTCGGCCGAGCCAGCATCGAGGGCCACTACCGAATTTAATGTGGGCCTGGGCAATGTAGCCAGCGTGGTAATCGTTTGGGTCTTTGCCCGGCAGTTGTCGGCCGCATTCAGGTCGCGCCCGCGCACAGCAATGGTGTACGTGCCGGCAGGGCTGTACGCATGCTGCGCGGTAATGTTGGTGCCAAATGGCAAGATGGTTTCCGGGATATTGTCGTTGTTGAAGTCGATTACGTATTGATCGTAATTGTTATCGGTTACCCGGATGGAGGTGCGATGCCCCGAACATGAATAGATTTCAAAATTTGGTTCTATGTTTTGATCTACCGTGATGGTGATGTCGTCAGCACCGATGCTCTGGTACAACACTGAAAGCCTGAATGTGCCCGGTGTGGTGTAGGTGTAGGTAAAAACGTTTTGCTGTTGGCCTTTTGACTCGTAGTCCATCAGGCAGGGTTTTCCCGGGGTACACTCGCCCGTGGTGATCAGGTTGGTGTTCGTAATGGTTACGATGAAAGGCGCACATCCCTTCACTTGGTCTACCTGAAAGCGGCCCAGTCGGCTGTTGTATTGAGCCTGCGCAGCCGTAGCCCATCCGGCAAGAAAAAAAGCAAGCACGACTGACGGGTGGGCGCGTCTCATCATTCAACTAAGTTAACCTCTTTTAAAAACTTTTCGGTTTTGTGCAGATCATCGTGCAGCAGCCGATCGGTATCTAAAAACGCCACGTGCTGCCGAAAATTATCCACCCATTGCTCTAACGCCTCGCTGCTGCGCAGCGGCCGCCTGAAATGCAACGCCTGCGCTGCCGTGATCAACTCAATGGAGAGAATGGAATAAACGTTGTTTACCACACGGTACAGC
>Ga0224723_1002141_pt1 | contig 11166 bp, 8 predicted proteins | sample Balambano_FR2_Me_FD_161647 | JGI IMG/M metagenome (GOLD analysis project Ga0224723, IMG submission 161647) | Freshwater sediment microbial communities from Lake Towuti, South Sulawesi, Indonesia - Balambano_FR2_MetaG | ecosystem: Environmental > Aquatic > Freshwater > Lake > Sediment | place...
GCCTGCTGGCCTCGCCGCAGTACGGCGAGCGCTGGGGCCGCCACTGGCTGGACGTGGCGCGCTACGCGGACACGAAGGATCTCGTGCTGCTCTACGGCCGGGACGCGCTGCGTCCCTACGCCTACACGTACCGCGATTATGTGATCCGCGCGTTCAACGAGGACGTGCCCTTCGACCAGTTCATCCGCGACCAGCTCGCCGCGGACCTCGTCGAGCCGGCGCTGCCGCCGTGGCGGCTGGCGGCGCTGGGCTTCCTCACGCTCGGCCGGCTCTTTGACAACAACGTCCACGACCAGCTCGACGACCAGATAGACACGGTCACGCGCGGCTTCCTCGGACTCACGGTGAGCTGCGCGCGCTGCCACGACCACAAGTACGACGCCATCACGATGGCGGACTACTACGGCCTCTACGGCGTCTTTGCCTCCACGGAGCAGCCGTATGCGCTGCCGCTGATCGAGGATCCGGCGCAGGTGCTGGGCGGGAGTGAGTTCGAGGCCAGGCTGGCCAAGGCGAGGAACAAACTTGAAGACCACATTGACGCCGAATTTGTCAGACTCACTGCCGATTTCCGAAGAAGGCTGGGTGACTATCTCGTCGAGGCGGGCACGACCAGGCCGGGTTTGTGGGAAACCACCCAGTTTGCCCTGTCACTCACCCCTGAGAACCTCCGTCCCGCGCTGCTGCAGAAGACGCGGCGTTTCCTCACCCGGCGCGCGATGCCGGAAGATCGCGTCTTCGGGCCGTGGGCCGTGCTGATGGCGGCGGAGGAGGCGGAGCTGGCGGGCGGCGTGGCGCCGTTGCTCGCCGGGCATGACGGCTGGAATCCGTTCGTGCTGGCGGCGCTGGCCGGGCCGGAAGTGACCAACCGCCTCGGCGTGGCGCGCGCCTATGCGGGGCTTCTCCGTGGGCTCCACGACGCCGGCCTCGCGCGGGCCTGCGGCGAGGAGGCGCAGTTCTTCACCGGCGACGAGCGCGAGCTGCTGGCGGTCATCCGCGGCCCGGACAGCCCCGTGGCCTTCGAGCGACGCGACGCGCCGGACCACATGTCGCGCCCGCAGAAGGACCGCTACAACGGGCTGGTCCTGAACCTCGACAAGCTCGCCGCGCACGCGGCCAGGCAGCCGCCGGCGCGCGCGATGGTGGTGGCGGACCTGCCGTCGCCCCACGAGCCGCGCATCTTCGGGCGCGGCAATCCGTCGCGGCCGGGCGAGGCCGTGCCGCGGGGCTTCCTGCGCGTGCTGAACGGCGGGCAGGCGAAGCCCTTCGGCGAGGGCAGCGGCCGGCTGGAACTGGCCGCCGCCATCACCGCGCCGGACAATCCGCTCACGGCGCGCGTGCTCGTGAACCGGGTGTGGATGCACCATTTCGGCGAGCCGCTGGTGGCCTCGACGTCGGACTTCGGCACGCGCAGCGCGCCGCCGACCCACCCGGAGCTGCTGGACTGGCTGGCCAGTGAGTTCATGGCCTCGGGCTGGAGCCTGAAGTCACTCCACCGGGTGATGGTCCTGAGCGCCGCGTACCAGCAGTCGTCCACGCCCGCGACGCCCGCGGAAGGGGAGGATGCGGAAAGCCTGCGACTGAAGACGGAACGCCTGTTCGGCCTTTACCCGCGGCGACGGCTCGACATGGAGGCCATGCGCGACTCGCTGCTCTTCCTGGCCGGGCGGCTCGACACGCGGCCCGGCGGCCGGCCGGAGGACGTGGCCGGCGACCCGCAGAACCGCCGCCGCACCGTGTACGGCCTGGTGGACCGGCAGAACCTGCCGGGGCTGTTTCGCGCCTTCGACTTCGCGTCGCCGGACCAGTGCGCCGAGCGGCGGCCCAAGACCACGGTGCCGCAGCAGGCGCTCTTCGCGATGAACTCGCCGTTCGTGCTCGAGCAGGCCCGCACCCTGGCCGCGCGGCCGGAGATCGCGGGCGAGGCGGACCCCGCGCGGCGCGTGGACGCGCTTTTCCGCCGGGTGCTCGGCCGCCCCGCCGCGGAGCACGAACGCGACGCGACGCTCGGCTTCGTGGCGTCGGCCGCCGAGGATGGTGGCCCGTCCCCCTGGGAGCAGCTCGCGCAGGTGCTGCTCGTGAGCAACGAGGCGGTGTTTGTGGATTGAACGGCCGCGCCCACGCGCGCATTTTTCGCCATGCACAGCCACCGCCCAAGGAACCGGCTCAACGGCCGCGGCCGGTCCGGCCCGTCGGCCGCCGTGAAGACCGTTTGGCCGGCCATGCAGCCGGGACTGTATCCTTGGCTGTCGGCGCACACGGGGCTAGTTCCCGTCGAGAGAATCCAGGCCTATTGCGACGCGCTGGGACGTGAGTTTCGCGCCCGCCGGATCATGCTTTTCGGCTCCTACGCGAACGGCACGCCCGGCCCCGACTCCGACGTGGATCTGCTGGTCATCCTGCCCTTCCGCGGGCGCGAGGTGCGGAAGGCCGTCGAGATGCGGACGCGCGTGGCGGCCCCGTTTCCGCTGGACCTGCTGGTGAGGAAGCCGGAGTTCGTGGCCCGCCGCCTCTCGGAGCGGGACATGTTCATGGTCGAGGTCATGGAGCGCGGGCGGACGATGTATGAAGGCGAGCACCCGGGAATGGATCGCCAAGGCTGAGGAGGACTTCGCCGTGGCCACGTCGCTCGCCCGCCGCCGAAAGAAGCCGCTCTGGGGGCCGCTGGCCTTCCATGCGCAGCAGTGCGTGGAGAAGTATCTGAAGGTACGGCTGAATGAGGCGGGCGTTTCGTTTGGCAAGACGCACAACCTGGAGCAGCTCCTGGTGCTGGCCTTGCCGAGCGAGCCGCTTTGGGCGGCGTTCCAGCCCGCCTTCGCCCAGGTAACCCAGTTTGCCGTTGAGCCGAGGTATCCCGGCTTCAATGTAACCAAGCCCGAAGCACGGCAGGCGCTCGGGCACTGCCGCAGGTTTCGTCTCGAGGCCCGGCAAGGCTTTGGCCTGAGCTGAACTCACCGAGCCATGAACCCCCTCGAACACCTCCCCCCGCGCCACCTCACCCGCCGGCAGATGCTGCGGCAGATGGGCACGGGCCTCGGCTTCCTCGGCCTGGCCGGCGTGCTGGGCGACGCCCGGCTGCTGGCCGGCGATGTCGCCCACACGGAATCGAGGGGCGGAAACCCGCTCGCGCCGAGACCGCCGCATTTTCCCCCGCGCGCCAGGCGCGTCATCCACATCTACCTCAACGGCGGGCCGTCGCAGGTGGACACCTTCGATCCCAAGCCGGCGCTCGCGAAGCACGCCGGGAAGCCGCTCCCCTCCGGCAACCTGCCCACCGAGCGCCCGCTCGGCGCGGCGCTGCCCTCGCCCTTCACGTTCCGGAAGTACGGACAGAGCGGCCTTGAAGTGAGCGAGATCTTCGCGAAGACGGCGGAGCACGCGGACGACCTGTGCCTCATCCGCTCGATGCACGCGAACACGCCGAACCACGAGCAGTCCATGCGCCTCATGAACTGCGGCGACGAGCGGCTCTCGCGGCCCAGCTACGGCGCGTGGGTCACCTACGGCCTCGGCACGGAGAACCAGAACCTGCCCGGCTTCATCGCCATGTGCCCCGGCCTGCCGGTCTCCGACGTGTCCAACTGGCGCGCCGCCTTCCTGCCCGGCATCTACCAGGGCACGCACATCAACACGAAGAAGACGCGGCCCGAGGAGCTGATCGAGAACATCACCAACGCCCGGCTGTCGCTCGGCGCGCAGCGGCGGCAGCTCGACCTGCTCGCCGAACTCAACGCCGACCACCAGCGCCGGCGCGGCGACGATCCCCAGCTCGAGGCGCGCATCCAGTCCTTTGAACTGGCCTACCGGATGCAGCTTGAGGCCACCGACGCCTTCGACATCAGCAAGGAGCCGGAGCACGTCCGGAAACTCTACGGTGACACCGTGCAGTCCCGGCAGCTCCTGATCGCGCGGCGGCTCATCGAGCGCGGCGTGCGCGTGGTGCAGTGCTACCACGGCGACGTGCAGCCCTGGGACAGCCACGACATGATCGCCGAGGAGCACCGGCGGCTCGCCGGGCAGATTGACCAGGGCATCGCCGCGCTGCTCACGGACCTGAAGCAGCGCGGGCTGCTGCAGGACACGCTGGTGATCTGCGGCGGCGAGTTCGGCCGCACGCCCGCGGTCGAGATGCCCGCGCCCGGCACGCCCGGCAACGGCCGGGGCCGCGACCACAACCACTACGGCTTCACAGTCTGGCTGGCCGGCGGCGGCGTGAAGGGCGGCCACGTCCACGGCGCCACGGACGAGTTCGGCTTCCGCGCCGTCGAGCAGCCCGTCCACGTCCACGACCTGCACGCGACGATGCTGCACCTGCTGGGCTTCGACCACGAGCGGCTCACCTACCGCTACGCCGGCCGCGACTTCCGGCTGACGGACGTGGAGGGCGTGGTGGTGAAGGGCATCCTGGCCTGAAGCCGCGCGCCTGGCCGGGGGCGGTTGGAACCGGAAAGGCTGGAAAAGCCCGAGCGGCTTTCCTGCTTCCTGCCTTTCTCATTCGAAGTCCCAAACGGAGCCGCTACCCACCAACCCGGACGGGGAGTGCTCCACCCCGGCCGATGGGGAGGTGGCGGAGCGCCGAACTCCGATCCGGCGCGCGGGTTTGCCCGGGCCGCACCCGCCGGGCTGGAGGCTGGCACGCCACCGCGTGCCACCGGGCGGTCGGGTCGCCGCTTGCGGGCGGGCCGGCGCGGCCCTTAGCGTGCCGGCCCAGCGCATGAAGGTTTTCATTGATGGCAAGTTCTACGACCAGGCGAAGGCGAAGATTTCCGTCTTCGACCACGGCCTGCTGTACGGCGACGGCGTGTTCGAGGGCATCCGCGCCTACAACGGCCGCGTCTTCAAGCTGGACGAGCACATCGAGCGGCTCTTCTGCTCCGCCAAGGCGATCCTGCTGACCATCCCGCTGAGCCACGCCGAGGTGTGCGAGGCGGTGGTGGCGACATGCCGGAAGAACAAGCTCCACGACGGCTACATCCGGCTCCTGGTGACGCGCGGCGTGGGCACGCTCGGGCTGGATCCGCGGCGCTGCCGGCAGGCGTCCGTCATTGTCATCGCCGGCACCATCCAGCTCTATCCGAAGGAATACTACGAGCAGGGCCTGACCATCGTCACGGTGCCGACGACGCGCAACCTCCACAACGCGGTGAACCCGGCGATCAAGTCGCTGAACTACCTGAACAACATCCTCGCCAAGATCGAGGCGAACAACGCCGGCTGCGAGGAGGCGATCATGCTCAACGCGGACGGCTACGTGGCCGAATGCACCGGGGACAACCTGTTCCTCGTCAAGCGCGGCAAGCTCTTCACGCCGCCGCTGTCGGCGGGCGCGCTGTACGGCATCACGCGCGGCACGGTCATCGAGCTGGCCCAGGCCGCGGGCCTCGGCGTGAGCGAGGAGGACCTCACGCGCTACGACGTGTTCAACGCCGACGAGTGCTTCCTCACCGGCACGGGCGCGGAGCTGGTGCCGGTGGTGAAGGTGGACGGCCGTGTCATCGGCGGCGGGCAGCCCGGGCCGGTCACGCACAGCCTGGTGAAGGCCTACCACACGCTCACCCACGCCAGCGGCACGCCGATCCACGGCTGAGCCCCCCGCGTCGCGGCCGCGCGCCGGAGTTTCCCGCGGACGCCGCCGGGCGTCGGCAGTGTTCAAGGCAGGAAGGCAGGAAGGCAGGAAACCCTGACTTTCTTCCTCAGTTCCTGCTTTCTCCATTCAAATTGGGATGCCACCCGGGCATCACGCCGCTTGGCACCCCGCGGGCGGACGCCCATGTTCGCGGCCGACAACCATGCTCTGCAGCGTCTGCCACAAAAACCCCGCCAAGGTGCATCTCACGCAGATCATCAAGGACAAGATGCACAAGGTGGACCTCTGCGAGGAGTGCTCGAAGCAGAAGGGCGTGACCGACCCCGCGGGCTTCTCCCTCGCCGACCTGCTCCTCGGGCTGGGCGCCTCGCAGGAGCTGGATAAGCCCGCCGCCAAGGGCGCCGCCGAGCCGGCCTGCCCCGCCTGCGGCTTCGCGCAGTCGGACTTCAAGAAGACCGGCCGCCTCGGCTGCGCCCAGTGCTACGAGACCTTTGCCGAAGGCCTGCAGGGCATCCTCAAGGGCATGCACAAGGGCACGCGGCACGCGGGCAAGGCCCCGGCCGCGCAGCGCCGCCAGCGCGACGTGACCGAGGAGCTGAAGGCGCTGCAGAAGCGCCTCGACAAGGCCGTCACGGACGAGCACTTCGAGGAGGCCGCCCGGCTGCGCGACCAGCTCCGCGCCCTGCGCGGCGCCGTGGAAACCGTCTGACCCCGCCGCATGAACGTCACCGCGTTCCTCTCCCCCCCCGCCGAGGCCTGCCGCCGCCACGGCCCGCAGGACATGATCGTGCTGTCGAGCCGCATCCGGCTGGCGCGGAACATCACCGGCTTCGCCTTCCCCGGCTGGGCCAAGAAGGCCGAGCGCGTGCGCGCGCACGAGCTGCTGCGGCAGGCCGTCGAGTCCGCGCCCGCCATGAAGGGCGCCCTCACGCAGCCCATGGACGCCGTGTCCGCGCTGGAGAAGCAGCTCCTCGTCGAGCGGCACCTCATCAGCCGCGAGCACGCCGCCAGGAACGCCGGCTCCGGCCTGGTGCTCGACCGCGCGGAATCCCTCTGCGTGATGATCAACGAGGAGGACCACCTGCGGATGCAGGCCCTCCGCCCCGGCTTCCAGCTCAAGGAGGCGTGGGTCGCGCTGGACACGCTGGACACGCACCTCGACGCGCGCCTGCCCTACGCCTTCTCCCCGGAGCTGGGCTACCTCACCGCCTGCCCCACCAACGTCGGCACCGGCATCCGCGTCAGCGCCATGCTCCACCTGCCCGGCCTCGTGCTCGCCGAGCTCATCAACCCCGTCATCCAGGCCGTGAACAAGCTCGGCCTCGCCGTGCGCGGCCTCTACGGCGAGGGCACCGAGGCGCTGGGCAACATCTTCCAGGTCTCGAACCAGATGACCCTCGGCGAGTCCGAGCCGGAGATCCTCGCCAAGATCACGAAGGTGGTCCAACAGCTCGTCGAGAACGAGCGCAACGCCCGCGCCAAGATGCTCGAGGAGCGCCCGCGCGTGCTCTTCAACCACGTCGGCCGCGCCTTCGGCACCGTCGCCAACGCCTACAGCATCGCCTCGAAGGAGGCCATGAACCTCCTCTCCCTCCTCCGCCTCGGGCATGACCTCGGCATGTTCCCCGCGCTCGAGCGCGCCGTGGTGGACGAGCTCCTCCTCACCACCCAGCCCGCCCATCTCCAGCATGGCCACGCCGGCAAGCTCGAGGCCGACGAGCGCGACCTCCTCCGCGCCGAGGTCCTGCGCTCGCGCCTCCACGACGTCGCGCGGCCGGAGACGCGTCATTTGACGCCCCGCAGTGGTCCGGTACATAGCCCGCAGCCTTCCGAAGAGGATCCCACATGAGCGAAGAAGCGATGAACAACTTCACCCCCCGTGCGCAGCAGGTGCTCGCCCTCGCGCGCAAGGAGGCGGACCGCTTCAACCACAACTTCGTCGGCACCGAGCACCTCCTCCTCGGCCTCATCAAGCTCAGTTCCGGCGTCGCCGTGAACGTCCTCCAGAAGATGGGCCTCGACCTCGAAACCGTCCGCCTCGAGGTCGAGAAGCAGGTCGGCACCGGCGGCGACCAGAAGGTCGCCGGCAACATCCCCTACACCCCGCGCGTCAAGAAGGTCCTCTCCCTCGCCGCCAAGGAGGCCAAGGCCCTCACCCACTCCTACGTCGGCACCGAGCACATCCTCCTCGGCCTCCTCCGCGAGGGCGACGGCGTGGCCGCCCGCGTCCTCAAGAACCTCGACATAGACATCGAGCAGACCCGCCAGGAAATCCTCAAGGAGCTTGACCCCAACCTCCAGCAGGAGGAGGCCAGCGTCGCCGAGGGCGGCGGCTCCGGCGGCGGCTCCGACAAGCCCGAGAAGAAGGGGGAGGTGAAGACCCCCGCCCTCAAAGCCTTCGGCCGCGACCTCACGGACATCGCCCGCAAGGGCGAGATGGACCCCGTGATCGGCCGCAAGAACGAGATCGAGCGCGTCATCCAGATCCTCTGCCGCCGCACCAAGAACAACCCCGTGCTGCTCGGCGAGGCCGGCGTCGGCAAGACCGCCATCGTCGAGGGCCTCGCCCAGGAGATCGCCCGCGGCAACGTCCCCGAGCTCCTCCTCCACAAGCGCGTCATCACCCTCGACATGGCCCTCATGGTCGCCGGCACCAAGTACCGCGGCCAGTTCGAGGAGCGCATCAAGGCCGTGATGGACGAGATCAAGCGCGCCAAGAACATCATCCTCTTCATTGACGAGCTGCACACCATCGTCGGCGCCGGCTCCGCCGAGGGCACGATGGACGCCTCGAACATCATCAAGCCCGCCCTCTCCCGCGGCGAGATGCAGTGCATCGGCGCCACCACCCTCAACGAGTACCGCAAGTACATCGAGAAGGACGCCGCCCTCGAACGCCGCTTCCAGTCCGTCAAGGTCGAGGCCCCCTCCCTCGACGACGCCATCCTCATCCTCAAGGGCCTCCGCCCGAAGTACGAGGACCACCACAAGGCCGAGATCACCGACGCCGCCGTCGAGTCCGCCGTCCGCCTCTCGGACCGCTACATCACCGGCCGCTACCTGCCCGACAAGGCCATTGACGTGATGGACGAGGCCGGCGCCCGCGCCCGCATCGCCGGCATGAGCCGCCCCCCCGAGGTCAAGGACCTTGAGACCGACATCGAGCAGATCAAGACCCGCAAGGAAAAGGCCATCAAGGAGCAGGACTTCGAGGGCGCCGCCGCCATGCGCGACAAGGAAAAGCACGCCAAGGAGCGCCTCGAGGGCGTGCTCAGCGCCTGGCGCGCCGGCCGCGAGGAAAAGCGCGTCAAGGTGGACGAGGACGAGGTCGTCCAAGTCGTCTCCAAGTGGACCGGCATCCCGCTCAAGCGCATGGAGCAGAGCGAGGCCCAGAAGCTCCTCGACATGGAGGGCGTGCTCGGCCGCCTCGTCATCGGCCAGGGCGAGGCCGTCAGCGCCCTCAGCCGCGCGCTGCGCCGCTCCCGCGCCGACCTCAAGGACCCCCGCCGGCCCATCGGCACCTTCATGCTGCTCGGACCCACGGGCGTCGGCAAGACCATGCTCGCAAAGTCCCTCGCCGAGCACATGTTCGGCGACCCGAAGGCCCTCGTGCAGCTCGACATGAGCGAGTACATGGAAAAATTCTCCGTGTCCCGCCTCGTCGGCTCCCCGCCCGGCTACGTCGGCTACGAGGAGGGCGGCCAGCTCACCGAGGCCGTCCGCCGCAAGCCCTACTGCGTCGTCCTCTTCGACGAGCTGGAAAAGGCCCACCAGGACGTCGCCAACCTGCTCCTGCAGATCCTCGAGGAGGGGAAGCTCACCGACTCGCAGGGCCGCGTGGTGGACTTCCGCAACACCATCATCCTGCTCACCTCGAACGTCGGCGCGGAAACGATCAAGAAGTCCAACGTCATGGGCTTCGGCGTCGCCCACGAGGAGCCCGGCGGCGCCTACGACCGGATGCGCGAGAAGCTGCTCGAGGAGTCCAGGAAATTCTTCCGCCCCGAGTTCCTCAACCGGCTCGATGACGTGATCGTCTTCCGCTCGCTCTCCCGCGAAGACCTGATCCGCATCCTCGAGCTCGAGGTCGCCAAGGTGATCGAGCGCGTCCGCCGCAAGAACCTGCGCCTCATGCTCGACGACCAGGCGCGGGACTTCCTCGTGGACAAGGGCTACGACCCGCAGTATGGCGCGCGCCCCATGCGCCGCGCGGTCGAGAAGCACCTCGAGGACCCGCTCGCCGAGGAGCTGCTCCGCGGCACGCTCGCGGACGGCGAGGAAATCCAGGTCACCGTCGAGGACGGCAAGCTCGTCTTCCGCCAGCCCTCGGCCGCCGCCGCGGAGCTTTCCGCCGTGGCGCCGGCGGCCTGACGCCCCGCGCTCCGCCGTGTCCGCCCCCGGCCTTTCCGCGGTGGCGGCGCGCATCCGGGCATTCATCCTCCGGCCGTCGGAAGACGAGGCGGCGTTCGCGGGCTTGGCCCTCGCGCTGTTCCGGCTCCAGGCTGTTCACAACGCCGCCTGCGCCCGGCTCCTCGCGGCCCGCGGCCTCCGGCCGGAAACCGTTCAAGACTGGCGTGCCATCCCCGCCGTACCCGCCGTGGCGTTCAAGGAAGCCGAGCTGACCGCGCTCCCGCCCGCGGCGCGCACCGCCGTCTTCCACTCCAGCGGCACCACGCTCCAGCGGCCCGGCCGGCATTTTCACGGCGCGGAATCGCTCGCGCTTTATGAGGCCTCGCTGCGCGCCGCGTTGGCGCCGCGGCTGCTGCCGGAGGGCGGCCGGCCCGCGGTGCTTTCGCTCACCCCGCCGCCGGCGGCGGCGCCGCATTCCTCCCTCGCCCACATGCTCGGCGTGGTCGTCGCGGCGCACGGCGGCCCGGCCTCCGCCTTTCTCGGCCGCGCCGGGCCGGAGGGCTGGACCGTGGACCTTGCCGCCGCGCTGACGGCGCTGGAAAAGGCCGCGGCGGCCGGCGCGCCCGTGCTGCTCGCGGGCACGGCCTTCAACTTCGTCCACCTGCTCGAGGCGTTCGCCGCCGCGGGCCGGCGGCTGGCGCTGCCGCCCGGCTCGCGCATCATGGAAACCGGCGGCTACAAGGGCCGCTCCCGCGAGCTGCCCAAGGCGGAGCTGCACGCCGCCCTCGCCGCCGCGCTCGGCGTGCCGGACGCCTGGATCGTCGGCGAGTACGGCATGAGCGAACTCGGCTCGCAGGCCTACGACCGCACCGCCGGCCACGGCGGTCCGCGCCTGTTCCGTTTCCCGCCCTGGGCACGGGCCTCCGTGATCTCCCCCGAAACGGGCCGCGAGGTGGACGACGGCGGGACCGGCCGGTTGCGCGTCCTGGACCTGGCGAACGTATGGTCCGTCGTCGCCGTGCAGACCGACGACCTGGCCGTGCGCCGCGGCGCGGGCTTCGAGCTGCTGGGCCGCGCGCCCGCCGCCGAACCGCGCGGCTGTTCGCTGCTGACGCCGGGGTGACGCGCCAGCGCGGGGGATCGTTTACGGCAGCTCGGGAAAACGGGCACGCCCTCCATTTCCTGCCCCCCGCCTTCTTGATTCAAATCAGTACACCGCCACCCGCCGC
>Ga0224723_1002143_pt1 | contig 11158 bp, 10 predicted proteins | sample Balambano_FR2_Me_FD_161647 | JGI IMG/M metagenome (GOLD analysis project Ga0224723, IMG submission 161647) | Freshwater sediment microbial communities from Lake Towuti, South Sulawesi, Indonesia - Balambano_FR2_MetaG | ecosystem: Environmental > Aquatic > Freshwater > Lake > Sediment | place...
TGGAGTTAGGGGCTGGGGGCTGGGCATCTTGCCCGCCTATGAGTTACTGGGGAGACTTTTTGTGATGCTCTGTTTATCAGGAAAGCAAAAAGCAGAAGCTCTCAGTTGACATTACGGGATGGAGCCTTACGGCGAGAGAAGGCGGAAGTTCGTCACAAGTTCTCTCAAAGGAAATGCTCTCAGAAATTGTCTAGTCTAAATTGTCTAGTCTATTGACTATCGTAATGGGGAGTTTGCTCTGAGCGGGGGGAAGGACACTGCCAATGATGCGGCTGTGGGAATATCCGGCAGATTTGAGGCAGGCGAGACAGTCGGTAGCGCGATCGCCCGCAATCGCAGCCAGTAGCCCACCTGACGTTTGGGGATCAAACAGCAGCGGAAAGAGGGGATGACTACTTGCTGAGTCGAGATTCTGGATCTGGCGGGATGCCTGGAGGTTTTGAGCATAGAGAGAACTGAAAATGCCCTGCTGGAGCGTGTTTTCTGCACCATCCAGCACCGGGATCGCGTCCAGGTTCAGTTCGACAGTAACTTGGGATCGGAGCATTTCTGCCAGATGTCCCAGCAATCCAAAGCCTGTGATGTCGGTGCAGGCGATCGCCCCCCATTCCCTTAAACAACCAGCTGCCGCCTGATTAGACAGCAGCATAGATTGAATTGCCGCCTCAATCCAGCGTCCTTTTGCCTTCAGTTGCATATCGGCAGCGAACAGCGTCCCGGTGCCCAGAGGCTTTGTCAGGAGCAGGACTTGACCAGGTTTCAGTCCGCCTTTTCGCAGCAGGCGATTGGGAGATGCTAAACCATTACAGGACAGCCCAAAGGCTAGCTCGGTGCCCTCGGTCGTATGTCCGCCAATCAGGACAGCCTTTGCCTGGTTCAGTGTTTTTACGGCACCGGAAAGCAGTTGATACAAAGTTTCTTCGTGCTTGGCGGGAGTAGCGTAGGGCAGGGTGGCGATCGCCAGCGCACTTTGCGGTTCAGCCCCCATAGCAAAAAGGTCGCTCAGGCAATGGTTGGCACTAATTTGCCCAAACAGGAAGGGATCGTCAATCAGGGCACGAAAATAGTCCACTGTTTGCACCATTGCCTGACCTGCTGGCACCTGCACAACAGCCGCATCCTCGGCTGCATCCAGTCCGACTAGCACATCTTCTCGATTGGCCCAAATTTGCTCTTGCTGAATGCGTTTAAGGGAGTTTTCTAGAGTGGAACTGCCAACTTTGGAGCCGCAGCCTGCACAAGGCATTGGGAACTGAGCATTAGGAACTGAGAACTGGGAAGTGGACGGGGGGTGGGAAGTGGGGAGCGGGAAGTGGGAGTTGAGGAGCGGTTCTCCCATTGGTTTGAGGTGAGTGAATTGGCGCATAAATTTGCGATCGATGCGGTCTTTCCAGCGCCAGAGTAGAGGGGAAGGTCCAAAGGCGAAGGGATCGCGGGAGGCGAGGGCAGCGCGATCGCCCGTTCCCACTAAAATCAGGTACTTTTTCTGAGGAACAAATCGCTTGAGCGGTTTATTGAGCAGCGCACTACGGAGATTTTGAAACAGGGGTTTGCCCTGACGGACAGCAAACACGCCCGCTTTGGGACGGGAGTGATTGACCATTGTGGCGATGTCTCCAGCGGCAAACACTTGAGGATGGGAGACAGATTGCAGCGCATCGTTCACTTGAATGAAGCCCTGAGTATCAGTTGCCAAGCCGGATTTGCTCAGCCAGGGGGCGGCGGCGGCTTGTGTTACCCAGAAGACGCGATCGCACTCTACATCTAGTCCTGATTCGCACCGCACCAGCCCTGGCTTAATCTCAGAAACGCTCTCTTGCAGGTGTAGCCTTAAGCCACGATCGCTCAAGATTTTGCCTAGCTGCCGACCCACCCAGGGATTGCGGTCGGGCAACAGGCGATCGCCCTGATGAAACAAATGCAGTTCCAGGTTGGCGGTGGGCTGTCCAGCGGCACGATAAATCCGCTGAAGATGAGCCTGCACCGACAGTGCCAGTTCTACCCCACCTGCTCCACCTCCAACAATGCCTAACCTGAGAGGTTGATAGGGGGCTTGGGTTACAGCTTCTAGCAGTTGTTCCCAATAGTGCAGAAATTGGGAAATGGGTTTAACTGGAGTGGCGTATTTTAAAGCTCCTGGAACGGGAGATGCGGTTGGGGTACTGCCAATATCGATAGAAAGGAGATCAAAGGCGATCGCCGGATGGTTGGCGCACAGCACTCGATTTTGTTCCAGATCCAGACCGATTGCTCGGTCAACCACCATCTGCACCTGGGCAAATTGACTCAGGGGACGCAGGTCAATGTGGCAGTCGTCAAAGCCATAAAGACCCGCTACATATCCTGGCAGCATTCCTGAGTAGGGCGTGTGGACGACATCAGTAATTAGCGTCAATCGCACACCGGGCAATGGCTTCATGCCAAATTTCTTGAGGGCGATCGCATGGCTGTGCCCTCCTCCAACTAACACCAAATCTCGAATAATGGGTTGCGATTGCTGCATCCCGCTCCTACCAGACGCTACCGCGCTCATGGTTAAAAAGTTGCTGGGTGACAAGACTTTTCATGCCTTCAGTGAATTCACTTAGCGTTTCAGTAAATTGCCTTAGTTAGCTTCGATCTTAATACTTTTCTTCCGTAGGAGTACGAGTTTTTGTTAGCAAAAAGTGATTTTTAATCAATCTCAAAAAACAGAAAAAATAATTTTAGTTAGACAAAACTTATCTACATTTAATGCTAGGCGTAAGAAACTTTTGTCTAATCGTTTGAATAATGAGTAGTCGATCTAATAAATTAGATGAAAGAGACTGAGTGCCAAGCTCAAGCCTTTGCATAATCCCTGAGAAAGTCTTCCTTGTAAGCTTTAGTCCTGCTTCTTTAGAATTATTTGCGGTAGGGAAAGTTTCTTGGAAAAGTGCAATCATACAGCGGTGAGAGTTAATGCTTACGCTTTTGTTTTGGAAGCGTGAGACCAATCAGCTAGAATCACTAAGTTGAACGGTGAATTTAGTTTTTAACGACATCCGATGACCTTTTTAGACACTCTTGTAACTTGTTCTGATGACCAATAAAGTCATTTTGATCGCAGATGATGAGCCTCAACTGAGGCTTCTGGTGCGAACAACCCTTGAGGACGAAGATTATGACATTTACGAAGCCGAGAACGGTCAGCAAGTTTTGGAAGTTGCGGCTCAGGTTAATCCTGATTTATTTTTGCTAGACAACATGATGCCGATATTGGACGGCATTGCGGTTTGCAAGGCACTTCGCGCTAACCCTAAATTTTGCGATCGCCCCGTTATCATGCTGACTGCCAAATTTCAGCAGCGAGATATCGAGATAGGTAAAGCCGCAGGAGTCAGCTACTACCTCACCAAACCCTTCAGCCCGCTAGAGCTTTTGACGCTGATCGAGGAAATTCTTACTTGATGATCGTTTCCCAATCAAGTCTCCATGATTGAACAACTCTTTAGATTTTGGTTTAAGCTGCCCATTCGCAGCAAAGGCACCGTTGTCATCGCCTTACCGATCCTATGTTTGGCGATCGCCATCGGCATCTCCATTTTGCTCAATCGGCGGGTAGAGCTAGCTGAGCAAGAAGTTCAACATACGCAGGAAGTTCGGCTATACTCCGAACAAATCTTGCGGCTCCTAACCGATTCAGAAACAGGAGTGCGTGGCTATCTGCTTACAGGAAATGCAGAGTTTCTTAGTCCCTACTACTCTGCCAGAAAAGAGTTGCTGGATCTGCTTGATCAGCTAGAAGCACTCAGCCAGGAGAACCCCGACCAATTAACCCGGTTACAGGCAATCTCTGAGCAAGTCGATCTAAGGCTGATTCTACTTCAACGGAATATAGCCTTGCTCCAGTCCTCTAACGGCGACCTAACGCTTTCGGCAGATAGAGAAAGATTGGAGACATTGATTCGGGGAAAATATACGATGGATGCTTTACGCAATAACTTAAAAGAATTTATTGACGTTGAAGAAACCCAACTCGCAAAACGACAGCAAACTTTAGATCAGGAAAGGGCGCTTAGTAGAGCAGCACTCTGGTTGGCAGGGGGCATTGGCATTGTGGGGGGCCTGGGAGCCAACTATCTTTATACCGTTAGCATTGTTCGCCGAATTCATGGACTTCAGCGCAATGCCCTTTTGGTTGCAGCCGGAGAGCCACTCTCTGAGCCAATTTCAGGAGAAGATGAAATTAATCGGCTGGATCGGGCACTTTATGCAACGGCGGATCAAATTTCTCAAAAGCAGACTTGGCTACAAACTGCCAATCTTCAAATTGCTGAGGCAGCCCGAAAAGAAAAAGCCCTGCTCGATAATTCACTAGACGTGATTTGTTCAATTGATGGGGACGGACGGTTTGTAGAAGTTAGTCCGGCTTCCTTTAAGATTTGGGGATATTTGCCCAGCGAACTCATCGGTCGGTTTTATACAGAGTTTGTGGTGCCCGACGATATGAAAAAAACACAGGCGATCGCCGCTGAAATCATTGCAGGCAAACCTATCTCAGGCTTTGAAAATTGCTACATCTGCAAGGATGGCTCACGGGTAGACATCGTCTGGTCTGCCAGTTGGTCTGCCACCGAACAGCTCATGTTTTGCGTCGGACGCAACAACACAGAGCGCAAAGAAGTCGAGCGAATGAAGAATGAGTTTGTCTCGACGGTAAGTCACGAATTGAGGACTCCCCTAACCAGTCTGCGCGGCTTTAGTGAGATCCTGTTGCGGAAGTCTTGCTCTCCTGAGAAACAGCGGCAATATCTGACTATCATTCAAAGCGAGAGCAAGCGCCTAACCAATTTGATTAACGATTTTCTTGACCTCCAGCGGATTGAGTCGGGCCGACAAAATTACGACTTTGCGCCGCTCGACCTGGTGCCACTGCTGTATGAGACAGTAGCCCTATTCACTGGAGCCAATGAACTACATTCGTTTCGAGTTGAAGTTGCTGACTTTTTGCCAGAGGTAAAGGCAGATGGCGATCGCATTCGTCAAGTGCTTTCTAACCTCGTCTCCAACGCCATCAAATACTCTCCAGAGGGCGGAGAAGTGGTGATTTCTGCTGTTCAACAAGAGGCACTTGTTCGAGTCAGCATCACCGATCAGGGAATAGGCATTGCCCCTGAAGCAATGACGCGCCTGTTCACTAAATTCTATCGAGTAGACAATGCTAACACCCGCAAAATCGGCGGAACAGGGCTAGGGTTGGCGTTAGTTAAAGAAATTATTGAAGCCCATGATGGTCAAGTTTGGGTAGAAAGCGAACTTGGGCAAGGCAGCACCTTCTTTGTTACTTTGCCCCAGGCAATACAGGTGCCTAGAACAATAATCAGCAGTAGCCAACCATCCGAGGCGATCGATATTTTGCTAGTCGAAGACGATACTGCTTTTACTGAACTGTTGCGAGAACAGTTCGCTCATACAGGTTTACACATTGTTTCAACCTCGTTCGCAGAACAAGCCCTAGAACTGATCCAACAATACTTGCCGCGTCTAATCCTTCTCGATATTTTGCTACCAGGTGAAATGGATGGATGGGACTTTCTTATTGCCCTTAGAGTTAGCCGTCGTCTATTGTCGCTACCCGTGATAGTGGTTACGATTACCGAACCCAACGTCCGAGGATTAGCCTTCAAGGGTGCTGAATACTTGCCTAAGACGATTGATCCTGAACTGTTTCAGCAGGCGATCGAATACTATTTACCGCAGCTATCCGGCAAAATTCTGTTGGTTGTGGATGACGATCCAAATTTTCGGCAGCAAGTGATCGAGTCACTCCAAACTTCAGCAGACGTGCGGTTTATCGAAGCTGAAAACGGTCAAGAGGCGCTTGAGTGCATTCGCCAGCAGTTGCCTGACCTGCTAATTCTTGACCTGCTGATGCCACAGGTCGATGGATTTGAAGTGCTGAGACAATTGCGCTCAGACCGAAAAACGCTGACACTGCCTGTGCTGGTGATGACCGGGGCTGACCTGACTTTAGCAGAGAAAGCTTATCTTAAACGCGGCTTGGCTACCCTGGTAAGCAAACAGTCTGTCGGCATGGAAGACCTAATTCAAATTGTTGAACAGACGTTGGAGGTTGTGGGGAGGCAGGAGTGAGGGGAGTGAGGAATGGGAGGTGACTACAGAGGTTTTGCCAGGTCTGGTAAGCGTCCGCTTAGTCCGGTCATGAGTCGCAGGGCTAGCCACTTGAGGGGGCGAAGCGATCGCATTATCCGCAGACCCAGTCGCCGACTGAATAACAGAGGCAACCAGTTGGTTGAAAAACAGCGATCGAGCAGGTCGGTGAAGCCTAGAATCGCTAGATTTTCTAGCCAGCGCCAGTGTTCGTAGCGCTTCAAAACTTTTAATGTACCGATGTCTTCGCCCTGCTGGAAGGCTTTTTGCAAAACCTGAGCCAGCGCAGCCGCATCTCGAATGCCCATGTTTAAACCCTGTCCGCCAACGGGATGACAGCAGTGGGCTGCGTCTCCAATCAGCGCCAGACGGGGAAGCGTATAGCGATCGCTATGCATTAACTGAACGGGGAACAGGAGGCGATCGCTCACCAGCGTCAGTCGCCCCAGTTGCCCTGCATAACGGCGGTCTAGCTCTGCCAAAAATTCGGTTTCGCTCAGTTCCATCAGGTCCTTTGCTTCGGCATGGGGAGCCGTCAGCACGATCTGACAGCGGTTGTCGGGCAGCGGCAGAGTAGCAAACGGGCCGCTTTCCCAGAAATGTTCACGGGCGATGTTACCGTGCGATTTTTCGGGTTGAATGACTGCTGTAATGCACGATTGCCAATATTGCCAGCCGTGAGTGCCGATGCCTGCCTGCTGACGCATGGGCGATCGCGTTCCATCTGCCGCAACCAACAGCCGCGTTTTGATTGATTGAATTTTTCCCTGCATCGAGACGGTCAACGTTACGCAGTCAGGCTGGTAGTCTGCGGCTAAAACCTCAGCCGGACAGAGCCAGCTTGCCTGCGCCTCGGTCAAACTCTCCTGCAAAGCTTGCAGCAAAACTCGATGCTCTGCCACGTAACCCAGCGCTTCAGTTCCCAGGTCTGTGGGCTGAAACCGCACCACTGCCGGATAGTCAGCATCAGCAAGATGAATTTGCTGAAAAGCGGTAATCTTCGGCAAAATTTTTGCCCAAATTCCTAATCCAGCAAAAATTTTGCTAGAGGTCAGTGTGACGTGATAAGCCCGTCGCCGCTCCAGTCCAGCAGTGCGGGGTTTTGCTTCAATCAAAGCGACTTTTAGCCCCGACTGCTTCAGGGCAGAAGCTAGCGTCAGTCCCACAATTCCCCCGCCTACGATCGCCACGTCGTAGTCTAACTGGAGGCGATCGGCTTCTCCGACCTGACCCTCAGACTTAGCAGAGGAGTGATGATCCGTCGCAAGCAAGTTTTGGGGTGGAAGCTGATTTAACACCATGAGCAAGCCGTGTCGGTCAAGCGAGAATGAGAAATAAGGAGCTATGTCCTTTTATTCTGACGCGATCGCCCTCAGTAGTCTAGCTGGTGGGGAAGGTGAGGCAGCAGTAGTAGCAGCAAAAACCTTCTAATTCCACCATCACAAGTTTCGATAAACCCAAATTTTGACTTGCCATAAAGCTCTGATAAACCTTCGCTTTCTTCCCAGCTTCTTCACCTTCAATTTTTAGCTTTAAAGAGAATCGGTAGGGTGCATCCCAGTTTTGCACTTAGTTTTCTCAGTGGCGCGGGTGAAGCCCGCGCCACTGAGAAAACTGAGATGTACCCATCGGTATGAGCTATTTATTCAATCTCAAGTTTTAGGGGCAAGGGTTATGTTGAGGCTAGAAGAAATCAATCAACGTTTGCAAGCTGAAATTGAGCAACTTCGGCAAGCCGAAAAAACATTGCGTCAAAGCGAAACAAACTTACTGAACCTAATTGAAAGTACCCAGGACGCTATTTGGTCAATTGATTCAACCTATACCCTCTTAACTTTAAATTTGGCATTTAAGCAACTGTTTTTACTTGCTTTTGAAGTAGAGCCTGTTCCTGGAATGAATGCAGTAAACTCTCTGCCCGCCGAGCAACAACCTCTATGGATGGATTATTATGATCGCGCTCTGGGGGGCGATCGCTTCTACACAGAGCACTACTATTTTTTAAGCGATATCTCTATTTATCTTGATATTTCTTTTAACCCAATCTTCAGTGAAAACGGACAGGTTACGGGCGTTGCTGTTTTCAGTAAAGACATTACCAATCGCCAGTAACGTAGCGCTACGCGATCGCCTGAGAACACGTTTTTGTGTAAAAGTCTCCACTAGCAAAGGCTTTTACACAGGCAGGACTTACGCACTCCTCTGTAGAACGGTGAAGTTGTGCGGCGGCAGATAACCCTAAATTCTCACAGATCACCTCTGCATCGTCCGCACCAACGCAGTGTTAGACCTCGTGCTGCTAAGGGATCTCAAACAAAGATCGAGACAAGCCTGATTGCCGAATAATTGACTGCAAAGTGCCAGTACGTATCTCTGCATAATTTGGTACAGGAACGGTTATTGTCGAATCCTCATTGCGCTTTTGCATGATGATGTGGCTTCCACGTTGCCGAACCTTGACGAATCCGTGTTGTTCGAGGATCTTACACACTTCTTGGGCTGATAGAACTCGTAACCTACCCAACGATAACCTCCAAACTCGTCACAAACACTTCACTGTGCAATCGACTCCTAATTTCAGACGGATCAGCAACTTCAAAGAATAACTCTAGTGCTTCAACCAGATTATTTCTGGCTTCCTCAACGGTATTGCCTTGACTCGCAATGTCTAATTGTGGGCATAAAGAGACATATCCGTCTCCCTCACGCTCGATAATGGCTGTAAATTGTTGGATTTGACTCATAAAGTTTACCTACAAACATAACTCAGCATATCTTGAGTTGCCTGACTTGATGGAGAATACCATCTGTCATATTTATTGACATACCATCGATCGCCACTGCAATCAGCCCGTGCAACCAAGACCTCACCTCCAATCCTGTAAGTAAAGTCAACTGCATCGGCTGACTCTTTGATACTGCTGCTATCAACGAAAACACTTTCTCCTGTTGAAGCAGTACCGATAAATTGCCAAGTTGATTGCACTGTCCTGTCAACCGATGGTGAAGGTCTGTCAACCGATGGTGAAGGCGATAAAGAGACTAATGGCGAGGGTGACGCAGAAACCGATGGCAAGGGTGATACAGTCGATTCCCTGACTACTGAAGGTGTTACAGATGCTGAAGGTTCAGGGGGAAAGAACTTATCCCAATTTGTAACCAAAGCTACACCTATTGTGCCGAATAGCCCAATGAGAGCCAGAATAATTTGGGTGCGAGAATCTTGATTCTTGTTGCTATTGTCGTCTGGCATTGACTTGGCTCTAAATGCTTACCGATGCCTTCAAATATCTGCCGTAATCGATACCTGAGAGGTCTAACGTTCCCGGTCACCCGCCGTAGATACCCTCGAACGCTCAACCAACAACTTTTCGGCGGTCGGGTGCATTGGGGTTGTTATGCCTCGCTATCTGCTGCATCCCAATCTATATCCCCTAGCATTTTAAGCAGTAGATCGATAAATACAATTATTGCTCCACCCACTTCCGGATTAGGATCTACTATTCGGTGTGCATAGCGGTTTCGGAAAACAGCCATCATGCCTGCATATAGATCACGATATGCTTTTAACTGTTTATCGTCGAACTTGCCACCCAGCACTGGATTCTTACCAGCAAAAATAATATTTACGATACCTTCACCAGTAGCATCTGGGTTAATAGCTTCAGTTTTCCCCAGTTTTCGCAAACGTTCTTCTAAAACTACTGTTGCAGTACGAACAGCTTTGTCCCAGGCTTTAGGATCATCTCCACCAGCACTCAATGAAAATCGACATCTATCCCATAATTCAGAATCTAAGTGCTTAACTTCAGTTAGAGGAATCAAATAAGAAATAGCAGATAAATCTGGATCACCAGAGGCATCACTAGCCAGCTTATTTTTAAGAATTTCCTGTTGCCTAAGATTTAGTAAGATTTGTATTTTTCTATCGTCTGCTTCTTTAGCTTCAGGGCAACCATAACCACCACCATTCTCCTGAAATGACATGAGGTAATCAAGCTCTTTGTCTATATCCTCTAAGTTTCTTCCTTCCATATGCTCTCCAAAAGCATAGTTGTGAGAATTGATTTACTGTGACCAGTTACAAGCGACTGATCAGCTTGTCGTACTCTGCATGAGTTCCAATCCAAAACCAGGAAATGCCGTTTTCTACTTCCACACCCAAAGCTCGGTAGCTCAATCCTGCTCGAACTGACCAATACTTTTTACCCAACTTTTTGAAGTGTAACGATGGATGGGATGGATCAGTTTTAAGCAACTCGTAGCACTCATCAGCCGTTCGCTGCACGTTTTCAGGTAAAGCGTCATAGTATTGCCAGAATCGTCGGGTTGCATAGTGCATCAAATTTCTCGGCAATGACCGGCTTCAAACTCAGCGATCGCCTCTTTAGCTAACGCCTCTAATTTACCATCTGCAATATCCTGCTCTAGCTGTTCGTCCCAGCGTTCATAATCCAGATCGAAAAACCAACATCTTAGCCTCTCAAACTCATTTGATGGTAGTGAAAGAATTGCTGCTTCAATCTGCTCAAGGTTTGACATAAACAGGTTTACCTCTGTGCCCTTAGGAAGAATTATAGCTTTCCTGAAAAGGGCAATCCAACCTCTGTACTGCTTCAAGCTACCGTCTCACCTACAACCCTAAACTAACTACCCCTTAAACGCCGACAGATATGGCTTCGGCTGCGTCCCCATTGAGGACTGAGAGGCATAACGTTCCAATTGAGCGGCTGCTAGTAACTTTTGCGACAACACCGACCAACCTTGTTCAGTCCGCTCCAATTGGGTTGTTATGCCGTGTCTTCACCGATCGCCTCGAACTACATCCGCTTCAGCAACTCATCGTACTCATCATGTGCGCCAATCCAATACCAGTAAATATGGTCGCCTTCCAGCAAACCCAGAACACGATAATTGATACTGACACGAGCAGAATAAATCGGTTGCTTCTGACTGACTCGCTTGAACTGGAGACTCGGATGATAAGGATCTTCCTGCCAAAGAGCGTAGGCTTTATCGGCTTGCT
>Ga0224723_1002144_pt1 | contig 11157 bp, 10 predicted proteins | sample Balambano_FR2_Me_FD_161647 | JGI IMG/M metagenome (GOLD analysis project Ga0224723, IMG submission 161647) | Freshwater sediment microbial communities from Lake Towuti, South Sulawesi, Indonesia - Balambano_FR2_MetaG | ecosystem: Environmental > Aquatic > Freshwater > Lake > Sediment | place...
TCCCTGAAAGTCGGGATGAATGACAACATCCCAGATTGTGGCACGGTAGATGCCGTCTGACGTGGCGCGGGCAAACCCAATGAGCCGATCGCCGCTCCACACGGTCACGATCGGTCTACTGTTTGTCAGGGCAATTGCCCAGTCTTCAATCTGTCGGTCTTTTGCCCAAAAAGCGGTCAGGCGAAACAGCGCTTGCAGTTGAGTCAGATCGATCGCTGGGGAACAATTTCCCGCAGCGCCTCCTTCATGAAGACAAAACTGAATGTGGCGACAATCCATCGTTGGCAATTTTCCTTGTCCTGAATCGGTGAAAGGCAAACAGTGTACAGCAGGGTCAAGCAAACCGAGTCATGTGTACTTATCTTAAATTTCAACCAACTACAATAATCCGAAATCCCGATTTCGATCTCGATCGCAGGTGAGAAAGTGTTAGATCTATGACAAGTCGCTCTGCCCACGCTGAAGCTTTTATGTCTGACCGGAACTTTGCTCATTCTGCTGTCGATCGTCCTCACCCACCTGGCAGACTCCAGCCGCGACGACGCAAACGATCGCCTGTCGTGCTGCTGCTGCTGATTCTGCTCTGGAGCATAATTTTGGGGTTGGGGTTGGCACAGGCAACAGAACCTTCAGCCGTTCAGGGAACTGTTGACCCCATCTCCTCGCGCTATGAGCTGGGGCAAATGCTTTATCTCGAAAACTGCGCGACCTGTCACATCGGAATTCCGCCTGCCGTTTTACCCGATGAAACCTGGCGGCAGTTGTTGCAAAATCAGGATGGTCAGCACTACGGTCAGCGCATCACGCCGCTGATCGATCCGCCCCGGCAATTCGTGTGGGACTATCTCCGCACCTTTTCTCGTCCGCCCCAAGCAGACGAAGAAATACCCTTTCGCATCAATGATTCACGCTACTTTCGGGCACTTCATCCTAGAGTAGAATTGCCTCAGCCCGTCAGCCTGGGCAGTTGCGTAACCTGTCATCCCGCAGCCGCACAGTTCAATTTCCGTCGCCTCACTGCCGAGTGGCAGAACGCACCGTGAGGAGCAATCAAGGATCAGGGATGAATCGGGGTTATTGCAATTAGACTCTTAATCTCTGATGCGTTGGGCACGTAGCGCAGCCTTCACTCATCCTTTTTTGGGTGTTGATTCCCGTCCTGTCTCTGCCTCAGTGCAGATGATAGGATAAAGGTACTCAAGCCGTTGTAGAACGTCTGCCCTAAAATGGCTTGATAAGCGAAACTCAGCGCAATTTTAGAGGTTTTGGCGATACAGCTCTCAGGTTGCGCTGCCCCACTGCTCACTGTTTAACCACTTGCGACTTCGTTTTTCCTTTTACCATGCTAAAGAATTTGCTGGGTGATCCCAACGCCCGTAAGCTGAGAAAATATCAACCTGATATCGTTGAGATTAATCTGCTTGAAGAAGAGGTTAAAGTTCTCTCAGATGAGGCACTCACCGGAAAAACAGCAGAATTCAAGCAGCGCTTAGCAAAGGGTGAAACACTCGACGACTTGCTGCCAGAAGCGTTTGCGGTCGTGCGAGAAGCTGCTCGACGAGTCTTGGGGCTAAGACATTTTGATGTGCAGCTATTGGGCGGCATGGTGCTACACAATGGGCAGATTGCCGAGATGAAGACCGGGGAAGGCAAAACCCTGGTATCGACGCTGCCTGCTTACCTGAACGCGCTGGAAGGCAAGGGCGTTCATGTCGTGACCGTCAACGACTATCTGGCACGACGCGATGCCGAATGGATGGGGCAAGTCCACCGATTCCTGGGCTTGAGCGTCGGGCTGATCCAGCAAAGCATGACACCAGCCGATCGCAAGAAAAATTACGACTGCGACATCACCTACGGCACCAACAGTGAGCTGGGATTTGACTATCTGCGCGACAACATGGCAACAGACATCAAAGATGTCGTGCAGCGTCCCTTCAACTACTGCGTCATCGACGAAGTTGACTCGGTTCTGATTGACGAAGCTCGCACACCGCTGATCATTTCCGGGCAGGTCGAGCGTCCCAGCGAGAAGTATATGAAAGCGGCAGAAGTCGCAGCCGCCCTTCAGTGCAAAGAAAACGAAGACGACCCCAACGGGCATTACGAAATTGATGAAAAAGCCCGTAATGTGCTGCTGGCAGACGAAGGCTATGTCGAATCAGAAAAGCTGCTGGGTGTCATAGACCTTTTCGATCCCCAAGACCCCTGGGCACACTACATCTTCAACGCTATCAAGGCAAAAGAACTCTTTATTAAGGATGTCAACTACATCGTCCGGGGTGGCGAAGTGGTGATTGTCGATGAGTTCACTGGAAGAGTCATGCCCGGTCGCCGCTGGAGTGACGGGTTGCACCAGGCGATCGAAGCCAAAGAGGTTGTTGAGATTCAGCCCGAAACCCAGACCCTGGCAACGATCACCTATCAAAACTTCTTTTTGATCTATCCCAAACTGGCGGGTATGACGGGCACCGCCAAGACCGAAGAAGCGGAGTTTGAAAAGATCTACAACCTGGAAGTCACGATTATTCCGACCAACCGCCCAACGGGACGACGCGATCTGTCGGATGTGGTCTACAAAACTGAAGCTGGTGACCCAGAGACCATTGCCCATGAGTGCATTGAAAAAGTTAATGAAGGTCAATCTGTATTAATCCATACGATTAATGCAGAGTCTATGTCTGCTATCGTCTCTGCTATCATCAAATTCTCTCCGCGTCCCCTTCCTTACAAGATTATCGGAGGGACAAATAGCGACCAGGAAATTACAGAAGCAACTGCATGGCTGAAAAGACCGGGGCATATTGTGCTTACTTATGACCGTCAAGTCAAAAACATCCTACTTGATAGAGTTCCTGGTGTTTATTTCATTGGAATTCGCGGTAAGTGGTTAGAGATTGCGAGAGAATGTCAAGGGATGCAAGAGAAGGGTCGTCCTGTTCTGGTGGGTACGACCAGCGTTGAGAAATCCGAAGTTTTATCGAGTTTACTCGCAGACCTTAATGTTTCACATCAATTGCTCAACGCAAAACCAGAAAACGTCGAGCGAGAGTCAGAAATCATCGCTCAGGCAGGGCGCAAGGGCGCAGTGACGATCGCCACGAACATGGCAGGACGCGGCACCGACATTATTCTGGGTGGTAATGCTGAATACATGGCGCGTCTAAAGGTGCGGGAATACTTTATGCCTCGCATCGTGCAGCCTGAGGATGAAGGCGAATTTGCCATCCCCGATGTCTCATTCCGCGATCGTCGCCCTGCCAAAGGCTTCGCTACAGACGGCAAAAAAGTCAAAACCTGGAAAGTTTCTCCGCAAATCTTCCCGACCGCTTTATCGACAGAAGCTGAACGACTGCTCAAGGAAGCCGTGGATTTCGCGGTGCAGCAGTATGGCGATCGATCGCTGCCAGAGCTAGAGGCAGAAGACCGGGTAGCAACGGCTGCCGAAAAAGCGCCGTCTCAGGATGCCGCTATCTTGAAGCTGCGGGAAGCCTACAACCTGATTCGCCGCGAGTATGAGCAGTACACCCACGCCGAACATGAAGAAGTCGTGCAGTTGGGCGGCTTGCATGTGATCGGCACAGAGCGCCACGAGTCTCGTCGCATCGACAATCAGCTTCGCGGACGCGCCGGGCGGCAGGGCGACCCCGGCTCCACAAAGTTTTTCCTCAGTCTGCAAGACAACCTGCTGCGAATTTTTGGCGGCGATCGAGTGGCAGGCTTGATGAACGCCTTCCGCGTCGAAGAAGATATGCCGATCGAGTCGGGAATGCTGACTCGATCGCTCGAAGGTGCCCAGAAAAAGGTGGAAACTTACTACTACGACATCCGCAAGCAGGTGTTTGAGTATGACGAGGTGATGAACAATCAGCGCCGTGCCATTTACGCTGAGCGCCGCCGCGTCTTAGAAGGGCAAGACCTCAAGGAGCAGGTGATCAAGTACGCTGAGCTGACGATGGACGACATCGTTGAAGCTTATGTCAACCCTGACCTGCCTCCCGAAGAGTGGGAACTCGATAAGCTGGTCGGCAAAGTAAAGGAGTTTGTGCATCTGCTGCAAGACCTGGAACCAGAGCAACTGCAAGACCTCACGTTTAGCGAAATCAAGACTTTTCTGCATGAGCAAGTGCGGATTGCCTACGACCTGAAAGAAGCGCAGGTCGATCAGCTTCATCCTGGTCTGATGCGTCAGGCAGAGCGGTTCTTCATCCTGCAACAAATCGATACACTCTGGCGCGAACACCTCCAGCGTATGGATGGTCTGCGCGAATCGGTGGGCTTGCGTGGCTACGGTCAGAAAGACCCGCTGATCGAATACAAGAGCGAGGGCTACGAGCTGTTCCTGGACATGATGACCGACATTCGCCGCAATGTCGTCTACTCGCTGTTCCAGTTCCAGCCGCAGCCGCAGCCTGTGGTTCAGCGCCCGTCTGAGGTCGTTTAGCTCCCAACCGCCCATGGGCAGGAACCGTGAACCCGCAGTTAGCCTGTTTCTCTATCACCTGTTTAAGTGGTCGATCGTCAGCCCCATGCTGCACAGCTACTTTCACGGGCGCATCTATGGTCAAGAAAATGTGCCGCAGCACCAGCCGCTGATTGTCGTCAGCAATCACGCCAGCGATTTTGATCCACCCATTCTCTCTTGCTGCGTGCGCCGTCCGGTGTCATACATGGCAAAAGAAGAGCTGTTTCAGGTGCCTGTGCTTAGTCCGGCAATTCGGCTTTACGGCGCATATCCTGTTAAGCGCGGGTCGCCCGATCGCAGTGCCATGCGGTCTGCCCTCAGTCAGCTTGAAGCCGGATGGGCAGTCGGCATCTTCTTACAGGGAACCCGCACGCCCGACAGCCGCATTCCCGATCCCAAATTGGGCGCGGCGATGATTGCTGCAAAAGCGCAGGTGCCACTGCTGCCTGTGAGCCTGTGGGGAACGCAGGCAATTTTTCGCAAAGGCAGTTCGATACCTCGCCCGGTGCCGATTACAGTGCGAATTGGAGCGCCGATCGCTCCTCCTTCCTCCAAAGACCGCACGGCGCTGGAAGCGGTCACGCAGCAGTGTGTCGCTGCTATCCACGCCATGCATGACCTGGGACGCTAGGAAAGAGAGAGGGCAGAAGCAGGCTACGCCACACTTCACTTCGTAATATTCTGTGAACGTTTGGCGGATTGGTGAATCAGATGTTAGACAATATCGCTACATAATCCTGAGCACTGACTCGCTATGCAGATTTTTCATCGCCCGCCTCACGGTGAAGTAGAGACACAAACTCGCATTCTTCAGGCAGCACAGCGGTTGTTTGCTCGCCGGGGCTATGACGGCACCACGACCCGCGACCTCGCTCAGGCTGCTGGAGTTGCTGAAGGCACCCTGTTTCGCCATTTTGAGAATAAGAAGGCAATCCTGATTGCGGTGGCGACGCAGGGCTGGGTAGATATTTTGACCGATCTACTCACAGAGCTGAGCGAAATGGGCAGCTATAAAGCGATCGCTCAGGTGATGCGACGGCGAATGCTCAATCTGCATCAAAATGCTGATATGCTGCGCGTCTGCTTTATGGAGGCACAGTTTCACCCAGACCTGCGCGATCGTATTCAGTCTGATGTGATCGCGAAAATGACCGATGTGGCTGAAGCGTTCTTTCAAACCGCGATGGATAAGGGCATCTATCGTCCCATGAACCCCCGGATTGTGGCACAGGTGTTTTTGGGGATGTTTACGATCGCCGGATTTAGCCGCGATACGGTCATGGCAGAAGGGTCGTCGCCCCAGGCAATGCAAGAAATGGCAGAAGGACTGGCAGATATTTTCCTCAACGGGGTTCTGGCACAGAATTCGTGACGCAGACTCGCTACAATCAATCGGTGACGGTTCGGTGACGCTTGAGGAAAGGTCGTTCTAGCCGCTGTGGATATTCCGGTTTTTGTCCGAACGTTTATCGCTGTGTTTGTGCTGGCAGATGCGCTGGGCAATGCTCCGATCTTTCTGGTGCTCACCAAAGGGATGGAGCCAGATCAGCGCAACGCTGTGATCGATCGCGCTTCGGTTGTTGCAACCGCTGTGCTGTTCAGCTTTGCCTTTGCCGGACAGTGGATTCTCGACTATTTACACATCAGCATTGGCTCCCTGAAAGTGGCAGGCGGGCTGCTGCTGCTGCTGATTGCGCTGGATATGCTGCGCGGCGAACTCGATACGCCGATCGTCGAACAAGAGCGGGATATCGCCATTACGCCGCTGGCGCTGCCGCTGCTCGCCGGACCGGGAACCCTGACGACGGTCATGCTACTGGTGTCAGAGGCAGAGTCTTCGATCGCCAGCCTCAGCGTGGCTCTGGGCATTGTCGCCGCGATGATCGTCACCTGGTTGATTATGCGACAGGCGTCCTGGTTCGACAAATGGCTGGGGGCAGAAGGCGCGATTATTGCAACTCAGCTATTGGGGTTTTTGCTGGCAGCGTTGGCGATCGAAATTGGCAGCGGTGGCATTCGAGAGCTGTTTTTGCCGTCCTGAAACACTGGCTTATGGATCTGAAGCTGAAAATTCCGACGATATGCCAGCGGCTGAAGGAAAAACCTGAGCGAAGGGAATGCTGAGGAGAGCGTTTTATCCCTCAGTCATGCATCTCTCAAAGCACACAGCCTGGAGCCAGGTTCGCGCTACGTTTCAGCGCATCTGGGGCTATGAAGACTTTCGTCCGCCTCAGGGTGAAATTGTGCAGAGTCTGCTGGCGCACCAAGACAGCCTGATTGTGATGCCAACGGGCGGCGGCAAATCGATTTGCTTTCAGCTCCCAGCACTGCTGCGAACCGGAGTAACCCTGGTGGTTTCACCGCTGGTTGCTCTGATGGAAAATCAGGTGCAGGAACTCCGTCAGCGTCAGCTTCCCGCTGCTCTATTACACAACGAACTGCCCGCTTATCAGCGCCGCCAAACGCTGCAAGCGCTGGAGAAGCAGCGGCTGCGGTTGCTGTATCTTTCACCCGAAACGCTGTTGAGTGAAGCAGTTTGGCAGCGGCTCACCCAGCCAGAATTGCAGATCAACGGACTCATTCTCGATGAAGCGCACTGTCTGGTGCAATGGGGCGAAACGTTTCGTCCTGCCTATCGCCGGTTGGGAACCGTTCGCTCGGCGCTGCTGCAAACAAAACCAGCGGGTACTCAACTGTCGATCGCTGCTTTTACGGCAACGGCTGACCCTCAAGCCCAGCAAATCATTTGCCAGACGCTGCAACTGCAACAGCCCCAGGTATTTCTGATCAGCCCCTATCGCCCCAATCTTCATCTAACCGTGCGAATTGCCTGGACTCCCAGAGGTCGCCGCCAGCAGTTGCTCAGATTCATTCAGTCGCACGCTGGCATCGGGCTGATCTACGTCCGCACGCGCCGCGACAGCGAAGCGCTGGCAGACTGGTTAAAGCAGCAAGGCTATCAAACTGCCGCTTATCATGCCGGATTTAGCCCTGAAGAGCGGCGGGCGATCGAAGCAAGCTGGCTCAGCAACAGGCTGCCGTTTGTGATCTGCACATCTGCGTTTGGCATGGGAATTAACAAACCAGACGTGCGCTGGGTGATTCACTTTCATCCACCCGCGCTGCTGTCAGAATATGTGCAAGAAGTGGGCAGAGCCGGACGAGACGGGAAATTTGCCGAAGCGCTGACGCTGGTGAGTGAGCCAACGGGCTGGCTCGACCCCGAAGACCAGCAGCGCCAGCAGTTTTTTCAGTCCCGACTGCGACGGCAGCAGCAAACTGCACAGCAGCTCATTGCTCGGCTGCCGGTGCAGGGTGCGGTAGACGAGGTGTCACAGCAGTTTAAGGACGGCGCAATTGCTTTGTCTCTTCTCCACAGCCGGGGGCAACTCGAATGGCAAGACCCATTTCATTACCAGCTTCTGCCCGCAGCGCTGCCTCGGACTGCCAGCCCCTCTGGCTCTTGCCATCTCATGCAGCGCTACGTCAACAGCCGTCAGTGCCGCTGGCAGTTTCTCTTAAATGCGTTCGGCTTCGCGCGCGAGGCAGCGGGGTTCCAGTGTGGACACTGCGATCGATGCCTCCCCTAAAGCGCTACTGTCGATTCAAACTGCGAACCAGCCACAGCGATGCCAGCACTCCGGCAAAATGAGCCGTCACCGTGTTGGTGTTGGCTTGCACGATAAAAATGTCGAGCGACTGAATGAATTCTCGAAGCTGACCAGGATTGTAGATAGCTCCGCCCTGCGGCTGCGCCAGCGACTTTGCCAGCAGTGACCCGACGATCGCCTGTGCACCAATCAGCGTAATCAACATGCCCACCAAATTGATAATCAAGCCAATGCGAACAGCTTGAATCGCATCGCCCCGCTTTGGACGAACTTTGGCGTTGGCGCTGCGAAGCTGGCGAGACAGGCGAGTGTAGCGAAATGACCAGTATGCGCCACCAAACAGCACCCCCACGCCCACAACCGCAAACAGCAAGCCCGCACCTGTCCCAGGATTGCTGGCGGTTCCCGATCGCACGCTCAAGCTGGTGGTGGCAAACAGCAGCACCAGTGCCGAGATGATGCCCAGCACAATCTGCACCCAGAATCCGACCCAGCCTGCAAGACGAAACGCAGTGGCAACTCGCCGCACCGCAGGAGGCACATAAGATTCTGGGTTGCTGCTCGTCATAGGAATTTCAAAACGTGGGAACGGGCGCGGAATGCCACGGTTTCGCATCAGACTCTACGTCCCAGCCTAACAGTTTGCATGAAGGTACGATAGCAAAGATGACGGGTCGCTTACCAGGGAATGTTCAGTCTCTGTCAAGTCCGCATGGGTTGCTCTAAGAGAATATTGCTTTGCCGCGTCATGCTGCCTCAGACGATCGAGCATCACCCGACGATCGCCGTTTCAGCCAGAGTGCCATTGCTGCCAAAGCCAATAGCCCCATTGCGCCCGCCAGCGGATTGCCGTTAATCCCAATTGCCCATTCAGGGGCGCGGTTGCTGTCGCGCACGAGTTCTCCAACGCTGACCAGGTAATAGCCCCAAACCAGTCCGGCATGCAGCCCGATCGACAGTCCCAGCCGACCTCGACTCGATCGCTTTGCCCAAACCAGAATCATCCCCAACAAGACCAGACCAGGAAACTGAGGCAGCGTTCTGATCACACCTGCGATCGGCACTGGGGCACCAGAGAGCATTGCCAGAAGATCTTGCAGCGGTTTTATAAAATGCAGAATGGCGTAAACCACGCTACTGAGCCAGAGCGACAAGGCAAGGCTGTAGTCTCGCTCCAATTCATCGAGCAGCCAGCCGCGAAAAATTAATTCTTCTCCTAGCCCCACGCCCAGCGACACCAGCAGTCCTTCGAGAGCGATGTGCAGCAGCCGCACAGAAAATGGCTGCCAGGTGAGCCAGCCCAATCCGGCTGCTACCGCAAATAAACTTAGCAGGCTTAAGCAGCCTACTGCCAGTCCACGCAGCAGCTCGCATCTGTTTTGACGGGTCGGCAACAAGCCGTAATGCCGGAGCGGGCGATCGAGACAGTTGACACACGTCGCCCAAAACCAGAGGAGTGCCACAAATTCTGCAAACAGCAGCGAAACCGCCAGAATGCTGAGCGTGTTTGAGTCAGCAATGGTGCGCTGCAGGAAGCGGTATGGCGGCAGCCACAGCAGAGCGAGAAGTGCCACAAAAGTTAGCAGCCGCAGTGGTGCAGGAGTTTGGCGGAAAGATGGGCTGCCGCTATTCATCGGGTTCGATCGTACTGCTCAAACCGTGGCTTCTCAACGTGTCGCTGTAAAACTCGGCGTGCTCTTGAGCACAAGTAATGACCAGCGCTGTGCCATTGGTATGAGCTTCCATCATAATGCTGACAGCCTGGGGCATGGTCAGGCTGGCAACCGTCTTGACCAAAACCTGCACCACATATTCCATTGAGTTGAAGTCGTCATTGTGAAGCAAAACCCGATATCGCGGCGCGTGTTTGCGCGCGGTTGAACGCTGTTCGATCGTCTCAACTGACACGGCTCTCTATCTCCGTTCCGTAAATAAGTGGGTTTGGTGGATGACTGATACTGCCTGAGTAGATTTCGCCTCTACAGCAGTCGCAAGGCTACTGCCGCTGATTGTTTTGCCCATCGGTACAGGTCAGCCCACTGCGAACCACAACAGCACCGGAGAGCGGCTGGTCACATCAGCCGTTGCTTTTCGTTACTTAACTCCATGTTATATCACTCAAACTTCAATTTCACCCCTGATTGCAGGGTTGTGGCTGCTATCAGGAAGTTCGGTTTGCCTTCTACAATAAGAAGCGTGAAACGATAAGAAGCGTGAAACGATCGCACCCTGCATTGACGGGTGTTGCTGAAAAAGTAGCGTAATTGAGGCAGTACTCAGGTTGAGCTTGAGCTTTAGAGCCGCTTGGCTCCACTTGATTCAAAAGTCATCTTTGTCTGACACATTCCCTGGAAAGACCGCGCTGCTTGCAATTGATCGCCTGTCTCCTATGACTCAACTCCCGATCGATCGCCCTTGTGACTTTCAGCCCTGCCAGATTCTCTGTCTTGAGCACGAAAACGCCTGTCTGTACGTTGAGGTCGTTCAAGTCGTAGCAGCACGGCAGCAGTGTTGGGTGCGTCCGCTGGTGCTCACTGTTGCCACACCGCTGTCAGCATCGACCGATGCACCAGTCCACTATGACTTGCGGCAGGGTGCTGATTTGCTGTGGTCATCGACTTGCTTTCGGGCTGCTCTGGATACCGAAGTCGTGCCGCTGCTGGCTCAACTCGCAGATGACAAAGCACAGCTAGAGGACGATCGCTTGGCTCGGCAGCAGCTTCAGGAATTTATGCGGCGTGTCTGGCAAACGTATCGTGTCTGGCAAGCTTAATATAGAAGCCGATGGTTGCTGACCCTGACACAGTTGGCATTATGGGTTGGAAAACGTATTGATTTCGCCATTGCCGATCGCCTGTCCCGGAGCCGATCGAGGCACAGAGAAGGGTACAGGCTGAGGCTGAATCGGCTGAGGCTGCATGTTCGGTTGCGTTGGGTAGGTAAACTGAGGTGCTCGGTAGCCGTTGGGATAAGCAGGCTGCCCCAAGCTGGGCGGCTGACCACTCACGGGTGCTGGCAATCCCTGGACGCTTTGGGGGCTGACAGGGTTTGGGTAGGCACTGCCTGTGGCAGGAGCAGGGG
>Ga0224723_1002145_pt1 | contig 11147 bp, 5 predicted proteins | sample Balambano_FR2_Me_FD_161647 | JGI IMG/M metagenome (GOLD analysis project Ga0224723, IMG submission 161647) | Freshwater sediment microbial communities from Lake Towuti, South Sulawesi, Indonesia - Balambano_FR2_MetaG | ecosystem: Environmental > Aquatic > Freshwater > Lake > Sediment | place...
ACGCTATATGGACCTCTTGCGTCCTTGGATACGTGACCGGGTAGAGATTGCCTGCTTCTATCGTTTCTCCCAGAGCAGCTATTGGGGAGTCGTCGATTATTCCGGTGATACCTACGTCAAGCTCCAACCGTTTTTCGATATGGTCAAGACGTGGCGAAAGAACGAACCCGCCGGCGCCCGTCACGAAGCCGAGAGTCTCACCTGTACTTACACGGGTCCCGCCCCCGCCGTGGTGGCCGAGAATCGAGCCAGCGCCGGCAACGTGGTGCGGCAAGATGCCACCGCAGTGGGCGACTCGATGACGTTCACGGTGCCCAGCGTCCCGGCCGGAACCTATGATATTTTTGTCGGAAGCCTCTACGGCGGTAGCAGCGGCATCTTCAGCACAACAATCAACGGTGTTGCCATCGGCTCCAATATCGACAGTTACGAGACTTATTCCACTTTTACTGAAAACCACCTCGGTCAAGCGGAAGTCACCGCTACCGGTAATCTGAATTTCAAATTTACGGTGGCCGGTAAAAACGCCAGCTCGAGTAGCTACAAGGTTTACATCGATTACGTCCGCTTGGTGTACACTTCCCTCACCCTCAGCCCACTTGCTGATGCTTATGTCCGGGGAGGAACTTACGCCGGCACCAATTTCGGGGCGGATACGGCCTTGAACGTGAAGGATCAAGAAGATGCCAGCTACGATCGCCGATCGTTCCTGCGCTTTGATGTTGCTGCTTTTAGCGCCGTGACAAACGCGAAGCTTCGGCTCAAGGTAAGCGGCGTCACGGCCACCCATTCCGTGGAGGCTCGTTATGTGGCCACCGATAGCTGGGGAGAAAGCACGATCACCTGGAACAACCAACCCTCCGCCGGGGCCGTGCTCGACACCAAGGCGCTTCCATCCGTAGGCTCATGGGTGGAATTCGACGTAACCGCTCAAGTGGCCGCCGAAGCCGCCGGAGACGCTATCGTGAGTTTCCGATTGGCTTCTCTTACCGCCGATAAGAACGGGGTGTTCCATTCCCGTGAAACCGCGGATCCGCCTCAGCTCGTGGTCGTTGGCACGGCCAGTTCCGGCGGCTCCGTGGACCTGGAAACGGCCGCCGACACTTTCGTGCGTTCCGGCTCGTACGCCGACACCTCTTATGGCAACGACTCCACCATGATGGTGAAAGATGACAGTGGCACCGACTACGACCGGGAATGTTTCATCAAGTTCGACCTCTCCTCCATCAACGGCCCAGTCTCCAGTGCGCGAATCCGGCTAAACGTCTCCGCGATGGGTTCGGATTCTACTTACAGCGTCGAAACTTCGTTCGTCTCCAGTGATTCCTGGACCGAAAGTGTCACCTGGAATACCAAACCCGCCTCTTCCACCGTCCTAGCCACCACCGCCGCCTCCGGTTTCGCGGCCAACGGCTGGGTGGAAATCGATGTCACCAGCCAAGTCAACACCGAACTTACCGGCGACAAAATTCTGTCAGTGCGGCTGCGGTCAACGTCGGCTGGTAGTAACAAGTATGTCTCTTTCAAAACCTATGAAACCACAACCTCGACAGACCGGCCAGTGTTACGGATCGAATAATTTCGAGGACGCGGAGCCGGCGATCTTCATTGATCGCCGGCGTTCCCGGACCTGCCAGACTCAGCCGAGGTTATAGCTAACAAATTTGCCGATCCATTTCTCGTTGTTTTATCCGTAGTCTTGTGAAACAATTTAACTACATACCTATGATGCATCGATCCACTCTCCTCTCCTTCACCCTAATCGCAATCGCCTTTACCAGCCTGTCTTCTTCCCAGGCCGCCATTCTCGCGCTTTATACATTTGATTCAATCGCTTTCAATGCTTCGCCGTCCTCCGACACAGACCCCAATTCTGTAGCCAGCGACATTGCGGCGGGTACAGGCGTTGCCATGGTTTCTAGCGGGACGGGCAACCCTTTCCCCTCGGGAGCGATGCAGCAGGCGACCGCGACCAGCGAAGCGACGGCCGTCTCGGGCAATGACTACTATCAATTCACCCTCACCGCGAACGTAGGCTTTCTAGCCGATCTGACAAGTCTGACTCTCGATCTGCAACGAAATGCCAGCAACTCGCCCACCACCATGTTTATCCGCAGTAGCGTGGACAGTTTTGGCTCGACCCTTTTGCTCGACAACACCCTTCCCACCGCTCCAACGGCTTTTGAAACAGTGACCCTCAACCTTAGCGCTCCTTCCTTTCAAGGCCTCTCCGCGATTACGTTTCGTCTCTATGCGTTTGGAGCCAGTAGTGCCACGTCCTCTCTTCGCTTCGATAACGTGACCTTAAATGGCACAGTTTCGGCAATTCCCGAGCCTTCCTGTGCTTTCATTCTAACGCTGAGCGCAGGTCTCATGCTGGTGATGCGCAAGAGAGCGATCGGATTTTAATTGATATCAAGCGTCTGATGGGACGGATGCCCATCGCTATAAGAGAGGCGATGGGCATTGTTAAACACGGGGACATAAGTTATTGCCAAAGAAATTTGTAGAGTACCTAGCCTTTTGTGGTTAGAGTTTGCGGGGCTCGATTGAGAGAACGGGTAGCCGGCGATAGGGATGACGGCTTGCGAAAGTGGGAAATGCTAACCCGCCAAAAGCCGACTCAACGCCGGACCCAAGTGCGAAAATTCTGGACACTACCGGTTCTCCGAGCTTGCGTCCGTGAATTTGTAGCCGAACCAGGCGCCAGATTCCGTCATACATTACCGAGATGGATTCAAATCGATTTTCAGACGAACGAAGATTTGAGAGGCGTTGTCTGCAAATGGAATGGAAATTTCCACCAACTCCGCGATTCCGTTGCCCTCAACATCAGGATCTATGACAACGGGTTCATAGGTTGCCACAGCCCATTCGACGAGGTCGGCTGACACAAGCGGTGTAAAGGTCAAGTCGTGGGCGTGTTTGTTGCGCCGAAACCGGTACTGAAGCGCGAGAGAGCCGTTTGAGGTGACGAGCATCGCCTGGGGCCAGGCTCGGGCGGATTCCTTCCATGGGTCCAATCCAAACGCGTAAGCTATGAGATTAACCATGCTGTCTCGATTGGGGTCGGCCTCTGGAAGGCGGTCCGAATCGGGGATGCCTGCCGGAAACGCCCCTGCCGCCCAGGCTGCGTAGTTTGCGGGAAAGTGTGTTGTTGCAAGGGGAGGAGTCCGATTGGCAAGTGTAGCGACCTGATTATTCGATAAGGCGGCTCGATAGAGACGTAGGTCGTCGATGCCCCCTCGGAAGCGCGCCGTTGAAGTCGCGTCGCCTTGACCGACGTAGAGATCGGCGGTGGTATTGGGGATCGCACTGCTGGTTTCAGGAGCCGTCTTGTCAAGCACCCCGTCGACATAGATCTTGACGCGTTCCGGCGATGCCAAGGTCCCATCAAAAACGACACTGACATGGCGCCACCGCCCATCCGTGAACACGGTATTTGAACTGAAGCGGTTATCGTTGCCGGCGATATCCACGTACAGCTTTCCGCCAGTGTGAAAAAAGAGGGCATAGGCATTCTGGCTGGTTGGGCTCGCGCGCTTCGATACTAAAAACTGAGGATTCTCGGTCAATCCGTCTGGACGAACCCAAAGCGAAAGGGTCAGGCTTTCGCTGTTATCCAGGACGTCGCGATCGGGAACGCGTCCGTATTGCGTAGCGCCGTTCAATTCAAGAGCCCCGCCCACTTGGCCGCCATGGGTCCAGGCGGGAGATCCGGTAAGGGACATATTCAAAGCGTGGACAGAGCTATCGAAAGCCGTGCTGCCTTCGGTTTCATCGAACCGCCAGTTCAAGCTTGGATGAAAAACTTGGTCGGAGGCTGGCAGAGGCGTGCCTTGGGTCGCCGCGCTCGATTGGGCAGACCAGGCTGAATGCCCTTGGCCGCCAAGTGCGCGCACTCGATAGGTGTAACGCGTCATGGGACTCAATCCAGCGTCACAGTAGCTTTCGGCATTCGCGGGCACCGTTGAAACCGGAGTCCATGCATGAAAAGGTTCGGTTTTGCGTTCGATCGCAAAACCCAATTCGGTGGCGCTGGCATCATTCCAAATGAGTTGTATCTGGCTGCTTCCTGTCGATGTGGCCGAAAGGAAACTAGGTGGAGGAACGCTTTCTGAACGGCGTGTGATCTCGAGGTAGTTCCATTTCACGGCCCCGGCAGGAGAAGTCCCATTGTCGACGGTCAGCCACCCATCGTTCACCACCACCGTCTCTGTGGTGACAAGAAATTGGCCTGGATCGGCGTAGGCGTTGACAAAACAGGGAACTCCCTCGACATCAAGGCTCATATGGGTCGTTGCACCCGTCGCATCTCCCAGACAAGCTTTAATCTCATAGATCCCGTTGGGCACGGAAATTTGCCATCGAGCGGAGGCGCCAAGGCTGACGAAGGAATCAAGCAAAAAGTCGGCATGAGCCGCCCGATTGGTCCCGGTTTGGGAGGCATCCCATCCATAGTAGAATCCGTTGCGGAAGCCCCGCGTGGCTCCTGAATCGCTGATATAGCCTACGGGAGGCACCCCGGCGGGAGCTTGAAAATTAATTTTCACGCTGGAGAAATCGCTGTTATCCGGTAACGGATCGCCGCTAATCCTGACGGTGGCCGTACTTACGCCATAGCCATCCGATATCTGATAGATGAAGCTATCCGCACCCGGCCAGGGAGCCTCGGCAGCATAGTCGAATGTGCCATTATAACGAAACACCAGCGAGCCGTTGGTGGGGCCAGACACAAGGGTAGCGTAGAAAGCATCGGAATCGGCATCCCGATCGTTCATCAGCGGACCCAGGAAAGCATCTTTTCTGGAAACAAAGCCGGCCACAGTTGCGTAAGTGTCATCTGAGGCGACGGGAGGCGTATTGGCGGCGCCGTCCGGGCGCAGAGATCCCAAGAGCCCGCCCGGTATTCGATACATGCGCTCGCCAGCCCCGAGATAGACATCCTCTCCAGCGATCGCCAACTGCGGCGCGCGATTTTGAAGATAGGTCAAGCGCGAACCCGTGCCCACGTCAAGCGTCCCGATCGTCTGCCAACCCACACCGTCCGGCGTCCGCGTCAAAGTCAACCTGTCAGCGTCGCGCTTAAGACAATAAAAGTAGCCGTGCTTCAAGGTGTAGGCAACCTGTTGGGAACTCACCAAAGTCCCGCCAGCCGGGCGTTCATAGGAACCGAATTCGCCCGTGATCGGCTCCGATCCATAGCGATAAAGATTGGTTCCGTTGGCCAGGAAGAGATACCCTTTGAATTCCCGCGGTTTGGTGATCCAAAATACCGAGTTCGACGCCGGTGTAACGCCTGGCAATCCAAGATCGCCGATTCTCCGATAGACTCTCTCCCATGGCTGATGCACATGGCCTGTATACCGAGTCATCCAACTTTCCTGGGGTGGAAACGGCTGCAACGGATTGTTGGGATTGGGAACGGGCTGGGTCCAGTTCAAGGCAAACAAACTGCCCCGGAACTCAAAGAAGGAATGAGTCAGCCAGCCGGCAATGCCCACCCCATTCTCGGCGACCGTGGGAAAGGGGGATCCCGGCGAACTGGATTGCTGGTTCTTTTCAACCGTGGTCATCCCGCCGTCATAGCTGATGGCCACCCCAGGTTTGCTGGCATAGTAGTTGGCCATAAAGATTTTCCCTTCGTAGATATGCTGGGCTTGACGATGCGCATTTGGGCTATGATCTGGCTGGTAGTGACGCCAACCATCGTGACGCCTGACATACAGCCATGCCGTGTTGTGGGCGCTGGCGCCATCTTCTCCAATCATGAGCAAGTCGCCTTGGGCTACCATGCCGTCCGTGATCAGCTCATTATCGATTTCTATAATGGTTGTTCCATTCGCTTCCCGATCCGCTCCATACGCTTCCGCATGAATGTCATAGTAGGTGGCGGAATTCGATTGGCCATTGCTCGATCCCTCGCCTCCAATGTAGATCCTGCCACGGTGCTCCACCAAGACCTTGACCACCGGAGACGTCAGTTCCCGGCTGTAAGCAGACCATGAACCCAAGTCAACGACACCCGGGGTAAGATCCTGGGCGAGAGCCGGCCAGGTGACGGCTATCATCATCGCCATCCTGATGAAAAGCAGTGGCCAGGCGAAAACGGCTGCCAAGTCTCGAGAAAAAGGTGGGCGCTTACTAAACACGCTGTCCTTAATAAATGCGCATTTATTTAGGACGGCGTGTTTAAAAGACATGGCGTCTCGATTAGGGAATTTGCGCTTCGCTCCTCACGTGTTTGGGGAAGGCAGGAATGTCTGGTAGGGGAATGACAGGTTGATCGTTTGGTGATCTAAAAATTTCGACGCGAACGACAGCGCCAGGTAAAGATGACACTTGCAACAAGGGCGGCCACCTGGAAGGCACTGGGTTCGGGAACCGGCGTGTAGGTGAGCACGAGGTCGTTTCCCGATACTCCCACTTCGAAGTTTCCGGTGAAAGGATTGGCGAATCCCCCAGTACCATTGATAGGAGCCGTGTTGATCGTGAAGTCAGACGCTTCAAATCCAAGAATGCCAGCCGTGGTGGAGGCGAGCGTCCAGTTGTAATTTGACAGACTGTCAAAATTCAACGCAAGGCCATTCACATCCGGTCCAATGCTGGAAAGCGTCCACAAGTTGATGTTGAAATCGAGAATGCCGGTCAGCCCGGTAAGGTCGAGGGAACCGGTGATGTTCATCGTATCGTAGGCCGTCCCCGCCGAGCCGTTCGCGTCGAACAATTGCCAGTTGTAGTTGGCTCCATCGTTCCAGGTTTGGCTGCCTGTGGAAAGCACGCCGGGACTGTTACCCGGTGACGCCGTGCTGCTGCTATTGAGCGTAAGCGAGCCGGCCAGAGTGCCCGAACCTCCGATGACGCCACCGCTGTTCACGGCCACCGACGATGATGCTAGACTGCCTTGGATGCGGAGCACGCCTTCGTTGATAGTTGTCGTACCGGTATAACCGTTGCTCCCGCTCAAGATTTGAGCATTAGAACCTTGCTTGACCAAGTTCCCGCCGATGCCATTGACGGCGCCCGCAAACGATCCGTCGGGTTCGGTATCGGAGCCGACCGTCAACGTGTTAGCTCCAATTGAAACGGTCTTGTTGGCGCTGGTGGAATCCAAGCTTCCTACCGTGGCGTTGGAGGCAAAACTCGTGGTTGCGGCGTCGATACCGCTGAGGTTCAAGCGACCGATCACCGGGGCGGCCGCGGCGGCAAAGGTGATGCCGCGCCCGCTTTCAATGGTTCCCGTGACATTGACCGGCCCATTGAAGGTCAAGGTGCTTCCGCTGCCATTATTCGTTTTGGAGACTCCCAGCCGTCCGGTCAGAGAGCCACCAAACGTTGTGTTTGAGTTGCCGGTGTTGAGAACGAGGTTGGCTGGCGTTCCCATCGCGCGAGAATCCGTGATGACGCCTCCGGTAAATGCAAAGGTGTCAAAGATGAGGCTTGTTCCGATCGAACCTCCCGCTTTATTGCCGCCATTGACATCGAATGTGCCTCCCGTTTGATTCAGCCGCATGCGGCCTGCGGCCGATCCCGTTTCGTTGATGTTGCGAAAGTTGCTCCCGAGTCGCAGTGTGCCCGCGCTGAGTCCGAACCGCACGCGACCGTCACTGTTCGTGGTGCGAGTCTGCGCCGTGCCGTCAAAAACAAGGGTGCCAGAACCGTCTTTTTGAAGCGTCAGTTGGCGGCTGCTGGTAGTCGATGTGCTGCGAAGGGTTCCGGACCACGTAAGATCGCTGCTGAGATTCAACCCCAAGGTATTGCTGCTTCCTCCGGTAATATCGACAATCAAGTTGTTGAAGTTCGCTCCAGAAAGGCCGGTCGCGTTGATGCCAAAGCTGTTCAGACGCAGCGTGTAGCCTGTGGCATTGAACTGCAAGTCCCCGGCCGTGATGGCCGTTCCCACGGTCACGACCCCGCCAATTCCCGCAAAAATGGCGCTGTCCGGCGCTCCGTTGCTCCACGCGGTGTAGGATGTTCCGATGGAGTCGGCGCTCCAATTGAGCGTGCTTGTATTCCAGGTGCCGACTCCGCCTGCCGGCGGCGTGCCATCCGCAATGTTAATGGCCCCGCCACCCCAAGTCAGAGTCGCGGCAAAAGTTGAACCGCCAACCTGAAAGCAGGCGGCGGCAAGCATGACACGGCAAATGAGAAAGGCTTCCTTTTTCCTCATTCCGAGGCGCAGCGAAAAAAGCGACAACGATACAGACATCATGGTATTTGGGGGTTGAAGTGGTGTTTGGGGAGTTAAAGATTGCAATTGCAATAGAACTTCGTTCATGCCGTGAACCCCATACCTTTGTGACGTTAGCATTAACCCTTTTGCTACCCCCCCCCTCGCTCGGCCCAAACACTTAGAGGAAAGCGCAGGCGGCTGAGCAAGCTTCTCTTGATCAAGGGCGGTTTCGACATTTAGGCCAACATGAGAAGCAAGGTTACAGATAACAAACCGTGCCCCTGTCGCTTCAGCATAAAATATGACAATTAATCTCTCGCTGGGTAGCCTAGCACGAAAATGTTCCAGTTCTTTACTTTTCATCACAACCAACCCCATCCGTCACCCCCTATGAGAATAATCCATCATATTTCGATCCATCTCGCCATCACGATCCTCGCCTCATATGGGTGGTGCAAGGCCGCGACAAAGTCGGCCGTGGCCAGTGGAAACTGGACCGCGGCGGGCACCTGGAACCCATCGGGAGCTCCGGCGGCTGGGGACGACGTGGTCATTCCCAGCGGTATGACCGTCACCTATGACAGCAATTCAAGCGCCGTGATTCACAGTGTTTCCATTCAGGGGGAACTCATCTTCAGCGTGACGGTCAGCACGAACCTCACGGTGGGAAAGCTTATCGTGAACTCGGAGACGGACGTGACTAATCAAGGTCCAGGCAAATTGACGGTGGGATACCAAGGCAGTCCGATCCCGCGGGGAGTGACGGCCACGATCCAACTGGCGGCTGTAAGCGGCGATGTGGATAGCGATCATCCAGCTATCTTCTGCCACGGCGGACGGATTCGCCTTTATGGAGCCAGCCTTGCTAACCCTTGGACCCGCTTGACGTCCAATGCGCCAAGCGGAGCGACCACCCTTACGGTGGCCGATTCCATTTCGGATTGGCGGGTGGGCGACTCGATCATCATCGTGGGATCCCGCAACAGTAAATCGAATTTTTCTGATAGCCCCCCCAGCTATCGAAATAATTCCATGGCGCCCGACACCGAAGAACGCACGATCGCGGCCATCGACTCTTCCACCAAGACCATTACCTTGAACTCAGCCCTGTCCAAGGACCATTCGGGAAAGAATGGCCACTATCCGGAGGTGGCCAATTTGACGCGCACGGTTGTCGTGAAGTCCTTGGACCCCAGCATAGACGCAAACCGCGGGCACATGCTTATCGGCAAACATTCGAGTGGCTACGTGTATTATAGTCGATTTGAAGGCCTCGGCAAAGAAGGGATTCTCGGGCGTTACCCAGTGCATGTTCATATGGCAGATTCGACGCTGCGCGGCTTCATCATCCGAGGCAACGCGGTGATTAATTCCCACAACAAATTCTATGTGGTGCACCGAAGCAACTATATCACCCTGCGCGACAACATCGGCTATCGTTGTTTCACCGCGGGCTATTTGTTGGAAGACGCCACGGAAACGTACAATCTTATCGATCGAAATTTGTCCGTGCTGGCTATGAATGGAGCCGCGGCATCCAACGAAGCCTTGGATTTCTTGACGGGCGCAGGATGGGGCTTCTGGTGGGCTAATGGACGAAACACCATGGTTAGGAACTCGGCGGCCGAGTGCGATTCGCATGGATTTTTTTATGAAATCGACAAAGTGCGGCGCTACTACAGCACGACCTACTCGAACGACACCGTCCTCTCGGCGCCCTGCCTTCAGGAAGATGGAACGATCGCCAACAAGGTGATCCGCGACATTCCTCTCTATCGTTTCGACAACAACGTGGTGCACGCCGCCAAGTCATGGTCCTTCGGATTCTCGGGCGGAACATGGACATTGGCCACGCCCTCCGTCATCAAGAACAATACGGCTTGGACTACCCATTATCCCCTCGAAGTGAAGTCGGATGGGTTCTCTATTCGAGATTTCAAGAGTTACAACAGCAATTACGGTTTCAGAATTCATTGGAACAGTAATGCCGGAAAAAACAGCGTATCGAACATTACGATGCATAACGCCGTTCTTAACGCGGCGCCGATTCGGACGGAGCTGGGGCTGGTCGGCACTAACGTCAACTTTATTTCGCCCGTGTGGGAGAATTCGTCCGGAGGCATCCAACTTCCGAATCGCAGCTACAGTCTAGGCTACACCTCGCATGTCACCTTCCAGAATATGACGGCTACCAACAGCAATCCCAATACCTTGCTTTTGTCGGGCCAGTCGAACTCCGACGGGCAGCTCGCCTTCGTGTGGTTCAACAACTGGTTTGGCGGCGGCCAAGCCGCCAAAGTGAAAGATGTGGCCAAAGCGGTATCAGATGGCCTCACGTATTCGGTGGTGGCCGGACTCAACAGCACATCGACCCATAGCGCGCAGGCAGCCAACTACGCGGCTTACACTTTGCCCGACGAGACGGATGACTTCAAACCTCACAGCATGATCACGAGCTTGGGTGGCAGTCCCATCGGTCTGACGCTCACCCGCGGTTCCGGTGGCAGCTTGACGATTTCCGGCGCGGCGGCGGACGATCGCCAGGTGTCAGCAGTGCGGGTGAACGGTGTGCTGGCGACCGCTGTGGCGGCGGATTGGTCCGTGTGGACCGTCACGCTAACGGACCTCCCGGCAGGCGCGGTTAGCTTTACATCGGTGGCTTCGGATGCCTCCGGGAAAACGGAAAGCACCGGCCACTCGATCACGGTCAACCTTAACTGAGGATAGCGCGATGAATGGCAGATGGATCATCTTGGGATTGCTGGCAGCGGCAAGCCTCGTGTCAATCTGGGAGATTGGCGTGAACGCGCAACTTCCCGCCCGGGCCGTGGCGCCAAAGGAGGAAAAACGGAAACAGGCCCCAATTTCTCCTCCGCTTATGGATCCGGCCTTAGTCAACGAAGCCATCGCCCCGGCGGAAGGCTCGGAAGTCTTCCATGCCGCCTGTTGCATCAATGCCGACCCGGCGGCCGCG
>Ga0224723_1002146_pt1 | contig 11146 bp, 10 predicted proteins | sample Balambano_FR2_Me_FD_161647 | JGI IMG/M metagenome (GOLD analysis project Ga0224723, IMG submission 161647) | Freshwater sediment microbial communities from Lake Towuti, South Sulawesi, Indonesia - Balambano_FR2_MetaG | ecosystem: Environmental > Aquatic > Freshwater > Lake > Sediment | place...
CCCGCGCGATCGGCTTGAACTGGCGCGGCGTTTGAACGGCGTGACGACAATCCCCGCCCCACCGACGACAGCGCCCGCGTATCAGATCGGAGATCACGCGCCATTCTACGTCAGCAATACCAGCGATGACGAGATAGTGCAGATCAGCGCGCGGCTGACCGCGCTGAGCGAACATCTGGCGGTGTGGGTGCAGGACGATCTCGCCGGGCGCATCGACCCGGCGGCGCTGCGCGCGCTGGCGGCGGCGTTCGACGACGAGATTTACGACGCGGTGCGCGATTTATGGGGCGAAGAACCCTCGCCGGGCATCGATGGCGACCCGCGCATTCACGGCTTGTTCACCGATCAGATCGGCGCGGGCGCGGCGGCATATTACATGGGCGACAACACGTATCCGCGTGCCGTCGTGGCGACGAGCAACGAACGCGAGATGTTCTACTTCAACGCCAATACGTTTTTGTATTATTCGCCGCGCGATGTCGAAAGCGTGGTCGCGCACGAATTTCAGCACATGATCCGCCGCCATGTGCAGATCAACGAAGAAACATGGATGAACGAAGGCTTCAGCACCTTCACACAAACGCTGCTGTACGGCACGAGCGGCAGCGAGATTTACGTGTTTCTGAGCCACCCGAATACGCAGTTGAACGCCTGGAACGAAGATGTCAGCGCGCGCAGTGCCAATTATGGCGCGTCGAATTTGTTTATCACGTACTTTTACGAACGCTACGGCGCGCACGCACTGCGTGAGCTGAGCGCGAATGCTGCACCGCGCGGGTTGCAGGCGGTCGATGAGGTGCTGCGGGCGATGGGCGAACCGGGAGTCGAACTCTTTTTTGCAGACTGGGCGGTCGCCAACCGTGTGCTTGACCACAGCGCGGCGGACGGACGATATGGGTATGCGCGGGTCGGAACCGATCCCGCATGGCTGCAAGCCGACACGTATGACCAATACGGTACGCCCTATGGCGGGCTGGTATCGCAGTATGGCACGCGCTACCTGACGCTGGAAAACCCGCCCGACCTTTTGGAGATCGATGTCAGGCTGCCCCGAACAGTCGGGGTCGTGCCGACGCAAGCGGCGAGTGGTTCGCATTTCTGGTACAGCAACCGCGCCGATATGAGCGATACCATGCTGACACGCGCGTTCGATTTGACGGGCGTCGCGGGCGCAACGCTCGAATTCGCGCTGTGGTATCACCTGGAAGCGTACTGGGATTTCGGGCATGTCATGGTCAGCACGGATGACGGGGCTTCATGGCACATCCTGGAGTCCCGTTCGATGACCGACCAGAACCCGTTCAATACGGCGTATGGCGCTGGCTACACCGGCATGAGCGGCGGCGGCGCACTCCAACCCGAATGGGTACAGGAACGCATTTCGCTCGATGCCTACACCGGGCAACCGATCCTGCTGCGCTTCGAAGTGATCACCGATGATGCGATCAACCAACCGGGACTCGTGATCGACGATGTGCGCATCCCGGAAATCGGCTATGCCAGCGATTTCGAGGCGGACGACGGCGGTTGGACGCCCGACGGCTTCATCTGGACGGATAACACCATGCCACAGCGCGCATGGGTGCAGGTGATCGAGCGGGAAGACGACGATGTGCGCGTGACGCGCTGGATGGTGCCGGACGACGGCACGCATTTCACGCTCGATCTCAAAGCGGACGACATCACCGTGGCGCTGAGTGGGCTTGCGCCTGTCACCACCGTGCCGATGCCGTTTCAGATCACATTCACGGATGCGGCGGGATGAGCGGCTTGCCCAAGCGCGCCGCCAGTTCGTTTTCCAGTTCGCGCTGACGTTCTGCGCTGGCAAGCCGCGCCTGCGCCATCGTTTCATCGAAGCCATCACGAAGCTGCTGCCGGAACTGCCGTCCGGTGCTGGGGGCGAACAGCGCGATCAGCGCCGCGCCGATTGCCGCGCCGATGCTGACGCCGAGTGCAAGACTGCGTAGAGTACGCATAAAGGCATCGTCTCCTGAGTGCGCCATAGTGCGCCCGATAAGTGAGCGCGATTGTACCATGTGTTGCGCCGCACAGGTCAGGCGCGTATCATCACGTCACAATCCGCCACCTGACCTATTTCACACGAACATTCGAAGGATGACCCGCATGTCCAAGATCGTGATTCAAACGCCCAACGCGCCCGCCGCCGTCGCCACCTATTCGCAGGCGATCATCGCCAACGGTTTCGTGTTCGTGGCGGGTCAAGTGCCGCTCGTGCCAGAAACCAAAACGCTAGTCGAAGGCGACATCAGCGATCAAACGCGGCGTGTGCTGGAAAATATCAGCGCGATTTTGCAGGCAGCCGGGACGAGTCTTGCCAACGCAGTCAAGATGACCGTGTTCCTGACCGACATGAACGATTTCGCCGGCATGAACGAAGTGTATGCGACGTACTTCACCGAAAACCCGCCCGCCCGCTCCACCATTCAGGTCGCGGGGCTGCCTTTGGCGGGCGCGCGGGTCGAAATCGAAGCGATCGCGTACTTATAATAAGCCGAGCAGCAACCCGATTCCTCCGCCGACGAGGATCAACCAGGTCGCGTTGACCTTGAATCGATAGATCGCCACGAACGCGACCACCGCCAGCGCCAGCGCAATCGGGCTGACGGACAGCGCCGATTCGATGCCGCCCGCCAACGGGAGCAGCGCCGCGCGCGCCAGGTCGATCACCGTGATCAGGATCGCCGCCAGGACTGCCGCGTTGATTCCATCCAGAAAGGCGCTGAGAAAAGCGCTGCGCCGCATTCGAGGGATCAACGGCGCTGACAAAATCACGAATATGAATGCCGGTAGAAATACGCCGATGAGTGCGGCTATCGCGCCGGGAACGCCCGCCAGCACATAGCCAATCGCCCCGGCGGTCGTCAGCAGTGGACCCGGCGTGAACTGACCGATAGCGACCAGATCGAGAAGCTGCTGCGCTGTCAGCCAGCCATACGTATTGACTAAATCCTGCTGGATATACGCGATCAGCAGGTAGCCACTGCCGAACAGGATCGCGCCGATTCGCAGAAAATACCAGAATAAATCCCATGGGGTGATCGCTAACAGTTCCAGCACCCGCACCAAGCCCTGATTTTCCTGCGCCATGTAGGAAAGACGCCGCAGCGACAGCCAGCGCGATTGCGACGCCGCCCACAGCCCAGCCAGGCTGAACTGCAAGACGCCCCCGCCGAAGCGCAGCAGCAGCGCATAGCCGATTCCTGCCAGCAGCAGTACCAGCAGTTCCGACGCATCGACGATCAGGAGCGCGCCAATGCACAGCAGAAAAACCGCCATCAACGCGCGATTTTTCAGCGCCGTCGGAATCAAGCGCACGCCAGCCACCGCGATGATGGCGACGATGACCGGTTTGATCCCCCAGAACAGCGCTTCGATTTGCGGCAGACTGCCCGTGCTGACGTACAGCGCAGTCAGCGCCAGCGTGATCACGAATGCGGGCAGGATGAAACATAAGCCGGCGAGGATCGCGCCGGGAATCCCGCGCATGACATAACCGACATGGATGATCACTTCGGTGCTGTTCGGTCCGGGGATCAGATTGGTCGCCGCGACCAGATCGAGATAATGCTGGCGCGTCAGCCACCCGCGCCGCGTCACGATTTCATCTTCGCCAAGCGCGATATGCGCCATCGGTCCGCCGAATGCCAGCACGCTCATGCGTAAGAACAGGCGCATCAAATCGCCATACGTCGCTCGTTTGAGCGGCTGATGTGAATCATGGGTTTGCGTCATCATTTTCCTTGCACTGAAGTCGTCGGCGCACTATCCGGGCGTCCGTCTGGCAGATGCGGTAAGTGTACCGTGAATACGCTGCCGATACCGACTTCGCTTTGCACCGTGATATAGCCGCCGTGCGCTTCTGCGATCTTGCGCGCGATATTCAGCCCCAGCCCGGTACCGCCGTCATCGCTGCTTTGCAGGCTGTCCTTACGATAAAAGCGCTCGAAGATGAACGGCAGTTCCAACGGACTGATCCCAATGCCGTTATCACGCACCGCGATCAACACATTCTGGTCGGTATGCGATGTTTGTACGGTGACGATCCCGTTTTCCGGCGTATAACCAAGCGCGTTCAGGATCAGGTGATTGATCATGCGCTTGAATTCGTCGTAATCGACGAAAACGTCGGGCAGATTTTGACCCGCGTCGAACACAATCTGCTGGTGGCGACGCAGCGCGATTGCCGTATGGTCGTGGATGGCGCTTAGGGTCGGCGTGTTGATATTCGTCCATTTGAAACGATAATCGCTGGTATCGGCTTTATCCAGCCGCGCCATGCTCAACAGATCATCGAACAGACGGTTGAGATGATCGACCTGCGCTGCCAGCGTTTCGATCTGCTGCTCCTGCTTCTCCGGGTCGTCTTTCAGGCGCTTGAACAGGTACACGCTGGTTTTGATCACAGTGAGCGGTGTGCGCAGATCATGGCTCATATTGCCGATGAATCGCTGCAAGACATTGACCTTTTCCCGTTCGACTGCCAGTTCGATGCGGTGCGATTCGGCGCGTTTGCTCAACGAAATATCGCGCACCCCGACCACACGCTGGAGCTTGCCACGGTAGACATGGCTTTTGCCGCGTATTTCGACGGGCAGCACGTGTCCATCGCCCCTCAGCACCCGCGCCTGATACGGTTCGATCACCGACTCGCGCGCGTTGCGGGTAACCGTTATGTGGTCTTCCGGGTGGATGAACTGCGTGACATGGCGTCCGATGATGTGATCGAGCGGGACATGCAGCATGGTTGCCAGCGCCGGGTTGGCGTCGATGATGATGCCTTTGTCATGCACGGCGATAGGCTCGAACGTCGCCTCGAACAAATCACGATAACGCTGTTCGCTTTCGCCCAGCGCGCGCTGACCTTCGGCATACATCTGCGCATACCGCATCCGCATCACCGCGGCGATCAGCATCAGCCCGGCGACAATCGTCCCGAAATACAACGGAAAGATGAGCAGATCGACCTTGATCTGTGGTACGGTAATCGGCAGCAGGATCATGGCGATCAGACTGAACAACACCGCGAACGCCGTCCCACGCAGCGAAAAGAGCAGATACGCGGCGATGATACCTGGCACGATGCACACCATCACGACCACGACTTTGAGCGCCTGAAACGCCTGATCGGTCGCCAGCGCGGCATACGGCAGTGCCGACAGCAGAAAGACGACGATGCTGGCACTGATGGCATATCTGCCCAACCGATTGATCAGATAGGCGATGAACAACAGAGCGCTGCTGACGAGCAAAAACCCCTGAAATCCCGGCGCCTCAAACCAGTTCGCGCTCCACAGCGCAGCCGTGAGCAGCGCCGGGATGATCAACAGCAGCAGCAGCGATAACAACTGCGGCTGCATTGGTTCGGCGCGGCTGGGGCGGATCGGTTCGACCAGCGCGAACCACAGGGAATGTGACCAACGGCTGCCGCGCGCGGCGGGCAGCACGTCGGTCGTGCGCTCATTCGTAGGTGCAACCATGGTCGTTTTCCAAACATTATCACTCGCACACCCAGTATAGCGCGCAAGTTTTGGCGCGTGATACACTATATTTCGTTCTGTTTCAACCAGCGAAGGACACACAGCGATGGCATTGGCATATGCGGAAAGCACCACTTTCGACATCGAACAGATCAGCCGGTCATTAGGCGAAAAAGCCGATTACTATCTCGGACACGTCAGCAAGACTATCCCGAAAGAAAATCTGTATCTGCCGCATGGCGATTTCGTCAGCCATGTCTTTCACGATACCGACCGCACCCCTGCCGTGCTGCGCAGCCTGCAAAGCATGTTCGATCATGGGCGGCTTTCCGGCACCGGCTATCTGAGCATTCTGCCCGTTGACCAGGGCATCGAACATTCGGCGGGCGCGTCGTTCGCCAAAAATCCCGCTTACTTCGACCCGGAAAAGATCGTCGAACTCGCCATCGAAGGCGGATGTAACGCAGTCGCCAGCACGTTCGGCGTACTGGCGTCGGTCGCGCGCAAATACGCCCACAAAATCCCCTTCATGGTCAAAATCAATCACAACGAACTGCTCACTTTCCCTAACAAGCATGATCAGGTCATGTTTGGGACGATCAAGCAGGCGCACGATATGGGCGCGGTCGCTGTCGGCGCCACCGTGTACTTTGGCAGCGAAGAAAGCAGCCGTCAATTGGTCGAAGTCGCGGAAGCGTTCGCGCACGCGCATGAATTAGGGATGGCGTGCGTGCTGTGGTGCTACACGCGCAATCCTGGTTTCAAAGTCAACGGCGTCAACTATGAGACGGCGGCAGACCTGACCGGTCAGGCGAACCATCTCGGCGTCACGATTGGCGCCGATATTGTCAAGCAGAAACTGCCCACCACCAACGGCGGTTTCAAGGCGCTGAATGCGGGCAATTCGAGCTATGGCAAGCTCGATGAGCGCATGTATACCGAACTGAGCAGCGACCACCCCATCGATCTCACGCGCTATCAGGTCGCCAATGGCTACATGGGGCGTATCGGCTTGATCAACAGCGGCGGTGCGAGCGGCGATAACGATGTGCAGGAAGCGATCCTGACCGCAGTCGTCAACAAACGTGCGGGCGGCATGGGCTTGATCAGCGGTCGCAAAGCCTTCCAGCGCCCGATGGCAGAAGGCGCGGCGCTGCTGCGTGCCATTCAGGATGTCTATCTGTGCGAAGATGTCACCATCGCGTGATACCGTGATAGCGCAGCATCGTTTCAGGGATGAACGGATGAACCTTACGCTTCCGACTTTCGGCGTTCGCCGTTACACTACACAAGGACATGGATTGGAGGAAGTCGCCAATGGCTGACACGAAACATACCCTCATGCTGGTGCTGCCGACGCGCGGCGCCCTGATCGATCTTCACGACCGCCTGAACGAACTGGATTACGTGCGGATCAAACACGCGGCGGTGATCGCACGCGCCGAGACGGGCGAAGTCCAGATTCTGGATGATGATGTCACGCCCGATGAAGGGGCAATTGTCGGCGGCACGCTCGGCGCGATGCTCGGTTCGCTGGGCGTTGCGGGGTTGGGCGCGCTGCTGCTGCCCGGCGTCGGGGCGCTGCTCGCCATCGGCGCCAGCGCTTTGATCGGCGGCTTGATCGGCGGTGCGACGGGCGGCGCGCTGGCGGGCTTGATCGACAGCGGCTTCAACGATGATCAGGTGCGCCAGTTAGCGACTCAGCTTGAGGCGGGTAAAGTCGCCAGCGTGTACGAACTGGAAGCGGACAGCGACGCCATCGCGCGGCTGCATACCGATCTGACCGCGTTTCAGCCGGAAATCGTGATTGAATCGGTCACATCATCCACGTAAACGTCTGTAAGGGGGAAACCATGACTGGAAACTGGATCGTTGCGGTATTTCCTTCGCGGGCGGCGCTGACCAGCGCGTTGGATCACGTCAGTCGTATGAAAGACATCCATATTCGGCGGGCGGCGATTGTCGCCAGAGCCGAAAGCGGCGAAGTGACGATACTGGGCGATGATATCGGCGCGGACGAAGGCGGGATTGCGGGCGGGACGCTGGCGCTGGGCATGACCGCGTTCGGCATGGTACAGCTAGGCGCGCTGGCGCTGCCCGGCGTCGGTCCGATCATCGTGGTGACGGGCGCATTGGTCGGCGCGCTGGTCGGCAACCTGACCGGACGCATCGGCGCGGCGCTGCTGACAAAAGGCGACAAGTACAATTCCGAATATGCGGCACTCGCGGCGGAACTGCGCGCCGGACATCCGGCGCTCGTGCTGGATGTACGCGACGCCGGTACGATTTACCCCGTTTTACGTGATGTGCTGGCACATCATCGCGCAGAAGTCCTGCCGCGCGAACGACTCGCGGCGCCAGTCTAAGTGCGCTGCAATTGGGGCGACGAAACCGGTCGCCCCTGTACACCCCGCACAGTGATATAATCACCCAAAATCGTTTGTGACGAAGAAGGATTGGGATGATGACCCTCCCGGATGTGCGTGTGGGCGAACCCGCGCCCGAACCCCGCGCCAATGGCAGTCATATGCCACAACCGGAATTACACGTCGAGCGTAATCCCGGCATCCCGCTCGATATGGGCTGGGTGAAAAGTGCGCGCGTCAACCGCAGCGCGACCGAACGGCGCAGCGCGACGATGGGGACGCGCCGCTCTGTCAAGAAAGATGCACAGGCGGCATGGCTGCTGCGCGCGATCACGTGTATCGACCTGACCACGCTTTCCGGCGATGATACGCCGGGCAATGTCGCGCGGTTGTGTGCCAAAGCGCGGCAGCCGGTACGCGCCGATATGCTCGAAGCGTTAGGCGTGGCAGATTTGGCGATCACGGTCGGGGCGGTGTGCGTGTATCACAACCGCGTCGCGGATGCCGTGCGTGGGTTGGAAGGCACATCGATCCCGGTGGCGGCGGTATCGACCGGCTTCCCGGCGGGGTTGAGTCCGTTTCATCTGCGCGTGCAGGAGATTGCAGAGAGCGTCGCGGCAGGCGCGCGCGAAATCGATATCGTGATCAGCCGCGAACATGTGCTGACCGGACAATGGGATCGGCTGTACGACGAAGTGCAGCAGTTCCGCGCCGCGTGCGGCGACGCGCACATGAAAAGTATTCTGGCGACGGGCGAACTGGGGACGCTGAAAAATATCTACATGGCGAGTCTGGTGTGCATGATGGCGGGCAGCGATTTCATCAAGACCAGCACAGGCAAAGAAACGAGCAACGCCACGCTCGATGTCAGCCTGATCATGTGCCGCGCGATCCGCGCCTTTCACGAGCGAACGGGGTACAAAATCGGGTTCAAACCAGCAGGCGGCATTCGCACGGCGAAACAAGTCATGAACTATCAGATTTTGATGAAGGAAGAATTGGGCGATTCATGGCTGTTCCCGGATTTGTTTCGGGTTGGCGCCAGCGCGTTACTCACGGACATCGAGCGCCAGCTTTCGCATCATATCACCGGGCGCTACGCCGCCGATTATTACATGCCGATGGGGTAGAAAGAGCGTTTGACCATGCGTTACGTGCTGTTGTATCAGGATGAAAATCAGGCTTGGATTGCAGAAGTGCCATCGCTGAAAGGGTGTGGCAGCCAAGGAAATACCCGCGAAGCAGCGTTGGCAAATATCAAGGACGCGATAGAACTTTACATCGAATCGCTGCGGGCAGATGGTTTACCTGTTCCCGAAGAATACATCATGGGGAACGCAGAATTGGTCAGCATGGAAACGATTGTGAATGCCTAAACTGCCGCGTATTTCTGCAAGAGAATGTATCGCGGCACTCCAAAAAATTGGGTTTGTAGTTGTACGCCAATCAGGAAGTCATGTCATTTTGCGGCGTGAGACACCGTTTGCTCAAACCACCGTTCCAAATCATCAGGAACTTGCACTGGGTACACTCAGGCGTATTTTGCGCGATACGGGTGTCAGTGTTGAAGCGTTTATCGACCTGCTTTAGGCGGAGAAAAAATCATGTCCGTCCGTGAATTCTTTCAAACCATGCGTTACGGCGCAGCCCCGGAAGCGCCGGATACTGCGGATGCCTGGCTGGAACGACACGCGCGCCAATTCGACCTGTTTATCGACAATCAATGGGTGCCGCCGCGAGAAAACAAGCGTTTCGCATCGGTCGCCCCCGCGACGGGGCGCGAAATCGCGCGCATTGCCGATGCCAGCGCGGCGGATGTCGATGCGGCATATCGCGCGGCGCGGACAGCGTTCGCGTCATGGAGCGCGTTATCGGGTCATGCGCGGGCGCGGCATTTGTACGCTATCGCGCGCGGCGTACAAAAACATGCTCGCCTGCTGGCGGTGCTGGAATCGCTGGACAACGGCAAATCGATCCGCGAATCGCGCGATCTCGATGTGCCGTTGGTCGCGCGTCATTTTTATCATCATGCGGGATGGGCGCAGTTGATGGAACGTGAGCTGCCCGGTTGCGCGCCCCTCGGCGTGGTCGGGCAGATCATCCCATGGAACTTCCCGTTGTTGATGCTGGCATGGAAGATCGCGCCCGCGCTGGCGATGGGAAACACGGTGGTGATCAAACCTGCCCCGTTCACCAGCCTGACCGCGCTCCTGTTCGCGGAGATTGTCGCGGAGGCTGGCGTCCCGGCGGGCGTGGTCAACATCGTGACAGGCGGGGATGATACCGGAATCGCCATCACTGCACAGCCCGGTTTCGACAAGATCGCATTCACTGGGTCAACCCACGTCGGTAAGATCATCCGCCGTGCCACCGCCGGGCGCGGCATCAAGCTGTCGCTCGAATTGGGCGGCAAATCGCCGTTCATCGTGTTCGATGACGCCGATCAGGACGCGGCGGTCGAAGGGCTGGTCGATGCGATCTGGTTCAATCAGGGGCAGGTGTGCTGTGCCGGGTCGCGCGTGCTGGTACAGGAAAATATCGCGGACAGCTTTTACGCCAAGGTGCAGCGGCGCATGGATACGCTGCGGATTGGCGATTCGCTCGATAAAAGCATCGACATCGGTGCGGTGATCCACGCCGAACAGCGCGACATCATCGAAAAATGGGTCGCATTAGGGGTTGAACAAGGGGCAGAATTGTATCAAACCGCGTGCGAACTGCCAGCGAGCGGCACATGGTATCCGCCGACGCTGCTCACCCACGTCGAACCGGCGTCGGCGGTCGCGCAGGAAGAAATTTTCGGACCGGTCGCCGTGGCGATGACGTTCAGGACGCCGAAAGAAGCGGTCGCGCTGGCGAACAATACGCGCTACGGACTGGCGGCGAGTATCTGGAGCGAGAATATCAATCTGGCGCTCGATGCTGCGCAGAAAGTCAAAGCCGGGTCGGTGTGGGTCAACTGCACCAATCTGTTCGATGCGGCGGCAGGGTTCGGCGGCTATCGTGAAAGCGGCTATGGACGTGAAGGCGGGCGCGAAGGCTTGTATGAATATACGCGCCCGCGCTGGCAGCGTGAGCAAAAAGCGGCGGCGGAGTCCGGTCAAACGGCAGCAGCGCCGTCGGTGATGTCCGCGCCACTGGCGTTGAACGGACATACCAGTGGCATGAACGGCGCGATTGATCGCACGGCGAAGTTGTTCATCGGGGGGAAGCAGGCGCGACCGGACGGGAACTACTCCCGCCCGATCACTCGCCCGGACGGTCGTTTGCTGGGTGAAGTAG
>Ga0224723_1002147_pt1 | contig 11139 bp, 10 predicted proteins | sample Balambano_FR2_Me_FD_161647 | JGI IMG/M metagenome (GOLD analysis project Ga0224723, IMG submission 161647) | Freshwater sediment microbial communities from Lake Towuti, South Sulawesi, Indonesia - Balambano_FR2_MetaG | ecosystem: Environmental > Aquatic > Freshwater > Lake > Sediment | place...
ACCCACACCCAGCCACGGCAGGGCCGCGTCCCTGCTCGCCGTGTCGTTCGTGCTCGCCGTGGATCCGGTGTCGGCCGGCGTGGCCGTCGGTCTCCAGGTCGCGGCCCTGCCGTGGCTGGGTGTGGGTGGGCGGGCGCTGGCGTACCGGCTCCTGCTGGTAGCCGCCGCCGCCGTCCCGATCGGCGCCTTCACCGCGTGGGCGGGTCCGGACTCCGGGCCTGAACTGATCGACCTGGGCGGACCCGTCACCGTGACCGAGGGCTCCGCGCTGCTCGGTCTGGCCATCAGCCTGCGGGTGGTGGCCGTGGCGCTGCCCGGTGTCCTGCTGCTCGCGACCACGGACCCCACCGACCTGGCCGACGCCCTCGAGCAGCACACCCCCCTGCCGCCGCGCTTCGTGGTGGGTGCCCTGGCGGCCGTGCGGCTCGTGCCCGTCCTCGCCGAGGACGTGGCGGCGCTGCGACTGGCGCGCCGCGCCCGGGGGACGGCGCCGCTGTGGGCCTCCCCGCGGGCCGCGGGGTCGGCGGCGGTGTCGCTGCTCGCCCTCGCGCTCGAGCGTGCCCGCACCCTGTCGCTGGCCATGGAGGCCCGGGGTTTCGGGGCCGGCCGGCGGACCTGGTCCCGGCGGTCGACGTTCGGGCCGGCCGACGCCGTGCTCCTGGTCGGGGCCGTCGTCGTGGTCGGGGTCGCCACCACAGCCGGGGTCGCCGCGGGGACGTGGCGGGTGGCCTGGGCCTGACCCGGTGTGAGGGGGTCTCGCTCGCGAAACAGTTGCATCGTGCAGCTTGCACGTGGCAACCGTCGCCTCGGGAGGTGCGAGGTGGCGGCGCGTTCACCCGTGCGTCACCGGTCGTTCACCCAGCGGCAGGGTGGGCCCGGTGGGCTCACTGCCATGGCCGACGCGCCCCTCCTGCCCGCCGCCGCCCTCACCCCGCGCGAACTCCACCGTCATGCGACGCGTGCGCCGCTGGGCCGTCGCCGGTTCCTCGTCGGGGCGCTGGCCGGGACTGCCGGCCTCGCCGCCGCGGGGCTCACCACCCCCGCTCGGGCCGCCGGAGGTTCCCTGCCGACCGACCCGTTCACCCTGGGCGTCGCCTCGGGCGACCCGACGCCGACCTCGGTGGTCATCTGGACGCGGTTGGCGCCCGCGCCGTTGGAGCCGTTCGGAGGGATGCCGGACGGCCCCGTGGAGGTCGAGTGGCAGGTCCGGTCCGGCCGTCGCGTGGTGCGGTCGGGCACGGCCGTGGCGCTGCCCGAGCTGGGTCACTCGGTCCACGTCGACGTCACGGGGCTGGAGCCGGCCCGCGAGTACTCCTACCGGTTCCGGGCGGACGGCTGGCTCAGCCGTCAGGGCCGCACCCGGACCGTGCCGGCGGCCGGGGCCGAGGTCGGCTCGTTCACGCTCGCCGTCGCCAACTGCCAGGACTGGCAGAACGGGTACTACGCGGGCTACCGCGATCTCGCGCGCCACCCGACCGACCTCGTGCTGCACGTCGGGGACTACATCTACGAGTACGACCCGCGCGACGGCGCGGTCCGCCCGCACAACCCGCCCGAGACACCCGGTCTCGACCAGCTGGTGACGCTCGGCGACTACCGCACCCGTCACGCGCTCTACAAGACCGACCCCGACCTCCAGGCCGCCCACGCCGCCGCCCCCTGGATCGCGGTGTGGGACGACCATGAGGTCGAGAACAACTACGCCGGGCTCACCGACGAGGCCGACACCGGCGACCGGTTCCAGGACCCGGAGACCTTCGCCCGCCAGCGCGCCGCCGCCTACCAGGCCTGGTACGAGCACATGCCGGTGCGGGCCTCGCTCGTGCCCGGCTCGCCGGACCTGCAGATCTTCCGCCGCGTCGACGTCGGTCGGCTGCTGCGCCTGCACGCCCTCGACACCCGCCAGTACCGGACCGACCAGCCGCCCGGGTTCTTCGCCGACTTCGGGCTCACCGCGTCGGGGCGGGCGAACGCCGACGGCACGATGACCGGGGCCGAGCAGGAGGCGTGGCTGGTCGACGGCCTCCGGACGTCCGAGGCCGTCTGGAACGTCCTCGGCCAGCAGGTCATCTTCACCGCGACCCCGTTCCTCGGCGTCTTCGCCAACCTCGACCAGTGGGACGGCTACGACCCGCAGCGGCGGCGGTTGCTCGCGACCCTGTCGGGGGCGGACGGTGGCCCGGCCGTGAGGAACCCCGTGGTGCTCACCGGTGACATCCACTCGACGTGGGTCAACGACGTCAAAGCCGACTTCGACGACCCGGCCAGTCCGACGATCGGCACGGAGTTCGTCGCGCCCTCGATGTCGAGCGAGTTCCCCGAGATCCTCGGCCCCGTCGTCCAGCTCACCAACGCGCTGCCGAACGAGCAGGTGCGGTACTTCAACGGGTTCCTCCACGGGTACCTGCGGTGCAGCGTCACCCCGCAGCGGTGGACGGCCGAGTTCCGGTCCACGCCGTTCGTCGAGAACCCCGACGCCTTCGTGTTCACGTCCTCCCGATGGGTGGTCGAGGACGGTCGTCCCGGGGCTCAGCGCGCCTGAGGCGTCGACCTCGACCCCCGCGCTCGGGGCCGACACGCCGTCGGGGCGATGAGTTCCGGGCTCCCCGGGTGTCCGATGGGCACGGACGTCCGAGGAGGACCGCCATGTCACGAGTACGAGTGCTGGTCGGGACGCGCAAGGGCGCGTTCGTGCTGACCGCTGACGGCAGCCGGAGGGACTGGGCCGTCGACGGCCCGCTCTTCGCCGGCTGGGAGGTGTACCACGTCCAGGGATCGCCGCTGGACCCGGACCTCATCTATGCCTCGCAGTGCAGCGGGTGGTTCGGTCAGGTGGTCCAACGGTCCGAGAACGGCGGGCGGACCTGGGACGCGGCCGGCAACGAGTTCGCCTACGAGGGGATGCCGGGTACGCACCAGTGGTACGACGGCACGCCGCATCCGTGGGAGTTCGCTCGCGTGTGGCATCTCGCGCCGTCGCCGCACGACCGCGACACCGTCTACGCCGGCGTCGAGGACGCCGCCCTCTTCCGGTCCACCGACGCCGGTGCCTCGTGGCAGGAGCTGCCGGGACTGCGCGGTCACGGGTCGGGGCCGCACTGGCAGCCGGGGGCCGGCGGGATGTGCTTGCACACGATCGTCCAGCACCCGACCGACGCCGACCGGCTCACCGTCGCCATCTCGGCCGCCGGCGCGTTCCGTTCCGACGACAAGGGCGGCAGCTGGCGTCCCGTCAACCGGGGCCTGCGCTCCGAGGGCATCCCGGACGAGACCGCCGAGGTGGGGCACTGCGTTCACAAGATCGCCTCGCACCCCTCCCGGCCGGACACCCTCTTCATGCAGAAGCACTGGGACGTCATGCGCAGCGACGACGGCGGCGACTCCTGGCGTGAGATCAGCGGGGACCTGCCGACCGACTTCGGCTTCGTCGTCGGGGTCCACGCCCACGAGCCGGAGACGGTCTACGTCGTCCCGATCACCAGCGACTCCCATCATTTCCCGCCGGACGGGCGGTTGCGGGTCTACCGCAGCCGGACGGGGGGCGGCGAGTGGGAACCGCTGGGTACGGGGCTGCCGCAGCAGCACTGTTACGTCGATGTCCTGCGGGACTGCCTGGCGGTCGACTCCCTCGACGACTGCGGGGTGTACGTCGGGACGACGGGCGGGCAGGTCTATGCCTCGGCCGACGCCGGCGACACCTGGGCGCCCGTCGTGCGCGACCTGCCGCCGGTGCTCTCGGTCGAGGTCCAGACGCTGCCATGACCCCGGCGGGGGAGACCGTGGGCGTGCGGGTCAAGCTGCCGACCCACCTGCGCGTACTGGCCCGGGTCGACGGCGAGATCCGGGTCACCGTCGGGAGCGAGGCGGTGACCCAACGGAGCGTGCTCGATGCCGTGGAGACCCGTTACCCGGTGCTGCGGGGCACCATGCGGGACCGCGGCAGTCTCCGGCGCCGGGCCTTCGTACGGTTCTTCGCCTGCGGCCGCGACCTGTCCCACGACCCTCCCGACGACCCGCTGCCACCGGCCGTGGTGAGCGGCGCGGAGCCGTTCCTCGTCGTCGGGGCGATGGCCGGCGGCTGAGGGGGCCCGGTGATCGCTCGGCCCGGCCCCTGGGGCGGTCGGGCTCTGGTCCCACGACCCTTCAGGACCCGGTGACTCCCCACGCCTACGCTGGCGGTGACCGCAAGGAGGCTCCGTGACCGACCCCGGACCCCGCACGCCGGTGACCCGGGCCCGACCGGTGCCACCGGCCGTGGCCGAGCTCTTGAGCCGCGTCCTCGTCGCGGGTGCGGCCCTCACCGTCGTGATCGTCCTCGTCGTGCTGGCCGCCGGGGTCGGGTCACTCGACGCGGAAGATGTCGCCGACCGGGGCGCCCTGGCCGGCGCGGGGATTCCCGGTCCCGTGCGCGCTGCCACCGTCGTCGTCTTCGCCCTGGTCGTCGGCCTCGCCGAGGCCGGCCTGTGGCTGCTGGCGGCGCGGTTGCTGGCGCGCGGATACGCCTGGGCGCGGGTGGCGGCCACGGTGCTGGGGGTGGCCAACCTGCTGGTCGAGGTGCCGCGGGCCTTCGGGTCCGCCCCGCTCCTCGGTGGAGTGCTCTCCGGTGCCGACGTGATGATCGTCGTCGTGGCGCTGGCCCTCATGTGGTCACCGGGCATGTCACGGTACGTGGCGGCCGTGTCGCACTGGCGCTCGGTCGCTGCTCTCTGACCGGGTCATTTCCAGCAGCGCGTTCACGCCCGCGCCGTCGATGCGCGCGGTCCCGTCGACGCCTCCTCGTCGTTCAGACCCGACCGGCGACCATGTCCATGAGGCGCCCGAGGACCCGGCCGCCGTCGGCGCGCAACCCGTTGTGCTCGTACTCGTTCGTCAGCCACACCCGCAGTCCCCGCACCCGGCGGGCGGTCTCCAGCGAGAACCTGCTCGGGACGTACATGTCGTCGGCGTAGACCGCGGCGGCCACGGGCACCTCGTTGGCCGCCAGCACCTGCTCGTCGTAGAGCCGGGGCCACTCCCGGCGCGCCAGGAGGTCCGCCGCCCCCTGCAAGGGAGCGAGCGCGCCGCAGTCCTCGAAGAACCACGGGAACACGTGCTCGCCGGTGAACAGTGTCGGGTCCTCCCGGAACTCGTCCGGCATCGCGCGCGCGGCGGCCCACCCGGTGGTCCCGCCGTCGGCGACGCACGCCTCGTGCACCGCCGCGTACAGCGGGTTGCGGGCGAACGAGAACGCCTCGTCGACGTCGTGCCGGAACGCCGGGGAGTCGGCCGGGAGCTCGAGGCGGTGGTGAAGCACCTCGGAGCCGTCGCTCCTGCCCAGCACCTGCCCGAGCTGGCGGAACCGGCGCCCGGTGAGCCGGTCGCCGCCCGGCAGCCGGACGTCCTCGGTGGCCAGGCGCTCCTGCAGCGCTCGCACCCGGTCGCGGTCCTCCGGGTAGCGCTCGTAGTGGCGCCGGGTCCGGTCGTGGACCAGGGCGAAGGTCTCGCGGTAGAAGTCGGCGCCGGACTCGCCGAGCGGCGGCAAGCCGCCGGTGACGTACGCGGCGGCCAGGCCGTCGGGTGAGCGGGACAGGTAGTGCAGCGTGCAGAATCCGCCGAACGACTGGCCGAGGACCGCCCATGGCGGGGAGTTCAGCTCGCGCCGGATCCACTCGGCGTCGGCCACGATCGAGTCCGCCCGATGCTGGGCCAGGTACTCGGCCTGCTCCTGCGGCGACCGGCCGGGAAGGTTCCCGACGGGGGTCGACCGCCCGGTGCCGCGCTGGTCGAGGAGCAGCACCCGGTGGTCCGCCAGCGCACGCTCGAGCCAGCCGGATGGTGGACCCGTGGGCCGGGGCGCCTCGAAGCCGGGGCCGCCCTGGAGGTACAGCAGGTACGGCAACTCCCGGCCGTCCGGGCGCGCGACCTCGCGGGCGAACACAGTGATCCGCTCGCCGTCCGGGCGGGCGTGGTCGAGCGGGACGGCGAACTCGTGCTCGGTGAGGACCAGACCGGGAGCGCGGGAGGTGACGGGCACGGCGCCATCCTCCGGTCCGGTCGTGCCGATCGCGACCGGCACGGGCCTCAGTGAGCGAGCGCGGCCGACCGGCGGGCGAACTCGCGAAGATCTTCCAAGTCCTCGAGCCTGGCCACGACGATGCCGTCGTCCACCCGCGCGTATTCGTGGACGAGGAGGTTGCGGAAACCGACGGCCCGAGCCATCCGGTCGGCGTGGTCGTGGTCGAGGACACCGTGAGCGCCCAGCAGCCGCATCGCGTCGCCGTTGTCCGAGGGAGGCCCCCAGCCGCTCGTTGCGCAGATGTGTTGCGCCGCGTCCACGCAGGCCTCGATCGCCGTGACGAAGGCGTATTTCACGCCCCGCAACCACAGGACGTCCTCCCGGCGCGCGGGCTCCGCGACCGCCTCCCGCTCGAGGACCGCGACCTCGTCGGTGACGCTGCGGAGGAGCCGGAGCAGCCGGGTCGGGTCGACCACGGGTCAGCCCAGTCGTCCGGAGGCCAGCGCGGCCGCGAACTCTCGGTGCGCCCGCTCGAACCGAGGACGCTCGTCGAACCAGATCTTCCTGGTCGTGCTCTCCCACAGGACGCGGGCCCGCGCGTCGGCCTCCAGGACGACGATTCCCTCGGCGGCGACCCGGCCCCGCAGCTCCAGGGGGGCGCTGTTGAGCACGAGCAGATCCACACCCGCGGGGAGGTCCACCTCGAACGGTGCCGGTGCCCTGCCCGGCCACCAGGCGGCGAGGTCGAGGTCGCTGTCGGCGCGGGCCGCCCCCCGTGCCCGGCTGCCGTGGACATAGGCGAAGACGGCCCCGGAGCGGAGCAGCGCCTCCACCGCCGGCGGCAGTCGGGCATCGTCCACGGTCACCGGGTCAGTGTCCCAGCGCGCCGGGTCCGGCGCGCGAGGCGCGCGGGGTCAGGACCGGCGCCGCCCGCGGTCGCCGACACGGGCGAGCAGCTCCGTCGCGCAGCGCGGGGGTCACCGGTTCGGCTCGCGAACGCTCCAAGTTGAGCGACTATTGCTCAACTCCGGTTGACACCGCAGGGCTCAAGTCGCACCCTGTCCCCCGAACCCCACCCACGAAGGGACTCCTCACATGGCGCGTGCAGTCGGGATCGACCTGGGCACGACGAACTCCGTCGTCGCCGTCCTCGAGGGCGGCGAGCCCTCGGTCATCGCCAACGCCGAGGGCGGGCGCACGACGCCGTCGGTCGTCGCGTTCGCCAAGAACGGCGACGTGCTCGTCGGCGAGATCGCCAAGCGGCAGGCGGTGACCAACGTCGATCGGACGATCCGCTCGGTCAAGCGCCACATGGGCACCGACTGGACGACGACCATCGACGACAAGGACTACACGCCCCAGGAGATCTCGGCCCGCATCCTCCAGAAGCTCAAGCGGGACGCGGAGTCCTACCTCGGCGACACCGTGACCGACGCCGTCGTCACGGTCCCGGCGTACTTCAACGACGCCCAACGCCAGGCGACCAAGGAGGCGGGCGAGATCGCGGGCCTCAACGTGCTGCGCATCATCAACGAGCCGACGGCCGCCGCCCTCGCCTACGGCCTCGACAAGGGCCAGGAGGACGAGCTCATCCTCGTGTTCGACCTCGGGGGCGGCACCTTCGACGTCTCGCTGCTGGAGGTGGGCAAGGACGAGGACGACTTCTCGACGATCCAGGTCCGGGCGACCTCCGGCGACAACCACCTGGGCGGTGACGACTGGGACGAGGCGATCGTCCAGCACCTGCTCAACAAGGTGCGGATGTCGACCGGCGTCGACCTCGCCAAGGACAAGATCGCCATGCAGCGGCTGCGCGAGGCCGCCGAGCAGGCGAAGAAGGAGCTGTCGAGCTCCACGTCCACCAACATCTCGCTGCAGTACCTGTCGATGACCGAGAACGGACCCGTCCACCTCGACGAGTCGCTGAGCCGCGCCCAGTTCGAGTCGATGACGGCATCCCTGCTCGAGCGGACCAAGGCGCCCTTCCACCAGGTCATCAAGGACGCCGGGATCAGCGTCTCGGACATCGACCACGTCGTGCTCGTCGGCGGCTCGACCCGCATGCCCGCCGTCGCCCAGGTGGTGCGCGAGCTCACCGGCGGCAAGGAGCCGAACAAGGGCGTCAACCCGGACGAGGTCGTCGCCGTCGGCGCCGCCCTCCAGGCGGGCGTGCTCAAGGGCGACCGCAAGGACGTCCTGCTCATCGACGTCACCCCGCTGAGCCTCGGGATCGAGACCAAGGGCGGGCTGATGACCAGGCTCATCGAGCGCAACACCGCCATCCCGACCAAGCGCAGCGAGGTCTTCACCACCGCCGACGACAACCAGCCGTCCGTGCTCATCCAGGTGTTCCAGGGCGAGCGCGAGCTGGCCCGGGACAACAAGCCGCTCGGCACCTTCGAGCTCACCGGCATCGCCCCGGCCCCGCGCGGCATCCCCCAGATCGAGGTCACGTTCGACATCGACGCCAACGGCATCGTCCACGTGTCTGCCAAGGACCGCGGCACCGGCAAGGAGCAGTCGATGACGATCTCCGGCGGCTCCGCGCTGCCGAAGGACGAGATCGACCGGATGGTCCGTGAGGCCGAGCAGCACGCCGAGGAGGACCGGCAGCGCCGCGAGGAGGCCGAGCTGCGCAACTCCGCGGAGCAGCTCGTCTACCAGACCGAGAAGTTCCTCAAGGACAACGAGGACAAGGTCCCGGCGGACGCCCGGGCCGAGGTCGACAAGGCGATCGGCGAGCTGCGGACGTCGCTGGAGACCGGCAACATGGCGAAGGTCCGGACCGATATGGAGGAGCTCAGCGCCGCCAGCCAGCGCCTCGGGACGGCCATGTACGCGGCGCAGTCGTCCGGGGCGGGCGACGCGGACGCCGGGCCGACCGGCGCACCCTCCGGCGACGGCGGGTCCTCCCGGCCGGCCGACGACGACGTCGTCGAGGCCGAGGTGGTCGACGAGGACGAGCGGAAGTGACGGCCGAGCAGCCCGACCCGGATCCGGTGCCCGAAGACGCCGGGCGCCGGCCGGTCGTCACCGATCCGGGGCCGGAGATCCCGGACCTCGGCGGGACAGCCGAGCCGGTGCCGGGAGGGCCCGGCTCGGTCGAGGACCGGCTCGCCGCCGCCCTGGCACTGGCCGACACCCGCCTCGGCGACCTCCACCGCGAGCGGGCGGAGTTCGTCAACTACCGGCGGCGCACCGAGCGGGACCTCGGGGCGGCGACGGCCGAGGGGACGGCGCGCCTGGTCGAGGCGCTGCTCCCGGTCCTCGACGACATCCGTCTCGCCCGCGAGCACGGCGATCTGGAGGGCACGCCCTTCGCGGCCATCGCGGACAAGCTGGATGCGACGCTCGCACGGTTCGGGGTGGAGCCCTACGGCGCGGCCGGGGAGGCCTTCGACCCGGCCGTGCACGAGGCGCTGATCCATGAGACGGGCGCCGAGGGGATCGACGAGCCGACCTGCGTGCGGGTGCTCCAGGCGGGGTACCGGTTGCGGGACCGGGTGATCCGCCCGGCCCGGGTGGCGGTGGCCGACCCCGCCTGAAGCGCGGTCAAGTGCCCGTCGGCCGGTGCCGATAGCGCTGACGTGACGGTGCTGGAACGCACGGGCGCGGTGCAGGTCGGGCGGCACTCGATGCACGACTGGCGACGCTCCGTCGTCGCCTACCGGCTGTCCACGCGCTACGTCGACGGCGCGGTGGAGATCACCGACGATGAGCGGCAGCGGGCCACGGGTGACGTCGTCGCCGCGGTCCTCGGCTCCTTCAGCCCCCGGGACCTGGCCGGGGAGCGGCCGCTGTTCGTGGCCGTCACCCGGCCGTTCCTCGTCGGGGAGCGCCCGCTGCCCGAGGGCGGCGGCGAGCTGGTCCTCGAGGTGTCCGCGCGCCGGGCCACGGACGGCGATGTGGTCGCCGGCCTGCGCCGGTGGCGGGAGCGGGACGTCCGGGTGGCCGTGGCCGGGTTCACGGGCCAGGAGGACCTCGCCGGGATCGCCGAGTTCGCCGACGTCGTCGCCATCGACCTTGGCCGGGTGGACACCGCGACCCTGCCGCGCGCCGCGGCCGCGGCGCGCCGCGCGAACCCCCGGGCCACCCTGGCCGTGCACGGGGTCGAGGACGCCGAGGCGTTCCACGCCGCGCACGACGCGGGGGCCGAGCTGTTCGCCGGACACCACCTCCAGCGCCCGCCGGTCGTCGAGACCCCCCAGCTCGCGCCGTCGGAGGTGATGTGCCTGCGGCTGCTGGGCGCCCTCTCGGGGGACGACGTGTCGATGGCGGACGTCGAGAACCTCGTGGCCGGCGACCCCGGACTGGCCGTCCGCGTCCTGCGGACGGCCTCGAGCGCCTCGGCGGCCGGCCGGCCGGTGTCCTCCCTGCGGCAGGCGCTCGCGCTCCTCGGCCCCCGGATGCTCAGTTCGTGGGTGGTTCTCATGCTCGTCGGGGGGACCGGCTCGCTGGCGGCGGACACCGTGGTGACCCTGCTCGCCCGGGCCGGCACGTGTGCGGGCCTCACTCCGGCGGCCCCGCACGTGGCGTACACCGTGGGGCTGCTGGCCGGGGTCTCGGACAGCCTCGGCATGTCGGCCGCCGACATCATCCGCACCACAGGGGTGGGACCCGAAGTCGCCGACGCCCTCCTGACGGGGGAGGGCCCCGCGGGCACGGCGTTGCGGACGGTCCTGGCCCACGAGCGCGGCAACCCCCCGGCGGTGGTGGCCAACGGGTTCACTCCGTACGAGGTCTCCCGCGAGTACCTGGAGGCGGTCCGCCAGGCGATGCCCGTGGCCGCCGGTATCGAACGCTGACCCGGTGTCGGGGGGACCGTCAGACTTGACAGAGGTCGACGCAACCTTGCACGCTGTGCCGTGAGATGACCGGTCAGGACTGGCTCGAGAAGGACTTCTACACGGTCCTCGGCGTGCCCAAGGACGCCGACGACGCCGCGGTGAAGAAGGCGTACCGCAAACTCGCCCGGGTGCACCACCCGGACGCCAACCCGGGCGACGCCTCGGCCGAACGCCGGTTCAAGGACATCGGTGAGGCCTACGCCGTGCTCAGCGACCCCGAGCAGCGACGGCAGTACGACGCCGTCCGCGCCATGGGCGGCGGCGCCCGGTTCACGGCCGGGGCGCCGCCGCCCATGG
>Ga0224723_1002148_pt1 | contig 11134 bp, 20 predicted proteins | sample Balambano_FR2_Me_FD_161647 | JGI IMG/M metagenome (GOLD analysis project Ga0224723, IMG submission 161647) | Freshwater sediment microbial communities from Lake Towuti, South Sulawesi, Indonesia - Balambano_FR2_MetaG | ecosystem: Environmental > Aquatic > Freshwater > Lake > Sediment | place...
CTTTTCACCAGGGCTACGCCGCTGGTCAAAAAGACTACTACAACAACCGCAGTTTGCACCGTGAGATTCTAGGAGAATGACAATGGCACACAAGGAAACCAAAGCACCCAAAACCGAGCCCAAAACCGAGCTTATGTCCTACGAGATTAGCGACATTGAGACTTGGTTTTCAGACTTTGTTGATATTAGCGACAGAATAGCAGGATGGTGGAACCCGTCCAAAAACCACGGAATCCGCGGCGTGCTAGTAGGAATCCGCGAAGGGATTGGAGCATTCGGCACGCGGTGTTTTCTTGTTCAGACTGAAACCGCTTGCGTCGCCTATCCCAAAGCTACTGAGGAAGTAGATGAAGGCGAAGGCGAGCACGTATCACCTGGAAGCGTAGTAGCTGTTTGGGAAGGGTACCAACTAACTATCCTTGAGCATTGCGTAGGCGAAAGGGTCGCTATAGTCTACCTCGGAAACGAGAAGACTAAGACGGCCGGGCGCCGCGTCAAGCTTTACAGAATAGGAGTAGCGGCCCAGAATGTGGCTGCTGTCCGAGATAGAATCTCGGCTACGGCGGCTCCGAAGCTTCTAACTGCTGAGGATGTCCAAGCCAGCGAACTAAAGAAAGCGCTAGACGAACATGTCCGACCCCAAAAAGCCCAAACCGGTAGCTAAAACCATCAATGACTTACAATCTATTGCGCTCTTGCTTCCAAGAGCCCCTGACTTGACTCCGCAAGACTTGGAAACAGTGAACGAAGCCGTGGAGTTTATCAAACAGGCTATTGTCACTCTTAGCGCGATAGCGTGAAAACAGCCGCGTCCGTCTATGCGGGCGCGGCTTTTCTATTGGTAGAATCATGAATCGGAATCCGATATATCACGCAAACACTCTTATTCTAAGAGTTATTGACCCATTCGGAGAACTTACGCGTTCACATCGAAAGACTATCGAATCAATAATAACTAAACTAGCTTGCGAGTATTATCAAGCTGGCTATGACGATTCGGTACGTCGTTGCATAGATACTCTGAAAGATATTCCCGCGCCTAGTCTGGCAGAAGAGGAAACCCCATGAATCCTATAGAGCGAGACTCGATCAGAGAAGCCGCAGAAGAGCTAGTCAAAAAAGCCATTGACAGTAATGTTCTTTCGCTTTTCCACCGTTCCAATGTTGAACTCTTCATGTACAAGATTGAAAAGGTAGTCAGCGATATTGAAGACGAGTGCTACAAGGAAGGTTATGACCATGCCGTGAATGATTGCATAGTAACTTTGGAAGATATCGAAACACCCGAAAGGCCGACGGAGCCTCATGGCCGCCGCGAAGAAAGCTAAAAAGAAGGCGAAGGCCAAGCCGAAGTCCAAGGCCAAGCCGAAGTCCAAGGTCAAGCCAAAGGCCAAGGTCAAGCCAAAGGCCAAAAAAGCCAAGGCCAAGAAGGCCAAGCCGAAGGCTAAGAAGGCCAAGCCGAAGGCCAAGAAGGCCAAGCCGAAGGCTAAGAAGGCCAAGGCCAAGCCGAAGGCCAAAGCCAAGCCAGTCAAAAAGAAACCTAGAAAGAAGGTCACCCCCTCCAAAAAGATTCCGATGGCAGAAGCGCCGAGCTACATCGCCTATATTGCGCTCCGGCTTCGCGCGGGAATCAGAGCATGGCAAGAAAGGCTTAGACTCGACGGATGGGATAGTCAATCGCGAACGCATGTAAACGCGGATGATTCGATTGACTCGCAGATTGACTTTTACTTTCCTCGCCCGCCTAAAACGATGACCGTTGCCGCGTTAGCGTTTGACGCTCAAAAAGCCAGCAAGATTCCCATAATGAACAAGAAACTTGACCGTGACTTGTATATGGCGGCTGGCTTCGTTGGTACTCACAGCGGCGGCGCCTTTGATTACAAGAAACATTCAAAAGGCGAGTTTGCTACTTGGCCAATGCACTACGGCTTAGGAAACACCACGTTCATAACTATTCGAGAAAAACTGCTAGTCCTAGTGAAGAGCGTAAAAGTTGAACGCTTTTTTGTCAGGCTTCATTGGTCGCGAGAAGAACCACCCAAGAGAAAGAAGAAAAACCGATGAAAACGATATCATGGGAAAGCCGCAGCATCGAACTAAGCGAAGAAAAGCCGGGATACTATAAAGCCGATTATGAAGGCGTGACACTTAGAGTTTATACCTATCCTAATGGCGAAAAAAACACTACGTGGTATCTAGCTAAAGTATTGTTGAAAGAAAGAATCATAGTCACTTCTGAAGTTCGCGAAACGCTAGAGGAAGCGCAAAACGATTGCGACGAGCGTTGCAAAAAGACGGCCAGCCTGTTGGTTCACAATCTAATCCGTCCGAATCCCAGGATAGGTATAATCGGAAGCACTGAACTTCGCAAGGTCCTTCTTGTGTTTGACTATGAAGACGGCGGAAACTATATCAACGCCATTATTGAGCCGCGCACGGCCTACAATCTAGCAGCTCACCTAATCGCTAAAGCCTCGTTCTTCTGCAGTGCTGAGAAAGTGATAGTCTATTCTAACGGGCCTGCGGAAGAATACCAAGGCTCAGATATCGAATCGGCCGTGAGAGCCTTTTGCATTCGACACCATATAACAAGAGAAGAAACCGACATGGTCCAAGCCGTTGTGGAGTCTAGCGACTATGAATGATGCATGGGTAGAATGGTCGCCTCACGTCGTTCGCCAATATGCTGTAGTTTCCAAGAAAGAACACTTTTGGCTTTTGAAGCTTAGGGAAGATAAGACCATCGTTGCGTCCGTGCATCATATCGAGTCTGAAGAGCCAAAACGCGGCTATATTATAGGCGATGCGTTTATCTGTGTGGCTTGCGGCATGGTGCTTGACGTAGGAAAGAAGGTCTATCGTTCGCAGAACGCGTTCTGCCGCAATCATAATAAACTATTCCACGCGGAACAGACTCTTCATGCCGCTGATACCTCACAATAAAGAGGCTATCAGACGAAAGATTATTACGTGGGACCTTGAATGGTGCCCGCATGATGACGCTGAACGCGCGGGGAAAGCGGGGTTATTGCCGGGAGAGCTACGCCTAGCCGGAGTTTTTGACGGCTCCGGCTATCGATTCTATACGACGGTTGCTGAGTTTCTGGACTGTGAGCTTATTAGAGAAAACAACGGCGCATGGTTTTACGCGCATTATTCTGGCATGTCTGATATGCAATATGTTTTTCAATACCTTCTAGAAAACGAGCATAACCTAACCGTTGACGCATGCATGATTGGAAGTTCGGCCGCGCTTGTCACTATCAAGCGCGGCCGATATCGTTTTCACTTCGTAGACTCGTTTCATCTTCTCCGAATACCGCTGAACGATATTGCGTCTTGGTTCGGTCTCTCCAAAAGCAACCAAGAGCTAGAAGACCCTAAAGACATGTTCTATCGCCCGATAGGGGAGCTTGCGTCTTACAATGAACAAGACTGCCGCATTCTCTACAAGGCACTCACTTTTTTTGAAGACATGGTGATAGACTTAGGCGGGCAGCTCCAAAAGACCATCGCCAGCACAGCGTTACAGCTTTTCCGTATGGCTTACCTTGACGCCGAGATAGCGACATCGGGACCAGTGAACGAGCTTGCCCGCGGCGCCTACGTGGCCAGTAGAGTAGAAGTCTTCAAAAAGATCGTGCCAGAGGCCGAATATTACGACATCAACTCTTGTTTTCCTTACGCTATGACGTTCTCCCAACCGGGCCCGTACGAATGCACGGTATATGGCATTCCCGACAAGGGCCACATATTAGCCGACGTCACAGTCGACGTTCCGGACTGCTATATTCCTCCGCTTCCTTATCGGAAAGGCAAGGGAGAACGAATCTTTCATCCCGTCGGGACATGGCGGACTTGGCTAACCCGTCCTGATATCGAGTTACTTTACGAAGGCGGCGGACGCATTGAAACCACGCACGAGGTTCTTTTGTTTGGCGAGACTAACGCTTTTGCTGACTACGCTCGAGATATATATGACCGGCGCAAGAATAGCGACGATGAAGGGGAACGCGCCGTATTGAAGTTCTTGCTCAACAGCCTTTACGGCAAACTTGCGGAATCAAGCATAAAAAGTCGTATTATACTGAACCCGGAACCTTCGTTTTTTGAACTCCCAATGTCGGAAAACGGGAAACCAGGTAGACGGCTTCTAGCCCCTGGAATATGGGAGCTAATCGAGGACGTATATATACCTCATGCCCACGTGCCGATTGCTGCCAACATTACAGCGATATCAAGAGGTTTATTGACTCGATACCTTTGGAAAGCGCCGGAAGTCTATTACTGTGACACTGATAGCATAGTTACAACGCCTGGAACGGTTCTTCCTACAGGCAAAAACTTAGGAGAACTCAAACACGAGGGAACTATGTACGATGCTGTTTTTCATCGGCCTAAGCTTTACGCCTATTGGACCGATTGCGGAAAGTGTCGCGGCGCAGGCTGCAAGCACTGTGAGCAAGGTAGGAAGCCAGTAGTCAAAGCGAAAGGCTTTGGCAAGCTGGCAGATACTGACGCGCGAATGAATATCGAATCGTTTGACCGCGTAATCAATGGGAATGACGTTAGTGTGAACCAGTTTTTGAGGCTGAAAAGCCTCATTCGTAGCGGCCAATATACTCCGCGAGAGATTCAGTTTGAAAAAGGATTGCGAACTAGTGCGATTGAAAAGCGAGTCTTCTCGGAAGATGGTCAATCCAGGCCGTGGAATGTGGACGAACTTAGGAAAGTCAAGTAAACTTCCGAGGGTTTGGAATGTGTGTGTGCGCCTGAGCGGCGCTCATGTTTTGGAGAACAAGTATGGCAATGACCGTAAAGGAACAGCTGGAAAAGCTGAAAAAGAGTGCCGCTTCAATTCGCAAAGCGGCTGAGTCGAAGATTCAAGTAGGAATCTCGCTCGTAGAAGTAAGTTTGACCGGCGGCGGTTTGGCTTATCTTCGCGGACGTTTTCCTACTGACGATGAAGACGGAAACCCGACGGATGAGCTTTCGGTAGCCGGAGTTCCGGTTTCTCTCGCTGTCGGGTTGCTTGCTCACGGCATGGGGCTTATCGGCGCGGCTGGAAAGTACTCAGAGCATGTCCACAACATTGGGACGGGAGCTATTACTGAATACGCTACGCACCAGCTTTACGTCATGGGCAAAAAAGCTCGTGAGGAATCAGATAAAGAGCAACCCGCAACCCAAGGAATGCCGCCGCGTTCCTTTCCTAGCCCGCAAGGCGGAGCGCCGGGATTCGTTCCGCACGGCATGGCCGTAAACTCACCGATGTTCACCTACTGAAAAAGGAATCCGATATCATGCGCTCAATGCAAGTTCGTCCCATCTCTCGTTTCTCTTCTCCCCGTGAAGCCTTGATTGGCAGGATGCGAATGGCGGCGCCCGCTATTGGCAACTATTACAATCCTGGTGCGCTGGCACCAGGCGGCGCGATTCCGCCGTTTATGCCGATTCCGCGGCCCTATCGCGGAATGTCGCAAGCGTGCTTTCCGGGTTGTGGCACTAGCGGACTGAATCAGTCCGTAATGAGCTACAATGCCGCAACAGGCCAGTTTGAAGAAGCTTGTGGAAAGGCCAGGGTTTACCCTCTGAACCTTATCGCTCAAAACGTCGCTCCCAATGCTACGGCTACCGCTACCAGTAGCCCGCAGATGATGTTCAAGGCGAATCGCATCTTCGTGCCAAGCGGAAACGCGGCAAACTTCGTGATCAACAATATATTCATCGGGACGAAACCGCAGATTGTGGATGCGAGTGGCGTGGGAACGCCGGCTCAGATCTACTCTGAGGTGGCCGTCAATAACATCGTTGAGTTTGACACCGCATATCCCGGCATTCTTGTCGCGATTAGCGTCACGAACATCAGCGCTCAGACGGACACAATCCGAATCACGTTGCTGGGTCCTGCGGTTGAAGGCAACTAAACGACGGCGCGGAGATATCTAATCTTGAGATTAGATGTTTGAAGAGCCGCGCTAGCATGCTAGTCGCGGCTCTTAGCGTTTCGGAGGTTTGGAGTGTATCGAATCGACGTCGCTTTTTCGTGGGATGAAACCAGCGCTCCGCAGGACGTTGCGCTTGTGACTAAGAGTATGGTTTACACGCTCGCGATTCAAAACTTGATGTTTCTTCGATACAATCCAAACACGCCGCAACTAGCAAACTCCGGTGTTCGATATAAAGCTGAAAAACGAAGAGAGCAGTTTTATGACATTGGAGTCGTGCTTTCTCAAGGCCATGCCGATTGTGAAGACTTGTGCGCGTGGCGTATCGCCGAACTCTGGTTTTCTAATCACGAGGCTTGGCCGCACGTTATATGGTTCCCCAGCAGTGAAACCGGGCTAGGCTATGGCTTGCATGTTCAAGTCGTTACCAGGTACGGTATAGAAGACCCAAGCGCAATGCTAGGAATGAGGTAAACATGTTTTTTGGATTAGGCGCGATTCTGGCCGCTCTTTATCTCGCTTTGAATGCCGGTCAAAAGCCAAAACGCATGGCTCGAAACTTCCAAGCGGAAGCTTCGCCGTGGTTGTTTTCGAGCGGCGATGAGCAAGCCATCGACATCTTTCGAGCCATGGTGTCGGACCCTTTGAGGTTCAGTTTTGGCGACTTTGGCTTGTTCGTGTACTATCTGACTGAGCGCGGCTTTCACGCGGAAGCCGATATGCTGGCAGACCTAGCTATGACTCTAAGTTACTATTCTCAAAACGTGCCAGACAATCGCTACCGCTTGTTTCCGGATGTGAATCCGCGCGTGTTTGCCGGCGCTAACATGAATGTCCCTAGCGCATACCGTCCTTCTGGTGCGGAATGGTATGGGGTCCCGGCGCTACCAACAGGCCAGCAAACGGGACCGGACGCTAATGCTTGGCAGCACGGGCAGGATATGGCGGACGCTTACGCTATGAGTTTGAAAGCTGCTTCTAACGCTGTGCCAATGGGTGCGATGTGAAAAAGGTACACATCGAGGAATCCGACCGCGTGAAAGTCATGCGCTTTATGGCGCTCTTGAAAGAGGGTGATTCCCTGGCGTGGAGTGACTTCCAAAGGATGTTTGTCGATGCGGCGCACGGCGATAAAGACGCAAAAGAAACGCTGGCTTGCATCGCGGTGTGCATGGCGTCTTATCCCATGCCTTGCTGCTCAAACTGCGCGGATAAGCCAGTCATTAGCGGTTGCGGTTGTCGCGCTGCTGTTGGTTTTTGCTGTTGATGAGGCATTATGTTTCAACCGCCATATCCTGGTAGAATGCCGCCGCTCCCAACAGTGGGTCCGATTCCAAAGGACATCACTAACCAGACTTTCCCGATTCGTATTGGGCGAGCCGCTGAGCTTGACAGGGCGAACAATCGTCAATCGCTGCTAGCGCCTACTGGTAGCCCATGCGGTGCTGAAACGTTGAATATATCGTTACAAGCGAGCGATATTATCTTCGACCCAAGCCCGCCCCCTGGCACCGAATACTCGGCCTATCTTATCGCAATCATCACTTTTGGCATTGCTGGCGGCAGGCATTCTGTAGAAGTCGACGTCAAAAACGGCGTCCAGCTAAGTCTTTTGGCCGATTCGTTATCGGCCGAGATTCAGCTTCTAGACACTGCGAATCCAGGCTCGCCAATACGCGCGATGGTTTCGGCTTCGCTGTCGCACGGTTCCAGAGCGCAGCGAAGCTTTCCGACTCGAACTGTTCCTAAGTTTACGGTGCAAGCTGGAACCTCGCAAAACGTCCTAGTGCCTCCTTTTGCTTATTCGGTAATGCTTTTTTCGTCATTCCAGTCCTTTTACGTGCCAGGCGTCGCGTTTTTGCTTTTTTCCGGAACGAATGGCAGCGTTGGATATGGTGGCGGAGCGGTACAGTTAGCGGTTCAGCCCAGCGACATCTTCGATGCGTTGCTAACGGAAGGTCTAAAGCTTCCTCAAGGCACCGATACGATTGTCATATCCAATCTGTCGGCCGATGACTTTGACGTAACCCCGGTTTTTGCTCTATCGCTGTGAGGGTAATCCAATGTTTGAGATTCCTACGCTGTCTCCTAGTGGCGTGCCTCTTTTTGAAACGTTCATCACCTACGACGTGCCGACTCTGGCTCCAACCTTCTTGTTCAACGTTCCTCCCATCGCTTTGGGTCGATATCGTGTGATGCGCTTTGAATATCAGGGGCGCGATAATGCTGGCAACATGGCTTCCAAGACAGATAATATCTATGTTTACAGAAACAGCGTATTGCAAGCGTTTACAGGTTTCATCGGCGTAGACCAAGTTTTCACGGTGTTTTTTGGCGGTGTGACTTTTACGCTGAATCCAGACCCTCAAGACCCGTTTTCAATCCGTGCCGAAGTTATCTCATTGATTGACCCTTACGATTACATTCAAACCACTATTACAGGGTTTGAAACGGCTATTCCCATCATCCCATGAACACGGTAGAAGCGGCTCAGATATATCGTACGGCTTTTCGCCGCGTTTTTGGCGTGGAGCCGAACGACTACGAGCTAGCTTTTGGGCTGGCGCAATCACATCTGGAATCTTCGTGGGGTAAAGGCTGGAAAGAGCCGTGCGCGAACTCTAACAACTGGGGAGCAGTGCATGCCTACAAGTCCGACGGCAAGCGCTGCGCCTACGGCGAGGCTAGCCCGGATGGCAGCTATGGCGCCTATATGGCTGTGTATGACACGCCAGAAGACGGCGCGGCGGACTTTATCAAGATAGCTTATTCGCGCCGTCCAAAAGTCCGAAAAGCGGCCGCGCGAGGTGATTGGCACTCTGCCGTTGTGGAGCTTTACGCGCCGCCGCGATACTTCACGGGAACAGCTTGCAAGATTCGTGGCGAGAATCGTTGTTTAGAGATTGACCACGTAGAAAACGTGCGGCGCTATGAAAGTGCTATTCTCGCACGTTTATATGGTCCGACTAAAACCATAGTGGCAGACTTAGGAATCAAAGCTCCGCGTTCGGTAAAACGGTCGAGCAACGTTCCGTTTATTGCGATAGGGGCGGGAATACTTTTAGCCGGCGCATTCGCGCTAAGGAATCGCTAGTATGGCAAGAATGAAAGGTGAGAACTGGTATAACAATATCAGAAACTGGATATGCCTGAACGAGGAAGGCGAATCTGCATGCGATTGCATAGTCCTTTGCATGAAGTCCCCTGACGGTCATGTTCCTTTAGCTAACTGGCATCTAAGCAAAAACGTGGTTCGCGATGATGCTTTGGCCAAAGAAAAGACTGAAGAGTTTTTGCGAATGGCGCAAGAAGACGCCAACAGCAACACCGGTCTGGGTCCTTTCAACTACTTTTTGATGTCGACGCTTGACGGCGATGTCATATCGCGAAGCTACTTTGTCAAGCTGCACAATCAAGAAACGGACCTTTCGGGCAATGGCGACGAATATCCGGCCAGCGGAAAAGGTCTTCTTGCGCAGCTTATGAAGACTAACGCCGAACTGACGCGGACCGTGGTCCAACAGTACGACAAGACGGTCGCGGGTTTGGTTAGTCTGATAGAGACTCAACAACGGCGCGAGCTTGCTTTTCAGGAAAAGCAGACTCAGCTCATTGCAGACCGTGAGGAAGCGCTATCCGCAAAACACGACCGCGAGTTAGCCGCAGCCAAAGAGCTGAGGACTGCGGCGATGCAAGATAGGGTTGCGGATGAAGTGTTTGGGCTTTTGCCGGCTGTAAAAGCTCGGCTCTTACGTTCAGCGGCGGGAGGCAAAAACGCCACAGTAACTACAAGCGTGGACGGTCGCGAGCTTGCTAGCTTGCTAGCGTCTCTGATCGACGGATTAGAGCCAGAACAGCTAGAAAAGATCGTCGACGTCATCGGGCCCAATAAAGCCGCAGTCTTGGGCGAGATTGGCAGTCTGGCAGAAAAACTTTCAAAAGCGAATCCGGAGCCGAACTGATGTCAAAAGTAGTGATTGACACTGAAGGGAAAGACCTGGCCGGTCCGGAAACCCGCGAGGTGATACCAGAAACAGGGTATCAAAAAAAGAAGGTCACGTTCGCCTTTTTTGAAGCTATGGGCGAAGCGGCCGGAAGCGACCAGGACGACCTATCTAACGATATGCGTGCGGCGTCTATGGTTGCCGGAGCCTTCAAGCAAGGGCTAGACGCCGTAGTAGAACGCGAAAAACAACGTCCTAAAGAAGCAGGACGAAAGCGAATCGAGCACGACCTAGTATCAGCCGGACAGCTGACTAAAGCGTTTTTCAAAGGCCTTATTGGCTGAGCGAGGGGTCATGTCGCTTTTGACGTTGTCTTCTGTTTTGCACGCAATAGCGCTAAAAGACCAAAGCCCAGAAAACGCTGAACGTGTAGCTCAAAAACAATATCAATGGGCGCAAGAATCGGGTTTCCAGCTGAGTCCTATCATCGTTCTAGATAGACGGTATACGTTTGAGCCAGGGATTCCTAGCATGGTCATCGCTAGAACCTTGGCACCATACGACAATCAAGGCTCGGTTGTTATTCGCCCGCCACCTACTACTAGCCGCGAAGAGTGGAAAGCGTTTACTAAAGTTTTTCCGGTTTTATGCTGTTGAGAAAGAGGTAGAATGTCAAACTTTCCGACGATCAAACCTATTCTCATAACTAGGCCTTTAGGGCCTGTTGGCGCTACCTTTGCTCTCGATGTCGCCAGCCAGCAATATAAGGACATCGGCGGCTGTCCTACTATCTCAGTTTGGATACAAGTAGTCGGGAACGACGCTGTTGCGGCAGTGGTAGACGTAGAGCTTGTTTGGTATCTTGAACCTGGCACGCCGCTAGTCGGACGATACGAACAGATGCGGCGTCGAAACAATACGAACACCGGCGTTCTTGACCAGGATATCTTATCTCTCCCAGGAGTGACCAATGCGGCTCCCAGGTTCTTCTCGCTTTCCGCTGCGAATCCTGCAGCCGCTAAAGCCTGTCTAGTAAGGTTTAGAAGCACAGCAGCTGTCGTGCCTAACGTCGAGTGCAGAATAGGAGCGTGGTCGGCATGACTTGGATAATACCGCCTAACGGTGGTGGCGACGACGGCGCACCCGGTCCGCCTGGTCCTGCTGGTCCTGTTGGTCCTGCTGGTCCTGCTGGTCCTGCTGGTCCTGCTGGCGCCACTGGTCCTGCTGGTCCCACTGGTC
>Ga0224723_1002149_pt1 | contig 11133 bp, 10 predicted proteins | sample Balambano_FR2_Me_FD_161647 | JGI IMG/M metagenome (GOLD analysis project Ga0224723, IMG submission 161647) | Freshwater sediment microbial communities from Lake Towuti, South Sulawesi, Indonesia - Balambano_FR2_MetaG | ecosystem: Environmental > Aquatic > Freshwater > Lake > Sediment | place...
CTCGGGAACGGATGCTTCGGCCATCTTCCGCCCGGGCGCGAGCGGCGGCTCGCTCACGAACATCGAACTTGTCGGGCCCCGGACGAGCAACCCTGAGCGCGGCCTCTTCCGTCCTGACCGGAACAACTTCGCCCCGGCTGTCGGCCTCAGTTGGGCTCTGCCCTGGTTCGGCCCGAACAAAACGGTCTTCCGCGCGGGCTACAGCATGGGCTACGAACGCAATTCCTTGCGCGTCATCGACGTCTTCAGCGGCGACCAGCCTGGCTTGCGCAATCGCGTCGTTCGCAACACTTCCACATACACCAATCTCGGCGCCATCAGTCTTCCGCTCGTGCCCACCGAGCGTCCGCTCCAAACTGTTCCCCTGACTGACCGCTTGCAAACCGTGCGCGTCATCGACGATAACCTGCGCACGCCGTACGTGCAGAACTGGAACGCGAGTTTGCAGCGCGAAATGCCCGGCGGCCTCCTCCTTGATTTGCGTTACGTCGGCAACAAAGGCACGCGCCTCTTGCGCGCGACGAACATCAACGAGACCAATATCTTCGAGAACGGAATCCTCGAGGCTTACCAGCTGGCCCGCAACGGCCAAGAGAGTCCACTCCTGAACCGCCTCCTACAAGGCCTCCGCGGCAACTCGACCGGTTCGACTTTCATGCGGACGAATGCGACACTGGCCGGCTATCTCGCTAACAACAACGTTGGCGCTTTCGCTAACTACCTCAATACCCAGAATGTCGGGGGCCGCAACGGCGGGCTGCTCAGCATAGGGGGCTTCCCGGAAAACTTTGTCGTCGTGAATCCGCAGTTCGCTGCCGCGACGATCCTCAGCAATTTCGCTAGCTCCACCTACCACAGCTTTCAAGCCGAAGTGTCAAAGCGCTTTTCCAAGAAACTCCTCATTCAGGCCAACTACACTTGGTCGAAAGCGCTCGGCGAAGAAGAGGGCGCGGGCCAGGAAATGCTCGACAGCTATCGCACGTTGCGTGACCGCAGCATCGAGAAGCGCATGCTCACCTTCTCGGTGCCTCACATCTTCCGCTCGAACTGGATCTATGATCTCCCCTTCGCGCGCGGCCGCGGCATCGCCAACAAGATCCTCGGCGGCTGGCAGGTCGGCGCGCTCTTCAACATGTTCGCGGGCGAGCCCATGACGTGGAACAGCGGGCGCAGTTCCTTCAATAACTTCTCTGGTGATAACACCGCGACCTTTGTCGCCCCGCTCTCCAATCGCGCTGGACGCATCGAGAAGCGAGGAAACGGTGTTTTCTACTTCCCCGACTTCGAGACGGTCGTGGACCCGCAGGTGCAAGGCATCACCGCACTCAATGGCGTCCAGGGCCGCAGCGTGCTCCAAGCCGTCCGCGACAAGCGTTCCGGTCAAATCGTCGCCGTTAATCCTGCCCCCGGCACTCTCGGCAGCGCGCCCTTAACCTATTTTTACGGCCCCGGTTACTTCCTGCTCGACATGAATCTGCTCAAGAACTTCACGATCCTCGAGCGCTACAGACTCCAGTTCGGCGTCACCGCCGATAACGTTCTGAACCGCGTCTTCTTCACGGACTACACACAACTTCAATCGAGCATCAACGCAACCAACTTCGGCCAGATCACGGGCACGGACAGCGGACCCCGCATCATGATTGTGAGTATGCGACTAAACTTCTAGATCATGAGTGCGCTGCGATTCCTGCCAAACTGCTGGCTATTATCGCGATTGCGCCCATCGTCGCCGGTCTGGGGTGGCTCAACTGGGAGGTGACTACGAGAACCTGGGAGTGCAGCCGCGCTTGGAAACCTCGCGCGGAGGGCTCCTGGATTGAACTTGCGTCCAACCAAGGCTCTACAACGCTCGCCGTCCTTGATATACATTCGGTCCAAACTGTGAGGCGCAAGGGTTCGGATGCCTTCGTCGATTCGCTAGTCTTTTTGCTCGGCCGTCTGAAACGTGATGCTCGAATCTGCCCCGGTGCGACGGAAGTCCGACGCCTCCATCGACATCGCAAGCACCCGTTTGTAGCCAAAGAATAATGTCAACTCGAATTCTGTGCCGTAGGTCTTGGGGAACCATAGATCTTTGTCGAGGCGCACAAAAGTAACTCCAAATCCAAACTGCTTCAAGTTGATGCCGAGCAGCGCGCGCGCCGCGAACGGGATCTTTTTGGCCATCTTGGTTTGAATCTGCATCGGGAACGCGTCTTCGAGATCGATCAGCGTCTCGCCTTCCCAAAGATGAGCCCAGGTCTTCTGCGTGGGCGCGAACTGGATACGCGCGACCCGCCGCCCTTGCAAGGATTGCTCGCCGAGAAAGCTGAAGGTGTAGTGCGGAAGATCCTTCGTGCGAATCGGAAAGTAATCGAGATCGATACCGTCGCGCGAATCGCTGTTGGCGACGTGATCGTCGGTCAGGTCCTCGATGAGTTCTCCATCGAGATCTAGTTTCTTTTGGCGAAAATCCGGGTCGTTGTAGGGAAGATGTTTCTTGTCCTTTTCGTAGATCCCGTGGAAAGAGATCAACTCGCGTTCGGTCGCATCTTCCTTGGGTAGCACCCGGTATTCGCGCTTTTCTTCCCGGGCGAGTTTCGAGTTGGTGCGCAGCAAACGCGAATGCGTTTTCAGCGTGTAGACATATTGCTGGCGTTGCGGGTTGGGCTTCTCTACGTTTTCAGCGACACGCCGCATTAGATCGGCGGTCGCGGCGGGTTCGAGGATGAGGTACAGCAGCGCAGTTAGGGAGAGCATGGAGGCCTCGTAGCTCAGTACGCGCCAAACGGCGGGCGGTTGCATGGAATTGCGGCCGCCCTGCCGTACACTTGAGTTATGAAGTTCGGCAAACGTTGGTGGCTTTTGGCCCTCGCGCTGGCGGGCTTCGCGCTGCTTGAAGATCCCGCGCTTCAGCCCCTTGTCGCCGCTGATTCCAAGGCTGGCGGACCGGTCACCGTCCAATGGCGTCTCCTCCGCACCTTGGATCTTGCGACAGGCGAAGTGCCGGCTGAGCTAAAGAAGGTCGATGGCGCCACTGTCAAAATCGCGGGCTACATGGTGCCCCTGGAAGATGACGATCAGCAAGACGCCGACGAGTACCTCATCGTCCCGATTGCCGGCGGTTGCATTCATACGCCGCCGCCGCCGCCGCACCAGATCGTCTATTGCCGCATGACTTCGAAGAAGAAAATTCGAGTAAGCATGTTCGAACCGCAATGGTTTGAGGGCAAATTGACGATTGCCAAAACCGGCAGCCCCTACGGCGCCGTGAGCTATCAGATGGCCGTTGCAAACGTCGTTCCTTACCAGGCGAAATAGTAAGCAATGGCAGCGACGGCGATCGACATCCACGGTCTCGAATTCCGCTACCGGTCTGCGTCGAAACCGGTGTTGCAGATTGCGGAACTGAGCTTGGCGGCCGGCGAGAACTGCTTCCTCTATGGCCCGAGCGGTTGCGGTAAGACGACGCTCCTCGGTCTTGTCGCCGGAGTTTTGAAGGCCACGCAAGGCGAGGTCAAAGTGCTCGGGGAAGACCTGCGCGCGATGAGCGGCGCGGCGCGCGACCGCTTTCGCGGTTCGAAACTTGGCTACATCTTTCAGATGTTTAACCTCATTCCGTATCTCAGCGTGCGCGATAACATCCTACTCGCGTGCCGTTTACACCCGGAGCGAAGGCAGCGCCTCGGCGGGGAATCGCTCGACGACGCCGCGCGGCGAATGGCCCGCTCTCTCGGCATCGAAAACTTTCTGGATTGCGGCGTCACCGAATTGAGCGTGGGCCAGCAACAGCGCGTCGCCGCGGCGCGCGCTCTGCTTGGCGCGCCGCCCCTAATCATCGCAGATGAACCCACGTCGGCCCTCGATGCGGCGCACCGCGAGCAGTTCTTGCAACTACTGCTCGCGCAGGCGCGGGCGGCCCAAAGCACCGTCCTTTTTGTGAGCCACGATCAGAGTCTCGCGCCGCTCTTCGAGCGCCGCATTAGCCTGCCGGAGGTCAACCAGGCGATCTGATGCTGTTGCTCAACTTGGCGTGGCAAAGTCTCAAGAATCGTCGCATTTCGACGAGTCTGACCGTACTCTCGATCGCTCTCAGCGTCGCGCTCCTGCTCGGCGTGGAAGCGCTGCAAAAGAGCGCGCGCGAAAGCTTTTCTTCGACCATCAGCCAGACGGACTTGATCGCGGGCGCGCGCGGCGGCAGCCTGCAATTGCTGCTCTACACGGTTTTCCGGATCGGGCAGGCAACGAACAACATCAAGTACGCAAGCTATCAAGAGTGGGCGAAGCACCCGGCCATTGAGTGGACCATCCCTTACTCGCTCGGCGACAGCCACCGGGGCTTTCGCGTCATTGGCACCGACCAAAACTTCTATCAACACTACCGCTTCCGCCGCAACCGGCAGGTTCGTTTCGCGGCGGGACGCGCGCCCGCGACTTTCACCGAAACTGCTTTGGGCTCCGATGTCGCCGCCCGTCTGGGTTATCAAGCCGGCACGAAGATCGCGCTGACGCATGGCGTGGGAGCGGCGGGCATCTTGGATCATGACGACAAACCCTTTACCGTCGTCGGTATCCTGGAGCGGACCGCGACGCCGATTGACCGCAGCGTGTACATAACGCTCGAAGGCATGAGTGCCGTACATGCCGGCTGGGAGGAAGGTGCGCCGCCGGAACCCGGCGAGGAAGTGGCCGTCAAATCCCTTAGCGCGGAGCAACTCAAGCCGGAAGCCATCACGTCCTTCCTGATCCGCTGCAAGAGCCGCATCGACTCGCTCCGTTTGATGCGAGAGATCAGCAACTACTCTGGCGAACCGATGATGGCAATCATCCCTGGCGCCACCATGAGTGAGCTGTGGAGCACCGTCGAGTATGCGGAGACCGCCCTGCGCATCGTGGGAGGCTTCGTCATTGTCGTTGGTTTGATGGGGATGCTCGTGGCCATCTACACGACGCTCAACGAGCGCCGGCGGGAGATGGCCATTCTGCGTGCCGTTGGCGCCGGACCCGCGAAAATCGTGACCTTGTTTGTACTCGAGAGCCTCTTGCTCGCTGCCAGCGGCTGCGTGCTCGGCGCAGGATTCATGTACGCCGGGATTCAGTCTCTTCAGGGCTACGTCGAGCAACGCTTCGGTCTTTATCTGCGTTGGCAGGGCTTGAGCCAGGAACATTTTCTTTACATGGGCGCGGTCTTGCTTGCGGCGCTTTTCATTGGTTTAGTCCCCGCCTGGCGGGCCTATCGAAATACCTTGGCTGATGGCTTAAGCGTGAGAATCTGATGAGCTTCTGGGACAAGCCCCGACAGTCCGGTCTACGGAAAGCGCTTTTCCAAGTGCATCTCTGGAGCGGCATCGCCATCGGGCTCTACGTCATCATCGTCGCGCTCACGGGAAGCATTCTCGTTTACCGCTACGAGATCGAACACGCCATCGCGCCTGGCCTCAATCGCATCGCGCCCTCTGCAGGCAAAGCCGATTTGCAGGCCGTTTATGAGAATCTTCGCCAACGATACCCGCACCTCAACTTCCAGCAACTCGCCGTGCCCGATAGCCCGAATCGTGCTTGGTTCTGGCGCACTCGCGACCAAGACAACAATCGCGTCTATCTCTATTTCCACCCGAATACCGGCGTGTTCCTTGGCGCCGAGGAGCATCGATTCCTTTGGATGCAATGGATCTACGACCTCCACGCTTATTTGCTCTTTGGCAAACCGGGCCTCGTTCCGAACGGCATCGGCGGGGCGCTCTTAACGGCGCTCTGCGTCAGCGGCCTGATCATTTGGTGGCCGGGCATCCGGAATTGGCGCTTCGGGTTTCGCTATGCCGGCGCGGCGGGCTGGAAGCGGCAAAATTACGACCTGCATAAGTTGACCGGCATCGCGAGCTTCGTCGTGCTGGCGGTGATTGCGTTGAGTGGGGTCTACTATTGCTTCCCAACGCAATCGCGCAGCTTGATCGCATGGGTGAGCGGGCATCCAATGCTCGTAGACCCGGTCTTGACTGGCCAGCCCCAACCTAAGCAGTGGGCCAATTTGAACCTCGTCTATGCCGAAGCCGAAAAAGCCCTGCCCGGCGGCCGCGTGTGGGCCCTGAGTTTGCCGCAACGGCCCGATTCGCCTTTCACTTATCGCAAGATCTACCCAGGCGATTGGCATCGCGCGGGGGACCACTGGGTCTTCCTGGATGCTGGGAGCGCGAAGCCGATACGTTGGGAGAAGACGGGCGATTTCCCTTGGGGAACGCGCCTGATTAAGAGCATGGCGCCGCTGCACTTTGGCACTTGGGGTGGTCATGCCTCGCGGGTACTTTATATCGCGCTGGGAGTGGGCGCGAGCGTACTGGCAATTACTGGCTATCTCATGTATTGGAATCGGATTCTCAGTAAGCGCCTTCAGAAGCTACAATGGGGAAGACCCCGCAAAATGGAAACCGTTCAACTGCCCGTGTCGAAGCGCACGATTTGGGACCAGCTCGGCATGTGGCTCTCTTACGGCTGCGCCGTTCATTGCGCCGCCATGCCTTTCGTCATCGGGTACCTCAGTTTGAATGGCATGGGTTGGATTGCCGAGGAAGCGACGGAGTGGACGATCATCGCGGCGAGTCTCAGCATTGGACTTTTCCGTCTCTTCTACAGCTACTTCAAGGAACACCGGCAGCCGGAGCCGATCGTGTACTTCCTTTTGGGTGTGGGATTCATCATGCTCGCCAAGAGCGTGTTCATCGAGACGCCGGAGCAGTTTGAGCCCGTCGGGATGGTGGCTGGCGGACTTTTCATCGGAACGGCGCACTTCCGCAATCAATCCAAGTGCAAGTGCTGTCAGCAGCCCCTAGTCGGGACGAGCTCGAACGGCTGAGATCTTGAAACCTGTCTTGCCGTAGGGACTATTGCCGTCGGCGATTTGGAACTGGCCATACACGGAGACTTCCTTATCCCATTCGACACGATTGGCGCCGCCGGACACTTCGACCAGAATGATTTGATTCGGAGGCGGAGGCGGAGTATGGATACACATGCCCGCTTGCGGCACCAATAGGAACTCGCTCACCTCTTCTTCATCGTCATCGAAGGGGACCATGTAGCCCCTGATTTTGACATTGCCGCCCACGTAGGCAACGAGATCGGGCGTGGACTTTCCGGTCTTCACTTCGAGGCCGCGCAGCAGGCGCCACTCGAGATTGCGGAAGCCGTCGAGGGGAACAGGCTTCGGGCCAGCGGGGGCGTTGGGGTCCTCCGGTAATTCAAACTTGGAGGACTCGATGGGTTGCGTGCCCTTCGACGGAGAGACTTCAACGGTCTTGTAAGTCGGCCCGCAGGCGGCCAAAGCCAGGAAAACTAGCGTGATACAGTGAAGTTGCAAGCGGTTTCTCATGGGAATTGCTGCACGGGAACTCGTACCTTGTATAGCCGGCATCATCGTAAAGCGAGGGTTCTCTTCGCCCTATCAGATGTTCTGTTGACGGCGCTGGCCTTTGAGGCTGCTTACCTGACGCGTTCCTTCCTTCCTCTGGAAAAAGACTTTGCTCTGAGTGCGCCGCTGAAGATCTTGCTCTTCGGCGCGGCGGCACTGGCGACTGTGTTTTTCGCCCTTTGGGTACAAATCTATGATCGCTTGGATAGCGCCCATAAGTGGGCGGTCCTGCGCGAGTCTTTGAAGCAGACCGGCTTCGGGGGCATCTGCCTCATCCTTTTTGAGTATCTCTTGCGTTTGGACTTGAGCCGCGGCTTCCTGCTGCTTTTTCTTGTGATGCAGCTAGCGCTCTTTGTGCTCTTCCGCTGGACTTCCGGGAGCCTAGTGGGTTTGATCCGGCGCGAGTTCGGCGGGCCGCATTTCGTCCTAATCTTCGGCGAAGGCGAAGAAGCTCGGCGTTTGGCGGAATTGGTCGAGTCGAGCAGCAAGTTTGAGATTCGGCTCTTGGGCGTTGTGACCGACGCGGCGGTTTTGCGCGAAAAGTTACGGCAACATGTCGTAGACGAAGTGTTATTCGCGGTGCCGCCGGCCAAACTGGGCGACATCGAGGACTTAATGCTCTCCTGCGATGAAGAGGGGGTACGGACTCGCCTAAGTCTCGATTTCTTCCCCCATGTCAACAGCGAACTCTACCTCGACCGGCTCGGCGCGACGCCATTGTTGACCTTCAGCGCGACGCCGCACGATGAGGTAAAACTGCTCGCCAAACGAACTTTCGATTGTTCTTTCGCCGCGCTCGCGCTGCTGCTGTTGTCGCCGCTGCTGTTGGTGACGGCCGGCTTGATCAAGCTGACTTCCGCCGGGCCGGTTTTGTTCCGGCAGATTCGCTGCGGCTTGAACGGGAGGCGCTTTGAAGTGCTGAAGTTCCGTTCGATGGTGCCGGATGCCGAGGAGCGCTTGGCCGAAGTTGAACATCTGAACGTGAAGAAGATCAACTTCAAGATTCCGAACGATCCGCGCTTGACGCCGATCGGGCGTTGGCTACGGAAGTTTTCGATCGATGAATTGCCGCAGCTTTGGAATGTGCTTAAGGGCGATATGTCGCTGGTGGGACCGAGACCCGCCATTCCGTCCGAAGTCGATCAATATGAGGCTTGGCAGCGGCGGCGTTTGCGCATGCGGCCGGGGCTCACTTGCATCTGGGCGATTTCGGGGCGCGATCGCCTGGACACCGACACCGTGATGCGTCTCGACATGGAGTACATCGATAATTGGAGTTTGTCCCTCGATAGCCGGATCTTGCTGCGCACCATACCGTTGGTCTTGTTGGGCCGCGGAGCGAATTAAGGACTTCCCGACATGAATCTGATTCCTACCGATAAAGAAGTGATCGAGTTGCTACGCGAAACGGGGGCGTTACGCAGCGGGCATTTCTTGTATCCCGACGGCACCTATACCAACGAATATCTACAAGTGGCGCTGGCGATGCGGGATTATCACAATGCGAAGACTCTGAGCGTCGCGCTGAGCCGGAAGATCCGCGCCAACACAGAACTGCGGGCGATGATCCCGAAGCTGAATCTGGTTGCTCCGGCGACCGGCGGGTTGCCGGTGGCGTACGGCATGGTCGAGGCGTTGAGCGCGCGCGGCGTTTATTGGGCCGAAGAGGATGTCGAGCGTCAGCCGCAACGATTCCGTCAGTTTGTCGAGCCCGCGCCGGGCGAGAAGATCCTGCTCGTCGATGATATTTTTCGGACGGGCCGCAAGCTTAAGGCCCTGAAGGCGCTGGTCGAAAGCTATGGCGCGGAAGTCGTCGGTCTTGCGGTGATGATCTATCAGCCGTGGCCGAATGCGCCGGACTTTGCGCCCCTGCCGTTCTTCTATTTGGCGAAGCTCGACAGTTTCGCGGCGACTGAAGTGCCGCCCGAGGTCAAGCAGAACGAAGGCGCGATTACTAAGGTTTGGATCTAAAGACGAAGAGCCGCGTGGGGGCGTCTTCGGGGAGCAGGTAGAGTTTGCCGTCGCGGAGGGTCATGCCTTCGTTGGTGTAAGTGAGGCCGCGGTCAGTTATGCCCACGAGGATGCGGCGGAGAACTTGGAGATCGGGAAGCCGGAGCCATTCGATCGCGCCTTCGTCCTTCGTGCGGTTTCCCGCACCCAGCAGCATTCCGCGGTCAATCTTGACGTCCTGCCAATCGTAGGGCGAGGGGTTCGGGCGCTTGTCAATCTGTTCGCCGGTTTTAGTCCAGGTGTAGACCGTGCGGCTGCCCCAACTGCCGCCGATGAGGCGATTGCGGGCGGCGGCGATGCAACCGATGTGGTCGGGCGCTTCGAAGGAAAACTGTTTCGCGAGCGTCATTTTGTCGCGGCGCTCGATGTTCGTGGGGCCGTCGCGATCGTATTCGGCGACCGGAATCCAGAGCGAGTCGCCGTCGAGTGCGAGGCCGCCAGGGTGAATCTTGGCGCCGTCCTGTACTTCCATGCTCGCGGCGACTTTACCCGTGCGCAACGCGATGCGATAGAGGAAGCCCTTTTTCGTCCTGCGGTCAACCGAAGAGACCCAGAGCCAATTGCGATCGACGTCGATGCCCTGGACGTGATGGAGGTCGCCTTCGAGCGCAAGGGTGCGTTCGAGTTGCCATTGATCGAGGCGTTCTTCATCGACGAAGGCGAGCGCGAGAAGCGCTTTAGCCCAGAAGTTCATTGAGTTCCTCCGCAAACTTGCGTGCCTTGGCGGTGTCGGGCATGGCGACGAAAATTGTGTCGTCGCCGGCGATGGTGCCGACGACATCGGGCCACGCTTCCGTGTCGAGAGCTATCGTGAGACTCATTGCGTGACCAGGCGTTGTTTTCAATACGACGAGGTTCTGCGCGGCGACGGCCGAGGTCATGAACTCGCGGGCGAGGACGAGAAAGCTCGTCGAATTGCCCGCCATCTCGGCATAGCCGGACGGTGTTTTGACGAGGCCTAACTCACGGATATCACGCGAGAGCGTGACTTGGGTGGTTTCTACGCCCTCGTTGCGCAGGAGTTGGGCCAGTTGTTCTTGCGTGTGAATTTTGTGAGCCTTGATGAGGCCTAGAATTCGTTGCTGACGCGCGGTCTTCGGCATGACGATCAGAGACTCGCTAGGCGCTGCTCCGCATCCGTGAGCGCGACGGCGACGGTCTCGGGAGCGGTGCCGCCGGGTACAGCGCGCGTTCGCATCCCGTGGCGAGGATCCTTGAGGATGTCCACGAAGTCCGGGGTGAAGTGCGGGTCGAAGGCGGCGAGTTCGGCGGCGGTGAAATCGGCGGGGTTCTTGCCGGACTTGATGCCGTGCAGCACTAAACGGCCGGCGAGCTTATGCGATTGGTGAAAGGCGAGGCCAGCGCGGGCGAGGGCTTCGGCAATGTCGGTGGCGACGACCCAGCTCTCGGCGCAAGCCTTCTCGGGCAACGCCGGGTTCAGCGTGACTTGCTGCGCTACGGTGCGCGCCATGCTGAGGCAAGAGATCGTTTGATCGGCGACCGCGAAGAGTGGCTCCTTATCTTCCTGCATATCGCGGTTATAAGTGAGCGGAAGGCCCTTCATGGTTACGAAGAGCGACGTGTAGGCGCCGAAGACCCGGCCACACTTGCCGCGAATAAGTTCGAGCGAGTCGGGGTTCTTCTTTTGCGGCATGAGGCTCGAGCCGCTGGTGACACCGTCGCTTAATTCCAGCCAGCCAAATTCTTCGCCGGAGTACAGGATCCAGTCCTCGGCC
>Ga0224723_1002150_pt1 | contig 11125 bp, 8 predicted proteins | sample Balambano_FR2_Me_FD_161647 | JGI IMG/M metagenome (GOLD analysis project Ga0224723, IMG submission 161647) | Freshwater sediment microbial communities from Lake Towuti, South Sulawesi, Indonesia - Balambano_FR2_MetaG | ecosystem: Environmental > Aquatic > Freshwater > Lake > Sediment | place...
GCTGTTGGCACCTGCGTTGCCAGCGCAGCCGGCAGCGGCGTGGTGTTGTTGTTCTCACCTTGCGTAGTTGGTGCAAGCAGAGCGACATTTCCACTGCCCGCCGTTTGAACCGTAGAACTCGCCTGCCGCACAGGATTCGTCGCCCACAAAACGACAGCGATCAGCGCTGCCAGCAGCCCGACCGTGATCAGGCTGAGCCAGCGGTTCTGGCGGCGCAGCGGGTCTTCCGCCACGACAGAGGACATTTCGGCACGGGCGGAACGCCGAGCCATCGAATTTGAAGCGGCGAGCGCACTTTGACCCGTCGCACGGCGAAACAGATTGTAGATTCCGAGCAAAATCAGCCCGAAGAAGCGGACGATAGGGCGCAGGATAAACCGCCACAGCCACAGGGCGAAAGCAAGGATGACCTGATTCCAGATAATGCTGATGCCAGCAAGTGTTTCTTCAACCACCAGCGCGGCGCTTTTTAAGAGGACAACACCGAGCCGATCCGTCAACCGATATGCGCGTACCAGCATATCAACCCATTAACCTTGTATGAACTTCGTTGCATGAATTGTAACGGTTCTGCCTTGCAGCGGCAATTGACAGCTCATGCGTTAGAAAATCGAAACCACTTATTTGACGTAGTTTCACGTTTCGCGTACTCTTAAGTTCATCTGTTTGTCGCATCGGTTGTATATTTTTTCTTACAAGGATGGGTCGCCATGCGGAAGGTTTACCTGCTGCTGATTGTCCTCATTGCTGCCGTTAGTCTGGTTGCTGCCCCGCTTGCTGCCCAGGATGTCGTTCACGTCGTTCAACCTGGCGAAAACTTATTCCGAATCGCGCAGATTTACGGCACGGACGTCAATACGCTGGTGCAGTTGAACGGCATCACCAATTCATGGCAAATCTACGCCGGGCAGGTTCTGGTTATTCCCGGCGCGGCATCCCCGATTCAAGAGCCAGTTGTCGCGGCGCTTGAACTGCCCGCCGTCACGCAAACACATGTCGTAACGTATGGCGAACACCTGTCATCTATCGCCAATGCCTATGGTATGTCCCCTGAACAGCTGGCGGCGCTGAACGGTATTACCAATCCGAATCTGATTTATGTCGGGCAGGTATTGACAGTTAACGCTGGTGCGCCCGCGCCCGCCGCTGAGGTGATCACGGTGGCTGTGCCAACAGCGGTCACCCTGCAAAATGCCTTTGACATTCCGCAGCCCGCAGCGACAGGCGAAGTGCGCCATATCGTCCAACCCGGTCAATATCTGTCTCAGATCGCCAGCCAGTATGGGGTGAGCTGGCTGTCCATCGCTCAGGCGAACGGCATTTACGACCCAAATACCATTTATGCGGGTCTGTCATTAGTCATTCCCGGTGCAACGAGTGGCACAGGTTATATCGTCGAAGTTCCCCCTGCCCCGCCTGCCTATATTGGCAGTGGGCGCGAGATCATCGTTGACCTGAGCGATCAACGCACGTATGCCTACGAAAATGGCATCCTCATTCGTAATGTTCTGGTATCAACGGGGCTGCCGGCAACCCCCACTGTACAGGGTGACTTTGTCGTTGAACGCAAATACGGCGCACAAACGATGGCTGGTCCCGGCTATTATCTGCCGGATGTGCCATACGTTATGTATTTCTATTCTGGCTACGCCCTGCACGGCACCTACTGGCACAGCAATTTTGGTCAGCCGATGAGTCACGGTTGTGTCAACCTGCCCACGCCTGATGCCGAGTGGTTCTACAATTGGGCGGATTATGGTACGCCTGTTCACGTACAGGCATAACCTAACCGATTTGTTTCGTAGGGGAGGGGCTTGCCCCTCCCGCTTGACGCACACCGACCCAACCCCATCCGTGTCAACGTCAGGCTCATCCGCCCTGCCCCTGTAACCCCAATTCCTGTGCGTGATCCTGCATGGCTTTCAACACCAGCGGGATATGAAATTCCCATAAATCCACGCCGAGCGATGCCGCGCCCTGCTCCACATCATCGCGGTTAACCCCCTTGGCAAAGGCTTTGTCGCGCCACTTTTTGCGTATCGAACTGACCTCAACGTCCCGCACATCTTTTGACGGACGTACCAACGCGGCGGCAGTGATCAACCCTGTCAACTCGTCTACCGCAAATAACGCCTTATCGCGCAGCGTCGTTCGATCATCTGCCGCTAACGGACCGTGGCTGAGGATCGTGCGAATATCTTCCTCGCTCACCCCACGTTCGCGCAGTATCGGTGCGCCGTCCATCGGATGCTGCTCCAGTGTCGGGTGAATTTCCCAGTCAAAGTCATGCAGCAAGCCTACCAAACCCCAATTGTCTTCATCTTCCTTGTAATGCTGCCCGTATGCCCGCATGGCAAATTCGACGGACAGCATGTGTTTCCGCAAACTGTCTGACTGAACATACTCGCAGACGATCTCCCACGCTTCCTGACGATCCATGATTTGTACCTGTAGAATAGGCGTAATTGTTCCCGTAACACGAGGAGGTAGCAGTACACCGTCCGAAGCAAGAATCTTCGAACGTTTTTGATTAACCGCCCTGATAGACGTTGATGCTGATGGTCAGAGGTTCACCAATGGGAAGCTGACCAGGCGTTCGCAGTTCCCATACGCCTGACAGCAGTCCGCTGGTGGTCGGTGTTCGACCACGGAAAATAATTGTCACATCTTCGCCCACATTCACCCGATCTCGAATAAAGAAATACGGCGGCGTGGCATTAAAGCTCTCGCCACTGATAAACACGAGCGAAGAATTGCGCTCCCACGGGCAGGTTCCAGTATTTTGCAGCGTTATCCGCCGTTCATAGGGTGTATTCGCGGTGAAAAATTCACCATCGGGCGGGTCCTGTTCAATGACGCGATAATCGTAATCACATGCTGCAATGGTTGCTGTCTGCATTTCAAAAAACAGCGTTGATTGAAGCAGCGTCAGCGTCACATCAATCGTCGGTGACGGTGTGGTGGATGGAGTCTGTGTTATCGTCGGTGTATTCGTCGGCGTTGGTGTGCGCGTCGCCGTCGCGGTGTTTGAAGCGGTCAGCGTCGGTGTGTATGTATTGGTTGCAGTAAATGTTGCTGTCGCTGTGAGAGTATATGTCGGCGTCAGAGTATCAGTCATCGTCGCTGTCGCCGTATTGGTATTCGTAGATGTTGGCGTTGGCGTTGGGGTTGCGGTATCTGAAGGCGTATAGGTTGCCGTAAATGTCGGCGTGTCCGATGGTGTAAAGGTATTTGTCGGGGTCACCGTATTCGTCGCGGTAACAGTATTGGTGACAGTTGGTGTCGGGCTAGTGGTAAAAGTTGGAGACGGTGTATTCGTCGCCGGGCTAAGCAGAGCCACAAGCGGCGGCTGACCGTCCATGATAGGCAGAAACAACAATGCGCCGCCAATCCCAAGCAGAGCCAGTAACAACCATATCCAGCGCGACGAACGGCGCGGCGGCGGCGCAGCGGCTAAAGGAGGCAGCTTCTGCGTCTCACTGCTGCTGCTGACAACAGGCGAATTCGTATCAATAACAGGTTCTAGCGGTAATGTCTCGCCTTCCTCAAAAGGTTTGCGCGGTGTCTCCAGAATGACAGGTGTGCGTTCCAGAAGCGGCTGCCCCTGCTCCGCCCTCTCCACGTCCTGAATGAGTTCACCTGCTGTTTGGTAGCGCTCATCCTGTTCTTTCGCCATCAGGCGTATGATGATCGCATCCACCTCTGGTGGCACATCAGGGTTGTACGTGATAGCGGATGGAATTGGTTCATTCAGGTGTTTGAGAATGACCGACAGCGGCGTTTCGCCATCATACGGCAGCCGTCCCGTGACCATCTGAAACAGGATTACGCCGAGTGAATACAAGTCCGAACGCTCGTCGCCTGCATCCCCCAAACCCTGTTCCGGCGCCATATACGCGGGCGTTCCGACCATACCTCCGCTGGCGGTGAAGTGAATCCCGGTGACGATCTTGGCAATCCCAAAATCCGTCAGCACAACGCGCCCATCCTGATCCAGCATCAGGTTCGCGGGCTTGACATCACGGTGAATCATGCCCTGCCCGTGCGCGTAGGCAAGCGCACTCGCGGCTTCCCGTGTAATCCGTAGCGAGTCGCGGATCGGCAGATGTTCGCCGCGCACCTGTAAGTCCGCCAGTTCGTCCTTGAGTGTGCGACCTTCGATCAACTCCATGACCATGTAATAGGTGTCATTCTCGGAGTCGGTCTCAAAATCATATACCTGAACGATATTTTGATGTTTCAGGCGGGCAATATTGCGGGCTTCTTTTTCAAATCGACTCTTGAATTCAGGGTCATCCGCCAGAAAAGCGTGAAGCACTTTGATGGCGACATAGCGATCAAGGCTGGATTGATAAGCGCGATAGACTTCCGCCATCCCGCCGCGACCCAGCCGCGTAACAATGTCGTATTTCCCTAGCCGTCGTGTGGACACAGTTGATAATTATGCTTTGCCAGAAAAGGCGCAATCGGGTTCAGTATACAGTGAATCGTTTGAGTTCTCAAACAAAACGCACAAAAAACGAGGGGCATAGTTTAACCTGTACCCCTGCGCTAATGCTCTACCAATTCATTCTAGCCTGCCGCTGCGATTCCTTGAATGCCGCCTTCGGTCATCTGGCGGGCGTCCAGCGCCTTTTCAGCTTCCTCAGCCGTCATCAATCCCTTTTCGACGACAATGTCTTTTATTCCACGATTTTCAGCCAATGACTGTTTGGCAACCGCCGCGCCGTTCTGGTAGCCAATAATCGGGTTAAGCGCCGTCACCAGAATCGGATTCCGCGCCAGCCAGCCTTCGGCGCGTTCTCGATTGGCGACCAAGCCCTTCGCACAGAATTCGTTGAACGCATTAACCGAGCCGATCATGACCTGCATCATCTCGAAAAGATTGTGCGCGATAATCGGCATCATCACATTCAGTTCCAGTTGACCAGCTTGTGCCGCCATCAACACTGTTGTGTCGCAGCCGATCACATGAAACATCGCCATATCGAGCATTTCCGCCATCACCGGGTTCACTTTGCCGGGCATGATGGAAGAACCGGGCTGCACCGGTGGGCAGGTCAGTTCAGCCAGGCCCGTCGTCGGTCCGCTGGCAAGCAGGCGCACATCATTGGCGATACGGATCAAATCCTGCGCGGCAACGCGGACTGCACCCGAAAAATACACTCCATCGGCATGTGACTGCATAGACTCAAACAGGTCATCCGATTCATACAACTTCAATCCACTGAGTTCACTTAATGTCCCCACCATTCGCGCATGATATTCATGGTGGGCATTCAAGCCAGAGCCTACGGCAGTACCGCCAATCCCCAGTCGCCGAACCCCTTCCGCTGCCTGACTGATTTTCTCAATATCCCGATCCAGCGCTTTTGCCCACGCGCCCACTTCCTGTCCCAGACGCAGCGGTACGGCGTCCTGCAAATGGGTGCGCCCGCTTTTGACAATCCCATCCCACTCCTGCGCTTTCGACTTGAAAGTCGCGGAGAGTGCCGCCAGCGCATCCACCATTTCCTGCAAGCGCCACAATACCCCCAACCGTATTGCAGTCGGGATCGTATCATTCGTGCTTTGCGCCATGTTTACATGATCATTTGGGTGTACAGGCTTTTGCGGGTCATCAATCGCCGCGCCGAGAATTTGATTGGCGCGGTTGGCGATCACCTCGTTGGTATTCATGTTGTGGCTTGTCCCCGCGCCCGCCTGGAACGGATCAACGACAAACTGATCGCGCCATTTGCCTTCGAGGATTTCATCCGCCGCGTCAATAATCGCATTGGCAATATCAGGGCGCAGCAGTTCAAGATCGCGGTTTACCTCTGCGGCAGCCCGTTTGATCAACGTTTGCGCCCACACGAACGCAGGCCACGGCTTTAATCCACTCACAGGAAAATTGTTCACTGCCCGCTGCGTTTGTGCGCCCCACAATGCCTCTGCGGGTACCTGCACCTCGCCAAGCGAGTCTTTTTCAATCCGAAACTCCGCCATCAAAATATCTCCCAACACTGAAATAAAATTGAAGGTCCATTGTAGCGCCTGATATGGGCGCTGAGAATTAGGATTTTGACAGCAAAAAGGGCGGTTTGAGCCGCCCTTTTCTGTTCAGAGTTACTGCTTGCCATGTGCTAACGCGCCGCGTAGCGCTCGGCGACAACTGCCCAGTTGACGACGTTCCACCACGCCGACAGGTAATCTGCGCGGCGGTTCTGATACTTGAGGTAATAGGCATGTTCCCATACGTCTACGCCGAGGATGCCTTTTTTACCTTCCATAATCGGGTTGTCCTGATTTGGCGTCGAGGTAATGCTGACCGTGCCATCGGGCGCGACGAGTAGCCATGCCCAGCCAGAGCCAAAACGGGTCATGCCTGCCTGCTGGAACTGCGTCTTGAAGGCGTCGAAACTGCCAAACGCCGCGTTGATCGCCGCCGCCAGCTCACCCGTCGGTTCACCGCCTGCGTTCGACGCCATGCTGTCCCAGAAGACCGTATGATTCATGTGACCGCCGCCGTTGTTACGAACGGCAGCACGAATCGCTTCGGGCAGACTGTCCAGCGAGGTCAGCAGATCTGCCAGCGACTTATTTTGCAGTTCAGGATAATTTTCCAACGCTTTATTGAGATTCGTCACATAGGCGGCGTGGTGCTTGTCGTGATGAATCTCCATCGTCTGCTGATCAATATGGGGTTCAAGGGCGCTTGAGGCATACGGAAGTGGGGCGAGTTCAAAAGCCATGATGCTTCGTCTCCTTATTTGCATACGCAGTTCTTATAACCATAGGATGGATTGTAACACGCGGGTCTTTCGATTTTCAGGGACTTCCTGATTTCAACAGCTTTTTGGCGGCACACTCAGCAAATGTTAACATACGTGTCGTTTCCCACGGGCTTGGACACATCTTTTACATGGCACAGACTTCTGCCTTACCGCAAAGCGAATTTGGCGACACACCGCCTGCACAGAGCCGCCCGCAGGTGCCGCTGCGCGTATTTCTGGCGCTGCTGGCAGGCATCCTCGCCATTTCGATGGCAGGGGTCTTCGTAAAACTGGCGCAGGCGGATGGTGTACCGTCGCTCGCTATCGCGGCGGGGCGGCTCACACTGGCGGCGCTCATTCTTACCCCATTCACACTGATAAAACATCGCGCCGCGTTGATGAGGCTCTCGCGTTCCGATCTGCTGTTCGCCGCGCTCTCAGGCTTGTTTCTGGGCCTGCATTTCGCACTGTGGATCGCTTCGCTCGAATACACCAGCGTGCTGATCAGCGTCGTGTTTGTCTCGACGGGTCCGTTGTGGGTCGCGCTGCTGGAGTTTCTATTTCTGAAAGCGAAACTTGGCGCGGTCATTCTGGCGGGGCTGGCGCTGGCAGTCGTCGGCGGGGTCAATATCGGCTTATCCACCAGTGCCGAAAGCGCCGGCAGCAATCCGCTGCTCGGCGCAGGTCTGGCGCTCGGCGGTGCGATTGCGGTTGCCATTTACCTCGTGATCGGGCGCAAACTGCGGGCAAAACTTGACCTGCTGCCGTATATCTGGCTCGTCTACGGAAGCGCCGCGCTGTTTCTCCTGCTTGCGGTTTTTGTGACCGCGACTCCGCTTGAGACCGCTTCGCCCGGCGGATGGTTCTGGGTTGTCATGCTCGCGCTGTTTCCACAGCTTGTCGGGCATACCTCGTTCAACTATGCTCTGCGCTATCTCTCCGCCACGTATGTCAGTATCGCTACGCAGCTTGAACCCGTCGGCAGCGCGATCGTCGCCTTCATTCTGCTCGGCGAAACCGCGACATTCACGCAAGTCTGGAACAGCATCGCCATTCTGATCGGCGTGAGTTTTGCAACCTACGGGCAAAATCAGCGCGACTCATCTGCCCGGCGCGAATCCTAATGTATTGTTCGATCCAGCCCAGTATTCCATCATGGGAATCCCTTCAGGCAGCGTAACAGGGCTGAGAATACTCGTGAGCGTGCCGTCCGCCGCCATTTCCTGTAACGTATATTCCAGCAGCAGATGAAAATCCAGATCATTGTGCGGCGTCGCCATGGCAAGATAGTCGCGGCTGAAGTATATCGGGCGGTCATCGGCGTCCGTCAGGAGTGCCAACGTATCCGGATTTGCCTGCAAGTGCGGCAGGAGGCGGATACTATCGCCAAACACTGCGAACAGATTGAGTTCGGTGGATGCAAGCATGGCATACGCCGCGTCACTTTCATTTGCCAGCGTGTAGATATCATCAAGCAGCGCCCGCGCTGCTTCTGCCTGTAATCTCAGCACATCTCGGGCGTTCGGCTCATCGGCAAACACACCGATTGCGCGGCTGCGAAGATCGCCAAAACCCGCCACGTTGCTTCCCGCTTCGATCATGAGTTGATAGCCATGTGTCAGATACGGCTGAGTGAAATCCACACGACTCGCATTCGCCCAATCCGGCGTGACTCCGACGGCAATATCCGCCTGCCCGTTCGCCACCAGATCAAGCGGGCTTGCCCCATTGTCCGGCACATACACGACGGATACATTCCAGCGCCGTGCAATCTCGTTGATGAGAGCGCGGTGTGCAGTATCCATACGGCGCACACTTTCCGGTGCATCCGGGGGGACATCCTGAATGCCGGCGACGCGCAGCACACGCTCGGTTTGCAAACGGGGCACGATATACTGTGACGGAAATGGTACATCCGTCGCCGCGTCAGCCGGGGTCGGCGGGGTATCGCCTATATTCGCCCACGCAAATAACGGGCTGGATGGAAAATCCACGTTGTTGAAATGGGCGCGGTGAATTTCATTGATTCGCCCGCTTTGCAAAAGATACTGCAGCGTCTGATTGACGAGGTTACGCAGGTTCACATCCTGGCGTCGCACCCCAATCGCATACGGTTCAGGCATGACCTGTTCAGCCAGTATCCGCGCAATCCCCGGCTGCGTGACCGCCCGCAGAATTTGCATACGATTGGCGATCAACCCATCCACCGCGCCCATATTCAGCCCTGCCAACGCCTGATCGAAATTCACGAACGGCACAGGATTCACGGCGATCCCGCTGCGGCGCGTCCATTCGCCCAAAGCGAGTTCACTCCGCGTTCCCATTATGAAGCCGATGTTGCGATTCGCCATATCGCCAAGCGTCTGCATCGGGTCGCTCTCGCGGATCAGCATCACCTGTGCCGATGGGTAATAGGACTCGCTGAATTCCACCCGTGTATCCAGATCGCGCAAATGCGGCTGTGCCGCCATCAGCAGGTCAATTTCATCTGCCGCGAGCATATCAATACCGGTTTGCCGCGTGACCTGTGTGAATTCAGCCGTAACGCCCCAGGATTCGGCAATTGAACGCGCCAGATCAGCATCAACACCGCTGATGTCGCCGCGCACATTCAGTTCGCCGAACTGGGGCTCATTAAACAGGATTCCGACCCGCACCACACCGTCACGGGCGATCCGCGCCACACCGCTTTCCGACGGCAGCGCGTCAATCGTCTGCATTTCCAGTGTCGGCACGAGCGTCGGCGGTACCAGTGTCGGAGCGGTCTGCCCCATCGGGTCTGCCGCGAGAGTCGGCACAAGCGCGAGAATCAACAGCACAAATGCCAGCATACTGGCAAGGAAAGATTCAATTCGTCGTATTGTGTTCATACAATTGGTGAGCCTGTATATAGGTCAAAACCGCATCTGCGACCAGGTAGCGAATCGCTTTCCCTGCACGCACACGCGTCACAATGTCGGTTGAAGAAATATCTATCGGAGGTGATTGAATGAAGGTCACCCGTGTTTCCAGCGCTGGAATCGACTGTTGCAGCACATTCATGTTCGGAGCGATATTCAGGCGTGGGATAACCGCCAGTTGGCATAGGGTGATCAGTGCCTGCGGCTGATACCAGCGCGGCAGATCAATCAGCGAATCCGCGCCGATGAGGAAGAAAAGTTCCGTTGGCGCAAACTTCTCATGCACGAGCCGCAGCATATCCACGCTGTAATGCGGGCCCGGACGATCCACATCCAGCCGCGACAGGGCAAATGCAGCGTTATCAGCAATCGCCAGTTCCGTCATGGCGACACGATGATCGGCGCTCGTGCGCGTTTCGCCGCGCTTGTGCGGCGGGTCAGCGGCGGGTATGAACAGGACGCGCTCCACGCCAAGCTGTTCTGCCGCAGCCTGCGCGTGAATAACATGCGCGATATGCGGCGGATCAAACGTGCCGCCGAACACCGCCAATCGCACTAGTCCGACCACTCCAGCGCATGATCGCCGATATACACCGAGTCGCCTTCTTCGACGCCTGCCTGTTTCAGCGCGGCGGTGATGCCCAATATATCCAGTGTCCGCTGAAAGCGCAGGACGGCTTCATCATAATCCCAGTACGTCATCGCAGCGGCGCGTTCGATTCGTTTGCCGTGTACGCGGTATTCACCCTCGCCCATCTGCTCAATTTCATAGGGCAGTTCTTCTTCGGGCAGTTCGTACAGCGGCATCTCGTCTGCGGCGGGTTCAGCCTCATCCGTCAGGGTTGCCATCGTTTCAAACATCCGCTGCGTCAGCGCTTTCACGCCGTCGCGGGTCATGGCAGATATTGCCATCGGCTCGATACCGCGTTCACGCAGCGCCGCCTGTACGCCAGTCCACCGTTCCTGTGCTTCGGGCGCGTCCATCTTGTTAAAGACCACGATCTGCGGGCGCTTGCCTAGTTTCTCGTCATACAACGCCAGTTCCACGTTAATCTGGTTGAAATCCGCAACCGGGTTTTCGCTCATGCCGTCGAGCAAATGCACCAGCAGGCGCGTGCGGGTGACATGGCGCAAGAAGGCATGCCCCAAGCCAACCCCCATATGCGCCCCTTCCACCAGACCAGGAATATCCGCGACGACCAGTTCGTGTGCATCATAGTACGTGACGCCAAGATTCGGTTCTAACGTTGTGAATGGATAATTGGCAATTTTGGGGCGGGCATTGCTGATCACCGAAAGCAGCGTGGATTTACCGGCGTTCGGCACGCCGACAATGCCGACATCAGCGATCAGCCGCAGTTCGAGCAGCAGCCAGCGCTCTTCACCCGGCTCTCCCTTTTCAGCAATGCGCGGTGCCTGTGCGTTCGATGTCGCAAAGTGATAGTTCCCGCGCCCGCCGCGCCCACCTTT
>Ga0224723_1002151_pt1 | contig 11123 bp, 7 predicted proteins | sample Balambano_FR2_Me_FD_161647 | JGI IMG/M metagenome (GOLD analysis project Ga0224723, IMG submission 161647) | Freshwater sediment microbial communities from Lake Towuti, South Sulawesi, Indonesia - Balambano_FR2_MetaG | ecosystem: Environmental > Aquatic > Freshwater > Lake > Sediment | place...
CTCGTATTCCGCCTCCGCGCGCCGCAGCGTCTCGTACTGCGCCACGCCGCGGTCCACCATGCGAAAATCCGACATCTGCATGCGCCAATACTCGTAGCGCTGCTGCAACGCCGGATACTCCTGCATCGTCTCGGCCAGACACTCGGGATGCAGATTCACCACATCCACAAACTCCGGCGCAAAGGCGCGCCGCGGCGGCTCCTGCGGCGTTTCCATGGCGTCGAGCACCGGGTCCAGCAGATTCAGGCTCAACACCACAAACACATCGCGCTCCGGGTCCGCCCCCTGCAATTTCCAGGCGATCCCGGCCGCGAAATCCCGCACCTCATCGTTCGCCGCTTGCGGAAACAATCGATATTGCTCGATGTACTTCTCCACGCCCAGGCGCGTAATCGCGAACGTGTCCGGATAATCGTCCGGCAAATGCGGCCGCTCTCCCACCGCCGGATCAATCAACACCACCTCTGCTCCAATTTCATGCGCCGTGCGATACGCTTCGAGGAACGCGTCCGCCGGCTCCACCACGAAGTAGATCACGGAATCCGGATCTTCCTTCTCGCCCAAGCGGTCTGGGTAGACCAGCGCGCTCACCTCGGGTAAGCGCCCCGCCGCCTGATGCAGCGCGTTCTTCAAAAACGCCGGCAACTCAATCGCCACCACCGGCGGCCTCGCCCGCAATAATGTCTGCCTCACCGCGATCGCAAACTCCATCCGCCCGGGCGCCGCCGGAAAATAGCGGAAGCGCCCCCGCCGCAAACTGCGGAACTCTTCCAGAAACCCGTCAGTAGTTGCGGACATATCGCATCGCCTCTTCGCCAAGAATTGTCTTGACCGCCAAAGGCAGCGCGATCCTTTCGGGCAGCGGATTCTCCTGCGCGCTCCGCAGCTTCAGCGAATAGCGCACGATGTTGATCCCATCGCGAATACTAAACCGCTCCTCCGCGGCGTGCGCCATCTGCAAAAAGTCCGCCACGTACTCGAGAATCTGCTGATCGGCGTAAGGCAAGTTCTCCCGCAGAATCGCCAACTCCTCTTCGCGCTCTGGAAAGTCGAGCAGGATCTGCGGCTGCAAGCGGCTCTGAATGTACTCGGGCAAATCGAAGGTCGAAGCATCGTCGTTCATCGTCGCCACGAATCGAAACAGCGGATGCGCCTTGATCTTGATTCCCGCGATGATGCTTTCGACATAACGCCGCGAATCGAGCAACGGCGTCAAGCTCGCCCAGCTCTTCTCGCTCATGCGGTTCCCCTCATCGAGAATCGCCACGCCGCCGCGAATCATCGCCGTCACCAGCGGCGACGCCGCGTAGCGCAACTGCCCTTGCGCCTCGAGCACCGGCGTCACAATCAAGTCTTCCGGCCGCGTGTCCACGGTCGCCTGCATGATGTAAACCTGCTGCCCCAAGCGCTCCGCCGCGCTATAGGCGAGCGACGTCTTCCCCACGCCCGGCTTGCCAACGAGCCGTGGATTCATCGGCAAATCCTTTTCATCGAGCACCAGCCACGCGGCCAACAACTGCCGCATCGCTTCTTCTTGCCCCACCCAATTCACATCCAACTCATCCGGATGCGCCAGATGCAACTCCACCCCTCCAATGCGCACCAGATCCGTTTTCGTCTCCATGAGTCTTCAGCATATCCCCGCCGCCGCTTGATCCCCAACTCTCCGCGCTGTGAGCCATCACCGCATCTTTGTGTTAGCCTGAAAGTTCAAGCGGTTTCCTCCTGGCCAGGTAGCTCAGTTGGTAGAGCAGCGGACTGAAAATCCGCGTGTCGGGGGTTCAATTCCCTCCCTGGCCACCATCAGCATTACATCTTTTTCGCCACCGAATAGATCCACTTCCTCGGCGTCAGCACAACGCCTTGATTGTGACGGACGAGAACCTTGAGGCCGGTGACGGCGTCGGCGCGCAGAAGGGTTTTCGGGTCGGCCATTCGTTGATTCAGCGAGCTCGGTAACGGGCCAGTAGAACCTACAACGGCGGCAATATTGTCGGTCCTTGCTCTGAGTTTCCGGCGACGGTTCTGCAGATCGGTGACGCTGCCCGCCTCGCGCTACTTTTCCTCTTGGATTGCACGCAGAAGTTTGTTGATCGAGTGGCACAATGCTAAACTTTTTCTGCTGTGATGCTCCAACGATCGCCCCAAAGGAATTCTGAGTCTCGGGCGAGTTCAGTCTTGTTTCTGCGAGACCCGATCATCGCCGCACAGGTGCGCGAGCAGCTTGCGAGACTCTTATCCGATGCACGTTTCACACGCTCTGCAAGGTGTAGCCAGTTTCTATCGTTCATTGTTGAGTGCGTCTTGGACGGGAAACATAGCGAGATCAAAGAGCTTACCGTTGGCATGGCCGTTTTCGGTCGCGATTCGTCTTATGATCCAAAGACAGATCCGATTGTTCGAGTCGAGGCCCGGAGGCTCCGCGCCAGATTGAAAGAGTACTATAGCGCAGAGGGTCGCAACGATTCGGTGCTAATCCACTTGCCGAAGGGCGGATATTTACCACAGTTTACAGTAAAAGACGAAGTTATTCGGTATATCGAAGGCGCGTCTTCGCGGATCGAAGCGGCACCAACCTTGCAAAACTGGCGACTGACGAGTTGGGCAATCATTGGTCTATCCGTCGTGCTGCTATCCGTTTCTCTGACGCTCATTCTCCGTCCCAGTTGGAAAACCGGCACGTCCTCGACCGTCAGCCGGTTTTGGAAGAACTTCTTCGGCACCGGGGACAAAATACTAATTGTTCCATCTGACAGTGCTTTGGTTCTGCTGCAGAATTTCACGGAGCGTCCAGTCACCCTGTCAGACTACGCCAATGGCTCCTATCGGGTCGGGCTAACCCCGGTATCGGCTCTTCCCCCGGAACGTCTATTCGACTTCGCATCGCGACAATACACCCAACTCTCCCACGTTATCTTCGCTCTTAAGATCGGCCGGTTGCCTGAGGCTCAAAAGGCGAATCTCCAGGTATGCTTCGCGCGAAATCTCACCATGGACGACCTTCGCAGTAACACCACCATCCTTCTCGGCGGTATCCAGGGCAATCCGTGGGTGGGGCTCTTTGAGAAACGCATGAACTTCCGGATTCATTTCGATTGGCGTGCCCGCAAACACACCATCCTGAATCGTGCGCCACAAGATGGGGAGCCTTCTCAATACGCAGCCCCGCTTGACGATCCGCACCGGACATTTGCGATTGTCGCCTTCTTGGAAAACTTGTCGAGTCAAGGCAAAGTGCTGATCGTGGAAGGTTCAAGCAGCGCTGGGAACGAAGCAGCCAGCCGATTTCTCTTTGACGGGCCCCAGTTTGGTGAGATCCTTAGTCGGCTGACGCCGCACGGCGCCGATGTACCTCATTTTGAGATGCTACTCGAGACCACTAACGTCGGCAACACGCCGTCTCAGGCACAAGTGCTCGCCTCTCGAACCTATCGCTGAGGAGTCACTGGCGCGCTGGCAGCCGACGAAGGCTGTCTCGAGACGGGAACCCCGGTCAGGCATCGCGCATAGCACTGCGTAGATTGAGCGCCGCCCTCGGGCGTATCTGCGTAGAGGTACCAGAAATTGTCCTTCTTTACGATTTGGCACCATGAGAACAGGTCCCCGGAGCTCGCGCGCCGCCAAATGATTTGTTGGCCTGTGCTGAAACAAACCGCTTTATCGGAGCTCACCAGCTTCATTTCCGAGTGTTGCCCGTTTGCGGATTGAATGCGTACTTCGTCGCTGATCCCGAAGCCTTGAATCGCGGAAATGGTGAGTTGTCCGGTGATTGAGAGATCGCCTGTCGTAACCTTCTGCGCCTGGAGCGTGCTCACGCCGACGACGCCATTGTCTCCCGCCGTGAGAACTGGAAATGTCTTGCCATCTGCGCCCAATCCGTCCACCTCGAGCCGCATGGAAGGGGTAGTTGTGTTGATGCCAACAAATCCCTGCTTATCAACCACCAGACCGGAGTAGAGTTGCGAAGTGGGCGCCCCGATTGTATCGCCGTCATCATCATCCTGAAAGGCACGCGATGCGGCGGCCGGACGGGGTTGAGCCGGGGTGTTCGGTCCCGGGGGACGTACTTGCGCCGGGGTGTTTTGAGGCTGGGGCCGTACTTGCACGCTCGTGTTCGCCGCTGGCTGTTGTCCTGACAATTGCACCATTACCGCCGCTACTGCTAGACAACGGCACAACACCACTTTGATTGTATTCATAGAAGTACTTCCTCTCTGCGCTATATGGAATAATCTACTTGCAATAAACAATTTCCGGTTTTATGCCGGTCTGGACGACGAAGGTGCCGTCTGCACCGGGGTTTCGTGGAACGAGGATGGCTGAACCGGGAACAAACACTAAAGCCTGTTCTGAGTACAACTCGACCCTCGCTGTGGAGCCAATCGGGAACGAAATGGACCCCGATACTTGAACCGAAATGGTTTTGCCGCACAGCGTTCCCGAGGGCGGCATCCCCGTCCCGGGAAGATTCAGACCCGAGTATTGAATCGTGTTACGCGCGCCGGCCGCCCAGTCGAAGGTCAGCATAATCGGAGTTGCTCGCGTGGAATGGTAATTGGATCCTTCGGGATAGGCGTCGCTGGTCCACGAAAACAACCCGTAGCCAGGCGACTCTTGATACAGCAGTTGCGACGACCCGCCGCCGTCCAAATTGATAGCGTCCGTCACTCCGAACTGATACTGCATGAACTCGGCTAGACCCGGCAGCGAAATGCCAATGCTGCGGCCAGGCTGTTTGCCTTCGATGACCACGATCACCAGCCGCTTTCCGTCCGGCATCGCTCCAATAGCCGTTCGTGCCAGTTTCCGGAACCGTTTGGCGCCCCATTGCAAGCGGTCTTCAATTCCGGCGATATTGACCCCATCGCGCACAATGGCCTTTCCTGAAATCATTTCTTTCACTCCGGCGGCGGCGGGGTTGAAGTTGCGCGAAACTTTCGGAATATACTCCCAGTAACGACCCAGCTTCGGTGTTCCATAGATTGCCAACGAGTCATAGTGGCCATCGTCGTCCTCAGTGGGCTGTACGAGGATCTGGCCGTTGCTCACCGCCCATCCACGTGGCCGTAGGCACGGGTGAAGATAGACGTTCGAGTCGCGCCCGCCCGGCCATGTGTAGTAATTGGCGTTTATGACAAGCGCAGGCGGAATGCCCGATGCGTATATGGGGCGAGTGATAGGATTTACCGAAGAGAAACCAAACTCACCGCTACATCCTTCGGTAAATCCGGCCACGCGGGTTATTGCGCGCGATACATCCACTAGGGCGTAGTAGCCATGAACGAGTTGACCGGCGGAGTCCACGAACTCTATACTGCGGCAACAGTCAATTTCCGGTCCGGGCTGCCCCTGCGCGAGCCCCATCAAAAACAGACAGGAAACGCCTAGGGCGCCCAACCTCTTATTTCTTGACGACATTCGCAGTTCCTCCACTTACGGGCGAAGATTCAACTCGCCGGCAATTTGGGCAATTCGAGGCGGCGCTGTCGGAGACTGGATCCGGAGCGAGATTCGGAAAGGGCGAATAGAGCAGTCCGCACGCTGTCTTGACTGTCTTCTCCGTTCGCGTCCAGAAAAAGCCGGTATTGCAAGGCCAAGTATCAAGAGGAAGGGGCGGAGCCTGGTTGGGCCGTTCCGCCGTAAACTCCACATTGAAGACTGCAACCTTTTGTTCTTTGGAAAGCTCTCCATCGAAGATCAGAAGTTTATGGAACGACGTAAGGCTCGCCAACCGTTCCTCGGGCGACCCAACTGTGAACTGCTCAATTGGCAAGTAGCGTAGCGTGGGACTGCCTCCTGATTCAGGCGGGGGGTAGGACTCGAAGGGAAGTCCAAAATCGATCATGGCGGCCTCCCAAGAATAGATCGGCCTCGACGGCTTACCATCGTTCCGTGGCGGAACGGCCGGGTCCAGGGAGAATTGATCGATTCGTGTTTTTCCGTCTTTTCGGAAGCATATGAAGATAGTCCTCCACCTCGCCGATGCATCATCCTTCGCGGCCGGGACGGCAGGGTCCCAAAACGTTATGCGAGTCAGCGTCTGTAGCGGGGTGAAGCCCGTCTTCCTAAGAAGCCGCCAACCATCTGGGTGACGCTCCAGTCCGGCTAGTGTTTGATTATTCGTCCCCATCATCCACAAGACTGCCTCCCTGTTCACGTAGAGCGGATCTTTCACGTGCAGAACGAAGGTGATGGCATTACCACTAAGATAGCTGGGGACAATCAGCGCTAAGTTACCCGGAATGAGATCGGCCATAGGTCCGTAGTTTTTATCTTGCCGGAGGTTGAGGACCTGCCCGCCCCAAACCACTCGATCTTGCGGCAAGATATGGTCCGAGATTGTAAGCCCCTGCTGATCGTGGTGTCTTAAAGCGACGTCATGCCGGCGCATGGGATTCGTTTCCTCATAACAGCCGTAGATATTGCCTTCGCTGCAGGGACTGACCTGGGCGGATAATGTGGAGACCAGAACGACTAGAAGTTGACCCAAAAATGCCGTACGACGGTTCATGTTTCTCACTTTGCCAGAAGCTTCATAGTTTGTAGTGTGGATGGGTCCATGATCTTGCTTAAGTCGCGCAGCCCTCGCGCCCGCAAAAGAGCTTCCAACGATGGCTGGTCGTCGCCTGTGAGCCAATTGCTGCCGACATCTAACCAAAAATCCGGGTTTCCGCCATAATTTAAGGGGGCATTTTTATTCGAGGCATCGGTATTCTTAACCGTGCAACAGTATCCCCAAACCTTGATGGCGCCCTCGGGATAATCGGGAAGCGATGGGAACCCGGTGACCGTCCTGTTTTCCTGCCGGAGTGTAGCGATCCAGTCCGTGTATGGTTGGCTGCCCTTGAACGGGATGGTAGCTTCCAGCGTGCTGACCCAAGGCATCGGCCGATAATTGTTGAACACCGCCGTCTCAATGTCGCGATCCTTTTGGTCGCCATACAATACGGGAACGAGATGAAGATCCCGCACCGAACCCTCAGGATTTCCGGTTAAATACCGCATTAGTTCCTTCGGGTCCGTGGGCAACTCTTTGCCTTGAACCTTGATCGCCATATAGCGGAGGATTGGAAAATCCAGCCCGAGCGCGCGAAGATGATCTTCGGCCGCCAGCGCGTCATAGATTGCATGCTTGAGCGCGAAGAGTTGCGTTAGCGAGGGATTGTAGGATTCCCATGGCGGCTTGATATCGAGAACCAGGGCGATGCCGTGATTCGGCGCCGGGAGGCCGTCGCTCATCTGGTGGTTGTAGCATCCCAGGAACAGCATCGCTTCCCGCAAGGTGAGGAGCCGGGACGACTCCAGGCCGAATGTGTGCCCGCAAAAGGAGTCGTCGGGAAGGCTGTCGAGCACTTTCCCCCGGCGGTCGCGAAGCAGCGCTCCTCGAAGCTGCCGGTCGTTCATCGAGGTGACGATCCCGTGCAGCGATGTGTGCCGGTCGATGACCAGATCGTGGAGCAGCCACAGCGTGCCATCCGCCGAAAGCCGAATATCCACTTCCACGCTCTCCACTCCACGGTCGATACTCGCGCGCAACGCACCCAGTGAATTTTCCGCTCCGTCTTTCCAGAAGCCCCGGTGCGCCGAGAGGAGGACCAGCCCATCGTAGGGCGTCCTCATCGCCGTGAGCACCTTATCAAGGTTGAAATTGCTGTTCGCGGAAGTCTCAAAAACGATCTGAGTCGACGAAACACGTTGCTGCTCAATGGTGACCTGATATCTTTTATTGGCGGCTAAGGCGGGCAGGTCTACTTTGTAAACCCCATCGGTCTGCCAGACGGTGAAACCACCGAGTTGCCGTCCAGTCTCGTCATAGAGAGACAGAAGGAACGGGTCGTGACTGGCATCCCGAAGTGGGTTGCGCCAGGAGAGGACGGAATTGCCCAGAGGAGGGTTGGTCAGCGTTACGCTGAATGGAGCCGCGGCATCCACCTCGTCTCCGGCGAGAAGGCGAGCATTCGAAGAGAAACGAGCTGGCGGCTTTCCCGTCGCGACCGGGCCGCAGGGGGTAACAAGGTCCTTGGGCCCCTGCGTCCCGCGCGGGATTTCGCTTCGCTCCAGCGCCAACGTCTTAAGCCGCTCTGGCGCAGAGATGAGCCAGTTCCCGGTATTACAAGGTTCAACGCTAGTCATGCCGGGGAAGAGCGCTGAACTCGGGACTTGCTTCCAAACCGCCATGCGAGTCTCGTCCGGAGTCAAGGCGCGGGAATAAATCTCAATGCGCTTGATCTGTATATCTGTCGTGGAGGCTTTTGAATGGGGGTCAAGGCGCCCGAAAGTCGACGTCGGCGTCTGCCCTAACCTCAAGTATCTGACTGGCTTAAACGGTAGGCCGCCACCATTCGCCTGTTCGCCCTTCAGGTTCGTGAGCGGCCAACCCCCATCCTCAATCGATGTTTCCCAATCGAACTTTGGCGTCGGTGGTCCAAGTGTCGAGTCCAAGTAAGGATAGAACGCGTCGATCCTTAGGCGCCCATCGGCCTGGAATGTGTAGAATACGTATGCGACGGCCCATGTTTTCGAGTAGGCGTAGCTTTCGGCTAGCGGGTCAACGGGGTCCAACGGCGTCAGCCATATACCTGTATCGCCTGCCACCCCGTCCGATGTTCGTCCAAAGGCCCATCTCTTCCCATACTTGGCGATCGCCCCAATTTGGTCCATTTCGGGTCCGAAGAGCGAAAGCACCGTTCCGAAAGTCGCGCGGCGCGGCCCCAAGGGGATCCTCACATCGAGCTGAAAAGTCACATTTCCCGCGATAGTCCCGCCAAGCGGCAAATCCGCGGAGAAGTCCGAAGGCATTTGGATCCAGGAAACGAAATTGTCATCCGGCGAGCTTGTATACGGGCTCGACGTACTTACTCGCGGGTCCAGTGGAACCCACATCTTTGAAATCGTGTCTTGGACTTGTGGCGCGCGGGTCGCGCACTGCAAGGGTTCATCGCCTACTGCGCACAAATGCTTGAACCGATACTCGCGCAGGGTGGGCGGAAGCACTGGTTGCGCGGGGAGCAAACAGATGGTGAACAAGAAATTCACCCCAGTTAAAGCGGCAAACCCAGCGATCCTCCGGCTAGCGGATGCGTGAGACATTTCGCGCCCCCTTTGCGATTAGCAGCGAAAGTGTCTCTTCCACGTTGTCCGTGGTTATCAATGAGACGATACGAGCGCTGGTCACACTCTCGTAATAGACGGTGAACTCCGGGATCCCCCTTACGTCCACTTCATCGTAACTACCCCCCGGGGTTTCCGAGCGAATGACCGCCGCCTGTGCGCAACACATGCCGAAGCGTGTCGAGACACCTTCCGGGAACGTGTTCGGTTGGTAGTACGTCGAGAAGGTGCCGAGCAGCGTTTCGTTGCCCGGCGACAAGCGCAGATAGGTATCCGTGCGGTCCACGGTATTGTAGGGAACAAATTCAAACTGAGGCACGCTGCCCGAAACCGCGTTCGACAGCGCCTGCACCTGCTGAAAGTTTGCACTGGCGGGACCCCAGTCCGGATGGACCGCGTCCTCGGGCACGATCGTGAACATGATATGTCCGTAGCTTGGATGGGAAGCGAGTTCGTCGGAAAGCACTTGGACCGACGGGAAGCCCGAATTGAATTTCATCTTGAAGACGACGGCCGCATAGAAGGCAGGATTCTTCAGCACCATTCGCATCTGCTTCAGGCACAACTTGTACTCCGACCACGCATAGAAGGGGCTGTTCGGCCCGCGGGGGACATAGTCTCGGTCCTTAATGTCCACCAACATGATGGGTCCCCGCAAACGGCCAAATTCGTCGACGCTCAGATAATTTTGGAGAACGGCCAGCGCATCGGTAAATGTCACTGGATGTTCGCTGGAAATCGTTCCATCCCGCTGGCGCAGAAACAGCTTGCGGAATGTCTCGACGTTCACGCCGACATCGGGGGAACACGGCGAGTGGGGGTTGAGCCGGGACAAGGTCCCTGTCCCTGACGTAGTGCGATCCAGACACTCGTCGTGCGAGAGAACGATTTCCGTATCCGGCGGGATCGGCTCTTTCAGCGGATTCAATTGGTCGGACGCGACCCGTATATCGATCTCGACGGCCTCAATTCCCGAGTCGTAAGCCGCTGCGATCGCCGAAGCGCTGTTTTCGGGATTATCGACCCAAAGCGCCCGGTGGGCGGCCACAATGGTAAAGTCGCTACCCCTTCTAAGCAACGACAACATTTTGTGGGTGTCAATCTCGCGCACCGGTATCGTCCCGATGAAGGGCTTTGCGATCGGTCCCATCGCAAGCAGGGGAATCGCGCTCCAGACGCCAATCCAGCAAAACAAGTTTCGGTATGTCAGGATCTCTTACCTCGCTGTGGAGGCTAACAGATGGTTCCGAACAACGTCAACAAGAAGTCGGGGTAACAAGCAGTAACGAAAGGTGTGGCCCGGAGAACAGTGCGCTCCCGCTGACTTTGCTACCCCTCTGCTACTCCGAGTGGCCCTATTCTCGGGTTATCATTGCCGGAAGTTCCGACCGACGATCTCGGCAAAAATGCCAAAATGCTTCGAAACCTGATTGTAGCCGGCCTCGCCGGAATCTCTTGTCTTCCCCTTGCGAGCCAGCCCCTTCCGGAGCGTAAGCCAATCCAGTGGCGCTCGCCCGTAAAAGACAAGAACTTTTATGTGCTTTCTCTGCTCGACGAGTCCCCGCAGTTACGCCGCGCACTTTCCGCAGATCCGTCACTTCGCGACATGCTTCAGCAACACCGCCGGCGGTTTACGGGCGCGCTTGCTGCCTGTGGAGAAAATCTCTCCTGTATCGGCGCGCAGCTTAGATTCACTCCGGAAGAGATTGACACAGCAGCCTCATCATTCGCGGCGGCTTACGATGACAACCCGGCTCTTCGGAATTTTGTCAATGGCCCGCTGACTGCCTCGGGCATGTATCAGCGTTTGGCGGAGCGGTACGAGGCTCGGCTGCTTGCCTCGGCTGCTTGGAAAAGCGCCGCTAACGGCATCAACAGCGTCATCAATGTCTACCTTGGCCTCGTTGCGCCTCTCCACCCGGCCACCGACTCGCCACTTGAGAAGGCCGAGCCCGCGTGGTACCGGAAAATGGTCGTTCTTGCGCTCAAGGTGCTGCAAGACGAGCCGAACT
>Ga0224723_1002152_pt1 | contig 11116 bp, 11 predicted proteins | sample Balambano_FR2_Me_FD_161647 | JGI IMG/M metagenome (GOLD analysis project Ga0224723, IMG submission 161647) | Freshwater sediment microbial communities from Lake Towuti, South Sulawesi, Indonesia - Balambano_FR2_MetaG | ecosystem: Environmental > Aquatic > Freshwater > Lake > Sediment | place...
GTGACGTTTGTGCTGATCAGCGAAGAATTTTCCGTGTCTGACTTTATCACCGCCTGGGATGAAGATCAGGTTTACGCGCTGGCGATCACCGATCGCAGTGGGCGCTTTCAGATCGATCGGCTTCTTCAGTTTGACGCGCCGTACAGTGTGTATATTGTGGCGGAGGGTTTTCTGCCTGTGGCTGCCGACGGCGTGGTTGTGACTGAGGAAACGGACAATCCACTCGAAATCGTAATACCGCTTTCAAGGGACTGATGAGCGAGAAGCAGCGTCTCGATATCGCCATGCAGGAGCGCGGCCTTGCACCCAGCCGCGAAAAAGCGCGCGGCATGATCATGGCCGGTGATGTGATGATTAACGGCGCGAGGGTCGATAAGCCGGGGGCCCGTGTCTCCGATCAGGATCAGATCGAACTGCGCGCCAGGCCGCGTTTCGTCAGTCGTGGCGGCGAAAAACTGGCTGCTGCACTGACGGCGTTTGGCGTTCAGCCAGCCGATCGGGTCTGCGCTGATATTGGAGCCAGCACCGGCGGGTTTACCGATTGTCTGCTGCAAAATGGCGCAGCGAAGGTGTATGCCATCGACGTGGGCTACGGCATTCTGGATTACACGCTGCGCCGCGATCCGCGTGTGATGGTCATGGAGCGCACCAACGCGCGCTATGTCGAACGTCTGCCAGAGCGGGTGACCCTGGCGGTCATCGATGCGTCGTTTATTTCACTCAGGCTGCTGCTCCCTGTCGTGAAAGGCTGGTTGGCTGCACAAGCCGATGTGATCCCGTTGATCAAGCCCCAGTTTGAGGCAGGGAAACAAGATGTCGGCAAGGGTGGTGTGGTTAAGAACCCTCACACTCATATCCGTGTGCTGCATGAAGTCATCGAGGCTGCCCTGGGTACAGGTTATCGCGTCAGCGGGCTGATCCCTTCTCCGCTGCGTGGCCCAGCCGGCAATGTCGAGTTTCTCGCAAGGTTAACAGTCGGTCACACTTATCCTGTTCAGCTAGACATCGACGCGCGGATTGTCGAAGCCGTTGAGCAGTCGGCATTGGTCGAGTGATGGTTGGGCGCTGTATACGGGAGTCGGCCACGATCTGGTATAATGCGCGCATTACAAGCGTGCGAGGTTTCTATCGGGCAAGGCATGGACAAGCGACTCATCCGTAATTTCTCAATCATTGCGCACGTTGACCACGGCAAAAGTACGCTGGCGGATCGCCTGCTTCAGGCGACGCAAACGGTCAGCGACCGCGAAATGCAGGATCAACTGCTGGATAGCATGGACCTGGAACGGGAGCGCGGCGTCACCATTAAGGCGTCCGCCGTTCGTATGACTTACGCCGCTCAGGATGGCGAGCGGTACGAAATTAACCTGATCGACACCCCCGGCCACGTCGATTTTACGTATGAGGTCAGCCGGGCGCTGCAAGCCTGCGAGGGCGCGGTGCTGGTGGTCGATGCCAGCCAGGGGATTGAGGCGCAGACGCTCTCCAACGTCTATCTGGCGCTTGAACAGGATTTAGAGATTATCCCGGTTATCAACAAGATCGACCTCCCTGCGGCCCGGCCAGATGATGTGGCACGTGAGGTCGAGGAGCTGCTCGGCATTTCAGCAGACGATATGCTGCGCATTTCAGCCAAAAATGGCATCGGCGTGGAGGATGTGCTGAAGGCCGTGATTGAGCGTGTGCCGCCGCCTACGGGCGAGCCGAATTCCCCCCTGCGCGCGCTGGTCTTCGATTCCCACTACGATGCTTACAAGGGTGTGGTCGCCTACATCCGTGTCATTGATGGCAGGGTGACGATGCGCGACGTGCTGCGGCTGATGGCGACCGGGGCGAAGTTTGAGCCGGTCGAGATCGGCGTGTTCAGCCCAACCATGACGCCTGTGGGTGAACTGACCGCTGGCGAGGTGGGCTATATCGCCACCGGCCTGAAAACTGTGCGCGAGTGCCGTGTCGGGGATACGGTCACGCTGGCCGTAACGCCCGCACAATCCCCCCTGCCCGGTTACGAACAGGTCAAGCCGATGGTTTTTGCGGGCATTTATCCTACGAACAACGACGATTATGCCCAGCTTCGTGACGCACTGGAAAAACTTCAGCTTAATGATGCCTCACTGGTCTATGAACCGGAAAGCTCACAGGCGCTTAATTTTGGTTTCCGCTGCGGCTTTCTGGGACTTTTTCACATGGAGATCGTTCAGGAACGCCTGGAACGCGAATATGATCTGGATATTCTCGCCACCGCGCCGAGCGTAGAGTATGTCGTGGTCAAGAAGGATGGCGAGACCATCACGATCGACAGCCCCGCACATCTGCCAGATGAGAACGCGATCGAGGAGATCCGTGAACCGTGGATGAAGATTCAGATTTATGCGCCGCAGGAATTCATCGGGCCGATCATGGATCTGGTGATCAAAAAACGCGGCGATTATGTGACGACTGAATACCTCGATCAGACGCGGGTCGTGCTGCATTATCTCCTGCCGCTGTCAGAACTGATCGTCGATTTTTATGACCGGCTCAAAAGCATCTCGAAAGGCTATGCCAGCCTGGACTATCAGTTTGACCAGTATCGGCCCGGCGATCTGGTCAAGCTCGACGTATTGGTCAACAACGACCCGATTGATGCGCTGGCCCTGATTGTTCACAAGGATCATGCCTATCACAAAGGGCAAAAGCTGGTGAGCAAACTGAAGGAGCTGATCCCTAAGCAGATGTTTGTCGTCCCGATTCAGGCGGCTGTTGGCAAGCGGATTATCTCTCGCGCAAACGTCAGCGCCATGCGCAAGGATGTGCTGGCAAAATGCTACGGGGGTGACATCACCCGCAAGAAGAAGCTGCTCGAAAAGCAGAAAAAAGGCAAGAAGCGCATGAAGATGATCGGCACGGTCGAAGTGCCGCAGGAAGCGTTTATGGCGCTCCTCAGCCTCGACGAAGACGAGTAATCCAGGCCAGTACGGATCGGGCCTGTTCAGGCGGAAGCAGGCCCTTGTGCACATATTCATCCACCATCTGATCCAACCTCAGCACCGCAGGCTCCCCGTTACCGCCCTGATCGATGAGGCTGAGCCGCTGCGTGACCACCAGACCAACCTGTCCGGCGGCTTGGGCAAGGGCTTCAAAGTGCGGCTCGTGATGATCATGCGCCAACGCGAGCAACACGGCAGGATGGCTGACATCGTAGGCTCCGACCAGATCGAGTGTGGGTGGCGCGCCCGATCCGCTGCTGTAGACCAGAGGAATTCCGGTTTCCAGGCTGACTGCCACCCCAAACGCTGCGGCCTCTGGCAGACATATCAATCGGTCGCACGCCACCTCCGTGAGGATCGCTGCCGCAGCGACGGCACAGCGGCGCAGCAGGTCGGGATACGACGGCAGCAGGTCAAGCCGGAGTCGGACGGGTTCATCTTCCCCCAATAATCCGAACTGAACCAGTCCCGCCCGCAATAAATCCTCAGCCAGTGAACTGTTCACGCTGCCGCTCCAGGTAAATTCGCAGGACCTGGGCGAAATTGTCACCCAGGCCGCTGTAAACGACGGAGTCAGATTCTGCACGCACGGCGATGATACCCTGCTCCGGGTCATGAAACCGCAGCGTGCGCGCCGTTGTTTGCAACTGACCCATTCCTACGCGCAAATCTAAAATCGCTTCCTCCGCCAACAGAAAAATCGCCCGGTTTGGCTTTACGCCGGTAAGCATGGAATCGCCGACGACGGTGATGGCATCCACGGGGAGTGAGGTCTCGTCCCACAGTTTTGAGTACGTTGGCAGGGCGAATCCGCCATGCAGTATCTTGATCAGATCGCGGTCTGCATAGTGGATGGTGCGTTCCAGCGCGATTGCTCCGGCAGCGCCATAAGCCAGGTAATGTGGCAGTTCAAACATATAGCCACACACCAGATCGCGCGTCGCGTTGATCAGCGCCTTGCCAAGCGGCAGCAGCGGCTCGTCATAGACCTGTATCGGCAGCGGCAGGCGCGTGCTTTCCGGCGCGATCCAGAGGATCAGATCGCTCTGCCGCCCCTCTATTGCCGCGCGCAGTTTATCGCCAAACCTAACGCTCATTCAGCGCTTCCCTCAGCATTTGCCAGGCTGCTGACAGCGCCCATGTTCTGGCCCAGTTACGCGCGAGTTCTGACATCGCGCCGAAGCCATACGTCCGCTGCCGTGTGCGTCCACCAGCCATCACGACAATGGCGGTTCCTTCCTGACTGTCCGCGCTCTCATCAACGTCAGGGCGGCTGACGATAACCATTGCAGCCGCTGCGGGGTGATCACCATCACCACCCCGGCGGAGTACAGTCTCACCGGCCAATCGTGCCAGTTCATTGAGCGGCGCATGAGCCGGCGCGCCCAACCATGCCCGCAGTGTTTCTGGATCATCAAACGTTTGGGAATGCGCCAGCAGCGTAGAGTCCATGCTTTCCAGTGTTTTCACCAGTCCCCCGTCGGTAACGCCCGCCTCTACCACTGCGACGCGCGTCTGGTTGAGCTGTAAAAATGCTGCCAGTACCTGCTCCAGTCGGTCATCATTCACACCATAAACATACTCGCCGATTCTCTCGCGCAGTTCACCTTCAACCACGGCAATCATGGCATTGGCTTCCTCCTCGCTGGGCGCTTTGGCCGTAATGCGGACATCGATCTGGCCGCTGTGCGCCGCCAGCCCGATCGTCGGGTTGTTTCCATTGAGCAGGGCGTCGCCGATCATCTCGTCCAGGGCACTTTCGCCAATGCCGGCGGTCTTCAGCGTCCTGGCCTTGATGATGCCGAGCGGAAACCGCTGGCGTAAAAACGGGATTACTTTTTCCTGCATCAGGAACTTCATCTCGCGCGGCACGCCTGGCAGGCTGATCACGTACTTGCTGTCATGCTCAACGATGAACGCGGGCGCGGTTCCAACAGGGTTTTCAATCACAATCGCGTCGTCGGGTAAATAAGCCTGACGGCGATTGTTGTCAGTCATTCTGGCCTGAAAGCTGGCAAAACGAGCGGCGATCTGATCCAGCAGCGACGGGTGAAAGGTCAGCCCCCGCCCGGTAGCACGGGCCACGGCCTGCCGCGTCATGTCGTCTACTGTCGGGCCAAGCCCCCCGCAGGTGATCACCAGACGCGCCCGCGACAGCGCAATCTCAATACTGGATGCGATACGCAGCTCGTTATCGCCCACAGAAGTCATAAAGTATAGATTGATCCCCAGGTCGCGCAGCACCCGCGCGATATAAACCGAATTGGTGTCAGTCAGCTCCCCCAGCAGAATTTCAGTCCCAATCGCAATCACTTCTGCGTTCAGCGCTTCTGTCATCACTGGATCGTCCTTCAGGCGCACCATTTCCTGCCGACTTTAATGCTCAGCCGGTAAATTCTCAAACATTTTTGGCAACTTGCAAGTTTTCTATTATAATCTCGCTTTATGGTGAACTCGTGCAGTTGCGCAAAATCTTTGTGCAGTTTCACCAAATTTATTAAAGATGGCCGATCTGATCGGCTCGTACTGTGACGGAGGCGTCTAAGTGGCCGGGGTAACATTCAATCACGTCTATAAAACGTATGGCAATCTGACGGTTGTAAAAGATTTGCACTTTCAAGTAAAAGATAAAGAATTTTTGGTGCTGGTCGGGCCGTCAGGCTGCGGCAAATCGACGACGCTGCGTATGCTCGCCGGTTTGGAAGAAATCAGCGCGGGCGAAGTCCTGATCGGCGATCGCGTCGTCAACAACGTGGCGCCTAAAGATCGTGACGTGGCGATGGTGTTCCAGAGTTATGCGCTGTATCCGCACATGACTGTCTATGATAACATGGCTTTTGGGCTTAAGCTGCGCAAAACGCCCAAGCAGATCATCGATCAGCGTGTGCGCGAAGCAGCCGCCAGCCTGGGCATCTCCCAGCTTCTGGATCGCCGCCCGCGCCAGCTTTCCGGCGGGCAGCGCCAGCGTGTCGCGGTCGGTCGCGCTATCGTCCGTGAGCCAGCAGTGTTCCTGATGGATGAGCCGCTTTCCAATCTCGATGCCAAGCTGCGCGTCGAAGCCCGTTCCTTCATCAGCAAGCTGCACCAGCGCCTGGAAACTACCTTCGTCTACGTGACCCACGATCAGGTGGAAGCCATGACGATGGGAACCCGTATCTGCGTGCTTAACGCCGGTGAGCTTCAGCAGTTGGATACGCCGTTTAATCTGTATCACAATCCGCGCAATGTCTTCGTTGCTGGCTTCATCGGCAGCCCGTCAATGAACTTCTTTGACTCAATGCTGAGCGAGGAAAACGGACAGATGACGGTCGATACGGGCGTCTTCAAAATTCATGTGCCTGCGGCCAGGGCTGCCGCGTTTCGCTCGCATCTGGGCAAAAAGGTCATTCTCGGTGTCCGCCCGGAAGACATCCACGACCTCGACTACCAGCCGCCCGGAATCGTCCCAGCGCAGTTGGAAGCCAATGTCGATGTGGTCGAGCAGATGGGCAATGAGATGATCCTGTATCTGGAAGAAGGTGGAAAGACCTTCATTGCGCGTACAGACCCGCGCACGCGCGCCCGCGTTGGCAGCCGCCTGGGTATCGTGTTCAACATGGACAACATGCACGTGTTCGACTCCGACACAGAACAGTCTCTGGCGTATGAACACAAGCAGGAAGAAATGATGAAGGAACGTGTGTAAGCACGGCATTACCTGACTGAAATATGCGGGAATCAAAAGCGCCATTCCGATTTGGAGTGGCGCTTTTTGCTCGGTCATTATTCCGCGCGCAAAAGCATCTTCCGGAATTTGTAACCGTAGATGATCATGCCACGCGACCCCTCGCTAGCGAGCCTGCGAGTAACCATTTCTACCCGGTCGCCGATTTCGACCGGGCCATCCAGATCTGTCAACTGCGCCAGAATCAGCGGGCCTTCATCGAGCCTGACGAGCGCCAACACGTAGGGAGCCTGTTCCTCGAAAGTCGCTGGCGGTTCCTGAAGGATGGTGAAGCTGTATACTTCTCCGGTCCCGGCGAAGGCAAACTGCTCACGATCAGGTTCAATCCGTGGGGACGGTGTGCGCATCGGCTGTCCCTACGCAGCGGTCACGGCGGCAGTGCCAGACTTGGCCTGAGCCTTAACCTGGGCGTGCACTTCGTTGACCTGCGCACGATGTGACACGCGGCGATCCTGAAGGCTCACTTCGCCGTTTTCATAGCGCACCCCAACTAAACGATAGCGCTGGGCATTCATACGCCAGTGTCTGGAAATCTGCATAAACCTGTCACTCCTTAGCGAGCGCTGAGAGGAACTTATCCTGCGCTCAGCGATTGTGCAAAATCGAACAACCTGATGGTGGTCATTGTAGAGGCACGTATCTCTCAAAACCTCTCACGCACGCTCTCACTCCCTCTCAGATTGGGCGCTACACGGAGAGAATATGGACGATTGATGTGCTGCCGATACCCGCCACACTCTGGATCATGCCCACGCGCGCATTGGCGACCTGATTATCGCCGGCGTCTCCGCGCAGTTGCAGCACGGCTTCCACGGCCTGATAAATGCCGGTCGCGCCAACTGGATTCCCCCGACTTTTCAGGCCGCCGAAGGTGCTGATCGGCAGCCGCCCTGTAAGACCGATAGCCTGATCGTTGGCCGTCTTCCAGCCTTCACCATAAGAGGCAAACCCGCTGGCTTCCAGGCTGAGCGTGGTCAGGATCGTAAAAGCGTCATGAGGTTCCAGGAAGTCGATCGCATCGATCGACATGCCTGCCTGCCGCAGCGCCTTTTGCACCGCACTTTCCAGCGACCGCAGCCGCAGCAAATCCTGTCGATCCTGTACAGCCAGGGTATCCGTGCCCGCCGCGCTGCCGACCAACCGAACCGGCGTCAGGCCCTGGACTCGCGCCGGTTCGACGGGCATCAGGATAACTGCTGCCGCGCCGTCGGCATCAGGCGCGCCGTCGAACAGCGACACAGGGTCAGAAATCATTGCGGCTTTCGCAAACGCGCCTGATTTAAGCGTGTTGCGAAACATCGCATAGGGGTTGCGTTTTCCATTGGCGTGTGCGTTAATGCTGAATCCTTCAAACGCGCTGAGGTCGAGTTTATGTTCGGTCATGTAACGCCGCATGACCAGTGCGGCCAGCGCAGGCAGAGTCGCACCGACGACGGATTCGTAATCCGCATCCAGGCTCACACTGCGCGCATCAACGCGATCCGCGCCAATAGAATCGGTTGCTTTCTCAACGCCCACAACCGCTGCGCGTTCAACAGCGCCAGAGGCCACAGCCAGGTAACCGGCTCTGAGCGCTGCGCCACCGGAAGCGTCACCCGCTTCAACGGTATATGCCTCAACGCCGCTCAGCCCGGCATAATCCGCGATCAATGCACCCAGCTGTGACTGACTGCTGAACGTCGCGCCATAAGCGTTCCCAACATAAAGCGCATCCACCGAATCGGTGTGCGAATCCTCGAAAGCAGACCGCAAAGCATCAGCGGCCAGCGTCCGCAGGCTGCTTGACCAGTGTTCGCCGACAGGCGTCATTCCAACGCCGACGATAGCTACATCGCGCATCAGGGTTTAATCCTTCAGTTTCCCACGGTAACGGCAGTAGGTGGCGTAATCGATCACCGTGCGCCGGTGGATATAATCGCGCGTCGTTGGGGCCAGGAGGCGTTTATGCGCCACGCGATCGGTCACCACCAGGTCGAACGCATCGGAGCCTGCGCCGCTGCCGTAGCTGATCATCAGGATTCGGTCGCCTGGTTGGGCGATGTCGAGTGTCGCCGTCAGGCCAAGCATACATGAACCGGAATAGACATTGCCGATCTCGCCCGCCAGCAGACCAGGGGCAATCTGAGACTCGGTAAATCCAAGCATCTGTGCGGCGCGGCTGGGAAATTTCACGTTAGGCTGATGGAATACCGCGTAGGTATAATCGCTGGCCGAAGTACCCATCATAGCCATCAGACTCTGCGCCGACGACAGGGTGTGATTAAAGTAAGCTGGTTCCCCTGTGAAGCGATCACCGTGGCTGGGGTATGTCTCACCAGAGCGCCGCCAGAAATCCGGCGTGTCCGTCACAAAGCTGTAGCTGCCCTGATAGACTGCAACAGCTTCTTCTGCGGGGCCAATGACAAACGCCGCGCCGCCTGAGGCCGCTGTGTATTCCAGGGCGTCGCCGGGGCGACCCTGTGCCGTATCCATCCCAATACTGAGGGTATAGGTGTTCATCCCGCTGCCGACCATCCCGATCGAAGCCTGCACCGCTTCCGTGCCTGCCTTGCAAGCGAACTCCCAATCGGCGGCCTGAATGTTGGGAGATGCGCCAATGCTTTCAGCGACGATCGTACTGGTGGGTTTCACAGCGTAGGGATGACTTTCACTGCCAACCCACACCGCGCGGATCAACTGCGGGTCGATCTCAGCGCGCGCCAGCGCATTGCGGGCCGCCTCAATTGACATCGTCGTGACATCTTCGTCAAGACCCGCAACCGCCTTTTCCTTGATCGGGCTGCCCCCTAGTCCATTTGTCCACACCCGGGCTACTTCACTCCCCGGCAGACGGTAACGCGGCACATAGGCGCCATACCCCACTATCCCCACCTGACGATCCGGCTGCATCAGCCAGTTGCCAGAATTCACATCGTGTGGCTTCAATGCCATCTACAATCTCTCCTGAAGTTCACGGACAAACGTTTTTGCCCGTTCCAAGCGAATATTGCCTTCAGCGATCATCTTCGCAGCAACTTCTGCGGCCAGATGAGGCGGCGCGCCGGCCGCCATCGCCAGCTGACGAGCATGAAGCCGCATATGTCCCCGCTGAATACCATCCGTTGACAGCGCACGGATCGCGCCGAGGTTCTGCGCCAGCCCGACCGCGGCCATCACTTCGGCCAGTTCCTGGGCAGATGTGACGCCTAACAGGCGAAGGGCGAATTGCGCCGTGGGATGCACCCGTGTTGCTCCGCCTACAATGCCCACGGCAAGAGGCAGTTCAATGCGCCCGCGAAGATTGCCATCTGCATCCTGCCACCACTGAGTCAGGCTGGAATATCGGCCACTACGCGCAGCGAAGGCATGTGCTCCAGCTTCGACTGCACGCCAGTCATTCCCTGTGGCGATCACGACAGGGTCAATACCGTTCATGATGCCTTTGTTGTGCGTTGTGGCACGATATGGATCGATCTCAGCGAAGATGCCAGCTTCAACAATAGCGCGGGCAACTTCCTCTCCTGACATCTCGTCGCGGGTCAGGTCACTGGCTGGGATCATCCCTTCTGCGCGAGCTTTGCGATGATCGCTCAGGTTGCTGAGAATGCGAAGATGGACACGACCACCGGTAAGAGACTCAATCTCTTCGCCCAGATGCTCAACCGCAGTGTTAACCACGTTTGCACCCATCGCGTCCTGTGTATCGTAAAGCAGGTGAATAACCAGCATCACCCCAACACGATCATCTTCGAGGATACGAACCTCAATATCCTTCGCACCCCCTCCCCTGCTCATCAGGCTGCCGGGGGCATCATTGGCAGCAGCAAGCAAAGATGCTTTATGCGCTTCAATCCTGAGAACTGCCTCCTGCACATTGGGGACATCCAGAACCTGAATCTGACCAATCATGAGCGGTTTGTCACTCGATGTCTCGAATCCTCCACCCTTGCGAAAAGATTTTGCAGCACTGGACAAGGCAGCAACAACGGAAGGTTCTTCAATCACCAGTGGAATCAGATAGTCTTTCCCATTGATTAGAAAATTTGATGCCACGGCAAATGGCAGAGCGAACGTACCAATTACGTTCTCCACCATCTGATCCGATTGTTCTACAGTCAAACCCTGATCCAATGGCAGAACGTCTGAGGTTTCAAGCCATGCCTGAATGATCCTGCGGCGTTCTTGCACAGACAGTTGATAAAACTTGTTAAGCTGAGAAGTTTTGCTGGTGTTGCTCATGCTTGTACTGTAATCTATCATCCCTTTCAAAACCTCTCATTTCGTGAAATTTATAGCAATTGCAAGCTGCTGGTAGTGTAATGACTATAAGAAGTCTGTCCAGGTTACTCATGCAGATTCAGCACCAACAGCTTTGGCTCAGTCATTTCCTCGATCGTGTATCGCACACCTTCCCGACCGATGCCAGAAGCTTTCACACCTCCGT
>Ga0224723_1002153_pt1 | contig 11116 bp, 10 predicted proteins | sample Balambano_FR2_Me_FD_161647 | JGI IMG/M metagenome (GOLD analysis project Ga0224723, IMG submission 161647) | Freshwater sediment microbial communities from Lake Towuti, South Sulawesi, Indonesia - Balambano_FR2_MetaG | ecosystem: Environmental > Aquatic > Freshwater > Lake > Sediment | place...
CAGCCGGCCCGGCTCGATCCGGGCGGTGAAGGCGCCGGTGTTGAAGTCGGAGGCGAGCGTCCCGAGCACCAGCACCCGGTCCGCCGCTTCGACAAAGGCGCGCACCGGCTCTTCCATCAGCGCGCCGTCATAGATGCCGAGATAGTGCGGCTGCGCCTCGTCGAGCGTGGTCTTGTCCATGAACATGGTGGCGAAGGGCAGCCCCGAGGCGTCGATCAGGCCCTGGGCGGCGGCGCGCTGGCCGAGCCTGTCGAGCAGGATGCCGGGCAGCACGCAGGCGCTGCCGGCCGTGGCCAGCGCCGCGGCGACGGCGTCGGCCGCCGCCGCCAGCGATTCCGGGTTGCTTTGCGGCGGCTTGAACGGCGCGGCGGACCCGAGCACCGGGCGGTCGGCGAGGTCGGCCGGAAACGCCATGTAGACGGGGCGGCGGTGGTAGAGCGCCGCGGCGATCAGCCGCTCGGTTTCGGCCGCGACGTTCTGCGGCGTCATCACCGCCCAAGCGGTGACCACCGGCTCGGTCATCCGGCGGAAGTGATCGAAGTCGCCGGTCCCGAGCGTGTGGTGCATCGCCCGGCGGCTGCGCTGAACCCCGACGCCCGGCATCCCCACGAGATGGAAGACCGGCAGGTGTTCGGCATAGGCGCCGGCGATGCCGTTGACGGCGCTGAGCTCGCCCACCCCGAAGGTGGTGCACAGCGCCGCCGCCCCCTTCACCCGCGCGTAGCCGTCGGCGGCGTAAGCGGCGTTGAGCTCGCTGGCGCAGCCGATCCAGCGCAGGGCCGGATCGTTGCAGATCGCGTCGTTGACCGGAAAGGCATAGTCGCCGGGAACGCCGAAGACATCGGCGATGCCGAGCGCCTTCAGCCGGTCGAGGACGTGCTGGATGACGGTCACGGACATGCTCGGTCTCCGCGGAAGCGGTTCGGATGAAGGCCCCCGCCCCGACGGGCGGAGGCGCAGAGGTTCAGGACGCCGAAGCCTTGGCCAGCGCCTTGGCGTAGATGGGCACGCGCATCCGCTCGATGGCGGACTGCTGCTGCGCGCCGAAGACGTCGTGCTCGTCGGGCGAGGCGGAGATGTTCGGCCGGTCGACCGAGATTTTGATCGCGTTGCAACTGTCGACGAAGAACGTGCCGACGATCCGCTCCGGCGGCAGGCCGAGGGTCTCGGCGACGGCGCGGGGGCAGAAGGCGTTCGACCACAGCGCTGCCTCGTAGTTCTCGGGGCTCGTGAAGATGATGTCGAAGGTCAGCCGGTTGATGCCGGCGTCCTTGCTGCGGATCACCACTGCCATGTCAAGGAGCCGCTCGGTCGCGTGCGGCGGCCCACCGGGCGCGACGTCGGCGATGAGCGAAAGGGTGCGGTCATCGAGGCTGCCCGTGTAGCCGGTCTCGCCGATCTCCCTGTAGACCGGGCGCTCTGTCCCGGTCTCAAGCCAGTCGGCGCCGTTCGCCCGGTACCAGGTGATCGGGAACATCACCTCCTTGATGACCTGTTCGTTCTGCAAGAGGTGGTAGAGCGACCACTCGTAGGCATCCGGCGCGTCGAGCCCGATGAGCGAGCCTTCCTGCGCCGGCGCTATGGCGGCGATGCGGGCGACCTCGGCGGCGTGCCGGCGGGCGAGCGCCGTCGGGTCGCGGTCGATGCTGCGGACCAGCGCCACCGGATGCTGCGCGTCGGCGTCGAAGATCGTCCAGTTCGCGTTCGCCAGCGCGTCGGGGAATTCGTCGGCGATGATCTTCAGCACCGCCGCCTTGATCGTCGCGTAGCTGGCGAAGAACACCGGGTCGCGCGTGCCGCTCGGCACCACCGCGCCGAAGCTGCCGTCCTTGCGCCGGAAGCTGATCAGATTGGGCGACAGCGGGTAGGCGATGTTGCCGGCGGTCGCCTTTCGGCCCGGATAGCCGTAGTGGATCAGGTAGTGGGTCAGCAGGCTCGCGAGCAGGACCGCAGCATCCTCGGTCTTGGCGGTCGTCTCGATGACGATGCCGAGTTCCGCCTCGTCACCCGACACCGGGCGCGTCTGCACGCCGTTGCGGCCGTAGACGAAGACGTCCGACGGCAGTTTCGCGGCGTCCTTCGGGTCGAGGCGGAGCAGCGACACCTTGCGGGCGCCGAGCCGTCGCGCGCCTTCGAGCTTGATGCTCCAGGGCCAGGGCTTGCCGGAGCGGACGAACCGGCTGCCGCGGATCCCGGCGGTGCGGTCGTCGCGGGCGAAGAACTCGGTCTTCTCCATCGCGAGGATGCCTTCGGGGTAGAACTGCAGCTGCGGATGGCTTTCCTCGTAGAGCGAATGCGCCGCGATCGAATAGGGCGTGCAGCGCCGGTCGGGGTTCGGCGCGACGAAGACCGCCGAACCGTCGTCGTAGACTTCGGCAACGAGGCAGTCCGACGGCGAACCCGGGTCGCAGGCGAGTGCGCCGCATTCCAGCACGTGGCCGACGTGGTAGGCGAGCCCCGCATCGATGCCGCGGCGGATCATGTCGGCGGCGAAGAGGGCGATGTCGCAGGACCGGCCGGCGATGACATACTGCGCCCCGGCTTCCAGCGCGGTGATCAGCGGATGGATGCCCATCTGCCCGACGATGGTGCTTTCGCGCAGCGCCTCTTCCGAGAGTTCGGGGCCGAGGCCGGTCGGGCGCAGCCGCCCGGCGCGGAACTCGGCGACGACGATCCCGGGGTCGAGCTCGGCGCCAATCACCGCGACCCCGGCGTCCTTCACCCCGAGTTCGGCAAAGACTTCCTTCGCGACGCCAAGCATGAAGGCAAGGTTGCGATCGCCGCCGGCCATGCCGGAGGAGCCGAGGATCACCGGCGCGCCGGTCTTCTGTGCCGCCTCGACCATGTGGCGCCAGTCGGCCTTCACCGCCTCGCGCTCGAAATACTCGCTGCCGGTGCCGAGATAGTAGGGCCCGGCATCCATCGAGCCGGCGTCCGAGACGATCGCGTCGACGCGACCCTCGATCGCCTTCGCCATCGATTCCCTCGGATAGCCGTAGCCCAGGGCCCCGCAGGCAGAGACCACCCGATAGACCAGATTCGCCATGGTTTTTCCCGATGTGGAAGTTGATGCCGGGGCAGTCCGGCGGACGGGCATCGGTTAGCCGCGAATCGACTCGGCAAGCAAATACCGTCTCGCTATACCGGTATAGGCGCTCGCGATAGCTCCGGAGGCCGCCGTTGAAGTTTCGCAAGCTGCGCTACTTCGTGGATGTCGTCGACGCCGGCAGCTTCTCGCGCGCGGCCGGACTGGTGCACGTGGCGCAGCCGGCGCTCAGCCAGCAGATCGCCGAGCTCGAGGCCGAGCTCGGGATGACGCTCCTCCTGCGCACGCCGCGCGGCGTGCGGCCGACGCCGGCGGGCGAGGCGCTCTACCGCGAGGCGACGGCGATCCTGCACCAGATCGAGAACCTGCCCGCGGTGCTGCGCTCGACCGGCGGCGAGCCGGAAGGGGCCGTCGGCCTCGGGCTCTCCTCGACGCTGGCCTCGACCCTTGGCGCCGCGCTCCTCGACGCTTGCCGGGCGGCGATGCCCAAGGTCACGCTGCGCCTCGCCGCCGCCAACAGCCTGATGGTCTGCGACCGGCTGCGGACCGGTGGCCTTGACCTCGCGATCGTCTTCGAGGACGAGCCTGTGCGGGGCTTTGCGCGCTGGCCGCTCTTCCGGCAACGGTTCTTCTTCATCCACCGCGAGCAGCAGGCACCGCCGGGCGCCGCCCTGTCGCTTGAGGCGATTGCCGCGCTGCCGCTGGTCCTGCCCATCGCGCCTAACGTGACGCGAGACCTGGTGGAGCGGCTGTTCGCGGCAGCCGGGCTGACGCCGCGCGTGGCTGCCGAGGTGGACATCCTGTCGAGCCTGCTCGCAGCGGTGCAGGCCGGGATCGGCGGCGCGTTCCTGCCCAAAGGAGATGTCTTGGATGTCCCCAGCTTCGGGACGCTGACGGCGACGCTGGTCGAGCCGCCGATCTCTCTCACCGCCGTGCTGCTCGCCTCCGCCGAGCGCCCGCTGCCAGCTGTCGCCGAGGCTGTGCGGCTCCTCGCCATCGCGGTCGTCCGCGAGCGCCTGGCCGCGTCGGCGGCCCCCGGCGTCGAGATCGCCGCGCCCGCCGGCTGACCGCGCGGCGGCGCGGGAGCCGCCGCGTCTTGCGGATGCGCCGTGGATGGATTGTGCCCACGTGCGCATCAGCTGATCTGAACCGTTTCAGGACTTTGGGCACGCTCACCCGAAAAGCGCCCCGGTCGCCGCCGCGACCGCCGTCATCACCAGCGTGGTGCCGAACGCCCAAGGGAAGGTGAACCTCTGGTGGGCGCCGAGCGACACTCCGCAAAGCCCCAGAAGCACGTAGGTCGCGGGGATGAACGGACTGAGCGGAAAGCCAGTGGTCGATTGTCCGAGGACGGCGCCGCGCCCGACCAGAACCGGATCGATCCCGACGCCGGCGGCGGTGTGCGCCAGCACCGGCAGCACGCCGAAGTAGTAGGCGTCGGGCGGCAAGACGAGGCTGAGCGGCATGGCGGTCACCGCGACGAACACCGGCAGGAAGCGCGCCAGGCTCTCAGGGACGAGCGCGGCCATCGCCTCGGCCATGGCCCCGACCATTCCCGAGCCGATGAGGATTCCGGTGAAGATTCCGGCCGCGAAGAGGGTCGTCACGATGCTGGCGATGCTGCCGGCATGGCTGCGGAGCAGTGCCTGCTGAGCCTCCCGCGTCGGAAGGTTGACCGGAAGCGCGACCGCGAAGGCAAGCGCAAAGAGCACGGGAAGCGGCAGAACCTCGGCAACCAACGCCGCGAGCAGCAGAATGGTCAGCCCGAGGTCAAAGCCGTAGAGCCACGGCCGCAGCAATGCGACGCGCAGCGGCTGCGGGTCCGCGCGGTCGGAGTCCTCTTGGAGTAGAGGAGCCCGCCCGAGGCGGGCCCGCTCGCGACGGCCGAGGAGGAAGGCGGCGAGCAGGACCCACAGGGCGCCGCCGGCGACAGCCTGCAAAAGCGGGTTGAAAAGCGCCGCCGCATCCGCATTGAGCGCTGCCATCGCCCGCGTGGTGGGCCCGCCCCAGGGAAAGATGACCATCACGCCGGCACCGAGCGCCACGATCGTTGCAAGCGCCTGCCGGCTCATGCCGATCCGATCCCAGGCCGGCAGCACGGCGGAAACGACGATCAGGAAGGTCGTCGTGCCGTCGCCGTCGAGCGCGACCACCATGGTGATGACCGCCGTGGCGAGCGCCAGTCGCAACGGATCGCCCCGCACCAGCCGCAACAGGCGGCGGATCAGCGGATCGAACAGCCCGACCTCGAGCATCAGTCCGAAGTAGAGCACCCCGAAGACGGCCATCACCACGACCGGCGCGACGCGGACGATGCCGTCGAGCATCATCGACCCGATGGTGCCGCCATGTCCGGCAACGAGGCCGAATGCGGTGGGGATGAGGACGAGAGCGGCGAGTAGCGACACCCGTCGCGACATCGTCGCGGCGAGAAAGACCGCGATCGTCGCGAAGCCGAGGATTGCCAGCATCTTTCCTTTCTCTGAGCCCACCCGTGGCCCGGCGAACGCAGTGTCTCCGGTCCGCCCCTCAACCGTCAACAACCACGGATCGCAGCGCCATGACACGCCCACCAGCCCGCGTTCGGCGACCCTGCCGCAGAGGTCTTTGTCCCAATACAACGGCAGCTCCGAACGACGACAGCGTTGGGCTGCCATTTTTCGGTAGGGGCTTCGACCAGACGAACTTGGGGCGGGAGCGTCTGCTCAAACGCTGAACCATCATGCCCACGCAATTGGGCCCTGTTGACAAAAGGAATGGAACGAAATCAACGCATGGGCCGCGACTGGCTCTGTTGCACAAATCCCGTGAGGGGTTCATCTCGTGAATCCAGCATGGTAGCTGGAAGGCATGAGCAGACCGACAGCCCCGACGTACAAGACCCGCAACTGGCCGGCCTACAACGAAGCACTGAAGCGCCGTGGCTCGCTGATGATCTGGTTTGACCCCGCGATGACCTGGGAGGCTGCACCGACCGGCAAGCGTGGTCGACAGCGCGACTACGGCGATGCTGCGATCCAGACCTGTCTGACGATGAAGGTGCTGTTCGGGATGGCGCTCCGGCAGATCGAGCCATGGGAACGCCACTGGTCCGAGTGACCATGGCGAGGCGGCTTCGTCGAGAGCCTGCTGCGGCTGGTCGGTCTGGACTGGGCAGTGCCCGACTTCAGCACGCTGTCACGCCGCCAGAAGACCTTGAACGTCAATATCCCCTATCGCGGCTCGGTCGGTCCCCTGCACCTGCTGGTGGACAGCACCGGGATCAAGGTCGAGGGCGAAGGGGAATGGAACGCCCGCAAGCACGGGGGCATCAAACGCAGGGTCTGGCGCAAGACCCACATCGGGATCGACGAGAAAACACTGGAAATCCGGGCCGCGGAGTTCACCACCAGCGACATCGGTGATGCGCCGATGCTGCCTGAACTGCTGAATCAGATCCCGCCCGACCAGGAGATTGCTACGGTCACCGCTGACGGTGCCTTCGACACCCGCACGTGCCATGACACCATCGCCGCCCGCGGCGCAGATGCGATCATCCCGCCCCGCCGGAACGCCAAGCCGTGGAAGCCTGACACCGCCGGGGCCATCGCCCGCAACGAAATCCTGCGGGCATCGAAGCGTGTCGGTCGGACCATCTGGCGACGATGGAGCGGTTACCACCGCCGAAGCCGTGCAAAGACCAAGATGCACTGCGTGAAACTTCTGGGTCAACGTCTGGCCGCTCGGGACTTAGACCGTCAGGTCGCCGAGTTCCAGGTCCGTGTCGCCGTCCTGAACGGCTTCACCGCCCTCGGCATACCCGTCACGGAAGCCGTGGCATAAGTCTGTCCGGGGAAAGGGGACGTCCGGCCATCAGCCGATTTGTGCAACAGAGCCATGCCAAGGAAAAGATCGCACCATCAAACTCTGGGATCAAACACCTAGTCTTGGGGCACGAACACTTGCGGCCACCAAGCCTGCCAGATGAGCCAAAGGCCAGGTCGGGGACATTTTGGGGGATGACTGGCGGCGCTTCGCAGCTAAAACATTGATTAATATAAGTAAAAAGTTTAATGATGGCGGAGAGACAGGGATTCGAACCCTGGGTGGGCGCAAACCCACAACGGTTTTCGAGACCGCCCCGTTCGACCGCTCCGGCATCTCTCCGCGTCGGTGGTCGTCGTGAGCGCGGGGTGTAGTCGAGCGGCGGTGCGGTTGCAACCCGATTTCGGCGCGCCAAGGGCGGCCCCGGCGGCGCGGGCCGGCCGTCGCACGGGCGCTGCACGCTTGGCAAGGGGCGCGGAAGCCGGTAGACCAAGACCCGCTCACCCCGAAAGTCGATGCGATGATGCTGCGCTGCCTGCTCTGGTCTGCCCTGCTCTCGGCCGCGGCCACGCCGCTGCCCGCCGACACCGTGGAGGATCTCGGCCGGGTGCTCCGGCTCGACGAGATGATCGACGTGATGCGCGCGGAAGGGATCGCGTATGGCGCGGAGCTCGAGGGCGAACTTTTCCCCGGCGCCGGCGGGGCGCGATGGCAGGAGATGGTGGACGCGATCTACGACACCGGGGCGATGCGTGACGGCTTCGACCGCGTCTTCGGTCCGCGGCTCGCTGCGGAACCGGCGGCGCTGGCCCAGGCGGTCGATTTCTTCGCCTCGGACCGCGGTCAGCGCATCGTCACGCTCGAGATCGAGGCGCGCCGGGCGCTCCTCGACGGGGCGGTCGAGGACGCGGCCCGCCTGCGAGTGGAGGAGATGCGCCGCGAGGATGACCCGCGGCTCGAGCTCATCACCCGCTTCGTCGAGGTCAACGACCTGATCGAGCAGAACGTGAGCGGCGCGCTCAATGCCAATCTCGGCTTCTACCGCGGGCTTTCCGCGGGCGGTGCCTTCGATGCGCCCATGAGCGACGGCGAGATGCTGTCCGAGGTCTGGTCGCAGGAGGCGCAGGTCCGCAGCGACGCCGAGGACTGGGTCTATCCGTTCCTCGCCCTGGCCCATGAACCGCTGTCCGACGAGGACCTGCGCGCCTATATCGTCTATTCGGAAACTGCCAGCGGTCAGGCCCTGAACGGGGCGATGTTCGCAGCCTTCGACGTGGTCTTCACGGCGATCTCCGAGCAGCTCGGCGCTGCGGCGGCGCGGCTGATGTTCGGGCAGGACATCTGACCGCGCCGCACCCAGGCGGCGCAGCGTCGCTTGACAGGCGGGGACGCTTCGCGCATAAGCCGCCATCTCCGGCCGGGCGCTGCCCTGCCGGGGCTTTTTGTTTGACGAACGGTCCCAGAGGGACCGCGCCGTCCGAGGCAGAGCCGAACGCCGGATCCGACCGGGGCCACAGGACGCGGTGAAGGAAAGGGAAAGACCGATGTTCGCTGTCCTCAAGACCGGCGGAAAGCAGTACAGGGTGGAGGCCGGCGACCTGCTGCGCGTTGAGAAGCTCGATGCGGTGGCCGGTGCAATGATCCAGTTCAACGACATTCTGATGGTGGGCGGCGAGACCGTGACCGTCGGCGCGCCGCTGGTTGCGGGGGCGGCCGTGCAGGCCGAGGTGATCGACCAGATCCGGGGCGACAAGGTGATCCATTTCGTCAAGCGCCGCCGCAAGCATTCGTCGCAGCGCACCAAGGGCCACCGCCAGCACCTGACGCTGCTGCGGGTGACCGGCATCCTTTCGGAGGGTGCCGCGGACACGGGTGTGACGCCGGCGGTCGGCATGGCCGATGCGCGCCGGGCGGCACATGAACCGGCCCCGGCCGCGGTTTCGAAGGAGTAACTCCCCATGGCACACAAAAAGGCAGGCGGTTCTTCCCGCAACGGCCGCGACTCGGCTGGCCGCCGTCTCGGCGTCAAGCTCTACGGCGGGCAGACCGCCGTCCCGGGCAACATCATCGTGCGCCAGCGCGGAACGACGTGGTTCCCGGGCAGCGGCGTGGGCATGGGCACGGACCATACCATCTTCGCGGTGATCGAGGGCAAGGTGGCCTTCAAGAAGGGCCTCAAGGGGCGGACCTTCATTTCCGTCCTGCCCGCCGCCACTGCGGCGGAATAGGCCCCGACCCTCGCATCCGGAGCGGGGACCGGCGGGGGGCGGCCGGTCCGATACGTCATGATGGGGCCGTGGGCCGTGCGGCGGCGCCGGCCCGACGGATCCCGCCGCGCGACCCTCAAGGTGGACATTGCGTGACCGGCGTCCGACCGGGCGGGAGGCCCGGGCCCTTGATGCCCGCGACCTGAGAGGCCACATCGAAGAGGGCAGGGTCGGCGGCGACCGCGCCACGGACTGGCCGCGTGACATGGCGGCGCCATCGCCCGGCGGTAACGATTGCACAAAGATCCGGGCCGATACTGGCCCGGGCCGGCGCGCGGGGCCGGGACTCGGATTCGCCCCGAGGCGCGGTGAAGGAGGGAAGCCATGACCATCGACATGCTGTCGGCCTCGCCCGGGGCGCGGCAGGCCATTCCGGCGGGGAGGCTGGTGCTGCGCCCGCCGCGCAAGTCTGATGCCGGGCTTCTGGCGCTCTATGCCGGCGACCGGCGTGTGGCCGAGGGCACGCGGTCGATCCCCCATCCCTATCCGCCCGGCGCGGCCGAGGCCTTCGTCGCCCACGCCATGGCGGGCACCGGGGCGGAGCACAGCTGGGTGATGGACGGCTCTGCCGCCGGCCTGTCCGAGGTTCTGGGTGTGATCACCCTGACCGAACTGGAAGGCGCTCAGAGCGAGATCGGCTACTGGGTCGCTCCCGCCTTCTGGAACGCGGGCTTCGCGTCGGAGGCGGTGCGCGCGCTGGTCGCCGCCAACCCGCTCGGCTCGCGGACGATCTTCGCCGAAGTGTTCCAGGACAATCCGGGGTCGGCCCGGGTGCTGACCAACTGCGGCTTCGAGTACATCGGCGATGCCGAAAGCTTCTCGGTCGCGCGCAACGCCCGGGTGCAGACCTGGACCTATCTGAAGAAGCTGGCCTGACCCGGCCCGGCCGTGCGATATGCGGTTGAGCCGTCCCCCGCCGTCGGGCTAGGGGGAAAGCGGGCGGTCGCCAGCGCAAGGGACCCGGCGATGAAGTTTCTCGACCTCGCGAAGGTCCACATCCGCTCCGGTGCCGGCGGTGCCGGATGCGTCAGCTTCCGGCGCGAGAAGTTCATCGAGTTCGGTGGGCCCGACGGCGGCGACGGCGGCCAAGGCGGGTCGGTCTGGGCCGAGGCCGCGCCCGGGCTCAATACGCTGATCGACTTCCGCTACCAGCAGCATTTCTTCGCGAAGAACGGCCAGCCCGGCATGGGCAGCCAGCGCACCGGCAAGTCGGGCGAGGACATCGTGCTGCGCGTGCCGGCGGGGACCGAGATCCTCGATGCGGACGAGGAAACCGTGATCGCCGATCTGACCGAGGTCGGCCAGCGCGTGCTGCTCGCCCGCGGCGGCAACGGCGGCTGGGGCAACATGCAGTTCAAGTCCGCCACCAACCGCGCCCCCGCCCGTGCGAATCCGGGGCAGGAGGGGGTGGAGCGGACGATCTGGCTGCGGCTGAAGCTGATCGCCGATGCCGGGCTGGTGGGGCTGCCGAACGCAGGCAAGTCCACTTTGCTCGCCGCCGTGTCGAACGCCCGGCCGAAGATCGCCGACTATCCCTTCACCACGCTGGTGCCGAACCTTGGCGTCGTCGGCATCGACGGGCGCGAGTTCGTGCTGGCCGACATCCCGGGCCTGATCGCCGGGGCGAGCGAGGGCCGGGGGCTCGGCACCCAGTTCCTTGCCCATGTCGAGCGCTGCGCGGTGCTGCTGCATCTGGTCGACGGCACTTCGGGCACGATCACCCGCGACTATCGCACCATTGTGACGGAGCTTGCGGCCTATGCCGGCGCGCTCGCCGGCAAGCCCCGCATCACTGCGCTGAACAAGGCGGACGCGCTCGACGCCCGGATACTCTCCGCCCGGCGCCGGGCGCTGGAGAAGGCGAGCGGCGGCCCGGTCTTCGTGATCTCTGCCGTGTCGGGCCAGGGCCTGCCCGAGGTGCTGCGCGCGCTGCAGGCCGAGATCGCGCGCGGGCGGACGGTGGCCGTGGGGGACGGCCGCTGGCTGCCCTGATGCCGCG
>Ga0224723_1002154_pt1 | contig 11114 bp, 11 predicted proteins | sample Balambano_FR2_Me_FD_161647 | JGI IMG/M metagenome (GOLD analysis project Ga0224723, IMG submission 161647) | Freshwater sediment microbial communities from Lake Towuti, South Sulawesi, Indonesia - Balambano_FR2_MetaG | ecosystem: Environmental > Aquatic > Freshwater > Lake > Sediment | place...
TCCCTGGTGGAATGTCTTGATTGCCGCTGCCGATCGCCGAGCTGTTACCAGCCTGCTTCTGCCTGCTCAAGAACGTAAGCTGCCACATCCTCAATTTGTACCTCGCTGAGCCTGCCCCTGAATGCGGGCATCGCGTTTTTTCCATTGAGCACCTGCGCTTCAATCGCCTCTAAAGATGCCATCTGATATTGCGCGAGTGCCTCTTTCTTCAGAGTTTTTGCACGATTGACCACATTGCCACCGCCCATGTGACAGGCAGCACAGTTCGTCGTGAAGACCTTAGCACCGTTAGCAGTATCGGCTGCCACCGCTGGAGCGACGCAAAACAGCAGAGACCCGATCGCAACCAGCACACTCAATAACAAGCGATTCATCATTGAACTCCTCTCTGTTTGTCAGGATGTCTCCTGATCCTGATGGAGTCGATCGCCGCTGTCAAAAGACAGCCGGTCGAACTGCCCGATGCTGCGGCTGAGAAACTTTCAGGTAAGCTAGTCAGAAAAGCGATTGGCTTACAGACATGTCGCCTCTTCCCGATCCTCGTCCCAAACAGCTTTCGCTCGGTCCACTAGAAGCCGAAATTCTCGATATCGTCTGGAATTTGGGTTCTGCCACGGTCAAAGACATTCACGATCGTATCCTGGCTGACCCTGAGCGCGAGCTGGCTTACACCTCGGTCACAACCGTGCTGCGTCGTCTCACTCAAAAGGGATGGCTTGCCTGCGACAAGCAAGACCGCGCTTTTCAGTGGCGACCGCTGATATCGCGAGCAGACGCTCAGATTTTGCAGGCGCATGACCAGCTTCAGCGATTTCTGCGAGTGGGCAATCCTGATATTGTCGCTGCCTTTGCCGACCACCTCGATCGGGCCAGCATTGACCAGCTCGAAGCGATCGCCCAGCGTCTCAAAGCAGCTCGGCAAGCGAGCGAGGAGTCCTGATGCATCTAAGTCTAATTCTGATAATCCTTGGCATTGCCTGGGGTGTGAGGTTCTACAACGGTGGAGCAGCGATCGACTGGGCAGACCGCTGGCGGCTGACGCTCGGCAAATTTTTGCTGCCGCCGCTGCTGCTGCTGACAACGACGCTGGCAGTGCTGTGCATGGGCACTCAGGGTCAGATGCTGGGGCGATCGGTCGGCTGGATTGGCTATTCGCTGGCGATCGGTTTTCTGGCAGCCGCCTGCATGAGCGCGGTCTGGCTGGCGATCCAGGGATGGCGATCAATCCAACAGATTCAAACGTTTCCCCAGATTCAGACAAACCGGGGTGCGGCAAGGGTTCTCAGCACTTCGACGCTGTTTGCAGGGCAGGTCGGCTTCTGGGAACCAGAACTCGTCGTCAGCCAGGGGCTGCTGTCTCGGCTGAATCCAGCCCAGCTCGACGCAGTGCTCACCCACGAGCAAGCCCATCATTACTATCGCGATACCTTCTGGTTTTTCTGGTTGGGCTGGGTGCGTCATCTCACCCCCTGGCTGCCGCAGACCAGATTCCTCTGGCAGGAACTGCTGCTGCTGCGAGAGCTGCGTGCCGATCGCTGGGCAGCTCAGTCTGTCGAGCCGCTGCTGCTGGCAGAATCGCTGCTGCTGGTTGTTCAATTGCCCCTGACCAATACTGAGAGCTACTGCGCTGCGTTTGGCTCAGCCGAACCGCTCGATCGCCTCACCGAGCGCATCGAAGCCTTGCTCGCACCACCACCTCAGCTATCCAGGACGGCATCGCCCTGGTGGCTGCTGCTGTCGCTGCTGCCGCTGCTGACACTGGCATTTCACACCTAGGGCGCGTCATCCATGAACGGTTAAATGCTTGCGGCAGCCTGACCGCGCTCACCCAAAAAACCGGCTAGGGGCTGTTGCTTTTGACCAATGGTTGAGAGACATCCGGTTGCTGCCAAACCGATCGCCCTGTAACCAGTTCCGTCACATCCATGCCGTTGCCAATCACACCCGGAACACTGGGATAGCCTGCGCTGGCTCCAACCAAAAAGAGATTGGGAAGTTCGGTTGTATAGCCCAATCGATTTAGCCCCACTTGTTTTGGAATCAACTTGGCACCATAGATATTGCCCTGCGGTTGCCCCAGATAGAATTCGCTCGTGGTCGGCGTACCGTAAACTTTCATTCGCGCGTAGGCATCTACATCGGGAATCAAATCGCGGACGCTAATCATCAGCGCTTGATAAACTTCCCGCTTTTTCGCTTTGTACGCCTTTAAATCTGTTTTGTGGAGCTGTTCAAACGGTTCATAGGGACAGACCGTCGCAATCTCCAACACATGAAGTCCTGGCGGTGCCATACCCGGTTCAGAAGACTTCATTGTCGGACAGGAGACAAAGATCCACGGATGACTGAGATCGCCCTGCAACTGTTTTTGATATTCCTGGTTCAAATCGCCGGTGGGATAGTACCAAAGATTCCAGTTGCCAATGCCATAGCGCTCAGGATCAAAGCGGCGATCTAACCCCAGGTAAATGTTGAACGCACTGGCTGAATATTGATAGCTGGTAAGACGATGATATTCACGCGGACTTAACGCTTCAGCGCGATGCATTAGTTGAACAGTGAGCTTGGGATCGAGGTCGCTGATATAAGCTTTTGTGGCGTGATAGATATCACCCTCGGCTGTGGTGACATGTTGCACCTGGCGGTTGCCCACTTCAATGTGCTCGATCGGCGTTGCCAGCCGCACCACGCCTCCTCTGGCAGTAATCGCCTCTACAATGGTGTCAACAAAATGTTTGAAGTGATGTTTAGGATAGTACGCCCCTTCGGAATAATCCCAGACTAACGAGGTGTGCGTCAGGAGGGCAATCTCATTCGGCGGTAGCGCATAATCGCCGCTTTGTCCTGCTAACAGGTTTTGCAGTTTTGGCGAGAGTCCAACCTGGTTATACAGGTCTTGCAGTGTCCAATCTCGCTTAGAGAAAAGATTCCAGTATCTGGGTAGCTTGAGCCAATCTGACCATTTCTGGTCATACCAGCGCACTTCTCGCACCAGCCGATGCATCTCGTGATGCAACTGTCGAATCTCGTCACAGTAGCGATCGATCGCGACCTGTTCTTCTGGGAACGCTGTCAGCAAGCGGGCACGCAGAGTTTCCCACCCTGAAGGAATTTTGAAGTCAACCTCAGGCGTAATCACGCGATCGATGCAGTCGGGGTCAAGCGAGTTAAATGAAACGTTGCGTTCCAGATACTTGAGAAATTGATCGATCGTTTGACCCGACCCGCATTGTGAAATGTAGTGCACATCGGCACAAAAGCGATATTCACCGTAATCAAACGTGTGGCAGCAGCCACCAGGCAAATAATGTTTTTCTAAAACAGCGACTTCGTGACCCTGTCGCGCAAGACAGGCAGCGGCAGCAAGTCCGCCCAGCCCTGCACCCAGAACAACGTAATCAAAGCTTTTCATGACGACCTCCTATCCTGGTCTGTCTCGATCGCGTGATCTCAGGTTAGGTCAATCAGTTGAGGAAGTTGTGAAGACAGACGGGTTCAGGCTGACGATCTTACCGCGTTGCCCAAACCGTCGATCGCTGATCCCTTCCCTTCGATGCCCCCAACTCGGTAAAATACAAGCGATATCTTGAGTCATCCCAACGAGATCACCGCCATATTATGAGTGTAGTTAGCCAAGTTATTCTCAACGCCGACGATGAACTCCGCTATCCCAGCAGCGGAGAACTCAAAAGTATCAAAGAGTTTTTGCAGACCGGAGAGCAACGGACGCGGATTGCGTCTACTCTGGCAGAAAACGAGAAAAAGATTGTTCAAGAAGCCAGCAAACAGCTTTGGCAAAAGCGCCCTGACTTTATTGCACCAGGCGGCAATGCTTACGGCGATCGGCAGCGGGCGCTGTGTTTGCGCGACTACGGCTGGTATCTGCGGCTGATTACCTATGGCGTGCTGGCAGGCGACAAAGAGCCGATCGAAAAAATTGGTTTGATTGGCGTGCGAGAAATGTATAACTCTCTGGGTGTGCCCGTTCCCGGCATGGTCGAGTCGATTCGCTGTCTCAAGCGAGCGTCTTTGAGCCTGCTGAGCGAAGAAGATGCGGCAACGGCTGCGCCTTACTTCGACTACATCATTCAGGCAATGTCCTGATGATGCGGCTTAAAACACACCCTGAGTGAATTGAATAAATCGGTGTTTCCCCACTGCTTGCGGCGGTCGTTGGCTGATCAAAAGGTCAGACTTCCGCAAGCAGTGGGGAAAATTTTTCGATCGCCGTTCCAAATCAGCTTAGAATATCTGACTAACTCGATCGTCGCGAGTAGACAGCAGTTGTTCCCTTCCTAGCCCCATCCAGCCATTCAGGAGACACCAGTATGCGCTTAGGCAAGGTGGTTAAATCTAACTCACACTGCGACTATGTTGTGCAGCTAGACGATGAAATGGATGTGAGTCATCCTCCGCAAGCCGATGACTATGGCTTTGGCAGCTTTGTCAAGCTTGAGGAACCCAATGGGCGACATTGGGCAGTCGGAATTATTTACAACTCGCAGTTGTTCAATCCCATGTTTCTCAGCAACGGTCCTCGACTGTCGAGCGAACCTGACCCGCTGTTTACGCCCGACCTGATTACCGAGACGCGCACGCTGCTGGGAACTGTATTAATTGGCTGCCTGGAAACAGCAGGCGATCGAGCCTTTGGCTGTCACGGCATTCCGCGCGTTGTGGTGCCAGTCAACACACCAGTTTCTGTGATGACTCCCGATGAAATTTATCGCTTTCATCTGGACGTAGAGGAACGCCCCAAGTTTTGCTATTACAGCCATCTATTGCGCTTTGGCGGTAATTTTGCGGCTCAACTGACGCAGCAGGTTCTTAAGGAGCTAGCAGAAAGCTGTTTGTTTTCAGGAGCAGACCAGCGAGCGCTGGAGATTTTGTGCAAAGAGCTATCGTGGAAAAACACGATGGGGGCAATGCGGTAGCGTGTTCTGTCGAGGTCACTGCCTCGATCGCAGACCCGCAGTTGCCGGGATTGCCGTTTGCCAATCGTTATGTGCTAATTGTTATAGCGATAGCCAGTCGGTTTAAGACTTTGTGGACGCGCTTCGGGCGCTCACAAGTGCCCGTGTCCTGTCGGCTACCGCTACGGGTATAATTGCCAAATGAAAACCGACAGTCTTCTCTGTTGGAGCCTGTCGGTCAGTCGTGTGTTCCCTGTTGATGACTCGGCTAGAGTTGAGTCTTCTAAAGTATGAAGGAATGATTATGAAAACATCGAGATCGGGATCACCCTCCGATGTGATTCTAATCACTGCCTATTCCGTGCTGAAAAGCGCTGAGGCTGATGCAATTCGCAGTCTGCCAGGTGAGCAAGTTCGATCGTTTTTCTAAAAATCGATCGTCGGCAGCCGCAGTCAGTGTAACAATGAGAGCAGATGCTTAAAATTTAGAAACATATGACAGACAAAAATTACTCCTGGAAAGGCAGCCCAAATGCTGGATTGGTGTTAGCAATTTTGGCGCTTGTTGGCGGTTTGGCGCTGCTGCTGTCTGGCTTCAACTAACTAAATCATGCTCGTTGGCGATCGATCAGCCGATCGTTGTCGGATCAATCAGATCAATTAGGGTAGACAGCGCTATGCCGTCTACCCTTTGCTTTACAGGTCGATCGCCTGTCGCTATGCGTTCGCTTCGAGTTTGGCAAATTCGCTGCGAATACTTTCGATTCGCTTGCGGTTCACGCCCAGGTCAGACTGCCCCAGACGCGAGGCAGAGCGGACGTGAATGACGCTGTTGGCGGCATCTAGATAAAACTCTACGTCATCAACAAAGCCCATAATCGCTGAGGTGAACTCAGCATACAAATAATCGGGGGTTTCGGTGATCACCTGAGTGCGTGGCATGGCTTGAATCACAGCCTTTAAGTTTGCGATCGTCTGAGCCGGAGTGGAACGGTAGGTTAATGGCTCAATTTTGTGGGCATCATCGCTGCTCTGACTATTCACGCAGTTAGGCGTGTTGGGACACTCCAGCAGCTTTCCCTGATTGACACCGAGATTAGTCGGGCGCTTTCCAGAAAACGAAAACACTGTGCCTCCTGATGATGCGAGTGATGCTTGAGTGAGTACTGCCGATCGCACCTGCGGGGTCTGAGCCACTGCCGGTTCGCTCACCAGCCAGCAGACGATTGAGACTACGATTGCCAAGAAAACAGCCGTTGCTCTAAACATGTTCCAATTTGCAGCAGGTTTGACTTGAAGTTCCTTAATATTCTTTCACAGTTAACCGACGAGCAGACGATCGACGCAGTGCTGCCTCAATATTGAGTCAATGTTGATCGGTCATGCGATCGAGCGCAGACAATGCAAGCAGCGCCAGACGATTTCTCCAAACCATTTCTGAATCAACCTTGCTGCTGGAGTTCTGCGAGTTCTTCTAGCGTGAATTGCAGGATGTCGCACAGCGCTTTCATTTGGAGAGGATAGAGCCTGGGAATATGTCTGCCCGTTTCCCAGTTGACAACGGTAGACTCCACTACATCACAGGCTCGTGCAATTTGAATTCGGGTTAGTCCCAAGCTTGTGCGCCTTTCCCTCAACTTTTCGCTCAGCGTTGTCATTCCGTCTAGGGCAATCTTGTACCAGTTAACTCTATGTTTTGCTTATTTGCAGTTGACTACATAGCATCAATGACCTAGCATGAAGAGCATACTCACACTAAGGCTAGAGCCAGCGATCGCCCTGAGAAAGCTTTTGCGCTGGCTCTGGCTCCAATTTGCGATGGAGACTCAAATATTATGCCTTATCGGGAACGCCTGCACAGTTGGGCGGTAGTTCGGCTGCAGCCGAATTTTCAGCGAGCGGTGGTCGCTCGGTTTCGCAAGCGATCGGATGCTGAGGGTCACTGTCAGTCTTTGCAGCGGCTGATGCCCGATGCGCGGTTGGTCATTGTGTTCGATTTAGAGCCGCGATCGACAGCATCAGATGCAGTGACAGAGCTGCTGACTCAACCGAACTCCCAGCCGGACTCGTGCAAAATCAAGCGATTTCCCGCAGGGTCATAGGCGTAGATTTCTCTGCCGTGAGAAGCAGTAATTATCTCACCCGCAGGTGGATAGCCGATCGCCGTCAAATGATCGATCGCGGCCTCTAGATGCTCGACTTCCAGACACAAACTGATGCTGCTAGACTGACCAGAAAATTCTGACTCGTAGGTAGGTTTGGGTTGAAAGATGCCCAGCCGCAAATCTGGTAGTTGAAATTCGGCGTAGGTGTTGGCAATCAAAGGTGCAGGCGATCGTTGCAGTAATTGCTCATAAAACTGAGTTAATTCGTCAAATTTCAGGGCTGCGAGCGCTACAAAAGCTGTTTTACAATGCAAAGGCATGAAGAAAGGTGGTAAGCATCATTGCTTATTTTAATGAGCTGGTTGTTGTAGAAGTAAAGCTGAACGAGGGCTGCGCCACATTCTGTAAGGAAGCCGAACCAATCTAAGGACTGCTATTGCTGTTCGCGATCGGCTGTTTGCGAATATCCAGATTGCTGCTGTAGTCTGAGTTTTTTACAAAGAATCTCACTCTTCTGAACGAACGCGGCTTCAACCCAATGGCAGAGCGGTCAACCCAATTTTGCAAGCTATTGTTCTTGGTATATCAAGCAGCCCAAAATCAGTTCAGAACTCAAAAACATCTTTCAATTCTTGTCATTTTCGAGATGCTTGGTGACTCACAATTGCCTGAGCACAAACGTTTTTTAAACTCTTCGATTAAAACAATGGCAGACAGAACAGAGTCTATGATTCGCGACACCATTCGAGACGAAATACGTCGCGACAATCGCGCCAGCAACAGCAGCATCGACGCGCAATCCACGCTTAAAAGCGCGCATGAAAATGCGGTCAACAGTATGCTGGTGCTGATGGCAATGGCTTCGCTGGTGGGCATCATTGCTGCGCTTTCGTTCGATCGCAATCCCAACACTCCGGCTGTGCAATCTAGCGCAGTGCAAACCAGTCTTGACCTGCCGCGTGATCCAGTTTCTAGTGCGCCTCAAAATACCGTGCCGCAAAACACTGTGCTTCAGAGACCGGTGCCGCAGGCGCAGCCTGCATCTACGACCTTTTATCCTGCCGCACCTGTATCTCCAGTAGCTCCTGCTCAGCCATAATCCTTCTGCCTTCTCAGGCTTCACTTTTCAGGCTTCATTGATGGGTGACTTGCAGTAGAGAACGCTACTGCAAGTTTTTTTTAGCGATTTTGATGGTGCTGGCAGTCCATTAATCTGGCAGTTTGTATTGATCAACAATGCGCTTGGCGTAGTCCGGCACATGCGCTTCTAGCTTTTCGGGATGGTGGCGTTTGACGTAAAGATAGTTGCGGGTAAAGTGAGAGTCGATCGAAAAGCGGGCGTACTCTAACCCTTTGGGACCAATTTTTTCAATCACCACACCCATCAGTTTTGCTGCCCACATTGGCAGCGTCACGCCTTTGTCGTAAGCCGGAATGCTTTGCTGCACAGCGCTGCGTCGATCGCCCTGAGAACCAACAGGCTGTGTTTCGAGCTGATCCCACACCAGGTCGAGCATGGCTTGTCCGCGATCGTTGCGGACGACGAGCCACTGCCAACCAAATGGGGCACCCATGTAGCCCACCACAAGGTCTGCCAGAGAATTGACGTAATCAAAGCAGCTCATGCAGGAAGGCGCAAACACGTCTTTAAGCTGATTTGTTTTTAGCCCAAAGAACGGCACGGTCTCGATCGACCCATCTGTGTGCTTAAAATGCACGCGAAAATCCTGCATGAATTCATAGTGAACGACCGTTTCTGGCGATCGACTGGTGGTTTCCAAAAATTTCTGCAATCCGGCACGGGTGACATTATCGACGCAGGGCGTTCCCAGCACATACAGCTTTTCTAGCCCCAACTGTTGCTCAACCGCCCGCAGCGCTTGAACTTGACAGCCCACCCCGATCGCTAGCAGCCGCTTCATGCCTGACTGCTCGACCTGCTCTAAGATCGACAGATTAGGGGACAGCGTCGGCTTATTGACCCGCGCTGCCAGAATCTCTTGAGGAGTTTGAGCAATAATTGGCTTGGGCTGGAAGCGGTCTTCCTGGGTATTTTGGACGCAGACAACCCCTTCGACTAAACCACGATTCAGCATTTCAATGGCAATTGCGCTCACGATGCCCGTCCACTGAGCACCCGCGATCGGCTCAGTTTTGCGCGCTGCCATCATCGTTTGGTTGACACCAAAGTACCAATCATCGGGATTGTCAAGCTCGCGCGATCGTCCGTGCGTCTGTTCTTCGAGTTCTGCAATCTGCTGGTTGAGGAACGCACAGGCTGATTTGACGTAGTGAATGTAGTAGGTATCACACAGCCCACACTCGCTACACAGTTCTTTGGCAGGACGACGGCTACCGGGCTTAAGCGCTTTCGCTTTTTGATGCTGGGCAGCGTTGGGAACAACAAAGGTCATCTCAGGGTTGAATCGATAAACACAGCTTTACCTAAAATACCGTTAGATGAGCAGGCACGATCGCCGCTGTGTCTGCATCTACATACTAAGTTATGGTCGAGCCAAAAATAGCTGAGCGGCAGCAAGCACAGCCTGTGGCAAGGGCTTGTGGTGCTGAGCTGTGATTAGGGAACCGCCATGCCTCGCTGCACTGCGGGACGATCGCCAACAGTTTCCAGCCAGCGTTTGAGGTTGGGATGGTGATCTAACGTCAACCCCTGAAAGCGGTGGATTGCCACCCAGGGATAGGTGGCAATATCTGCGATCGAATAATCTCCGCAAATATACTCGTGTTCTCGGAGCTGTTTGTCTAAAACTCCATAAAGTCGCAGCGTCTCTGTCTCGTATCGTGTGATTGCGTAGGGAATCTGCTCAGGAGCAAACCGCTTGAAGTGATTAAGCTGTCCAAACATCGGTCCCACGCTTGCCATCTGAAACATCAGCCACTGCAACACGTTAAAGCGATTTTTGGTGTCTGAAGGTAAGAGCTGACCGGCTTTCTCTGCCAGGTAGATCAGAATTGCTCCTGACTCGAATACACTGATTCCGGCATCTTGATCAACGATCGCCGGAATCTTGCTGTTGGGGCTGATGGCAACGAACTCTGGATGAAACTGGTCATCCTTGCGGATGTCAATCACATGCACCGTGTAGGGTAGCTCCACTTCCTCCAGCATGATAGAAGCTTTGCGCCCGTTGGGAGTTGTGAACGTATAGAGGTCAATCATTGCACCAAATCAAGCTAAATCAGGATGGTCATACCAGCCTATCACTATGAGTTTGCTGTGAATTTGTTTGCCTTCGTGACGCAACGTTTGACTGAGCGCTGTGCTGCTAAACCTGAATTCTGTCAGTACTTTTCCAATTTCACCATTTGGGGTGATGTATGTTCTGATTATAAATACCTAGAATATTGTCTGAAGCTATTAGAACTACTTATGTGTAGTTAAAACACTGGGAGGTTTCAAAAAGATTGGATAAAATTTGGTATCCAATGTTGCTCACTACTGAAACCTGGAGGTAATCTGAGAATATACCGAGTCAGGTTCCCCCCCAGGTCTGGTTAATCTGAATGTTTGCTAGAACCAAGCCAACTTCAGCCCCCGCATAGATAGATTGAATTGCACTGATGTAAGTCCCTAGACACCAACTTCCACTTTATGATGAGACTGCAACGCATTTCGACCTGCGCTGGACTGCTAGCTGGTAGTCTTCTAGCCGTATCTACCGCTCCAGCTCAAGCCTTTTCATTTTTCACCACCAACTTCACAGGCAGCGCTCCCAAGGGAGACCTGATTCTAAACTCTGTGGAGTTGACCGACGGCACCATCCTGGATGACTTCACCCTGGTTTCGGATGCCAACATCGTCAGCAACGATCTGTGGACGGGCGGCAACTCTGGCGCTGCCAGCTCTGACCTGGGAGACAATGCCACGATCGGCATCAAGCAGGAAGCTGCTACCAACGAGTCGATCGTTACTTCTCTGGCAAACCTCAACCTCAACAGCATCATTGATACTGAAGAGACTGGTAGCTTTGTGATTGACCTTGCCTTTGCTGATGCGTTCGATACTCTGCTGATTTGGGAGCGGGGCGCAAACAGCAAGATGGACCTGCAACTGCTCGATGACGCGGGTAATGCG
>Ga0224723_1002155_pt1 | contig 11110 bp, 9 predicted proteins | sample Balambano_FR2_Me_FD_161647 | JGI IMG/M metagenome (GOLD analysis project Ga0224723, IMG submission 161647) | Freshwater sediment microbial communities from Lake Towuti, South Sulawesi, Indonesia - Balambano_FR2_MetaG | ecosystem: Environmental > Aquatic > Freshwater > Lake > Sediment | place...
GCTGTGGGGGTGTTCAATTGCTGAAGGGATTGCTCAGGTTGCTGCAGAGAAGTCGATGGCGATGACGGTAACCAGCGAGACAGCAAACTTGAGAGCATAGCAATTTCTCCTCTGCCTTGATTTTTTGGGCCAGTTCAAATAACGAGGACATTATACCTGGCAAAAGTTGTTGCATGGGGTTTCAAGCTCGAAAGGGACACATCCCCGACCTTTCTTTACCCGTCACGGGTTTTACGCCATACTGATTAAGTTATCTGGTGAAGGCCCTACCTGTGGTGGTTAGTGATACGGTCCAGGAAGAGCTACACAGGAGTTAAAGTTGCTCGGGTGAGCAAGAGGTTGGTTGATGTCTGCTAGGGCTGCCATTGTCGTTCAAAACCTTAGTAAATGCTACCAAATCTATGAAAAACCTCAGGATCGTCTGTTTCAGATGCTATTCAGAGGTAGAAAGCAGTATTTCCGCGAATTCTGGGCACTCAAGGATGTCTCCTTCCAGGTTAATGCTGGTGAAACTTTTGGGGTCATAGGTCGAAACGGTAGCGGAAAGAGTACGCTGCTTCAAATTTTAGCTGGCACTCTGGCTCCTACTGAAGGTCAGGTAGACATCCATGGACGCATTGCAGCTCTTCTGGAACTTGGCAGTGGCTTTAACCCAGAATTCACCGGACGAGAAAATGTCTTCCTCAATGGGCGTATTTTGGGCTTGACTATGGAAGAAATAGAAGCTCGTTACGACCAAATTCAGGCTTTTGCCGATATTGGCGACTACATCGATCAGCCGGTCAAAACCTATTCTAGCGGTATGTTTGTACGCTTGGCCTTTGCTGTGCAGGCTCATATTGATGCCAGCATTGTTATTATTGACGAAGCCTTAGCGGTCGGAGACATCTTTTTTCGCCATAAGTGCTATGCCCGACTTGAGCAACTTAGGCAGTCTGGCACAGCAATTTTGCTAGTTTCTCACTCTATGGGAGACATCGAACAATACTGCAAGCGAGCCCTTGTGTTAGACCACGGTAAACAAATGTTCATTGGCTCATCCAGTGAAGCAGTTCAAAACTACTATCTACTTTACGAAAGTAGCGGCCAAGCGTCTTCATCGCCGGTTAGCTACTCCGCCAAGCCAGCATTTCAGGAATCATCCCCGAGCACAATTTCTTTGCCGCCTCAAGCAGCCTTCCTCAACTTGGCCAATCGTCTCCAGATTAGCTCTAGTGAAACGTTCTGCACAGGTATAGCCTTATGCAATAGCCAAGGTGAACCTTGCAGAGTGTTTCACCAGGGTGATGTAGCGGTTTTCTACTATGAGTTTGAGTTAAAACAGGATATTGAAGCCCCGATCTGTGGTCTGATCATTAAGAATGACCGGGGTGTTATCGTACATGGCAAAAATAACTGGAATTTTGATGTCGATTGTCCAACGGGATTGAGTAGTAACAGCAAAGTAATTTGTCAGCAAGAGATAAAGCTAAATTTACAGCCTGGTGAATATATTTTTGAAACTGCTATGGCCACTATTGAAAGCTCATGGTGGCATCAAAGAAACCACATTTCCTATCAAGAAATGGCCGCCAGGGTTAATCGTCTGTGCTATGTACCTAATGCTGGATCTTTTGCCATTGAGCTGGCAGTTAAAAATGGGGTGAGTATTCTCACTCATCATGGCATTGCAGACTTACCAGGCAATATCAAAATTGATAACAAATTGGCTTTAGCCTCGGAGAAATCTATCTCTGAATTCATGTCAGAATCTCAGATACAGTCTCATCATTGTTAGGCTGCTAACCCATCAGCCTGCTCACCGTTGAAAGCAATATGGAAACCTTAATTTTACAATCTCAAGACCTTCTACAAGGCTATGACGCTGTTTGTCAGCTTTACCCCTATGTGCCGTCGCTTAGTCATTGGCGAGCCTGGGAATATGCCGCTTACCAAAACTACAAACTAAGCGGCCATATTCTTGATTTAGGCTGTGGGGATGGTCAATATTTTCGGTTACTCTGGCCTCATGCTGATCGTGTAGTCGGCGTAGATATGGATCCTACAGTCGTGGATTTAGCTCGTCAGAGCGGGGTATATCAGTGTGTTCATCATACTCTAGCTCATCAGGTTCCTGAGCCAGATCACACCTTTGATTGGGTCTTTGCTAATTGCTCCCTTGAACATATGGATGATCTAGAGAAGGTGCTAGCTGAGATTTATAGATCTCTGAAACCTGGTGGAAAACTGCTCTGTAGCGTTGTTACTGACCGCTTTATTGAATGGTCGCCATTACCTAAACTCGTTTCGATGGCAGGCTTTGATCAAGTGGCAGCAGAGTTACATACTGATTTCCTGCGTTACCATCATTTAACTAATGCGCTACCGGTCGAAAAATGGCAAAAACAACTCACTTGCGCTGGTCTTTACCCAGTAGAGCATATTCCTATATTGCCTCAATATAGCAGTAATTTCTTCTTGCTAATGGATTCACTCTGGCATATTAGAAAAAACCAAGGAGGAGAAATAGGTGAGGTTATTTTCTCTGCTCTTTCGTCTAACTCTAAATTTCCAGCTGCCTTTCGACACATATTTGAAGGTGTATTAGAAATGGAGGTAGACTGGCAAGATTGTAGTGGCGCAGTATTTTTAGCTCGTAAAGGGGATTGAATGGTATGTCTATATGTTGGTGTGGAAATAATCACTTCAAGCCTTTCAGTCCTCAATATGGCGTATGCAAAGTTTGTAAAACATTAGTATCTTTAGAACCTACTTCTCAGGATCAGTTGATTGCCGGTGATAGCGAAAACGCTTTCTATGGGAAAGATTACTGGTTGACACATCAGAATCTGGATTTGGGTTTACCTGATATTCACATTCGTTCTCGGCACGACTTGACTGAGCGAAATTTGCACTGGCTTAATGCACTACTAAAATATCGTCTTCCGCCTGCAGACGTTATAGAGTTAGGATGCAGTCACGGTGGTTTTGTAGCCATCCTGCAAGAGGCTGGTTATCATTCGTCCGGTGTTGAAGTTAGCCCTTGGGTTGTGGAGTATGGCAAGCAAACGTTTCAGGTACCAATTCATCTTGGACCAGTAGAAAATCTTGAATTGCCATTAGAGAGCTTTGACACAGTTGTCTTAATGGATGTTTTAGAACATTTACAGCAGCCTTTGCTGACATTGGAACATTGCACAAGATTGTTAAGACAAGATGGTTTTCTGGTTATCCAAACACCACTTTTTAATGAAAATATTGATTATCAGGAATTGGCAGACAAGCAGGCTCCATTCTTGAAAATGCTAATACCCGATGAGCATTTATTTCTCTTTAGTAAGCAATCTGTAGAACGACTGCTCAAACAATTGGGCCTTCAGTATATTTACTATGAACCTGCTATTTTTAGTAACTATGATATGTTTTTGATTGCGGCAAAAGCTCCGCTCCAAGCTCACAGTACAGATCAAATTGAGTCGGCGTTACTAGCTACGCCTCAGGGTCGCCTGATGCTGGCCTTACTTGACTTGAGAGATAGAGAATTAACACTGACTAAACAGCTAGAAGAGTCAGAGCATGATCGCGCCGCCCGCTTAGAGCAAATTCAGACTCTAACGGCTTTACTGCAAGAAACTGAGCGTGATCGCACCGCCCGCCTAGAACAAGTTCAGCCTCTAACAACTCTGCTGCAAGAAACTGAGCGTGATCGCACCGCCCGCTTAGAGCAAATTCAGACTCTAACAGCTCTGCTGCAAGAAGCTGAGCGTGATCGCGCCGCTCGCCTAGAGCAAATTCAGACTCTAACGGCTTTGCTGCAGGAAGCTGAGCAGGCTCGGAAGGCTTGCTTGAAGCAAGTTCAGACCTTGAATGCGGAGTTGACAGCAACTCCTGAACAGTAGGAATAGAATGTCCTTGTGTAATCTGCCTGCTCTAGTGCGAGGTGGACAACGATACGTGCTTGTCGTTGATGACAGATAAGGCTAAGCTAAATTGCCCCCTGAGCGATGAAGCCTATGACAACCTTCCATAAAGCTAAGATTGCGGTTGATCTAACACCATTACGTCCGGGTGGCGAAAATGGTGGGGCTAAAACCCTAGTCGTTACTCTATTACGTGCCTTTTCTATCCTGGGAGCAGATGAGTTTGACTATTTATTAATTGCTGAAACCTGGAATCATGAGGAGTTACGGAGTTTTCAGGGATCAAATATGACCTGTTTACTCCAGTCAGATATTTATTGCTCAACCCCTACTATAAAGCCAAATTCTGAATCATTAACTGAGGATCAAGAGTCAATATCTGTGCCCACTGTGCATCTCAAAACTCGGTTGAAACGAAACATTAAAGCACTGACTAAACAGAGTTTTGACCAAGCAATGCGAGTGACTCGCCCCTGGCTATCAGAAGATAACTCTACCTTAAGCAGTCTAAAACAGTGGGTCAAGCAAAGAATTTTGCAATTGCCCGCAGGCGATCAATTACTCTCTCCTGCGCAACTTCCTCAACAGATAGAGCCTCAGCCCATAAAAGCGATTTCTATACTGCGTGAGCAGTATGGTGTCGATTTACTATTTTGTCCCTTTTCATCTCCTCATCTTGCCGAAGAGGGATTGCCTCTAGTGGCTATTGCTTATGACTTACAACATCTTGACCTGCCATTTTTTTTCGCACCTGAAGAACGCTTTCACCGAACTCAATTTCTCCGTAATCTGGTCGATAGAGCTGAAAAAATAATTTGCATTTCCAACTTCACCGCGCGGTCTTTAGTTAAACATTTTCAAGCTAGTGAAGAGCAATTAATTGCTATTCCTATCTGCATTCATGAACGATTAGCTCTACGCTCTGAGGCTGATGTAGACGAAACACTTGTTCAATTAGGTCTCGAAAAGAATCAATACTTATATTTCCCAGCTAATTTTTGGCCTCACAAAAATCATCGGGCTCTATTAGCAGCTTACTCAATTTATCGTCAGCAATACCCTGAGACAGCTGTAGACCTGGTTTTTACTGGCGCTCTAGAGTCTGCCCAGGCTGAACTTCAAGAGATTGTGGCTCATTTAGGTTATGAGGCCCATATTCATTTTCTAGGATTCCTCAATGAGCCTGAGTTGGTAGCCCTGTGGCAGGGATGCAGAGGGCTTGTGTTCCCTTCCCTGTACGAAGGTTTCGGCATTCCTGTGTTAGAAGCTATGTGGTTTAATCGCCCGGTGGCATGTAGCAATATTGGCAGTCTGCCTGAGGTTGGTGGCGATGCTGTTCTTTATTTTGACCCACGTAAACCCGAAGAAATTGCCCAGGCTATGGCTCAAATAGCCCATGACAATGCTTTCTCCATCAGCTTACAGGAACGTGCTCAACTTCATATCAAAAACTTCAGCCAACAGACTATGGCTGAGCAATACTTATCTGTCTTTCGAAATGCCCTTGGGCTTGCTCAGCCTTCCCTCGTTAGTCGGCTCTAAGTCTTATGTATCTTACCTTTAGCGTTATTACTCCGTCCTATAATCAGGGCCAGTTCATTGAGCGCACGATTCAGAGCGTTCTTAGCCAGGATGACGTAGAACTTGAATACTTAGTGTGTGATGGTGGTAGTTCAGACCAAACCATAGATGTGCTAAGGCAGTATCAACATCGCTTACGCTGGGTGAGTGAACCCGATGGCGGTCAAGCCGACGCTGTTAACAAAGGCATACAACAAACCACAGGCGATATTATTGCCTGGATCAATTCAGACGATATCTACTATCCCTCAGCGCTAAATCGAGTGCAGCGCATCTTTGAAACCCATCCAGAGGTACAGGTTGTCTATGGTAATGCTTACCATATTGATAAAAACGATGGGGTAATTGAACCTTACCCCACAACCCCCTGGAACTACCAAATTCTTAAAGAGGTTTGCTTTTTGTGCCAGCCAGCTACTTTTTTTCGGCGGTGTTTGGTAGAAGAACAGGGCCTACTGGATGCCAGCCTCAAGTTCTGTATGGACTATGAACTTTGGCTCCGCTACGGTAAAGTCACTAACTTTTTTTATTTGCCAGAGGTCTTGGCAGGGTCACGACTGTACCAGGATACTAAAACCCTCGGACAGCGAGTGGCAGTTCACTACGAAATTAATGAGATGATGGTTAAAAAGTTTACTTTCTCCCCAGAGAAATGGGTGCTAGCCTATGCGTCAGTGCTGGTAGACGATCAAGACAAAGCTAAAGGACGAGACCTCACCAACTTAAGTATGCAGGTGCAACGAACTAATGAGTTCTTTCTAGAAGCGTTTCGAGGCTATCGTCGCTGGCGTCGGCTGATGATGTCTCCAGCTACCGCCTGGATGCTGGGACGTTGGGTCGCTGCATCCTACTATCGTCTGCTTAAACATCAGCTATCCCTTAGGGTTCATTTATGAAAATTGGCTTTGACCTTAGTCAAACAGGGAGTCGTCGGGCTGGGTGCGGTTTCTATGCCGATACCCTGATGCGTCATCTCGTGGCTCAATATCCTAATGATCAGTTTTGTCTGTATAAAACCTTTGGTGACACCTATTGGGATCCAGACTATCGTCAGCGCATTCCTACCTCAGCTGTTGATAATTGCCAGTACTTTGCGATTGCCCGTCAGCGAGACGATTCTTTTCGCTTCTGGGGCAATCCTCAAGGGGTTGACGAGGCTAAGATTGGTTGTCCAGACGTGGTTCATGCCAACAATTTCTCCAGCCCCCGGCTACGGCGAGCCCGCCTAATTTATACCGTCTACGACCTTAGCTTCATTGATTTGCCAGAATGTACAACCGAAGAAAATCGTCATCTTTGCTTTAGCGGGATGTTTGAAGCTTCACTCTGGGCAGATATAGTCGTGGCGATTTCTCACTATAGCCGTCAACGATTTCTCGATAATTTTCCTCACTTTCCTGCCGAACGGGCCTTAGTGGCCCACTTGGGCAACCGCTTAGCTGCTGCTGGCCCAGAAACTCCGGTAGTGGCTCTTGCTGCTAAACAACCTTTTTTTCTGGCGGTTGGTACTCTAGAACCGCGCAAAAATCTGAGACGATTGCTAGCGGCCTATCGACGTTATGTAACCGCAACACTGACCCCCAAACCCCTGGTACTGGCTGGCGGAGAGGGCTGGCTAGAAGGGGACTTAAAGACCTACATTGAAACTTTGCAGATTCAGCCCTATATTCACGTTTTGGGCTACGTTAGCGATGCTGCCTTGCGCTGGCTATACAAGCATTGCTGGGCCTTTATTTATCCATCTCTATATGAGGGCTTTGGTTTGCCTGTTTTAGAAGCTATGGCCGCTGGTGCTGCCACCATTACCTCCAACGTAACGAGCTTGCCCGAAGTCGGTGGGGAGGCAGCGTATTACGTTAATCCTCTCGATGAGGCCAGTATTGCGGCAGCATTGCACTGGGTCGAAGCTGACCACCAGCGTCAGGCTTTACAAGAGCGCTGCCGACATCAGGCCCAGCGGTTTTCTTGGGAAACAACCGCAAAAACAGTGTATCAAGCCTACGAACAGGCCCTAGCCCTACCGTCGCGTTGCCAACCCACGCAGCTTGTATCAAGGGTGCAAGAACCGGCTCTATGAAGGTGGTTATTGAGGCTACCCCAATTCTGCCCAAGCCAAGTGGGGTAGGGCTGTATGTTCTTAACCTTTTAGCGGCGTTAAGTAGTCTGCAACAATCCGAAGCCTTTGAGTTAGGAATTGCCTATCAACCCAGTTTCAAGAACTGGTTGCGGGGCCATTTATCCGTCCCCGAAGTACTGGCCCAGTACGAGGATATTGCGGTGTTGCCGTTGCCCGTGCGCTTGCTAAATCTGCTAGCACAACTGCCAGGGCAACCTTTTTTGGCACAGCTTGAGCATCAGTTTGGGGAACCGGATATCTACCACGGCACTAACTACGCGGTATACCCCTGCCGTCGCAGTCTGCGGGTGATGAATATCTACGACCTCTCTTTCATTCGCTATCCCGACTATGTGACGGCTGTAGTGCGTACCTACACCCAACGGATAAAGCAATGCCTGACCTGGACGGACTTAGTCATCACCATTTCTGAAAGCTCAAAGCAGGATGTTGTTGACTATCTGGGCGTTTCTCCAGAACGGGTATGGGTTACGCCCTTGGCCAGTCGCTACGCTGTTGATGCCCTGAACAACTTGGGTGAGGCCAAATGGCCAGATGGTCTGGGGGATTGCCCCTACATCCTCTTTGTCAGCACGTTAGAACCTCGCAAAAACGTAGTGCGCCTGATTCAAGCCTTTGACCAGCTTAAAGCAACCCACCGCATCGAGCACCGGCTGGTGCTAGTGGGTCAAAAGGGCTGGCAATTTGATCCTATTTTTGAAGCCATCGCTGCTTCTCCCTGGCAGCATCACATCTGCCACCTCAACTATCTCAGTGATGCTGAAGTGGCCTATTGCTATGCCAATGCTGACGTTTTTGCCTATCCCTCCCTTTACGAAGGGTTTGGGCTACCAGTGTTAGAGGCTATGACATTGGGGTGCCCTGTGGTGACAGCCAACACATCATCTTTGCCAGAGGTGGCAGGCGATGCCGCATTGATGATTGACCCGACCAGCGTAGAAGAATTGGCGGCGGCTCTCTGGCAGGTCATTGGCGATCGCACCCAGCGTCAGACAATGATCCAACAGGGCTATCAACAGGCCGCTCAATTTTCCTGGACGCACACCGCCAAGGCTACGCTAGCGGCCTATCGCTCTCTTCTTTAAAGTCCTACGTTTGGGATTCAGGAAGCTGCAGTCGTAGCCGCCTTGTAGTCAGCCCAACCGCCATAGTCAGAAATATCAGGCCAGCCATGCTCATCAATGAGGGACTTAGGGTACAGAAACGCAATCGCGCTACCGCCATCTGACAGTTGCACGCTGTGAGGATACATATGGGGCGGTTCGTTGTCCTTCAGGTAGGCATACTGTTCGGGTGTCAGAGCATAGAGCTCCCCCGGAATCGAAATGCCCCCAGTACCAACCTCGTAAATTCCTGGATGCCAACCATTTTTTACTGAATGCAGCCGATATAGGGGGGCCGTCCTGGCCTCTCCTAAAAACCTGGCCTCTTGTAAATTCTGGTTATCGGGTTGGCCGCGCAGAGCCGAGCCACAGATAAACACTGTAATGTCGTCCGTTGGATGAGTCATGACTATCTTTTCCATGCTGGATTGGCCCTGGCTCTAGGCAACCGCTGAAAACAACTGAAGGCTCCTTGCAAGAAGCCTCCAGCCTTAAGCCAAGGTGAATAAATCAATAATCAGGCTATCACCTTAGCAGATTCCCGCTAATACCCAACTTTAGAGAACTCGCCCATTCGGTTCTAGCAATCCTAGGATATACACCTGATCGGTAAACGTCACTAGGGTGTTGTCGCCTCGACGAGCTAGTTTCGCGGCTACCTCCAGAAGCTTAGTGGCATCAGAATCGCGCTTAAAAATACTGAAGTGTCGGTTTTGGTAAGTGATGGCCGCCAGCGGTTTAGTCATGTCGGGCACTTGCAGCCGACAGAGTTCGTACATTTGGCTATCGGTCAACAGCAGGCAGGTTTTGGGGCCAAAGACTGGGTAGATGCGGTGATTAGACTGATGAACAGGGGGCGCATACTGAGCGTTAGGCTCATGCGTCCAAATGGCATAGCCCTGCTTAGTCAACGTAATGGCCATCTTATCGTCCCGCTTGCCCAAACGGGCCATAATCTCCAGCGCCTTCTGGGCACTAGCAATGACTTTAAAGAAGCTATAGAACTGGTTATCGACATACACCGCCGACAAGCGTTGCCCCACGTCAGGCACTTGAACATGGCAAGACGTATAGAGATCGCGATCAAACAAAAACTTGCATTCAATGGCACGGGCTGGCAAATCGGCAAAGGCGGTCAACGCATTGGAGGAAGGGGTTACAGGCATCGTGGGAGACATAAAACGCTAATTCGACGGACTGTTGCTGCGGATCAGGTTTTTGCAACAGAACGGGTTCAGTCCCAGGATGGAAAATTTTTGAACTGTTGCCAATGTTGAAATGACGGAGGTTTGAGGAAATCTGTCGAGTTTTGAGCCTGCGGAGAACCACAATCCTTGATAAGGTGAACTATTACATCCCTCGAGTTAGCTATGGTTGCCACGGTAAATCCGCCTATTCCTGCTGTGTTTCCCCTTACCGCTGTGGTCGATCAGGCGGCTATTAAAATGGCGCTACTCTTAGCCGCGGTGGATCCTAATCTGGGTGGTGTGGTGATTGCAGGGCGACGAGGTACGGCTAAATCGGTCATGGCTCGCGCTCTGCACCAGTTGTTACCGCCCATTGAGGTGGTGGAGGGTTCCTGCTGTAATGCTGATCCGGCTCATCCTGGCCAGTGGGATGATCAAACCCTGGCCCGGTTTGGTTCGGACTGGGGTAGTCGAGATAGCGACCTGCCTACCGGCGTGATTCCGGCTCCTTTTGTGCAAGTGCCGCTAGGGGTAACTGAAGATCGGCTTTTGGGCGCGGTAGACGTAGCTAAGTCGATTCAGGCTGGGGAGAGCGTATTTCAGCCCGGACTCTTGGCCGAGGCCAATCGCGGCGTGCTCTACGTGGATGAGATTAATCTCCTGGACGACCAAATTGCCAATTTGCTGCTGGCAGCCTTGACTGCTCGTCGCAACCAGATCGAGCGGGAAGGCATGAGTTTTCAGCATCCCTGCGCCCCGCTGCTGATTGCCACCTACAACCCTGAAGAAGGCCCACTGCGCGAGCACCTGCTTGATCGCATTGCCATTGCTCTATCAGCCGATGCGCTGCTGACGTTGGCGGATCGGGTAGCGGTGGTCGAGCGAACGACCCGCTTTGCAGCCAATCCCCAGGCGTTCATCGCCGATTACGCTGACGAAATTGATGCTCTAAAAACCCAAATCATCCTGGCGCGGGAATGGCTGAAGGAGGTCACTATCAGCCGAGAGCAAATTCAATACTTGGTGACAGAAGCACTACGGGGAGGGCTTCAAGGTCATCGGGCAGAATTGTTTGCGGTGCGCGTGGCCAAAGCTCATGCGGCTTTTGATGGGCGGGCGGCAGTTAATGCTGACGACCTGCGGGTGGCCGTTGAGCTGGTGATTGTGCCGCGTTCCCAACTGCCACAGGATTTGCCTGAAGCA
>Ga0224723_1002156_pt1 | contig 11106 bp, 13 predicted proteins | sample Balambano_FR2_Me_FD_161647 | JGI IMG/M metagenome (GOLD analysis project Ga0224723, IMG submission 161647) | Freshwater sediment microbial communities from Lake Towuti, South Sulawesi, Indonesia - Balambano_FR2_MetaG | ecosystem: Environmental > Aquatic > Freshwater > Lake > Sediment | place...
CCTCTAAGCCGTTGCCAGGAAGGTTTTCTTTTGCTCGGCGATCGCTTCTTTCAGCAAGGTTTCTGCTTCGTCGGTCAGCTTTTTCTCAGAGCGAACGATTTCGGCAAAACGGGGCTTGCTGTTTCTCAGGTACTCGCGCAGGGAGGCGGTGAAGCCTGTTACTTTGTCAACGGGCAGGTCATCCAGGTAGCCGTTGATGCCTGCGTAGATGATGGCGATTTGCTCAGACACGGGCAGCGGTGAGTTTTGCGGTTGCTTGAGAATTTCGCGCAAACGCTGACCCCGTGCAAGCTGGTTTTGGGTAGATTTGTCCAGGTCAGAAGCAAACTGGGAGAATGCTTCCAGTTCCGCAAACTGCGCCAATTCCAGCTTCACCTTACCTGCAACCTGCTTCATCGCCTTGATCTGAGCAGCGGAGCCGACACGGGATACGGAAATACCCGCGTTTACCGCTGGACGCAGACCGGAGTTAAACAGGTCAGAAGACAGGAAGATCTGCCCATCCGTAATCGAAATTACGTTCGTGGGAATGTACGCCGATACGTCACCCGCCTGGGTTTCTACAATCGGCAGGGCGGTCATGCTGCCTTCACCCAGTTCAGGACTGAGTTTTGCAGCCCGCTCCAGCAGACGAGAGTGGAGATAGAAAACGTCGCCAGGATAAGCTTCACGTCCAGGTGGACGGCGCAGCAGCAAAGACATTTGACGGTAAGCCTGTGCCTGCTTGGATAGGTCATCGTAAACCACTAGCGTGGCTTTGCCCTTGTACATGAAGTACTCAGCCAGGGTCGCGCCGGTGTAGGGAGCCAGATATTGTAGGGTAGCTGGGTCATTGGCGTTTGCTGCGACGACGATGGTGTAGTCCAATGCGCCACGCTCTGCCAGGGTGTCTACCACCTGAGCAACGGTGGATGCTTTTTGACCAATCGCCACGTAAACGCAGATCACATCTTCGCCCTTCTGGTTGAGGATGGTGTCTACCGCAACGGCGGTTTTTCCGGTTTGGCGATCGCCAATGATCAACTCTCGCTGTCCGCGACCGATTGGAATCATCGCGTCGATCGCCGTGATTCCGGTTTGCAGCGGCTCATACACCGACTTACGAGCAATAATGCCAGGTGCAGGAGACTCAATCAGACGAGACTCACCCGTGTTGATGTCGCCTTTGCCGTCAAGGGGACGCGCCAACGCATCGACGACGCGACCAATCATTGCGTCGCCCACGGGAACTTCAGCAATTCTGCCTGTTGAGGTGACAGAGCTACCTTCCTGAATGCCGCGACCGTCGCCCATCAGGACTGCGCCCACGTTGTCTTCTTCCAGGTTGAGGGCGATCCCAACGGTGCCGTCTTCAAACTCCAGCAGTTCGCCTGCCATTACCTGATCTAGACCATAGATTCGGGCAATGCCGTCTCCCACTTGCAGGACGGTTCCCACATTGGAAACCTTCACATCCTGGTCGTACTGCTCTATCTGCTGCCGAATAATACTGCTAATTTCGTCCGGTCTAATCGCTACCATGATTGTTTCTCTCTAAACAAGATGATGACAAGATGATTAACGGAGCCATGTGCTTACGTGGCGCTACTCAAGCGAAGCCCAATTCTTCTTAACTGCCCGCGCAGGCTGGCATCGATCACCTGGGAGCCAACTTTGATGATCACGCCGCCAATCAGGTCAGGGTCGATGCTTTTTTCTAGCTCTACTTGCTGTGCGCCCACTAGGGTCAAAACCTTTTGGCGAACGGACTCTTCCTGAGCTTCTGATAGATCTACTGCTGAGATGACTTCTGCCAGCACGGTTTGCTTCAGTTCACGCAGGAGTGCCTGATATTGCTTGCAGATTCCCTCCAGGAAAAGAATGCGACCGCGATCGACCAGGATTTTGAGGAAGTTCAGCAGATAAGGATGCACCTGCTCTCCAGCAAGCCGCTCCAGTACAACCTTTTTGGCTTCTGGTTTGGTCAGCGGGCTAGACAAAAACTGGCGCAGTTCTTCTGATTCGTTTAGCAGACTCAGCAAGAAGGCAACATCTTCACCAAAGCGATCGGTCAGATCGTTTGATTGAGCGACCGCCATCAGAGCTTTGGCATACGGCTCCAGGATTTCTCCCATCACTAGCGTATCTTTCACGACTGCCCTCCTAGCATCGCAATGCTGCGGTCAATCAACTGCTGCTGCGTGTTTTCATTTAAGTCAGACTTGAGGCGAGATTCAGCCTGTTCTAAAGCCATTGCTACGACTCGCTGACGCAGTTCGGCGATGATCCGCTCTTGCTGCGAGTTGAGGTCTTGCGCGGCGGCGGCTTTGATGCGCTGAATGTCTTGCTCGGTCTGGGTCAAGATTGTCTCTTTTGCCTTCTTAGCGCTTTCTTCAGCAGCAGCACGAATGCGGCCCGCTTCGGTTTGCGCTTGAGCTAGTTTTTGCTGCTGATCTGCCAGAGACGCTGCGGCATCTTTCTTCCGCTTTTCGGCATCCTGAATGGCAGTCTCAATTTTCTGGCGGCGTTCTAGTAGGATCTTGCCTAAAAATCCGCGGCCAAAGTAAACCAACACGCTAAGGATAATTGCCAGGTTGATCAGGTTGGTATCCAGAATGTTGAAATTTAACCCAAATCCCCCTGCTTCGGCCGCCTCTGAGAAGTCGTTGGCGATCGCCCCAGCCTCGGCTGCTAACAATAACAAAGTCCCCATGATTCCTTCTCTAATCTGCTCGACCTTACACAGACCCTAGCCCACTGCTGAGCCTAAAAGCTTTTCTAAAATTTGACGGCTAAGCGCATCCACCTGCTGCTCAAGCGACTGCATCGCCGCTTGCTTCTGCTGGTCTAGCTCCTGCTGCGCCTGTTCACGCTGGGCCTGAGCTTCTTGCTGGGCTTCAGCGATCTTAGTGGCAGCAATTTTTTGAGCATCTGCCTGAGCCGCCGCAATGACCGCCTGAGACTGTCGGCGAGTTTCTGCTAATTCCTGCTCATATTGCTTCGCCAAATGCTCTGCCTTAGCCAAACGCTCACGCGCATCAGCCAGGTTAGTGCGGATGTAGCTGTCGCGTCCATCAATGGCCTGACCAAGAGGCTTGTAGAAAATGGCATTGAGAATAGCAACCAGAAGGAGGAACTGTACCGCCATCAGCGGCAAGGTTGCATCAATGTCAAACAGTCCACCTCCTCCCTCTTCAGCGGCAGCCTCGACAGCAAGCAGAATCGTCCAATAACTCATATTCAGTGCCCCAGTTTCCTAAAACTCCAAGTGGGGGTCAGATAACAAAATTGGCCGTCTTAATCTGCCAATTCACCTCAAGCAAAGCCTTTCTTGAGCCTGCTTAGAAAAATCAATGGGTAGAGACGTGCGCCTCTACCCAAACCCCAAAACTAGGAGAAGGGGTTAGCAAACAGCAGTACGAGAGCCACGACCAGACCGTAAATCGTCAACGCTTCCATGAATGCCAAGCTGAGCAGCAGCGTACCGCGAATTTTGCCCTCTGCTTCGGGCTGACGAGCAATACCTTCTACAGCTTGACCGGCCGCATTACCTTGACCAATACCAGGACCGATCGCAGCCAGACCAACAGCCAGAGCAGCAGCTAGAACAGAAGCAGCGGCAATTAATGGATCCATGATGTTTTCCTTACCTTGAGTACAAATTAAACAGATGTGCGTCAATGAACGAGCAGCGCTTTTCACGCTGGATCAGGTTGCCGTGTGCGGGGGTGAACCCAGCCGCTCCAGCACCTTACAAGCAGCTGAGGAGATTAATGCTCCTCATGACCCTCACCATGATCCTCCATTGCTTCTCCGATGTAGGCTGCCGCCAGGGTCGCAAAGATGAGTGCCTGAATTGCACTGGTAAAGAGACCCAAAGCCATCACTGGCAGCGGTACAAACAGAGGCACGAGGAGAACCAGCACCCCGACCACCAGTTCGTCTGCCAGGATGTTGCCAAACAGACGGAAACTGAGGGAAAGAGGCTTGGTAAAATCTTCAATGATCTTAAAGGGCAGCATGAAGGGTACAGGCTGCACGTAGTTACCGAAATAGCCCAACCCTTTCTTGCTAAACCCGGCATAAAAATAAGCCAGGGAAGTTAGTAGCGCAAAGGCGATCGTCGTGTTGATGTCGCTTGTCGGCGCAGCCAGTTCACCTTCGGGTAGCTCAATCAGCTTCCAGGGCACCAGAGCGCCTGACCAGTTTGAGACGAAGATAAACAAAAACAGCGTGCCAACAAAGGGAACCCAGGGGCGATACTCCTTTTCACCAATCTGATCTTTTGCCAGCCCCCGAATAAATTCCAGCGCATATTCCATCAAGTTCTGGGTTCCTGACGGAACTCGTTGAAGATTGCGCGTTGCGAGGAGTGAAACAATGACCAGAACGCCAATCACAAACCAGGAGGTCAAAAATACCTGCCCATGTAGTTTGAGGTTGCCGATATGCCAGTAAAGATGCTGACCAACTTCTAGCTCAGCCAGGGGAAAAGAGGTGAAGGCAATTAGAGAATTCAGCATTTCCATTCGCAAGGTTTCCCCAGAGAATTGTGGAGTACCAGAGCCTGACTTAGCTTGGGTCAGGCAAAACCGATGTCCGCAGGACGTAAATGATGAGTCCAGCTTTGTAAGTCAGAAAACCTAAAAAAATAGGCATGATTTGAAGCTGATCCCAGCGCGATGCGACTAGAATTAGCAAAATCAGAAGGGTAAGCCGGGTGTTACTCAGGCGCTTCTTCTCTCTGCCAAGCTGCTCAACGTTTTTAGCCAACATCCTCAAGTAAACCACACCCGTACACGCTCCGATCAGATAATTCAGAGCAATGTTGAGGGAATAAAAAATCCAGACGGAGATAAAAATTATCCCGGTGAGAACGAGGGTCACTTTCAACAAATCTTGTTGAAGCTTAAAGTATTCCTGCATGGAGGAATCTGGCTCTGGCGGCAAGCCACCAGATGAAATGTCTTCTTGGGCAGGAGCGGTTTCTAGGGATTCTGGCGAGTTCACAGGTTAGAACTTAGCTCAGAGAACTGGCTTTACGAGTGCGGAACACAATCGATCATATCACTCGCTGGTAACAATACTTAAGGAATTATTTAGGGGGTTGGGAGTTAGGGATTGGGGCGATCGCCCCACATCATCAAAGAAACATTGTTTCGCTTGTTTCGGATATTACGAATATTTCGTTTGTGGCTATAGTGGTAAGGCTAGTATTAGAAGTCCGAGAGCAATCGGATTTCCGTTCTTTAATCAATTCCCAGTCATTAGAGGCAGTTATGGCGATCGCTTCACCGTTTGGTAAGCCTATCCTTCCCACTGAGGCAGAGGCGCAACTTTCCAGAGAAAGTAGTCGAATTCTGGCATCCCATATTGCACCAAAAAAATCAACTCGCCAACTCAAAATTCTTGAGGAGGACGGTAGCGAACAAACAGTTATCGTTCCTGCTGCTGCTTTTCACCTATTTGTAGATGTTCTCTCCCAGATGGCACAAGGAAATGCTGTCACCTTAATTCCAATTCATGCAGAGCTAACGACGCAGGAAGCGGCTGATTTACTCAATGTGTCTCGTCCCTTTGTCGTTAAACTGCTTGAATCTGGTGAGCTTCCACACCGTAAAGTTGGACGACATAGACGTATTCGCTTTGAAGACTTGATGAATTACAAGCAGCAGATTGACCAGCAGCGAATGCAAGTTCTAGACGAACTGGCGACACAAGCTCAAGCGCTCAACATGGGTTACGACTGACGGTATGGCATCGAACTTCACTGCCCTTTATGATGCCTGATCGCCACGTTTCAGCAGCCGCAATTAAAGCGAATGCAGATGTAATTGTAACCTTCAATCTATCTGACTTTCCTCAAACCATTCTTGATCAGTACGAAGTAGAAGCTCAGCATCCCGACGATTTTATTTCCTACCTACTTGATTTAAAGCCAGCTAAAGTTGCCGCCGCTTCTGAAATATGCCGAAAGAGACTGAAAAATCCACCTAAAACCCTTGAGGAATACCTGGAAATCCTCTTGAGGCAAGGACTTAGCGTTTCAGTATCAATGCTGCAAGAACTCAATCATGAAACTTAGAATTTTCTCTAGTGCATCGTCTTCAACTTAATTCAGTTCTAAAAGATGCCTCTGCCTTTATTTAAGCTTAAGAGCAGTCGTTTGGGGTGGCTTTCAGTAGCGCTGTCAGATTCACATCTATCAGGTCACGATCGCCCCCAACTTCACTGCTAAAGGGGCACTGGCAACAGGCAAAAGTATCTGTGAAGGATGGCTACTGCCACCATATATAGATAACGTGATAATTCGAGCGTCCATCAGATGACTGGCACCGGGAGATGTGCCTGTACCGGGGTTGACGGCGTAGGCAGGAAAGCAGGCAGCGCTGAGGCTGAGTCGAAGGGCATTCCCTTGAGCAATTTGGGCGCAGACAGGTTGTAAGGTAATCTGAAACGGCTCAGCAGGATTTAAGGTTGAATCGTTTCGGATTGAGTTAACTCGCAGGTAGCCTTGAGCCAGGTTGTAGGCGCTGCCGTTGGGGTGAACTTCGGAGAGGACAGCGCAGAGGTCGAAGCTAGGGGTGTCGGCAGTGCAGTAGAGTTGGGCGATCGCCTCCCCCGCTAAATGCAAATCCTCATCCAAAGGCTTCGTTGTATAGGTCACAACATCAGTCCGACAATCCACTGCTGAGCGATCGAACGAGCCTGCGGGGAATACAGCGTGTCCGCCCACAGAAGGTGTGGGTCGCCAGGGGTCGTGAACAAAGACATCCTGTGAATCGGTTGGAGGTGGTGTTCGATCCAGACTGCCTTCCTGATCGCTCATGCTGGCGAGTCCGGTGCTGTGGAGGAAGTAGGGCTGATGGTTGGCAGTGGGGAATTTGGGGAGCGATCGCCACTGATGACTCCCCAATTCAAACAGGTGAACGGGTTTCTCGTTTAACAGCCCCGTATCAACGCCTTTGAGGAACTGGTCAAACCAGCGAATTTGTAGGCGATCGATCGGATTTACTGCCTCCGCGCCATAGTCAACCGCTCCGACCTTTCGCCCCCAGGGGAGGTGTGCCCAGGGTCCAACCCAGAGGTGCTGCGAAAACTGGCTGCGACCAGCCATTTCACGATAGAACCTGAGCGTTCCACGCATATAGGTATCAAACCAACCGCCAATATGCAGCATCGGCATATCTATATTGTCTAGATAGCGACCAGGTGAGAGGTTTTCCCAGTATTCGTCTTGCTGAGCATGGTCTAACCAGGCATGGTAGTAAGAATCGGGGGCAAGCTGCTTGAGCAATCCAGAGCGAACATCAACTGGATCAAGCAGAGGCGGGTTTCGGGCAACTCCGTAGAGGGTGAGGTAGGCTTCCTCATCACGCTTGAGTCGAGCAGTTTCGGCGGCAAGCTGAATCGCCCAGCCTAGATTGGTCTGTAAGCAAAAGGCTCCGCCTTCGTAAGCCCAGTCTGCATAAAGGTCGTAGCCGATCATGGCGGGACAGATGGTTTTTAGGGCAGGGGGGTGACTGCCAGCCGCATAAAGCTGAGTCATGCCCTGATAGGAAAAGCCGTACATTCCCACTTCGCCTGTGCTGCCCGGAAGCGTTGCAGCCCAATTGACTGTATCGCCGCCGTCCTCAACTTCATGGGCAAACAGGTCAAATCTGCCCTCTGAAGTGCCACGTCCTCGGACATCCTGAATCACGACGATATAGCCGTGAGCGGCATACCAGATTGGGTGGGCATAGACAACTGTGGAGGCGATCGCCCGTCCATAGGGCTGTCGCATCAGCAGCACCGGAAATTCACCCTCGGCATCGGGGTAGTACACATCTGCATCTAGCCGCACCCCATCACGGGTCAGCAGGGATGCAGTTTGTTTTTGTCGAACCTTTAGCATGATGGTCAGCAGGGCATCAGGGCATCTGAGCGGCTCAAAACCGCCATGTCTTCTGCGTCTAGCTCAACTGGAGTGCCACTACGAATCAGTTCGGCGAAGTCTTCATTGGGCACCATGATGCAAAGGGTGTAGAGGCGATCGGAACCCGTATTTTCCAACACGTGGGTTCCGGTGGGGGGCACCAAAACACTGTCTCCTGCTCGAATCGATACGGTTTTGCCGTCACAGGTTGCTAGCCCTTCCCCTTTGAGGACAAAGAACATTTCAACCGCAAGCTGATGGCGGTTGGGTGGGGTTTTGCCGCCTACGTCAAAGATTTCCACGCAATAGGTTAAAGACATATTGGCGATCGTGGGGTCAAAGACGATCGCCAATCGATTGCTATCGTGCGGGCTGATCCGAAAAGCCTGATAGTCTTTAGGAGACTTATAAACCGGGATGACACAAGCAGAATCCATCGAGATTCCTCCGGGGAGTATTGAGTGGTACTGAGCGATCGCCAGCGGTTAAGATCTGCGACTTCTCGAAGAAGTCGCAGATCTGGGCGCGTTGCCCAATTAAGGTACAAGTTCAATTGCTTTCAACAGCGTTTCAGAATCGCTGACAAAGCCAAAGCACTGATTGACGTTATAGATAGTCGCTTTGAGGCAGTAGTCGGGAGAGGTAGTAGCGGTGCAATCGCGCAGCAAAATGCAGTCATAGCCGAGGAAATTGGCATCCTGTAAGGTTGCCATGACGCACTGGTCAGCATTCACCCCAGCAAAGAAAATCGTAGTTCGACCCAGGTTTCGCAGAATGCTGTCTAGCGGCGTGTCCCAAAAGCCGCTCATGCGGTACTTATCGATATACACATCGGCAGGCTTTTGCTCTAGCTCATCTACTACAGCCGCCGCCCAACTGTCTTTCATCAGAACGGGTGCCGAATTCTTGGGAAGCGGGTCGCCTAAACCCACGCCATCCCCAGTCGGGTTGTAAACGTGGCGCAATCCAGCGCTAATGTTGAGCAAGTCAGGGCGGTTGCCCCAGTTAATCCAGAGAATTGGTACGCCAACTTGCCGCAGTGCTGGCACTAGCGTTTTGAGTGGGGCGATCGGGTCGCGGGCGGGGGTGACATCAACGCCAATGTGTGACAGCCAGCCGTCAGGGTGGCAAAAGTCGTTTTGCATATCGATAATGGCGATCGCCGCTTTCGCCAAATCCAACCGCAACGTCTTTGTATCCGTCGCTAACGTAATCGGTTTGGGCGGCAGGGGCGGACGGGTAATGTCCGCAGTTGTAGCATCTACCGACCAGGCATTGGGCGCGACACCCAGAGTCCGGAGTTGAGTCATAGGTTGTTCGGGTCAAGAGCTATGAGGATTCAAAATCAGGCGAATGAAGCAGAATCTGCAAGCCGTTGAGAGTTAGAACTAGTCCTTTGAACCTTCTGTGGTAAACCAAAACTGGACTAGGCTTCAGTATTGAGGGGCACTTCTTGGTCTAGCTTTGCCTAGAGAGATAAGCAGCGGGATTGCCACATCACGTTACGAAATCTGGACACTCCCACCAGCAGCCAAGCCTGCTACACACGAAACCAGGTTTACGACTGTACAATCTATCCTGAAATAGGGAGTTTGCAACGTATTGTTATTGCTCCTTAAGATGAATGCCACTGAAACAAGTAAAAAGCAGCGCTCAGATCTGCGACTTCTCGAAGAAGTCGCAGATCTTGTCTCCTTAAGTCAGTGGCATTGTTCTTAAGTATTGTTGCTCCCTGAAGAATTTTGCCATTGAAATTTCTTGAGACGTGCCGCAAAGGATAGAAATCGTGAGTTTTACCATCCAAAACGTTCTGATTCCGACTGAGCAGGGTTATGAAACGGTTGATGTGCAGATTGAGGGCGATCGCATCACTCAAATTGCTCCTAACCTGGAACCCACCGGAACCTTAATTGACGGGCGCAACAAACTGTTGCTTCCCGGTTTCGTCAACGCTCACACCCATTCGTCAGAAATGTGGCAGCGGGGCATCATTCCCCCTCGACCGCTCGAACTATGGATTGCCGAACTCTACGACTTCACACCGCTCAACCCCGAACAAATCTACCTCAGCGCCCTGGGAACGGCCGTCGAAACCCTGCTCTCTGGCGGCACCAGCGTTGTTGATCATCTTGTGCTAATCCCTGGGCGAGAAGAAGAAACAATCGCCGCAGCGGTACGCGCCTATCGTGAGGTTGGCATTCGCGCCTTTGTCGGGCCGCTGATTCAAGATGAATCGCTAGGGGCAAGCGTTCCTACGGGCGGTGAAGAGGTAAAGCATGAACCTTACCTTCGCACGACTCAGGCAACTCTGGATCTGATTCAAGACGCGGTAGAGAAATTTCACCGACCGTCTGAAGGCATCAGCATTATGGTCGCGCCAACGGGCATTCAGCTTTGCTCAGATGCGCTGTTTAAAGGGTGTGCTGAGTTGAGCGATCGCCACAACCTCTGCCGCCACGCCCATCTGCTCGAAACCAAAGCACAGCAAATCCTGGCACAAGAAAAATATGGCTGCTCCGCCGTCGAACACCTGAAGCACATCGGCTACCTCAGCCCCCGCACCTCTCTAGCGCACTGCGTCTGGCTCGACGATGGAGATATCAGAATCCTGGCAGAAACTCGCTCCACCGTTGTCCACAACCCCCTCAGCAACCTGCGTCTGGGCAGCGGCATCGCCCCCATTCCTAAATACCGACAGGCTGGTGTGAATGTTGCCTTTGGCTGTGATGGGGCAGCCAGCAACGATTCACAAGATTTGCTCGAAGCGATCAAAATCGGCTCCATCCTGCACAACATCACCGACATGGACTACCGCCATTGGATTTCCCCTCGCGAGTCGGTCGAAATTGCTTCCCTCGGTGGCGCAACCGGGCTGAACATGGGCGATCAGCTGGGAACGCTCACCGTCGGCAAAAAAGCAGACCTGGTGCTTTATGACCTGACCAATCTTTCCCTGCTGCCCCGCACTGACCCAATCGGATTACTGGTATTAGGTCGTCCCGTGCAGGCTGTAGACAGCGCTTGGGTCGATGGTAAACCGATTATCGCCCAGGGCAAAGTCACCACCATCAATGTCGATCAGCTTAAACAGGCACTCTTTGATCACAGCGAATGGCGCACCAATCGCAGCTCAAAGACGATGGACGAAATGGAAATTCGCTATCGGGCAGTAATGGGATTGCCAGAAGGAGGGGCTAGGGGCTAGGGGC
>Ga0224723_1002157_pt1 | contig 11106 bp, 7 predicted proteins | sample Balambano_FR2_Me_FD_161647 | JGI IMG/M metagenome (GOLD analysis project Ga0224723, IMG submission 161647) | Freshwater sediment microbial communities from Lake Towuti, South Sulawesi, Indonesia - Balambano_FR2_MetaG | ecosystem: Environmental > Aquatic > Freshwater > Lake > Sediment | place...
CGCCCTGAGGGAGAAGGGGCTGGGGGTTGAGGGTATCAGTCAACATAAGAAACCTACCCGTGAAAACCCCCGTCCCCTCTCCCTCCGCTCTGCACTCGGTCGCCGCGCGCGGAGAGGGGTGCGACTCCCCGTCAAGCAGACTTTCTGCGGGGTGAGGTTTGGCTATAATCCATAGACCTCGCTGTACTTGCGTTCCAGATAGGCGATGTACGGTGCGGAGTTAATGCCTTCGCCCGTTACCTTGCGCGTCAGCTCGTCGGCGGTGAACTTGCGCCCGTGCGCGTGAATGTTTTCGCGCAGCCAACCGAGCAGCGTATCGAACTTGCCCTGCAGGATGTCGTCGGGGATGTTCGGGTGCGCGGCGACGGCTTGCTCGTAATACTGCGCCGCCAGCAGGTTGCCGAGCGCATACGTCGGGAAGTAACCGAACAAGCCCGCCGACCAGTGGATGTCTTGCAGCACGCCCACGCGGTCGCTGGTCGGCGCGATGCCGAGCATGTCCTCGAAGCGTTGGTTCCACTCTTCCGGCAAATCTGCCACTTTGATCTGTCCGGTGATCAGTCCCGTTTCGATCTCAAAGCGCAGCATGATATGCAGGTTATACGTTGCTTCGTCCGCCTCGACGCGGATGAACGACGGCGCGACTTTGTTGATGGCGCGGTAGAACGTATCGAGATCGACGTTGCCCAGCTGCGCCGGAAACTGCGCCTGAAGCTTAGGGAATGCCCATGTCCAGAAGCCGCGGCTGCGCCCGATCATGTTCTCCCACATGCGCGATTGACTCTCGTGGACGCCGAGCGATGTGCCGCCCGCCAGCGCCGTGCCATCGAGATGCTCGGCGTAGCCCTGCTCGTACATGGCGTGTCCCGCCTCGTGCATCATGCCGAAGAGCGCCGGATTGAGCCACTCCGCGTTAAACCGTGTGGTGATGCGCACGTCGCCGCGCGATGTGCCAGAGCAGAACGGATGCACCGCCACCGCCTGATGCCCGCGCGCCAGGTCGAAGCCGAACGCCTGCACCACATCCATCGCGAACGCGCGCTGTGCGTCAATATCATACACCTGATGCAGCACGGCGTCGTTCACGCGGTCACTGTGTTCGCGAACGGCGGCGATCAACGATACCAGGCGCGGCTTATGCCCGTCGAAGATGTCTTTGACCTGCGTGGTCGTCAAGCCGCGTTCGTAGCGTTCGAGCATCGCCGAATAAGGATGATCCTGATAACCGAGATAATCCGCACCCTGAATCACCAGCGCGATAATGCGTTCCAGCGCCGGGCGGAAGTGCGCGAAGTCGTCGTTGGCGCGGGCGTGCGCCCAGACTTCATGCGCTTCTGACGTGACGCGCGTGAATTCCGCCACATACGCTGACGGCAGGCGCGTGTTCTCCTGATAGTCCTGCTTGAAGACGCGCACCAGGCTCGCCTCGTCGCTGTCATACGCCATGCCGTCAATTTCGCGTTCGGCGTCTTCGATCAGCCGCGCGGTCTCGTCGCTGACCAGCAGCTCATGCCCGATGCGCGCCAGCGTCGCCAGCTGCCGCGCGCGTGCCATTGCGCCGCCCGGCGGCATATTGACCTGCTGATCCCAGCCGAGCAGCCCGGCGGCAGCGTTGATGTTGTTGATCTCGCGCGTGTGTTCGACCAGCGCGTTGTATCGCTCGCCCATTGTGTGTTGTCTCCTGTGTCCACTATGGCAGTCATGGTAACAGGAGAGGCGGGGGTGTGGCAACCACGTTGAGCGATTGGACTTATGAGTTTCGGGTGGATTTGCGCAAAGAAGATCCGCTATGCCCCATCAAAATCAGTACTTCCGGCAGGCACGAAGAATGTGGGCCAACCTTCACGCCCATCTTCAATGACCGCCAGCGTATAATCGCTCTGAAAGGTGGCATCCTGGATAAGGGCATTGCCCGCAGGCGAGTCGGGATCGTACCAGGAACCGTCGTCGGCGCGCCGGGCGTGCAACTGGATCAGCAGCGGTTGTTGCGCCAGCACATACCCCGGATCGCTGCCGATTGTACTGTGGGCGATATGCGCGTTATTCAGCCCGATGATGTCAATAGTGGTACGCTGTGAATAGTAGGCAAGTATTCCGGCATCCACGACTGCAATGGTCGCATCCGGTGGCGTCTGCTCACGTATCCACAGTCCTGCCTCGGTTAAGCGCTGACGATGATACTCAAACTCTTCAAAAACGGGACGATAGAACTGTGTCATAAAGAACAGCTCAAGCAGGAGCGCGCTGAATGCCAGCATCAATGCCACGTAATACGTTGCCTTGCGCTTGAGAGCGCTGTCCAGCGCTTTGCCCATCACCAGCATCAACAGCGGCAGCACTGGCACGAGAAACCGATGGAACGGCATCCAGTCGCCGCCGGTGAGGATGGCAAAGCTGATAAAGCCGCCTGTAATGGCAGCAAGCAGCAGCCAGTAGCATTCGATCTTTAGCCCTTTCGCCAGCAGCACACTTGCCCCCAGCACGAGCAGCACTGTCAACATAGGGCGCACCAGAAAAAAGCTGCCGACGTAAGCCAAGCCCGCAGAAACCGTCGCCGCCAGATCATCACTTCCCAGTTTGACGTATGCCGTATTCGGCAGCGGATAACCATAGACGATCAGCCGGTGCACGATGAAGAGTCCAAACAGGACGACGACGTAGAGTGTCCAGGTAAGCTGCCGCTGCCAGGGATAATTACCACGCAGGCTGTGATAGACCAGCAGGATTGGGAACAGCATCATGCCTTCAGGGCGTGTGAGTGCCAGGCAAACAACCGCCAATGCAGACGGTAGCGGGTTGTTCACGGCGGGATGTACTTCGAGATAGACAATCAGGGTAATGAACATCAGCGCCAGCACAGTTTCCATCCCGCTCATCGTCCATGTCAGGAGCGCACTGTTGCTGGCAAGCGTCACGAGTATGATCGCCCGCACCACAAACGAGCGTTGTGGCAAAAAGCGTTCTGTCAAACGCCCTATCAGGTAGAAGCTAATGAGGACTGCCGCAAGACTGAGCAGGCGGGCAGCGGTCAGGGGTTCGACCCCCAGCCACAGGAACGGTGTGATGAGCAGCACCCACAATGGATTGGAGTAGCCTTCCACCCACAAGCCGTTATAGGTTGCGCCGTTGCCTTGCGCCAGATTGCGCGCGTAAGTGAAGGAGATATAAGCGTCATCCACTACGAATGGCGCGCTATACAACGCCAGCAATCCAAAGATGACGATAATGAGCAAAGCAAGTAAAAGGTTCTGACGGTGTGCGCTGCGTATCCATTGCATTGAAGTAGCGTACCTGTGCCTGTAATGTTCACTGAGCTTCCTTTCTGAACATCATAAGCTGTTTAGTCGCGGAACGTCCCTTCAGGAATGTCTGTTGTTGGGCGTACTTCCCCTCACCCCCCAAACACCACCGACCCGAAGCTCTCCTTCATGAACGCCTCTTGCGCGGACAGCGGCGCTTCGCCGTCGGCGGGCGTCAGGCGCGTGTAGCTGCCGTCGGCGTTCAGTTCCCACGCCTGCGTGTTGTCCGCCATGCATGTCGCCAGCATGTTGAGCGCCTGCTGCTGCAAACGTGCTTCCATGACCGGGAAGACGACTTCGACGCGGTTGTACAGGTTGCGCCGCATCAAGTCCGCGCTGCCCATGTATACGCGCTGGTCAGCGGGCGCGTTCTGGAAGTAGAAGACGCGGCTGTGTTCAAGGAAACGCCCGACAATGCTGCGCACGCGGATATTCTCGCTTGTGCCTTTCACGCCGGGGCGCAGGCAGCACAAGCCGCGCACCAGAATATCGATCTGCACGCCCGCCTGCGACGCCTGATACAGCTTGCGGATCAGCGTGTCTTCCTCAAGCTGGTTCATCTTGAAGATCAGGCGTGCGGGTTTACCGGCTTTTGCCGCTTCGATTTCGCCGTCGATCAGGCTCAGCAGGCGATAGCGCAGATACTCCGGCGCGACCAGCAGCCGCGCATACGTCGTGCCAGGCGCGAACCCTGTCAGGCGGTTGAACAGCCGTGAGGCATCATCGCCGATCTCGCGGTTGCACGTCAGCAAGCCGAGATCGGTGTACAGGCGCGCGGTGGCAGCATTGTAGTTGCCCGTACCGAGATGCACATAGCGGCGCACGCCGTCGTCTTCCTTGCGCACCACCATCGCGACTTTCGCGTGCGTCTTGACGGGCAGTTCCTCGACGCCGTACAGCACATGCACACCCTTCTGCTCCATCGCTTTCGCCCATTCAAGATTGTTCTCTTCGTCAAAGCGCGCCTTGAGTTCCACCAGCGCCGTCACCTGCTTGCCGTTATCGCGCGCCTGCATCAACGCCTGCACAATCGGCGACCGCCGTCCGACGCGGTACAACGTCGCCTTGATCGCCAGTACGTTATCGTCCTGCGCTGCCTGCTCAAAGAATTTCTCCACTGGCGCAAACGAGTCATAGGGGTGGTGCATCAGCCAGTCGCGCTCGCGGATCGCCGTAAAGATGTCCGGGTAGAGTTCGACACAATCGGACATACGCGGGATGTAGACCGGGTACTTCAGATCGGGGCGCTGCACACTGCCCAGTTCAAACAGGCTGGCACCCCCCAGCGCGCCATTGACGAAGTAAACATCGCGCTCCATATCGACGCCCGTCTCTTCGACCAGCGTTTGCAGCGCCTCGCGACTGGTGCCTTCCATGACTGCCAGCCGCACAACCGAGCCAAACTCGCGCTCCTTCAGGCTCTCGCGGATGATGTCGCTGATGTCCGCGTCTTTGTCTTCGCGCTCGTTTTCGTAATCAATATCGGCATTGCGCGTGACGCGGAACGGCGTTCGTTCAGTGACTTCCATGCCAGGGAACAGCGGCTCGAGATTTTCGCCGATCAGGTCTTCCAGCCAGACGAACGTATCGCGCGTCTGGGCGTCGGGCGTGCCATATTTGTGCAGCACGGGTTCGAGATGTATCAGGCGCGGCAGCGTGTCGGGTATCTTCAGCCGTACAAACTCTTCGCCGTTCCTGTGATCGGTACGATGCAGCCGGATGGCGAGGTTGAGGCTGAGGTTAGAGATGAACGGAAACGGGCGCGCCTGGTCGACCGCCAGCGGTGTAAGGACGGGGAAAACTTCTTCTTCAAAATACCGTCGCAGCCCAAAACGCCAATCCTCCGCCATCTGCGCAATCGGCATGATGACAATGCCATGCTCTGTCAGGCGGTTCAGCAGGTCCTGCATCAGTTCGCGCTGTTCGCGCATCATCACGTCAATGCGTTTGCGGATTTCGCGCAGCAGTGGTTCGGGTCGCCAGCCGTCCGGGCGCACTGAGCCGCTGTTGAGCGCGATCTTGTTGTGCAGGTAGGCGACGCGCACCATGAAGAATTCGTCAGTATTGTTGCTGACGATTGCCAGGAACTTGATGCGTTCCAGCAGCGGCAGCGTTGGGTCTTTCGCCATCGCCAGCACGCGACAGTTGAAATCGATCCAGCTCAACTCGCGGTTGATGTAGTTTTCGCTGTTCAGCGGTGGCAGCAGCGCGTCGGTGGGGTGGGGGGTATGGGTAGGCATAATCGCTAATCCGATAAACAGATATTCTGAAGCACGAACAAGGATTGTAGACGTGTTGAACGTTACATTGCCAGAAACAATCATTAAACCATTGAACACTTAACATTACCTTAAAGTTGCGGCATAGGCATATTGGTTACTCACTGATGGCATTTCCGAACAAATTCAGAACATCCGCGCTTGACAAGAATAGAATATATGTGCTATCATAATCGCTGTCAGTAAAAGCTGGCGTTAAAGTATTCTTGTAACTATATGGAGTTTGTTATGACCAAGAAGAGTCTGCAACGACCGGTGCCTAAACGGGGGAGCAGCCCACCTGCGCCTCCACCCTCTGGCGGCAAACCGCCTGCCACAGCGATAGCTACTAAACCCGCCGCAACTATTCCCAAGCCGCCGCCCAAGCCACCCTTGACGCCTGCGGCACAGCCGCGTGCCGAGCGTGACCGCTCCGGTTTTCAGAAAGGCGTCATCACCGCCGAGATGCGCGCCACCGCCAAAGGCAGCCCTACCGCCGAAGACCTGCTGCTGGCGCTCAAGCACGAGGGCAAGCCGAGCCACATCTCCGACGAAAAGTACTTGCAACGCTTCGCCCGCTACGGCTGGCACGAGGAGGAAGACGAACAGGCGCGGGCGGTACTTAAGGTGTGGAGTAAGAATAACTCAAAGAATGATGAAAGTCGTATCGCTTTTAGACAACACAATAGTGATGAGGAAACACCAATAATTGACAAAGCCGTCAACACAATTGAAGCTTTGCAAGAAGTAGCGGAGGATTACGAAAGATTACTTGAACTGCGCGAAAATGACCCCGCAGCAGCAGCGGTGTTTGAAGAAGAGTTTCGGGAAAGATGGCAAGGTCTAGACCCTGATGACATAGCTTGGTTTGCTGATGACGGTATTGTAACGCTTGACGAAATGATTGCGATGATACTTGTTGCTGAAGGAGGAAGTATTGCGCAAAGTGAAGAATTAATCATTTATCTCGCTAATCGTGCGCACAACTTTGTCGTGGGAGCAAAGGAAATTGCGGATGCTGCTGGTTTAGATTGGTCTCAATTCATGACAGCTGAAGGTTTACTGGAGGCATATGCGCTCGATGATCCTGACAATCCAACGTATGAGGTTGCTCGAAGAATTATTAACAACATTTTTGGTCATGATGATAGTTTCTTTGGTGCACAAGATCGCGATTATGAAAGGAATGTGCCAGGGGCACGTAGCGAACAAGAGCAAATCACAGCATGGATCAATCTGACAACGAATCCGGAGCAAGTGTCATCAGGGTTTGGAGAAACTATTCTTAGCCTTGCAACCCAAGTAGCGGATCCGGAACAGTGGAACTCAGAAAACACACGCCGAATAAATGGTTCACCAGTCTACACACAGGCAAACAATACATTGATTAACCCTGATGACCTGAATTTACAACTAGAAATTTGGGGTATTGGTCAAATTCCCTCCGAGGCAAGGCATACAGTGAGCGGTGGTGAAACAATATTCTTGAACTATTGCCAAGATTTGGTACGTCGTGGCGGCAATGCAGTCGCTTTGCGGATCAACGGTTGCATCTCCTGTGATACAGTAAGAAGAGTTAGCCCAAGTGATCTTGTTGCGTCAGGTTGTAACACCTGCGATGAACTGCGGAATGATCCTCAGCTTCAACAATATGCTGTGTCAAATGGCTGTTAAATACAAGGATTAGTCAAGACAATGAAAACAACGCTCATCTTGCTGTGCCTTGTCTGTATTGTTGTGGTCATGGATGTTACACTGAAAAACCAGATACACGCACAACCTGAACTCTGTGATGAAGTACAAACTATGGCACAAGATCAAGTGGAGTTAACAGGTATATTAGTGTATCGCCCTACTTATGATACAGATACCGTCAGAATATTTGATGCTGCTTCTCGAACCGCTTCCCAGCTCACATTGCCAGATCACGACTATTTAAGCTTGTCTACCGATGACAGATGGTTGCTCACCTATAGAGGTCCGACGCAGAGGAATACCGGAGAGTCTGCTGAGTTCTGGTTACACAATGTCATAGAAGAGGACAGTTTTCTACTCTTATCACAAAGGGAGATCGTTCGAATAGATCCTGAGCCTTCTGAGGACACATTCTGGGTTAATGCTGGTCAACTGTTTATCTCATGGTGGCCCGATCCTTCTAAAGCGCCAGACATTGAAGGAATTATCATCCATCCGTTCAAGCAACCGTTGACTTGGGAGTACATAACTGATCGTATACCTTATCAATGGTACTTTGGAAAAATTTCTTTCAACCTTGAACATATGCTCCTCTACCGTCCAACACCATCCATAGACCGCGAATATGGTGTCTATACGATAAGGAGTGGAAATTTGACAACTCTCCCAAGCGGAGAAGCATTTACATGGCTACAAAACGGAAGCTTATCTTTTGTGATGCGGGCAGAGCGCATTGGATCGCAAACCCAGGCGTCCGAGGAAATCTACATCACAGAATATCCGTTTGAAAGTTTTACACAGGTTACCAATCTTGCAGAAACAGTTGGCAGTGTAGCGTTCTTAAGCTTTAGCAGTAAGGCTTTAAACTGGTCGGTGGATGCTAATCGTGTGATTTTCAGCGTTGCACTTGCACCGGACAACGGCAGCGAACTGCCCATGCTTCAGAATGCCGGGCTGTATGTCTATGATCGTATACAAGACAGTACAATGTCGCTGTGTATTTTTGCTGAAGATGCAACAGGTAACCGACGCCCTCCGAGTTCATATCACTGGTCACCAGATAGTCAGTATCTTGCGTTTATTCACAATGGAGTGCTATATGCCTATGACATAAGTCAGAAACAATTAGTTCGGTTAATTGAAGATGTATCGCAAATTTACGTTTGGCAATAATGATTTTAGGAGAACAAGATAATGCCTACGACATGGACGATTGCGGTCGATTGGGATCGCAACAATGACTTTACAGGAACGTTGGATGATGTGACGAGTCGCGTCATCAGCGCAAAATGGGCGCTGGGGATGCGCGCACCGTACACCCCCATCGCAAATGAGGCGACGCTCGACCTCGTGCTGGACAATACCGACCGTCGCTACTCGCCGGATAACAGCGCCGGTCCGCTGGCGGGCAAGCTCGTGCCACAACGCCCGCTGCGCATCCAGAGCAGCGACGGCACGACCACGCGCACGCATTGGCTCGGCTGGATTGAAAGCATCGAACCCGCGCTCGGTCGCTACGGCAAGCGCACCGTCCGCATCACAGCGATGGGCGCAATGCAATTTTTGAAAGCGACGGAGACGAAACTGCCGTTACAACTGAATAAACAAACCGACCAAATCATCGCTGAATTGATCAAGGAAGTCGTCATGCCTCCCGCGCTCAATCGCGCCTGGATTCTGGGGCGTGTGGGTAACAGCGAAGTCGGTGTCAGCATGTTTCTGGGCGATACCAGCGCCTACAGTACGCTTGACTCAGGCAAACTGACACTGGCGATGTCGGCTGACAACTGGGTAATCCAGAACAACGCCAGCGATGTGATAAAGAGCAGCTTTGATGTCTATCGTGCCATCAACGATATTGCGACTGCCGAAGGCGGGAAGTTTTTCTTTGACCGTGAAGGCAGAGCCATCTTCTACAACCGGCATCGCTTCTTGCTCGGCGGTACGCCTGTCGTCACTGTAGATGACAGCATGAGTGAGATGCTGTACAGCTTTGGCGGACGCGACTATCTCAAGAACGAAGTTACGGTCGTGTGCCATCCGCGCACCATCAGCCCTGCCGCAACTGCGTTGCTGTGGTCATTGCCGGAAGGCAACTCAATCGTTGTGCCACCTGGCAAGACTATCGACCTGTTTGTCAAGTTTGAAGATGACAGCCGCAAGCGGGTTGGTGGGCGTGATGCATATGTGGACCTGACGACGCTGACAATCGAGGAAGGCAGCGCCAGCGTCACGATTGCTGCGAGCGCCAATGGCGCAGAGCTAAAGCTGTTCAATACGGCGTCGCTCGATGCCATCATCACAAAGCTGGAGATTCGCGGGCGCAAGATTGTCGATAATGGCGAAATGGAAGCGACGGCGTTGGATACGGGCAGTATCATCGATTATGGACGCCGCACCATGCGCCTGAACATGCCGAGCATTGACAATTTGGAAGAAGCGCAGCACATTGCAGACTTTGAACGTAATCGGCGTAAAACACCGCAGGGCATGGTGGAAGCAGTGACGTTCAAATCGCACGGGCTGAGTGGCGGCGGTCAACATGCCCAACAACTAACGCGGACGATGGGTGATTTGATCCGTGTGCAGGAAACCCAGACTGAACACGAAGGTAACTACTATATCATCGGCGAAGCCCACGAACTGACACAGGGGGCGACGTTGTGGAAGACGACCTGGTATCTGGAGCCAGCACCGCTTCCAACTGCGCTTCCCTGGCAAGTGGGCGTGGCGGGTCGTGCCGAGTTAGGCACGGCTACCCGTCTGACATACTGAGTTAAGTCTTATGGGGCGAGCAGGCAACAACCCAACGCGCTCGCCCCGCTTTTGGTCGTTAACGTGTACAATAGGGCATGATACGAACAGGCAGGGCGCATATGATTCGCGATCAGGTTTTGTATACCACTGACGATCTGGATGAACTGGAGCAGCAACCGGAGAATCGTGACAGGCTGCTTGAACTCATCTACGGGGAGTTACACGAAAAAGTGCCGACAGAAAAACATGGGCTGCTTGCCGGGCTGTTTTTCACTTTCCTCTTCTTGTTTGCTGAACCGCGCAAACTCGGCTATCCCAGCATCGAAGCACGTCATAAGCTGCCGGGCGATAAACATAACGCCCGTATGCCCGATGTCTCATTCCGGCGCGCGACAACACCCCTTGTGACCAGGGGCGCTGTGCCGAAAATGCCTGACCTCGCCATCGAAATTCAATCGCCTACCGATACCCCACGTCAGATGCGTGAAAAAGCTGCCTATTATCTGCAAAACGGCAGCGAAATTGTATGGCTCGTGTATCCGCGTTTGCGGCGGGTTGAAGTTTGCACGCGCGACGAAAACGGTACTATGCAGATTCAAACGCTCGGCAGCAGCGATGTTTTGACAGGCGGAGCAGTCTTGCCTGGATTTACGCTGGCGCTGCGTGAGATTTTTGATCGGGACATCTTAAAGTAAACGACGCAACTGATGTGTGGAATTGTTGGAATGATCGATGTGCGCGGGCATGGGCGCGCAGATACAAGCTGTGTGCGCGCGATGGCGGCGGCGATTCGGCATCGCGGACCGGACGGCGACGGCTTCCACGAGTCGCCCAACGCCGTCATCGGGATGCGCCGCCTCAGCATCATCGATGTCGCGGGCAGCGACCAACCCCTTTACAACGAAGACCGCGCGCTGGCACTGGTCTTTAACGGCGAAATCTACAACTATCGCGAACTGCGCCAGACGCTCGCCGCGCAGGGGCATACACTGCGCACCGACGGCGACGGCGAAACGCTGCTCCATCTCTACGAGCAGCACGGGCTGGACCTGTTCGCCCACCTGCGCGGCATGTACGCCTTCGCGTTGTGGGACAGC
>Ga0224723_1002158_pt1 | contig 11103 bp, 12 predicted proteins | sample Balambano_FR2_Me_FD_161647 | JGI IMG/M metagenome (GOLD analysis project Ga0224723, IMG submission 161647) | Freshwater sediment microbial communities from Lake Towuti, South Sulawesi, Indonesia - Balambano_FR2_MetaG | ecosystem: Environmental > Aquatic > Freshwater > Lake > Sediment | place...
TTCTATAACTGGAGATAAGTTCTTAACTGTTACTTCGTATGAAGAACTAGGATCGCTCCAGTTATCAATCGCATGATATTCAAACTCCATGCCAGAATTCAACAATTCAACAAGCCACGCAGCCGTCCCTCGTCCTTGAAGCACACCAATTTCTGCAACTTTAATTGGTCGTCCTTTCAAAGACTGAAGCATTGTGCGTAGTAACTCAATCCAATCTTCATTGGCCCAACCACCCAAGTTTTTATAAAAATGTTCCATATTAATCACCATCCAAATTCTTTGAGAAGCTTGTCATGTTTTCTGCGGAAATTGAAAACAACTCCAGACAGCAAGTCATCTTCTTGAGGAATTAATAGAGGGTCTTTATTTCTTTGTTCAATCAACAATTCATCTTTCATGCCTTCTACGATTTCCTTTCTGATTTCTTCGTAAATCGAATTTTTGAAAGGGGTGATTAATTCCTTTGGCACTTCGGCACCCATTGGAATGTCACGCAAAATCGAATCTCTTACATAGAGAGCTATACAAATGGACATAATTGCATCATCATGCTTGCCTTTTTGTGCTTCTGCTTTCTGCGTGTTGGCGTTGTAAATAAATGTTGTTAACTCTTTAACAAATCTACGACTGTTAATTCTTATTGTGCCATTCATCAATCTGTGCTGTAAAGCCTCTAAGATAACTGGCCTATTTGCTGTAGTAATTTTTAACCCTGGCTTGACCGCTTTTCCACCTTTACCGCCAACTTGTTCAAAATAAAGGTTGTCGTAATACAAGTCATGTTGCAGGTTGCTCAGAACCGCACCGCCTGGACCCATGTTTTCCACCACAACCAACCCGTGATTATAATACAATGCCAATTCGTTTACCACTTTGGCAAACAAATAAGGAGGTATCAGGTTACTATAAAATTCAGCAACTTGTTCTAGTGTGCCTTGATCGAATATTTCTACACAGCTATTGTCCCCGTCATCACCTACACCTTCGGCAGTATCAACTCCCAAGATATATTCATGCCCTTCAAGCGGCTCTCTCCATACCCAACACGCTCCCTCTCCCCATTCGTCTGTACTCACAACATCCCCAGCGTTGGCCCACTTCTTAAACATCTTCCTCTTAGGGAAATTGTTTCTGGTAATTTGCTGTAATTCGCCAATTATATGTCCAGGGATATAGGTTTCACCAGAGCCAAGGAATGATCCCAATACTTCCTGTTGCCAACCTTTTTCACCCAACTGAGCTTTCTGTTCTTTAACCCAAGCTGCATTGTTGTAATCTGGGTGGGATTTGTAATCAAGGTCGATAATATTGAAGTTGTTTTTCTTTTCCTGCGCCGCATGATATGTTTGCTCATACCAATTACCCAAACCGTTTACTGTAGAAATAACAATACAATTACCACCAGTAGAAAGCGTTGGATACATAGCCTTCCAGTATGTTTCCATATCTGGAATGAACGCCGCTTCGTCAAGGATCAAGTATGTAATAGCAAGACCACGGGCACGCTCTGGCGTACCGAAGTGCATCTTACCGCCAGTTTCAAGAAACTCCTTTTTATGATCGTTCCACTTGCCGTCTTTAGACGGCTGCATCCATTTAGGAAGATATTTGACGGCTGTGTTTACAATTTCACCAGCGGTGATAGCTTCACTATCTGTTTTTGACAAGAAAAGAATCTGCTGATCGAGCTTAAACAGACATCTCCATAAGCCCCACAGTTCTGTAACGGTTGTAAGACCACCCTGTCGAAATTTTCGAATAATATTGAAGCGGTGGTTTTCATATTCATCAATTACCAGCTTTTGGTAATTGAACAAAATAAAAGGAACCAACCCTCTTTTTGGGTGCAAAATTTTTATATATTTTGTACAGAAATAAGGAAAGCTTTCTGCACATTTAGTGATTTCGATACGCTGTCTGTGCGCATCGTATTCATTCATCTGTTCAACAGTTTCATCTGGATCAACCTCCAGTTGATACCTGTCAAAAGAATAATACGTTTTGTCGAAAGACCTATAGTATTCCTTGAGGGTTCTGTATTTACCCCGCCAGACGGAGCCTGATAAATCGTAATTTGAATCCATATTAACCTTTCTAATTTACTATCATATTTATGTCGCTAACCACATTCCTATTGACTTTACGGGAAGATTGGAGTTCAATGGGGTTTTAGAAAGGGAAAAAAATGACAAAACAGGAATTGTTAGATAAGCTGAATGGTGATCTGAGCAATGAATACAAACACATGCATTTCTATCTTCACTCAAGCTTCATGATTCAGGGCTTGCATCGTGAGGAGCTTTCGGAGTATCTTAGGGAACACGCCCAGAGCGAGTTTGGCCATGTTCAGGAATTTGCTAAAGTGATTGTTGGATTAGGTGGCGTCCCAACCAAAACCGTTGCGGCTTACCCTACTTTGACTGACCCGCAAGAAATTTTTGAATACGCTTTGAAGATGGAAGATGAAGTTGTAGCTAATTATGTTGCTAGAATGGCAGAAGCACAGGACTTAGGTGGCGTGGATGGAACTTACGTTGAGATTTTCTTGGAAGATCAAGTCCTAGATAGTCGTCAAGATGCCGACAATCTAAGAGAGATGGTCAAGAAAACATCCTGTTGCTAGTTATTACTCTAACCCCATCGGAGCCGAAATGCCAACTGAAAACGAGAGGAAGTACGTTCTCCGTCCAGATACGGAAAATTATTTTTCTAAAATAGCGGAGGATAAGCTTCACATTAGTCAAGGATACCTCATAGCAAGCCGTGGTGTTTCCTTGCGTTTTCGAAAGTCCTATAGTAATCCCGCCAAAAAAATCAATTACTGCTTAACATTCAAATATAATGTCGCTGGCGGGCGTGTTATAGAAATTGAAAAGAAGGTCGAAGAGAGGGATTTTAACGATCTATGGCCTCAGTGCCTTAATAAGCTGCATAAGATTCGCTATCTTGTTCGTGACATGCACAAGCAACTTTGGGAAATTGATTTTTTCAAAGATCACAATGAACAAACTTACTTTGCAATGGCAGAGTTTGAAATGCCAGAAGGCAAACTAAGACCAGATCACATCCCCAGGTTTATAACCGATAATTTGATGCATGAAGTGGCATTGACAGATTCTCGTTTTGCAAGTAAATTACTTGGAGACGTGCGATATGCCGTTGATTTACTTGAAAGTTTGAAGAAGGAGAAATCCAATGTCAGCCGAAGTGAAGTTTCATGAGCCGGTGAGAAACAGGCCAGTTGCCAAGTTTTTTTACAAAGGCACCCACTCCCATCCAGTTAGACGGACTGTACTAATCATTGAAAACATGCCTGCCTACATCCGTGGGTACGAGCTTCGTGAGGGATCAAAAGTTCGCTCCCTCAAGGAAGCACCAATTAAAACTTACAGAAAAACAAGAATTGCTACGGAAAAGCAGTGTCGCCCTTGTAAGTCACGCACAAGAGATGAAATTAGTACATTCCAGCGAATGAGTGTTATTGATTTGTTAAAAACGAGTATATGAAATAAAAACTCCTCTGAATAAGAGGAGTTTTTTTTATCCTGGGACGACTGATAGATCACTCGCATTGAGTACGAAAATATCACCCGTTGTAATTGTTTTTTGCTGAGTTAGTGCGCCATACCAAAGTAGGTTGCCCACACCAATAGTAGGGTCATCTATAATTGCCAAATAGGTAATCGGACCAGTCCAGTTTCCTGTTGCTGTAGGCCACACAATTGGCGACAAGTTGTAAGTTAATGTGCCATCTGCCCAAATTGAGTTGCCTCTTCCTACGTTAACTCTGGCGTAACCGCTTCCGGTAACTTCCTTGCCGGTTAAGTTACCTGTATCGGAATCGACAACGGCAGATATGCAAAGTGCCAACGCCAAAGTTGTTGGCTGGTTGTACGCTGTATTTCTAAAAATGTGATTAACTAGCTGTTGCCTTAAATAATCACTCATTGCGGCCATAATAATCTCCTATTACTTTCGTGTTTTTTTTACATAATCTTGAAAACTGGAAAATTTCGGTTTGCCTTTTGGCCTTTCAGTTTGCTCAGTTTGTTCAGTTTGTTCTCTATATGTTGGTCTTGCGTCTAATCTCTCCCAGCCGCCTATAGTTCCTTCTTTAATATCAGGCTTTGATGCCATTGAAACAGATGGTTGTCTGGTCGTGATTTTAGGTTTCGGAGCAGGTTTTGTTTCTTCTGTTATAGTCTTGCTAGAAGATTTCTGTAATGGTTCCTGTGCAATCCCTTCAAGTTCGACTTTTGCCGATGGCTTCATTTTTTGTAAAGTTACTTCTGTTGAATTTCTTAACTCTACTTCTGCCTCATATACCTTGAAGTAGATAGAGTCTGCAATAGCTTCTACTACCAAAGTCCCATATTTATCTTCTGTCTGCAAAACAGGAATCTCTATTACACACTCGCCATTTTCACTAAGCGTGCCGTTGAAAAACATGTTTTGATTATCTTCGAACTCAAGGCACAACCTTACTTTGGTTTCTTGAACCGATGCCCCCTCTATCTTAAAGTGACACCTAAAAGTTTCACCCTTGTTCTTGTAAATGGTAAGTCTTTCCATGTAAACCTTCTATTTTTTTGAGTGATATAATAGGTAGTCTTTCTTCTTTAGATTGCAACCTAATTCTATCAACGACCACGCCGATTTCTTTATCCGAAAAGAATTCCTTCTTATATTTACGTCTTTTGAATGTAAAATTAATCTCGACATATTTGTATTTCTTAACATTAACGTCTGGGTACACAATGGCATAAGTCGCACCAAGGTTGTTAACGTTATCATCGAATACAGGCTGTTGCTTTGGCTTAACAGTTGCATTGCAAATCATGCTGCTGTTAGAAGTTATCGTACAAGCCGCACCAGATAATACTTCGGCAGTAACAGTTAAAGCGGGATCGCCTTCTATGTCGCAAGACACAGCAGACGCTAGAGTCGCCGTTGCTATTAATGTTGAATTTGATTCGATTCTGCATTGCACATCGACCAAATTCAACATTATCCATTGGATTAATGGCATTTACTACTCCTAGTATGAATTTGGAACGATATAGCCAAAGATTGTCCCATCAAAATTAGGCAACAACCCATTTTGATTATGAATTACTTTTAGTGTTACCACCTGACCGGCAGTTGCAGATGGTCTAACTACTCCCGTAGACATTTCGACATTAAGATTGGCTGCTGTGGTTCGTCCTTGGATTACAACGTTACCGTTGATGTAAAGTAGAAACCTCCCATTAATATCACCACTTCCTATAAAACCAGTAAAGTAAAATATATTACTTGCTGGAACTGTATAGGAACCTATGGTGGTTTCTGCATTAAAAGGAACTAGAGTTGTTGCTACAAATTCGGCAATTTGTACTGTGCCAGCATTCGGAATTGCTGTTGGTAAATTCCTGACAACCAAACCATAATCAGATGAATCACAGTCGTTGTTCTTTACAGCAGCTTTTTCATCTATTCCTTCGCCAGTTAAAACCACTCTTGGTCTTTTGCGCAAAGTAGGAGCAGACGGGTATGTTATACCCGCCTCATCCATGATGTCGCCACCATTACCAATATTAAGTTGTGTGTAATCGTTAGCCATCTTGAAGGTATTTAGTGATGGCAACGCAAAAGATCATGCGTTAAACGATCTTACTTTTTAACTAAAGTGACCTGAATGTCAGAAACGACGTTCCAATAGTGTTTAATAGCAAACAATCGTGCCTCTTCGTTGCGTGTTGCCCACTCCTGAGAAATGACATAACCGTAGCTAAAATCAAAATCACAAGTAATTGGATAATGATCCAATTTGTTTTCAACTCGCCATTGTTTGTTGTAATAAAGGAATGAAGCTTCAGAAATGGCACGCAAGTGGGTTGGGTCTTGCCAACATCTCATCGAAGTGTAATAAGGGGCTAGAACTGTACATTTAGCACCAATTTTCATGATTCTATGAAGTTCATTCATAAATTTCATCAAACAAGGTGTGTGTTCTACATAATGTGAACAAAAAACCTCATCGACTGAATTATCTTCAAATGGCCAAGGGTACACTTCCAAATTATGTACAATATCAACCCCAGGTAATTTGACGATATCCACGCCGACAAAGCCCTCTTGCTTACTTTGTCCACATGCTAAATCTACTTTCAAAACTTCACTTTTTGCTTCTTGCTTTTCTTGCTTTTTTTTCTTAGCCATTTTTTCCTCACCAAATAATGTCTTCTTCAAATGAGTAATGTCCTACTTTTACTCTAGTGTCACACGCAACTTTATACCCTAGCTTAATAATATTTTCAAAGAAATACAAGTCCTGTGTGTAAGCCTTTCCGTTTTCTTGTAGCGTCTTAAACCAAGGCTTAGGCACTTTCTTGTCTTTGAATATTTCCATTTTGAAAAGCGTGAATCCCATGCCGAGTCCATTGCATCTTTGGATGGTTTCAATTTGAGGAATTTGAGGAATGAAGTTTAATGGCATTTCTTTTGGATTTCCGTATATCATCGGCATTCCTCCTGGGCCTTTAGTCCAATACAGACCACCGATAACATCGTATTCCGTCATTCCTTCGTAAAGCTTCAGCAAGCCATCTGTTGGAGGCATGTTGTCTTCTTCTAAGGTCAAAATATATTTCCATTTTGACAATTCTGGGTTCGACAAAATCATTTCAATCGCAGAATTGTAAGCATCTCCTACCTCCATATTTGAAACAAAAATTCTGAAGAATTTTTGGTTCATTGGAGACATCAAGTTCATCCAATTCTGAACTACTCTTGCTGGAATTAATCCACGGGTTGGAACAATGCAAATTGTTGAAGCGTCTTTGTATGTGTTCCCTTTTAACATTCTACTTTTTGAGTCCGTGTTGTTGTGAAAACCGGACGCATCTTGCATGATAATTTGCGGTTCTTTCATTTCTTTCCCTCTTAATTAAGATTAGTTAGTGCTTTACAATCTTGTGTAAAATTTCATATAAGGAGTCAAGCCGATGTTACCGCTAATCTGGCTCATGGTGACGCTGTTTACCAAAGCCGTCATACCGGCAGTTGTGTAAGAACCAACACCAACATTCCAGTTTCCACCTACCCCTGATGGGATACCTGTACCAGTTGTATAGGCACTTGAGAATGATCCTAGTGGTGCCAAACCAGTCAGTGTATAGGTGTTTCCGTATAAGCTAAATCTCAATCCGCTGTTAAAAGAAGATGAGCTATTTCTGTGGTGGATGCCTAGCCAATAATCACCTTCGGTCAAAGTCGAGTTCAGGCCAAGCGCAAACAGTTTTAATCCAGTATATCTAGAAGATATGTTTAGACCTGAGCTATTTGTTGTGCCGTAACCATAACCACCAAGGGCGTTTGTTGTTGTTGGGTGAATCAGGGTGATGGACGAGTTGTTATAAGTTACTAAATAGCTAAACTGACTGCTCCCCATTAGGTGAAGTTGAGTGCTATTTGTTCCGGTTGGCTGAGAATAAATTCCCCAAGCCAAAGTCCCGCTCTGCTGAAATGACGATGTACTACCAGTGGTAAAGTTTGCAGATGCAACAACATTCACCAATTCTGCCAACGACGGTTCACGAACAAAGAATCTAAAAAGACTCATGCCGCCTGAAGTGTTACTCTGCATCGAAATAGCACCAGTACCAGTGTTCACAAACGGATATGGCTCATATGTACTTAAATAAGGGTTTCGCTGCGAAATCGTAATAGCATTACCAGCTTGTGACAATGTGATGTTATTTCCACCGGCCAACGTCATAGTGCCAGTTGATATACTTGCAGTTGTTCCGGTAGTGTTGCCTGCAATAACATTAACCACACCGCCGCCAGCATTGCCAGCAGATATTGTGATTGCATTGCCGTTTTGTGACAACGTAATATTGTTTCCACCGGCCAAAGTTAATGTTCCGGTATTTATGGTTCCAGTGATTCCGCTCGTGTTACTTGTTATAACAACGGCTATACCGTTACCAGCAGCGCCTCCTATGATTGTAACAGCGTTGCCGTCTTGCGACAAGGTAATGTTATTTCCACCGGCCAAAGTCATAGTGCCAGTTGATATGCTTGCAGTTGTTCCAGTAGTGTTGCCTGAAATAATATTGACTACACCAGCGCCACCAACACCACCACTAATTGTGATGGCATTGCCGTTTTGTGACAACGTGATATTGTTTCCACCGGCCAGCGTCATAGTACCAGTTGCTATAATCGCAGTAACGCCAGCAGTATTTCCAGCAATCACATGTGAATTTGGTGGGTAATATATAGGCATTACATCTCCGTTACGTTAATGACATTGTTAGCACTGTTGGCCAAAGCCTCAATAACACCAGTATACAAAGGCATTGGCATCTCATACAAACCGCCAGGATAAAGTATTATAGTGTAGCTTGTAGAAGAGGCAGTCGCTCCAAACTTTATGTAAACAAAATTCGATCCATTGTTAAAGAATATTGCCATCTTTCTGGCTGTATTTGCAGCTAGTAAGGCTGTACTTGTTGCTGAAGAAACGGTAACTTGCGACAGCGTTGCAGATGCATTTGGCCCTCCAGTTATATTGACTTTCAGGTTTCCATCATCGTCAGCTTGCAAAGCAAGTGTCTGACCGTTCGTAGGTGCAGGAGCAACCGTGTTATAAACAGCACCGATAACAAGAGCTTTAGATGGTGCTGTGCCTGGAGCAATGTTTGTTTCGGCGTTTGCAACAGCAGTTACTGTTCCAGAAACTGGCTGAGTAACAGTAGTTGCACCAATAGTAACTGTTTGCGAAGACAAAGTAACCGTACCTGAAACTGGCTGAGTACCAGTAGGGACTGCTGTTACCGTTCCAGAAACAGGCTGAGTAACAGCCGTTGCTGCAATATTAATATCTAAATTACCAGATGCATCCAACTGCAAGGCAAGAGTTTGTCCGTTAGTAGGTGCAGGAGGAGTAGCATTATAGACACCGCCTGCTACCAATGCTCTTGTCGGTGCAGAGCCTGGAGCAATGTTTGTTTCTGCGTTTGTGCTAACAGTACCAGTTACGGTCTGTGTGCCAGATGGAACGTTTGTTACAGTGCCTGAAACTGGCTGAGTAACAGTAGTTGCACCAATAGTAACTGTTTGCGAAGACAAAGTAACCGTACCTGAAACTGGCTGAGTACCAGTAGGGACTGCTGTAATGGTGCCAGAAACAGGCTGAGTAACAGCCGTTGCTGCAATATTAATATCTAAATTACCAGATGCATCCAACTGCAAAGCAAGTGTCTGACCGTTCGTAGGCGCAGGAGGAGTAACATTGTAGACGCCGCCTGCTACCAATGCTCTTGTTGGCGCAGAGCCTGGAGCAATGTTTGTTTCTGCATTTGTGCTTACCGTACCTGTTACAGTTTGTGTACCAGATGGTACATTGGTTACTGTACCTGAAACCGGCTGAGTAACAGTGGTTGCACCAATGGTTACTGTTTGCGAAGATAAAGTAACAGTACCTGTTACAGTCTGTGTACCAGATGGAACGCTGGTTAAAGTACCAGATACTGTTTGAGTTCCAGACGGAATATTTCTTGTTACAATCGCCCCTTCGGTTCCAGTTGGGGCAGTAGAAATAACATCGGCGGCAGAGTCGCCGTCAACTATTGTTACTTTCTCAGCAGCTTGATATTGATTTAGATCGCCCATGCAAGTATTTATCCGCTATAAAAAAAATAAGCTCCCATTAATGGGAGCTTATCTCTAAACTTATTAGATATTAGTGTTCTGCACCGAAGAATGTTCCATAAACGTCCTGGGAAGCACCAGCATTGTTTTGAATCTTGATATTGCAAACCGTTGTTGCGGTGATAATCAAAGGTTGTGGGAAGGTGACGTTCAAGAACGGGCTTGCTGACGAGTAGAATCCCACAAATACTGTCGTTGGGCCAGCACCATAATCCACTGTAACCTTGCATGGACCGCCAGACGAGCTTGCGATAATACCCTTCCAGTATAACGTCTTACCAACTGTGACGGTGTAAGAGAGAGTTCCGGTAGATGCTGCGGCAATAGTAGCAGAAGTTGCATAGCTGGAGATAGCACCAGTTGTTTCTGGCACAACTGTTACGGAAGAGTTTGCTCCCTGAACCACTGTGTATGTGCCAGATTGCACGGCTGTTATGGTTCCCGCAACTGTTTGTGTTCCAGATGGAACATTAGTTACTGTTCCAGAAACTGCTTGTGTACCAGATGGCACATTTGTAATTGTACCCGTTACAGTTTGCGTGCCGGATGGAACGTTAGTTACTGTACCAGAAACTGCCTGTGTACCTGATGGAACGTTTGTCACGGTGCCTGAAACTGGCTGTGTAACAGAAGTTGCTGCAATATTTACTTCCAAGTTACCAGCAGAGTCGGCTTGCAAAGCAAGCGTTTGGCCGTTCGCAGGCGAAGGAGGGGTTGTGTTATAAACAGCACCGACAACAAAGGCTTTAGAAGGTGCTACGCCTGGAGCAATATTTGTTTCTGCGTTTACAACAGCGGTTACTGTACCAGAAACCGGCTGAGTAACAGTGGTTGCACCAATGGTTACTGTTTGCGAAGACAAAGTAACCGTGCCTGTTACGGTCTGTGTGCCAGATGGTACAGTTGTAACTGTACCTGAAACTGCCTGCGTACCAGATGGTGTTGTCGTTAAGCTACCAGCAACCTTTAAGTTACCGGCAGAGTCAGACTGCAAAGCAAGAGTTTGGCCGTTAGTAGGTGCAGGAGCGGCTGTGTTGTAAACCATACCGCTAACAAAGGCTTTGGACGGTGCAGTGCCTGGAGCAATATTTGTTTCTGCGTTTGTGCTAACAGTACCCGTTACAGTTTGCGTACCGGATGGTACGTTAGTTACTGTACCTGAAACTGCTTGTGTACCTGATGGAACGTTTGTAACAGTACCTGAAACTGCTTGTGTGCCTGATGGAACGTTTGTAACAGTACCTGAAACCGGCTGTGTAACAGAAGTTGCACCAATGGTTACTGTTTGCGAAGATAAGGTAACAGTACCTGTTACGGTCTGTGTGCCAGATGGAACGCTGGTTAAAGTACCAGATACTGGCTGTGTTACGCCACTACCGTCAACTTTAAGAGAGGACGAACCAC
>Ga0224723_1002159_pt1 | contig 11102 bp, 8 predicted proteins | sample Balambano_FR2_Me_FD_161647 | JGI IMG/M metagenome (GOLD analysis project Ga0224723, IMG submission 161647) | Freshwater sediment microbial communities from Lake Towuti, South Sulawesi, Indonesia - Balambano_FR2_MetaG | ecosystem: Environmental > Aquatic > Freshwater > Lake > Sediment | place...
GACTTCCCGATCGCTGTCATCGCTACCGCCCCGACTGGGTAAAAGTGGCCATTAATGGACGAGTCGTCAAAGTGCCAGAGCTAGAGCAAGCCATTCTGGCAGCATTCCGCAGAACCCTGCCGCGCGATCGCTATCCTGTCTGCTTTTTGCATCTGCAAGTTGCCCCCCAGCAGATTGACTGGAATCGCCACCCCGCCAAATCAGAAATTTACCTGCACCAAATGGAAAAATGGCAGAAGATTGTGACTGAGGCGATCGCCCAAACCCTCACCCTCACCCCCACCGCCCTCCCAGAAGCCGCCCATTCCCAACGAGTTACGACTCTTCTTAAAACCGCCGAAGCTCAGGGAGCCTATAATACCAACCGCTCTATCCAAACTCAGCCCCCAGCCCCCAATCCTCAATCCACAACTCCCAATTCCCTCACTCCCCTCAAAGCGATCGCCCAAGTTCACAGTATGTATATCCTGGCCGAGCATCCCAGCGGTATGTGGCTGATCGAACAGCACATTGCCCATGAAAGGGTCCTGTATGAACAGTTGTGCGATCGCTGGCAGCTTGTCTCTCTAGAGCCGCCAATCATTCTAAATCAGCTTTCTGAACCTCAAAGGGAGCAGCTTCAGCGACTTCAGCTAGAGGTTGAGCCATTTGGCGAGAATCTCTGGGCTATTCGCACCGCACCAGAACCTTTAGCCCAGCGAGAGGATTGTGCAGATGCGCTGATAGAGCTAAGTTTGGGCGGCGACCTGGAATCTGCCCTGGTTGCTACCGCTTGCCGCACCGCCATTCGCAACGGCACCCCTCTAAGTCTTACCGAAATGCAGACACTTCTAGACCAATGGCAGCAAACCCGCCATCCGCGCACCTGCCCTCACGGTCGCCCGATCTACCTTTCCCTGGAAGAGTCAAGCCTGTCCCGCTTCTTTCGGCGGCATTGGGTAATCGGCAAGAGTCACGGGATTTAGAGAGAACTCTTTACCAATCTAACCGCAAGCCCTGATCCAGAAAATGCTGCTGTAACTCTTCTATGGGCTGCTGAGGAATTTGAGCGGGGGTGAGGTCAGGTTGTGCCTCGGTGATGAGCCATCCGGCAGTCGCTCCGGCTGCTGCGCCGATGCTCCATTCACTATGGTGGATGCGGGTGAGGGCGTTGACGATGTGGGTGACGGCGATGCCTTTACTGCCGATTAGCAAATTATCTACGCCCTGCGGAATCAGGCTCTCCAGGGGAATTACGACCGGACGCACCTTAAATTCACGGGCGGGGGCACTGCCTGCTTCCCAGGAAGGTTCCCAGTTGCGGTAGCGGCAGCCGTGAATGTCAATGTCGTAATGGGTGATGGCGATCGCCGTCCGATTAAAATCACGCCCACCTGCCTGATCCATCCTCAAATCAGCCTCGCGCATCATAAACTCTTCTTGCCCATAGGCACCCCGCCCTAAAATCCGACGACCTTCGCGGATGTAAGGCACCATGCTCAGCCCCGAAACAGTGCCCATTGGCGCATCGGCTCCTGATAGGTATGCCAGCGGAAAATTGGGTTGAGACTGCGTTTCCATCAGCCATTGGGCAAACAATAGCGCGTGGTTTTCGGCGTGTTTGAGGGCAATTGGCGACATTCCTCCCAGCCAGTTTTGGCGCTGCCCAGACGCATCCAGTTGCTCATCCGTGAGAATTAAAGGCGGGTTCATCCAAGTCCAATCATTGCCACGATTCCAATTGACCATTGTGATGTCACCAAGAGCAGGCGTGGTGGTGAAAGGATCGTTGCGCGTCGTGCTGACAATCCGGCGATAGTGAAAGAAACTGCGCCCTGAGAAAACTGGAAACCCTTCTAGAGCAAACTCCCGGCGATGTTCTTCGCGGGAATAGTCTGGTTGAACTTGGGCAAGCGATCGCAAACTTTCGCCTTGATCATTGTGAAGGGCGATCGCAAACGGAAAGGTAAATGCCTGAGTGCAGTGCGGGTTATCTCGCTCTGAGGCATTCACTTCCCCGGTGGTTGTCCGTGATTCTGACCCCAGCCGATGGGGAATATTTGCCCAGCCAACTAGCTCTCCCGTGTCGGTAGCATCAACCACGATTAGCCGCTTGCCCGCTGGAGCCTGAAGCCGCAGCGGAATTTTGCTAAACGCCTCACTGTCTGACCAGGAATACCAGTCTGCTATCTCCTGTGACAGTCGCCCTTGAGGGACATATTGAGAATCTTGAGGAATGCGCTGAACCGCATAAATAGCAGTAATTTCAGTTCCCGTTGCGTCAAACTCAGCCCCCTTAAAGGCGGTAGAAGTCTGCCAGCGACTGCCGGAAGCCCGCTGCATAGAGTTTTGCAGCAGTTGCTCAGCCGCCATTGCGCCTGCTTTGGGCGGAAAACAAAGTGTCCCCACCCAGCAGCGGTTAATGTCTGCAACGCGCTGGGACTCTGGCAGATTTGTCCAATCGGGCAACTCAACGGGCTGCTGCTCAATCAGACCCTTAAACTTAAACCAGCTTTGAGAGAAGTTTTGCTCAGCTCGCATGGTCAACGATTCGTCAATCGCAGAAACAGCTTGAGCGCTAATCTGTCCGCCCAGCCAGGGAGCGAGTTCAATCAGGCAAGTGGTTGCACCCGACTGCATGGCATGGGACGCTGCCGCTACGCCGCCCAGAGAGCCACCCACCACAATGACTTCACACTCCCATACGACTTCGGCAGTTGGCAATGGATTGAGTTGCGGTCTGCCGTTTGTCGGATTAGAAGCGGTTGAAACGGCTTCCGATGCGGGAGCAGATTGATTTTCAGAAGCTGAAGGGTTCTCCAGGTTGACACCAAATTGACTCTGAAAGCGCTGAGGAAACCCCAGTAAGAAGCCTGCCAGTCCCGCTACAGCCAGGACTCCTAAAGTAGTTCCCAAAACCCGCTTTGAAGAAGATCGTTTCACGTCGATTTCTCATACGTCACCGCAAGGTTTTTAGCACGCTCTGGTGGTGGTCTGTCAACTTTAGTTTTGACGAGGGAGGCAAAGGTTAGATCCAGGATAAGAGTGTCTCAATCCGGTGAATTCAGCGAATCGACTCCCTTCTAGCTGAGTTTTTGCGATCGCACTCAATCCACTCTTGCTGCGTCATCCGACGAACATTTTCGATTCGCCTGAAAGCCCACTCGTTATATTGCGGGTTCAGGTCACAGCCCATCCAGCGACGGTTTAGCTGTTCTGCAACAACCAGCGTCGTGCCTGACCCTGAAAACGGATCGATTACCAAATCTCCAGAATTCGATGACGCAAGCACAAATTTTCTGAGCAATTCCTCCGGCTTTTGGGTCGGATGGGGAGTTGTCTCACCCATGCCGTTACAGGTTGTTGGAATTTCAATCACATCTTTAGGCTTTGCCCCTTTTGGATTCGGTATCCAGTTGTCACGCTTCTTCGTTGTGCCGCTAAAGGCGCTAGTTGTGGCTTGCGGGTGTGAGGGATATTTCAGCGTGTGTGTGCCATAGGGAATGCGGATATCGTCAAGGTTGAGTCGGACGGATTCTGATTTGCGAAAGTGAATGATACTCTCGTGCGATCGCCCCCAATCCCCTCCCAAATTCGCCTTATTCTTGTAATGCCAAATTAACCAGCGACAGCCATTAAAGTATCTTGAGGCAGGATGCTTCAGGTCAGCCAGAATTTCAGAAAAGCCGCAAATATAGAGAGAACCCGTTGGCTTGAGAATGCGAGACGCTTCGCCAATCCACCGAAGCGACCATTCAACGTACTGTTCCTGAGTTTCAAACTTATCCCAATCGGCTTTCTTGATGTTGTAAGGCGGATCGGCAAAAATCAAATCAACGCTTTCAGCCTCAAGAGATTTCAGCCAATTAACAGAATCGCCTTGATAAAGCTGTCCATGCGGATGCAAATAGTGCAGTTGAAACCCCTGAGTCAAAGGATTTAACTGTTGTTCCATTGGTTACTTCTCAATCCGTCTTAGACTGCTGTAGATTCTATCGGAGTGGTTTTCAATTTGGATAGTCGTAGAGGATGTTTGAACAGTAGCTTATGTCCCCTGTAAGGGCGTAGCATTCGGCAGGTAGACTCTAGAAACACCCAAAATCTTTGCCCGAATGCCAAACCTCCACGGACTCTTGAGTTACAGATCAGCCTTTGCAAACATTCTCTTAGGTGCGTCGTAGCGCACCCTACGCTTATCCTCTACTCCCCAACGCCCCCATGTGGAACTACATCGCTGAACAAATTAGCCAAACAACGGGTAAAACCTTCCAGGAACCCCAACGCCGTCCCGTTGGCGGTGGCAGCGTGAACCAGGCTTATGCGCTAACTAGTGGGAATCAGTCCTATTTTGTCAAAATTAACCAGGCGGCTCGAATTGCCATGTTCGAGGCTGAAGCGTTAGGGCTAAAGCAGATTGCTAGCACTAAAACAATTCGAGTGCCTGAACCAATTTGTTGGGGAACAGTAGACGGCTCAGCTTACATTGTGCTGGAGTGGCTTGATTTGGGCTATGGCACCCATCGCTCCTGGGAAGAAATGGGGCAAAATTTGGCGGCAATGCATCGAGTTAGGAGCGATCGCGGCTTCGGATGGGATCAGCAAAACACAATCGGCTTTATGCCGCAGGTCAACCCCTGGACAAGCCACTGGGCAGAATTTTTTGCCCAACAGCGAATTGGCTATCAGTTTCAGCTCACCCAGCGGCGAGGCGGCAACTTTCCCAATAAAGAGCGATTACTGGCAGCTATTCCAGAACTCCTTGCGGGACACAATCCCCAACCATCTCTAGTACACGGGGATCTGTGGTCGGGTAATGCAGCGGTGACGAAGTTGGAGGAGCCTGTGATTATTGATCCGGCGACTTACTTTGGCGATCGTGAAGTTGACCTAGCGATGACTGAACTGTTTGGTGGCTTTCCCAATGAGTTTTACCGCGCCTATGATAAGGCGTTTCCGCTGGAATCGGGCTATGAGCGACGGAGAACGCTCTACAACCTGTACCACATCCTCAATCACTTCAATCAGTTTGGCGGCAGCTATGAAGGTCAAGCAAACCGCATGATCGCCTCACTACTTGGATAATTCTGTAGCTGTATTCATACGGGCTTTTCAGTACCGCCCTCATGGCTTTTGTCCAAAACGATTGAGCAGTTCTTCACGGGATAGCTGAATCAAGAGTGGCATAAATTCGTCAGGCGACAGGTTGATTACGGCTTGCACCACGTCAGTCAATTCCTCATCCAAACTGCCAAACCTAACTCTCAGCAAATTTTCAACAATTTCTTGTCGTCCTTCTTGTCGTCCTTCTTGTCGTCCTTCTTGTCGTCCTTCTTGTCGTCCTTCTTGTCGTCCTTCTTGTACAGCTTCTTGGTAAACTCTACTATGCTTTATGATGTCTAGTCCTAGCATCGTCCGAATCTCCTTCCAGTTTAGAGAGTTGAACTTATACACAATGATAGTTTCAATTAAATCGATAATCTCTTGATTTGTGATGCCGCTCACACTCTCTTGGTGCGATCGCTCAATCAACTGTCTTGCTTGTTGTGGAGCAGTTGCCTGCGGCTCAATAATCAGCTTTACCAGTCCTAGCGCGAGGGGCAGACTTGCCGCTTCACCCAACTCGTTGAGATAGATGCGCCTTACCTGGGGGCTGTCGAGCAACATCTGATGCAATCTGGTTTGATCGGGTTCCAGGTTGCGGCTAGGGTAAATCAGAATGCCCTGCCAGTCGTGAGTTGCAGGATGCTGGTCTATGTAGAGGAAAAGTTCTGCGAAAAAGCGATGATAGAGGTATGGGTCTTTTTGAAACTGCACTTCGCTGAAGTAGACGGGGCGATTTGCCCTTCCGGTGGGTAGCAGCACCCCGTCAATCCGAAAAGCCGTTTGCTTAATCTCTACTGAGCGAAACTCGTAGTTACTGGCTTCGCTGGCAGTTTGCCCGATTAGCTCAAAAAAAATGCTGGGCGATCGCTGAAACAAACGGTAGAACAGAGAATCGGTCTTCATTGGCTACTGAGGTTTAAGTAGATCTGACGAAGTGGCTTCCTCAGATTTAGAATCGTTTAACGACCAGCGATATTCAATCGGCAGCTCAGCCCGTCTACAGCTTTCCTCTAGCTGCTTCTGCTGGGAGAGTGCCTTTCGCAGAGTGATGATCAGTTCATGGACTTGATCTTGCTGCGGCGTGCGTTGACCGACAGCGAAAACGGTTTGACGTTCTAATAGCTGCAACAGTAATTCGTAGTGAATATGCGAAGGAAGAGGGATCGGCTCCATGAATAAGCTCAGTCCAAGTAACGGTTTAACCTATGTTGAATACACTGAGTAGAATGCCCTATCAGGCAGGTTACTCGGAGAATAGGGTGGCGATCGCCCCACAGGGATCAGCCTGTTTCACCAGAGACTCGCCGACTAAGATCGCATCAGCCCCCGCTTGACTAACCAGCTTCAGGTCTACAAAGGTGTGCAAGCCCGATTCGCTGACCGTCAAAATACCACGTTTCAATACGGGAAGCTTTGCCGATAGGATTTGGCAAGTCGTCTGCAAGTCAACAGAGAAATCTTCTAGATTTCGGTTGTTGATACCCACTAGGGTAACGCCCTGCAAGGCTAATACGCGATCCATTTCGGCTAACGTGTGAACTTCAATCAGAGCGGCCATTCCCAGGGCGTTGGTAATTTTGAGGAAGTATTGCAGGTCTTTGTCTGACAGAATAGCGGCAATCAACAGAACCGCATCCGCGCCTTGTGCCCTTGCCAGGTAGATTTGGTAGGGGTAAATCACAAAGTCTTTGCACAACAGCGGCACGTCAACTGCGGCTCGAATCTGCTGCAAATAGTCAAAGCTACCCTGAAAAAACTTTTGATCGGTCAGGACGGAAATGCAGGCTGCACCGCCCTGCTGGTAGGCTTGGGCGATCGCCACCGGGTCAAAATCTTCCCGAATCACACCCTTGCTAGGCGACGCTTTTTTTACCTCAGCAATCAGCGCGGGCTGAGTTTTACCCTGACGCAGTGCCGCGACAAAATTGTGAGGCGGTGGGGCAGCTTTTACCTGCTGCTGAAGCTTGATCAGCGGCAGGCGTTCGCGCATCTGCTCCACTTCAACTTCTTTGTGCCAGACGATTTCCTCTAAAATGTGGCGGGGCGCTGCGTCAGGTACAGCAACCTGATAGCGCAGGCTTTGAACGGCAACTGCGGGATTAGGGGGACGACGACGAATTTGCATTATTTCTTAGTGAGTGGCGATCGCTCGTTTGTAAGCCTCATCCAGCACTTCGGAGAGCGTCGGATGGGTGTGAACCAGGAAGGCCAGGTCATGAACTGATTGGCGTTTGGCGATCGCGTTAGCGGCTTCTTGAATCAGGTCGGAAGCATGGAAGCCCAAAATGTGTGCGCCCAGCACCTCGCCTGTATCTTGACGATAAATCACTTTGGCTAAACCGTCCGTTTCCCCTTCGGCGATCGCCTTAGAGTTTCCCTTGAAGTAAGAGCGCACCGTCGCCACCTCAAACCCTTCTGCTTGACCGAGTTCCTTTGCGGCGGGTTCCGTCAGTCCAACGAAGCTAATTTCGGGATGGGTAAAGGCAGCGGCGGGAATGCTGCGGTAATCCACCTCGCGGGAACGACCACAGATATTTTCTACGGCAACAATCCCTTGCGCTGAGGCGGCATGAGCCAGCATCATCTTGCCCGTCGAGTCACCGATCGCCCACAGATGCGGCAAGGGTTGACCGTCTGAAAGCACCGCCATCTCATCGTTTACGGTGATGAATCCTCGGCGATCGGGTTCGATGCCAACGGACTCCAAGCCCAAATCTTGCGTCGCAGGAATGCGTCCGGTCGCCACCAGGCAAGCATCGACTTCCAAAATTTCGACGACTTCTTTGGTTTTGGCATCCGCCAGTTCAATCACCACGGGCGCTCCCGGCGTTACTTTCTTTGCCAGCAACCCCACCTTTGTCTCAATGTCACGGGGCGCAATCAATACCCGCTGTGCCAACTTAGCAATATCAGGATCGAACCCTGGCATAAGCTGATCGAGTGCTTCAATCAGCGTAATCTCGCTCCCCAGAGCAGTGTAAATGTCAGAAAACTCCAGCCCAATGTAGCCACTCCCCACAATTGCGACCCAGGGCGGCAACCAGTCGAGTTTTAAGCCATCGTCGCTGGTGAAAACGGTTTTACCATCCAGTTCAATTCCCGGTGGCACAAAGGGCACAGAGCCAGGGGAAAGAATAACGTCCTTTGCGGTGACGACTTTTTCGCCTTCGGGAGTGGCGATCGCCACCTTCTGATTTCCCGCCAGCTTGCCTCGACCATAAATCACGTCTACGCTCAGACGTTTGAGGCTGTTGGTCATGTCGCCGCGAATTTTGCTTACCAGATTGTTAGCGTGGTCGGCGATCGCCTGCCGCTCAAACGACACCTGCTCAACCTGAATTCCTAAAGCCTTAAGGTGATGGGCATTTCGCAATTCACGCACCCGCCCCGAAGCCGCCAACAGCGCCTTAGAAGGAATACAACCCCGGTTAACACAGGTGCCGCCCATTTCCGCCATTTCCACAATGGCGGTCTTTAGCCCACAGCTAACGGCGTGCAGAGCGGCTCCATGCCCCCCCACCCCTGCGCCAATAATCACCAAGTCGTAATCAAATCCGTGACTCACTTCTGTCTCTCCGTCCAGTTGTGCTGCATTAAACCACCTGCTTAATTCTCAACTGAAGTCGGTCAACTAGACAACACCTGAGACAAATTTGGTCAGGACTTACGCAGGTAGAACGTAAAGTCAGGCGATCGCCACGTTAACAAGAGGCTTAAGCCCCTTATTCTACAGAAGAATGCGTAAGTCCTATTTAGCGTCAGACGTAGTTTGAGGGGGTTTTGGGTGAAACAACGTGTATCCCCAATGTTTGCTAGCTTATGCTACTCAAGCCTTGATGGGGGCAGTACCAAAAAGCTACTTGACCAGAGTTAACGTCAAGTTACCCTAAGGCAACTGGTTTAAGCCCATTTGTTGAAGGTCGCGCGGACAATCTAAGCTGAGTTAGCGTTGGCTTTATTGGATTGCAGAACTCTGGAATTAGCTATGGTGGGCTTAACCAATCAGAGACTGTTTGTAAATAAATTTGAAGAAGCTGAAACAGGCTTCAAGACTTGATCCTCCCTAACCCTCCCTAACCCTCCCTAAAAAGGAGGGAACCGAACCAAAAGCTTGAAATCCCCCTTTTGAAGGGGGATTTAGGGGGATCTAAATCTTTGTTTACAAACAGCTTCTCAAGAAGTTGAAAATTGTTAGCCAATATATAGGCGTTTTTGATGGTTATCTCAGCAACTTGAGTTATCGAACACATACAGATTTCTATCCAGAGTATTGCAACTTTGAAATCGCTCCCAATCAATACGAAGGAACTACACGGCAACGATTCATTGCTATTCTTGAAAATTCATCTCCTCCTGTTCAGGCAAAAATAGTAGCAGGAGAAGGGAAAGAGGGAAGGAGGAAAGGCGGAAGAGGGAGGACGGAGGACGGAAGAAAGGAAGTGCTTTGAGATGGTTGGCGATCGCCCTCCCCATACGATAAAGCGATCGCTCCCAATCTATAAAAACCCTCCCTCTTCCCTCCTCCCTCTTCCCTCTTCCCCTCATTTCCTTTGCTTTGCCTTCCTAACACAGGTCACCAAGATTGCTGTTAACTCTTGAGCTTCTTCAAACAATTTTTCTATTCTGGAGCGTTCTACAACTTCGGAATCTGATAGAAGCTCCAACCAGTAAATGGTTTCCTCCATTTCTTGCAGCGCAACTTCTAGCTTGCTGATATATTCGGCCGTCGATCGTGCTCGAATTGCCTCTCGGTAGTGCGCTCCAATCGATGTTCCACTCCTCAAAACTTGCTTACCCATCACCTCTGCTTCAGTTGTTTTGGGCAAGGATGAATATAGGCGAACAATGCGTAATGCAAATGCTTTTGTACGATCGCGTAGGTCAAACATGGGGAAAGGCGGAAGAGGGAAGGCGGAGGACGGAAGAAGGAAGGCGGAAGGAAAGAAGTGCTTTGAGTTAGTGGCGATCGCCTCTCTCCACGCATCTACCGTGTATACACAAGTCGAACCGATCCTCCCTAACCCTCCTTAAAAAGGAGGGAACCGGACCGGAAGTCTCCCTTTTCAAGGGGGATTTAGGGGGATCAAGCCAGGGTTTAGCTTCTCAACCGAGATGTGTATACACGGTAGCTCCACGCACTGATAAAGCAATTATTCCCAGTTTCTAACCACTCTCTTTCTTTTCTCTTCCGCCCTTTCAGGAAAGACGGAAGACGGAAGGCGGAAGGCGGAAGGCGGAAGCGATCGTTCCTAGTTTTCAGCTACTCTCTTTCTTCCCTCTTCCGTCCTCCGTCCTCCAGTAAAAGACGGAAAACGGAAGAGGGAGGACGGAAGAAAAAGTGCTTTGAAATAGTGGCGATCGCCCCTCTTTACGTTGATGAAGCAATCATTCCCAATCTCTAACTACATTCTTTCTTCCCTCTTCCGCCTTCCGTCCTCCGTCCTCCAGTAAAAGACGGAAAACGGAAGAGGGAGGACGGAAGAAAAAGTGCTTTGAAATAGTTGGCGATCGCCCTTCTCTTTACACTGATAAAGCAATCGTTCCCAGTCTCTAACTCTTCTCTTTCTTTCCTCTTCCGTCCTTAGTAAAAGATGGAGGACGGAGGACGGAAGAGAAGAAGGGCTTTGAGATAGTGGCGATCGCCCTTCTCTTTACACTGATAAAGCAATCGTTCCCAGTCTCTAACTCTTCTCTTTCTTTCCTCTTCCGTCCTTAGTAAAAGATGGAGGACGGAGGACGGAAGGCGGAAGGAAAGAAGGGCTTTGAGATGGTTGGCGATCGCCCCTCTTTACATTGATAAAGCGATTGCTCTCAATCTATAAAGACTTCTTTCTTCCCTCTTCCCTCTTCCGCCTTCCGTCCTTCAGTAAAAGACGGAAGAGGGAAGACGGAGGACGGAAGAAAAGAAGTGCTTTGAGTTAGTGGCGATCGCCCTTCTCTTTACACTGATAAAGCAATCGTTCCCAGTCTCTAACTCTTCTCTTTCTTTCCTCTTCCGTCTTCCGTCCTCCGTCCTTCAA
>Ga0224723_1002160_pt1 | contig 11100 bp, 15 predicted proteins | sample Balambano_FR2_Me_FD_161647 | JGI IMG/M metagenome (GOLD analysis project Ga0224723, IMG submission 161647) | Freshwater sediment microbial communities from Lake Towuti, South Sulawesi, Indonesia - Balambano_FR2_MetaG | ecosystem: Environmental > Aquatic > Freshwater > Lake > Sediment | place...
CTGAGCGCCTTGCAACACCACTATTAGCCTCAAAGGACGGTCACAACCACAGTCTCCCGAGCGCTCTAACACTCACCATCAACCTTCAAGAACGAGTGCAAAAGTCTCTGTGCGGAGCCAGCTAACGCCCAAGATAAGCGGCGGCAGATAGCTGTGACAACCCCACCGAGGTCTCTCAACCGTCCGCTTCATCGACTTGTTAGCCCTCGTACCCCACCGATGGCTTATGGCTACTCAAGTCTTTGCTGCCAAGCATCAGGACTACGGCGAAAATGCAAGACAGCAACAACAATCACCCGTCCATCATCAACCATATAGTAGACGCAGAAGGGAAACTTCTTGGTCAATACCCTACGAACTCTAGCAGAGATTTCTTGACTTGCCTGGGGAAATTTGGCAATGAATTCAAATACGGCATCAACAGCATCTAAGAACTCTAGGGCAAGCTCCGTACCTTGCTCAGCATACCACTGGGCTGCGGCATCAAGATCCTCCTCAGCCCTAGAATCAAGCACAATGGGTAGGCTAGCGCTCACGATATTTGCTCAGTAATCTCTGCTTTACCTCATCCCATGTACTGAATGATGCCGTATTCTGTGAGGCAACACGTTCATTGACAATATCTAGATGCCATTCAGGAACAGGAAGTTCATCAGGTGTGATGATGATTAAATCCCAAAGGCCCTGTATGTAATCGATTTGCTGCGCTTTAGTCAGTTGCTCAAATCCTGGAGGAGGAGATAAAGGTTGAGAAATAGCCATAGCTGCTGCGCGGAGAAATTGGTTATGAGCCTGATTATAGCTTCTACCCAAGCAAAGAGAAGGGGAAGGGAGTACCGTTTGTTAAGAATTGCTACCTTGACTTGACAAGATTAGCTTGTCGATGGTCAGGGGTTTGTGGAGGACTCAGCTAGTCGATTCTGCAACACTACTCGATATTCCTGGAGATTCTTGACTTCTTGAGGGGAAGCATTTTCCAGCATTCTGTCCACGATTTCAATTGCGCTGCCCCAATCTTCGTTATTCACCGCGATATTAAGGGCAACTCGGAGATCCTGAGCAGGAATTGATGCAATGGGTGGCAATGTTGTTATAGGGGATACTGCTTGAATTTGATTTGATTCGGAATTACTTTCCGTTTCCGGTTCAGCTTGTACTGTTACAGGGCTTTGGGGCGGTGCGTCAGAGTTGGGACCTGAGCTAGGTTTAGGAGATGGTTTTAATCTAAACTCTTCTTCACTAGGAATTTCGAGCACCCAAGTTCCCGGAGACTGTTCAAGCATACGAAATGCCCCTGATGCCCCTTGAGATTTGTCAATTTTGATTTTCTTAGTCTCCTCGTTAAGTAAAACTTCATCAGCACTGGCACCACCAACGATTTCTCCTTGCTCTTGGGAGGGAGGAAGTCCTCTAATTTGTTCTCCGTCAAGTGTAATAAAGCATTCATCTGGTTTGGGATCAATAGACTTCAGGGAAAACCAGCCACTCTCTGTCAGAGTTCCTGATACCAATGTTTTTCTTGGCTTTCCTCTTAAAAGATAAGAGATCTCCCCACTAAAAGTGTCTCCAGAAGCTCCCTGGGTCTGTGTAATTATAAATTCTTCTGTCCCTTGTATTACACAAGGTGTTGCTTCGAGAGGCTCGGGTTTAGGAGGAATTTTTAGTGCAGGTTCTTGTATAGGACAACTTTCAGGAAAAAACTGAGTAAGCCAGTTCAGCAAAGGAAATCGCTCATTGACTGTACCGCGAGGGCAAGAATCAGGAATTAACCAAAAGCTCAGCAAGAACAGAGCCGCTATAGTACCAACAGTAATGGGAGGTATGAGATGAGAGACTATTGGAAGTGGTGCCAACAATCCCAAATTGTGACGAGTAACATTTGCCCCATCAACGTCTCCTAAAGACTCTCGTAGTGTTAATGCTTGCGTTAAGCAGGAACGGGCAGTACGGTTGTTTCCTAAACACAACGCCCGTGTTCCTAGTTGATGCAATGCCCAAGCTCCAGATCCCCAATCGTTGAGAGCTTGTGAGGATTGAAGTTCCCATCGTAAAACGCGCTCCCATGCTCCCCACAGCCCATTAAATGCCAGTGCCGCCTCAACCCCTTGACCCAACTTAACCACATCGGCATATCGACCAGAATCAAACGCCCATTGCAAAATATTTGAGATGGCATCGGCATCTTGAAAGACTACATCTGGCTCAATTTGTTTATCCTCAACCAATTGTTTGAAGTAATCTAGAGCTGCTTCTCTCACATGAATCAGATCAGTTTCGCGGTTGATGATTTCACTTACATTGGAAGTCAATCTGTATTGAGATTCAGAAACTTGAATCAAATCTTGTTGACTTAGAGTGTTCAGATACTCTTCAATTTTGGGGATTTCAAAGGAATCAGCACGGGAAATTGCAATCAAAAGTCCTGCGCCTGCTACTCCTAAAACAGCCAACAGCTTCAGGATTCGACGAGCGGGTTCGGGAAGTGATTGAATTCTTCGCTGGGTAAGTGCTATCGCGGATGGATCTTGCTTGATAACTTCAGCAATCTCCTTTAACGATTGGTTCTGACTACGTGCAAGTTTGATGGCTTGCCGAATTTGCCAGGGATGACCGTTCAGGGGTTTTAACAAGCTCGTGGCAGCTTGGCGATCTTCATCATTGGTCAGGAATTCGCTCCATCTTCTTTCGCCCGTGAAAGCAGCCCGTTCTTCCAGAGTTAAAGGTCGTCCTACGGCTTGCTCCTGGGCAACTAAATCAAAAACATCGTCTTCGGAAAATCCTTTTAGTTCTATTGCCCGTTCACCTCGTTTCAAACGATCGCCCTCTTCCCAGGTAAAGACGAAGGCTGATTTTGCTATCGCCTGCCGTAATGCAATGATTTGATCCGCTGACAGTTTCACATCGTCTAACAACACCAAGATCTTTTTAGCTTGCAATGTGCTTTTGATTTTATTGAAGCTGAACTTGATCCCGCGAATCTTCTCATTGAATCGGTAAAAAATCTCCTCAAGCAAGTCTGTTTCAGAGCAAAACCGCGTTGCTGCGAGGTGGACAACACCATCAGGAAAGTCAGACACAATTTCATGGTGGGCAAAATCCTCAAGCAGCATCGATTTCCCGACTCCGGGCTTGCCGTAAAACCCGACGGTCTTCTCTTTCCCTTCACGTTTCAGGGCAAATGCGGCATCTTCTAGTTCTGCTTTGCGACCCAGTAAGTCGGGGCGCGGAGGCGGTAGGTTTAGCGGACTCTGAAGCGCGATTGGCTGAGGAATATCTTTATTGAAGGGGAGCGGATCGACTCTGACTCCTACTCGCGAGAGGAAAGTAAACAGTCTTCTACCAAAGATGATTTCTCCAATTGCCTTTGGAATCAGCGATCGCCAACGAGCATCTCGATAATGAAATCCGTCATGATTACTTTCGAGTCCATTCCAACGGTCGAAAATCACCTGTGTCGGAATTGCTTGACCTCCCAATGCACGTAGGACATTCTGAATGAGCGGCATACTCCGCTCACTTTTGATTAACCCGCATACTTTAGATGTTCGTAGGTTGAGAAGTGGCGCTCCACTCAAGCCTGGTTGGATGTTTTCATCCCTAATGGTCAGCAGACAACCTTGATCAGTCGGTCCAACACAAAGTGGATTGACTGAAAAGCCACCTTCATACTTTGGGGGATAACCATAGCTATAAAGCGCATCATTTGGCTGCACTTCTCGATCTAGATAAACACAGGGATGTTCAGTAAGCGTGACTTTCAGAAGTGCAAGATCAGGATTTCCTGATTCAGTCCGAGCAATACTTACAATTGTTAGAGGCGCTTCCTTCCAGAGTACCTCGATTTCATCATCTTTTGCGCCTGCTATCACATGGTTACAGGTCAGGATTTGTCCCGGAGCAACAAAGAAGCCAGTTCCTCTATTTTTAGGCGTTTTTATCCGAACGATGCACTCGCGAAACAACTCAAAGCATGACTGATCAAGCACGGATGCCCCCTTTCTTCACCTACTCCTTAGTCCATTCCATCGTGATTTTAAGGTTTGCTCTACCAGTGCCCTTAACGATCAAAGCAGTTAACTGCCCTGACTCGTAGCCAAATTCAACCCCAAATTCGATGCTGGACTTGCTGGGCTTGAACTTTTTAAGACTTTCGACAACTGAACCGGCAATTCCTTCGATCGCATCAGTCACCTCTTTGAACGATTGGATGCTTGCGCCCACGTCGGATTCAATTTCTTCACCGTCCCCAACTTGAATGCTGGAGCCAATAACAGTCGCTTCAACTCTGATAAAAGCTCCATTCTCTAGCTGTACTGGAATGTTTTCAATCCGAGACCCTTTAGGATTTTCCATTTTAATAGGCGATCGCTGATTATACCCTGAGAGAATTATAAAAGCTTCTCTTGCTTTCAAATATACAAACGAAGCCGATGGATTCTGCCAACTGTGGGCTTTAGTTGAGAGGTCTAACGGCTCAAATCAGCGGCGGCAAGCAACCCTGAACTTAGCACCAGCAGCTTTCAACCGTCCGCTGCATTTGAATTGTTAGACCGCGCTGTTTGCCTGACCTATAACCACTTGAGAGCATTCTACCTCGCTAGAATTGGTAGAATACAAGTACAAAACTTGGAGGAAGACGTATGCTTAAAGACTCTTCAATTATTAGCGCCTCCCCCGAAATTATGGGCGGCACTCCAGTTTTTGCTGGTACTAGGGTTCCTGTGCAGACGCTTTTAGATTATCTCAAGGCAGGAGAATCGATCGACGATTTTTTAGATGGATTTCCGACTGTAAGCAGAGAACAGGTTATCGCCCTACTTGAAGAAGCTGGAAAACAGCTTATTGGTGCGGTGGCATAACATGAAGATCCTGTTAGATGAGTGCATTGATCGCAAGCTTGCGAGGGAATTTCCTGACTACGAGGTGAAAACAGTTCCACAAATGGGATGGGCAGGGATAAAGAACGGTCAACTTCTTGCCCTTGCAGAAGCAGAGTTCGATATTTTTATTACTGTTGATCGTAACCTGTCGTTTCAACAGAATTTACCTCAGTTTGATATTGCAGTTATTGTCTTGCAAGCACAATCAAATCGTTTAGCGGATTTGCAGCCTCTAGCACCAGAAGTTTTAGCTGTTTTAACTACCGTAGTTAAAGGACAGGCTACGGTAGTCAGTGCGTAAAAGTAGATGAGCAGTGACCACTTTATTGATTAGCACTGAAACAACGTGTTTAGGGCTTCAAAACTTCTTTCGCACCTTCAATAAAGAACTTGGCTACAGGATGGTCAATCATCTTCTCCAAAGCTGCAAAACTTCCTGCTTTCACTCCCCGCAGAATTCGGAATTTTAGCTCAGGACTTTTCTCAACTTCATCTACAGCTTTCGCACCCAGAACTCTGGGGCTATCACTAGGATAATCTATGGAAAGTTGATCCAGCAAAACTTTAATGTCTCTAGCAGCTTGCACTAGATCTTGAGAGTTATTAATTTGGGTGCCAATTTTGTCACCCATAACTTTATCGCCTGCGACGTTATCACCGAAGCCATACTGATTGATGTTAGACATAGATTTTCTGCTTTTATCAACGCCAATCCCAAAATAGCCTGACTGATTGATAATGTCTCCGTTAGCAGAGTTGTAGTTGGTTTCTCCGCCTTGACTACTCATAACTTCTAATCTCCAAATATTTTTAGGTGAATGGTGAATGCTGATTATCCAACTCTAACTCCAGTCTCGAAGAGACCTCTTTGATTTATGATGTCTCCATCAGCAATATTGAACGTGTAATTGACTGGTGAATCTCGATTATTCATAACTTCAATAATTTTGGCAATAATCCTGTCTATGAGGCTTTCATCTTTAGATGCAATCAATCTTGCACCTCCAGAGTTTGTTTCTATGCTGAGACCATATTTCTTAGTCTTCGTGAATCGCTCTACAACTCCCAATGCAGCAAGAGCAATCACCGTCCATGTGAACCACTTCAGGGCTGACACATCGGGATTACTCTTAATCCGTTGAATTCCTAGCCAACCAAGGACACCACAAATGACGATGAAGCGTAATCTGAAAATATAGCCTGGTTTGAGTCGGTACTTTCCAACGCTAGTAATGTTGCTGACTTGATAAACTGTGGAACCCAAAGTGAGGGTTCTATTGGTGATAGCTAGGGTACTCATCGTTTGAGATCTCAGGTTGGTGGCTGTTTAACTAATCGAGAAGCACCCTGACACTTTTTCTGAACTTGCTGATTTATCCTCCACTGAACACTCTAGATCCGGAGGGTTTGAGAGAGCGGTCTAACGGCTAAGTTGAGCGGCGGCTAGTATCCTTTGCGTCCCCACCAAGATCTCTCGCCCGTCCGCTCCAACGTGTTGTTAGACCACGCTTTCGAGGCAAGCTAACAACCTCTCTGCCGCTTTCGGCCTGCTGCTTCTGCAAATCAGCAAAGATGGCTTTCAAGTCATGATTGAATGAACGTGAATACTCTTCACGAATTCTGTGGATCTCTTCGACAATTTCATCCTGAAACATTATCAATCTCCGAGAAGTTCATAGGGTGTACAAAGAATCGGCAACTCGTATCCAAAGTCAAGGCTGATCTCTGCCAATTTTCTTTGAATTTGAGCATTGGCGATGTGCTTGCAATTCCACGTGAGCAGATAATCCATACCGTGAACAGTTGCGGCTGCGATATGAACAGCATCAACATCTGCTTTTGCGGGAAGGCTGCTGCGTCCCAAGAATTGCTCTGCTAAAGCAAGTACAGATTGGTTCAAGTCAAGTAACGCAAGATTGCGAATAATTTCTAGTCGTTGAGATGAGATTGCAGCATCGCCTTGAGAGGTTTCTTTCACGACTGCTTGGGAGGAGTAGAGTTGGAAATCATTGCGGCGCGTATCCCACCACTCCCTAGTTATCTCAACATTGGCAGCAGCAACCAGATCTCTGCTGGGTCGAGCAGTTAGATAGCCTAAGATACTTGTTTCGATATAGACAGTTTCACTCATGTAGAAAATGGGCGGCAACTTGTTCTATCTTAGTTCACATTGCTGCTCGTCCGCCCCAGAGGCTGCATTGACCTGTTTCAGGGAACCTAAAGCAGCCACGCTGCGATAACTGAAATGAACCAAAATGCTGAGACTGACACAGGTATTAAATTTCTTAGAAATTTAATTGATAAATTTGTTCCTTGTGAATACAAGTTATCAAAACTTTCAAATCCAGCTTTCTGGCGGGACAAAATCTCTAATTCAATTTCGTGATAAATCAGTTTATCGTGATCTGCGAAGGCTCGAAGTCTCAGCGCTATGAAATACCAAAGCCATATTAAGCCTACACTTGCAATACTTACCAGAGTTACAGTCCACTCTCGGTCTTTAACATCGTAAACGGCTATACCTGCAAGACTCACGGGTAAAAAGACCGAAGCTGTTGCCCATGTGAGAGAATAGCTCAAGCGCAGTTTTTCAGCATACTCTTGTAACATTGCTCTAAGCGTTTCATCAGAGATATTGGATAGTCTAGATGCCATATCATAGGGAATAAACAGCCGGATTTTTCTGCGGAAAACTTACTTGTATCTTTTAGGTCACTACCTCACCGGAGGGCTAGCGGTCTAACGATTGAGTTGAGCCGCTGCAGATAACCTCTGGCTCTCACAGATAACCTCTCAACGGTCGGCTCCAACGATTTGTTCGACCGCGACCACTACTCCGACCCCTTCGATTACACTAAGTTTATGACAAAGTTGCAGGTCGATCCCATTGCTCTATGCCCGAAATTATCGAGATCCCCATTGAACTAACTAGATTCCAACTGCCTCAAGCGTTGCAAGCACGCTTGCAATTTCTGCTAGATCGCCAAGATGAAGGAAATACACTATCTCAGGCAGAGCGCCAGGAAGCGGAGGGGCTGGTTGAGTTGGCAGAATTCCTATCCTTGTTGCGGTTGCGCTCAACACGAGTGATGCAGCAAGGCTAAATGACAACGATTCCAGTGTCTCTTCGTCGATCGGTGCTTCAAAGAGCCAATGATCGCTGCGAATATTGCAGCATTTCCCAGGTGGGGCAAGTGGCTACGTTTCATATCGACCACATCATTCCTGTAGTCGCAGGTGGCGAAACCACGTCTGACAATTTGGCACTTGCCTGTGTATCCTGCTCCCTTCGTAAGGGTGCCCGTCAGGAACTTGAGGATTTACAAACGGGTGAAATCGTTACCATTTTCAATCCACGCCAACAGAACTGGAAGGAACATTTTCGTTGGGATGGAGTAAATGTGATTGGGTTAACCGCTACAGGGCGAGCAACGGTTGAAGCACTCGATTTAAATCGGGCAACAATGCTGGCAATCCGAGCAGAAGAAAAATTGCTCGGTCGTCATCCACCCCCATGAATCTAGCAGGCATTGCTTAGTTTAGTAGGACTACTGCACACTTGATTTTCCTGTAATGGGGTGCCGCACTAACCAAATCATTACGCCCCCTGTAATCGCCCCAGCAACTATGCCACCCACAAATCCACCGACAGCCCAGCTTGGAATTAAACCTATTGATTCTAAAGACCAGCACATAGACCATCCCACAGCACTACCTAGTACCCACCAGCCCGCTTTAGAGAAATGTTGTCGCAGAATTAGCCATTGGGCGATTCCCAACACAACTCCACTAATAGTGCCAAATATTAATCCAAATGCAAGCCCGGTGACCGTTCCAATTCCACCTATAGCCCCAGCCATAGCATATCCTAAGGTGCTTGCCAGCAACCAGCGAGTTTTTGAGAGGTAGCGTCGTAGGATGAAACCTTGAAGCACTCCAAATATAGCTCCGCCCACAGCCGCAGACCCAGCCATAGCTGCAAGAAAATTACTTGTTCCTCCAGATATGTAGTGAGATATCATAATGTTTGTCACAGCTTCTCCTACAGCCGTCGCTAATACCCACTGGAACCACAAGATTCGGTTTGTCCGTGCCCGTTCAGCTTGAATTGGAGGTGTAACAGGGCGTGATGATTCTGATTGGGCAGGAACTTCTACTTGATGCTGAGGTTGCACCCTTGGAGGCGAAGTGTTTGATGACTGATGAGATTGGGTTGAATCTGTTGGTGTTCTAGCCGCATTTTGTGGTTGGTCAATTTTTTCCTCACGATATTGCGGTTGAACGGGCGGTGATGTAGTTTTTGAGACTTGAGGAGGACTTGCTTCTTCTCTGGGTAAGCACAATTTTGCTTCAATTGACTCTACATCCTTATCCTCTAATCCCAACACTTCCTGAAATCGTTTCAATTCTTGGCGTGTATAATCTACCAAAGAATTATTTTCACGTTCCAATGCCTTTGCCAACACTTCTTCATACTGCTGCAATTTCTGTTTGTATTCTTGGTAAGGCTTTAATACTTGAGTTTCAATTTCTTGGGCTTCTGCTGGCGCAATACGTAATTGGTTCTGCCGAGTATTCAATGTATATCGCGCAATGTCAGAGATTTCACCTCGACTGGCAAAACGTTCTACTTCTTTACGATAGCTCAGTTTTGGATCACCTACAGGGGCTTTAGCGAGACGAATCTTGAACCCTTCTTCTACGGCATAGATTTTGGGCTTCATAGCAGGTGCAGATTCTTGAACTTTTCGACTCGCATAATCGTGTAACTCATCAATCGAGATCACACCATTGCCATCTAGATCGGCTGCACCAGTTTCCATTCCTTCGACAAGAAAGCGGGTATAAACTGATAAATCTGATCCTTGCTGCTCAAAGGAATACTGAGTAGAGCTTGAAGAAGTCAGAACTGCACGTCCTTCACCCCCCAATTGGGTTTGGACATCGACTGAACCATCATCTTTTGCCCTCATATCTTCGGCAAATGCTCCGCTAAAGCAGCAGTCCAATAGAACGACCTGGCGCTTGGAACGGCTATTTCTCATTACATCATTCACAAAACCAGCAGGAACAGCAGTTGATTTAACCAGTTCACCTTGAGTCGTTTTTCGAGTAATGGTAGTTGCAAAGTACAGCCTGTTGCTATCATCCTTGACACCATGACCTGAAAAGAATAGAAGTATCAAGTCATCCTTGCTACGATCCGCACATAGAGTCTCAATTTCTCCCTGCATCACGAGCGGATCAGGGTTTGTTAACGTTTTAATATGATCGAACTGACCCATCTCCGGATGCTGCAACACTCGCTGCATCGCTTCAACATCCTTAACTGCTCCGGGAAGAGCATTCAATCCCACACCATACTCGCCAACCCCAATCAACAACGCAATCTTAGCCACCCTAACCTCCTGTACTAGTGCAGCAATGAAACTATGCTGATGCAGCTACAAAATCTTGAGCTACTTTAAGAGCGACTTCTAACTCCTCTCGACTCTGAGCTTTAACTTTGAGCTTCTTGCCATTGACTTCCACTTCCAGTTCGATTGCTTTTCCTCCCAAGCGATCGCTCAAAAATCCAAATACTCGCTTTGCATTCTCAGGATTTACCTGTGCTGTTAGCAGTCCCACCAAAATCGCACCCAATGCCTTATTGCCTTCGGGTGGGTTAGGGTCAAGCACGCGATTGACCGTTTCTACTTCATCCACGTCTTTGAGCTCTGCAAGGAGCCGTTGAGCGTACTCGTCTCGTTCCTCTGGAGTTAAATCCGGATCGTTAAAGTTAAGCGTTAATTTAATGTTAGATTCGCTTGCTATATCAGTTCCCGTCAAAAAGATGTATCAAAAATTACCGTGCATATCAAAATCGCAACAATGAAAGCATTTTTGATCAAATTTTTTCCTCATTTTGAGTTAAGCATACTATAACTAACTTCATATGATCTCTTTGCAATATATGGACTCTGTCTCAATGTTGCTGTTCCCCTTATGGGTACTTTTGAGCAACGCCTTGATGTAATGAAGAATTTTCGCCCAACTGATATCGGCTCCACAGGCAGCTTTCCGACTATGCCATAACAGGCAGCTTAGCGATCGAACGTTCCCGCTCACCGGACGCAGACAACCTTTGCATCTCACTAATAACTTGACTTCGTTCCGGTGCAGCGGGATTGTTATACTGCGCTCAGTAAAACTCCTTCACAGTCATAGGCACTATATCTTC
>Ga0224723_1002161_pt1 | contig 11096 bp, 8 predicted proteins | sample Balambano_FR2_Me_FD_161647 | JGI IMG/M metagenome (GOLD analysis project Ga0224723, IMG submission 161647) | Freshwater sediment microbial communities from Lake Towuti, South Sulawesi, Indonesia - Balambano_FR2_MetaG | ecosystem: Environmental > Aquatic > Freshwater > Lake > Sediment | place...
GGCCTTCCGCTTCGCCGACGCGACGCTGACCGAGGCGATGCTGCTCGGCGGACCGCCGGTCGAGATCACCTGGAACGGCGTCACGCCGTCGACCGCCCTGCCGGGCACGGGCGCCACCGTCGCCGCGCTGACGGCGCAGGGTGGCGATTCGCAGGGCGGCTTTGCCTACACCATCGTCGGACCGGCGAACGGTTTTGCGGTGAACGCGACGACCGGCGTCGTGACGCGCACGACGGCGCTGGCGGCAGGGTCCAGCACGACGCTCCAACTGAGCACGATCGACACCGATCAGTCGAGCCAGACCGAAACCTTCGTGATCGCGGCCGGCACGACGGCCGCCAACGCGATGACGGCGCATGTGTCGCATGACAGCGTTCTCTACGGGTTCGACGGCAACGACACGCTGACCGGACAGGCCGGCGACGACGTCCTGTTCGGCCAGAACGGCAACGACTTGATCCTGGGCGGCGACGGCAACGACACGCTGGCGGGCGGTCCGGGCTTCGACAGCGTGTTCGGCGGCGCGGGCAACGACGTCATCCGCCACACCTTGGGCGAGTCGGGCGGCGTGATCGATGGCGGCAGCGGGACCGACACGCTGGAGATCTTCGGCACCGCGTCCTCGAACAGCCTGACGCCGACGCTCGACAGCCTGCGCCGCATCATCGCGATCGACGGCAACACGCTGAGCGGGATCGAGCGGATCGTCGCCGACACCGGCGCCGGCACCGACACGCTGAGCTACGTTCTGCCCACGGGACTGGCACTCGATCTGACCGTCAATCTCGAAACCGGGGCGGCGACGGGATTCTCGTCGATCCGGAACGTCGAGAATGTCACCGGCAATGCCGGCAACGACCGGCTGACCGGCAACGGTCTCGCCAACCTGTTGCAGGGCGGCGCTGGCAACGACAGTCTGGTGGGGGGGGCCGGCAACGACACGCTGTCGGGCGGTACCGGCGACGACACGCTGAACGGCGGCACCGGCACCGACCTGATCTATGGCGGGGACGGTGACGATCTGATCCTGTACGCGGTCGGCGACGGGGCCGGGACGATCGACGGCGGCGCCGGAAGCGATACCCTGTCGATTTCTTCGGGCGCTGCGGCGGACGTGCTCACCGTCAGCTGGACCGGCTCGGCCATCACCGATTTCACCTTCGACGGCCTCGTCAACACCGTCACCGGCGTGGAGGCGATCACCGCGCGGCTCGGCACCGGAACCGCGCGCGACACGCTGGCCTACAGCGCCGACAGTGCGGCGGTCACCGCCAACCTGTCGACCAAGACGGCCAGCGGCTTTACCTTGATCGACCAGATCGAGAACCTCGCGGGCGGGAACGGCAACGACCGCCTGACCGGCGACGGCTCGAACAACCACCTGTTCGGGGGGGCCGGAAACGACCTGCTCTACGGCGGCGGGGGCTATGACACGCTGACCGGCGGGCCGGGAGCCGACACCATGTCGGGCGGCGATCTGGGCGATTACTTCTGCTTCGACTCGGTCGCCGACATGGGTCTCGGCGCCGGCAAGCGCGACGTGATCACGGATTTCGGCACCGGCGATCACCTCGACTTCAGCGCGATCGACGCTGATCCCGTGAAGGCGGGCGACCAGGCCTTCACGTTTCTCGGGACGCGCGGGGCCGCCTTCACGGCGAGCGGGCAGATCCGTTGGGACCTGATCGACACCGACGGCAACGGGCAGCTCGATGCGACGCTGGTGCAGATCAACTACGGCGGCAGCCTGGCGGCCGATTACGAGGTGCTGCTGCTCAACCGAACGGCGGCGCTGACGCCGGGGTATCTCATCCTCTGACAGCGTGCCCGACTCGACTGAGGCCCGGCTGTCCGTCCCGGCCCTCCCGGCATGCGCGCGGTCGCCGGGACCGGGACGGCGCAAACTGCGGGCACGGGCATGATAAGCCGACGCCCTGTCGCGGAGGCAGCGGCGCGGCCCGCGCCGGTCGCCGGGCGCGTGCTTGCCGCAGGTCGGCGAAGATCGCGACGTTCCCGGCGATCGCCGGCGGCTCGCGGCAGCTGGTGCCGGAACAGATGTGAGGCCCGATCAGCCGCGGGCCCGGCAGCGCCGCGATCGCGGGCCGGGCGGCGGACCTATCCTCCCCGTCGATCCCGAACCGGCTCGGGGTGGCGGTCATCGTCGCGTCGAACCCCTTCGGCCGCCGGCTGCCGAACCGCGGCGTCGCGATCTCGATCCCGTCCACAACGGCGCCGAGATCGTCCGCCGAACGCGAGAAGGGGCTATCCCCCGTCAGCAGGCAGATTCACTGATCGCCCTGCGCCGGCATGCATTTTGCCCAGTCACCGGCCGGTTGGGACGGCACAGGCTCGGGAATGCAGCGTGCGTGACTCGCGCCGGGCGGGGCGGCGATGGCCAGCGCGGGATCTCTTCGGCAGGGATTCGCGTCCCGCGCGACCGAACGCCATGGCCGGCACGTCAGTACACCAGCGCCAGCCGGGCGGCGAGGGTGTCGAAGTCGATGTCGGCCGCCTGCCGGGCATCGTTCCGCCGGCAGGAGTAATAGGCCGCGGCGAGATCCGGGCCGAGCCAGGCGGCGGCGTCGGCGGCGGCCCGTTCGGTCAGCGCCGCGTCGATCGACTGCGGCAGGACCCGCACCCGGGCCGTCGCGCGGGCCAGTTCGGACAGGTTCACCGGGTTCTCGCGGATGTCGGGCGGCGCCGGCTTCTCGGCGCGCAGACCGGCCAGCCCGGCGCGGATGATCGCCGCAAGCGCGATGTAGACATTGGCCGTCGCATCGGTGACGCGGTATTCCAGCGACGCCTTCGGGTGGCTGCCGTCCGGCGCCGGCGGGCGCGGCACCAGCCGCAGCATCGCCTCGCGGTTGCGCAGCCCGACGCAGGTGTAGGGCCCGACCCAGGACTGCGGGCGGAGCCGCGCGTAGGAGTTGGCCGAGAGAACCGTCAGCGGCAGCAGGCTTTCCGCCGCGTCGATCAGCCCCGCCACGAAGGCGGCGGAGCGCGGGGTCAGCCACTCGGCGGCACAGGTCACGTTCTGGTCGCCATCCCAGAGCGAGAAGTGCAGGTGCACGCCGTTACCGATCTGGTCGCGCGCCGGTTTCGGCAGGAAGCTGGCCCGGAGCCCGAGCCCGATCGCCGTGTCGCGGATCGTCTCGAGCGTCAGCACGCTGCGGTCGGCGGCGGTCAGCGGGTCGGCGGGGACCGAACTGATCTCGAACTGGCCATGCCCGTATTCGGCCTGGAACTGCTCCAGCGCGATGCCGGCGGTCGCCAGCGTCGCCAGCACCCGGTCGGCCAGCGGTGCGACCACCCGCCCGGCCGAGAGCGAGAAGGCCACATGCGTCGGCTGGTTCAGGCCGAACACGGTGAACTCGTGCTCGTAGGCGACCCGCAGCGTCAGGCCGGTCTCGGTCCTGAGGGCGGCGACGGCGTCGGCCAGGGCGGTCCGGGGGCAGTAGGGCCAGGGGGCGCCGTCCATCGCCGTGGCATCGCAGAGCGTCAGGTCGAACGGGATGCCGTTCCCCTGCCGGTCGAGGGTGATGGTGGCGGAGGGCACCGGGCGGAAGCGGATCTCGCCGAGCGGGCCGAACGGGTTGTCGGGCGGCAGCATGTTCAGTGCGCCGATCGTGTAATTGGCGGGCACCCAGGGCAGACCCTCGGACAGCGCCAGCGCGCGCCGTGCCGCGGGGACCGACCGGCCGCGCAGGATCCCGTTCAGATCCTGGTTGCCGAGAAAGAGAAAATGCTCGTCGCTCATCCTGATCCGTCCCTCGCCCCCGTGGCGCTCAGCCTTGCATGGCCGGGCCCGGCCGGTCGAGCCCCGCCAGCGCGCGGTGCAGGCTGCGGGCCAGCCGCGCCGCCCAGGCGCCCTGTCCGGCGGCATCGCCGATCAGATCCTGCCGGACTTCCAGCTCGACATGCATGAGGCCCCGCGCCGCGGCATGGACTGGCAGGGCATAGTCGATGCTGTCCGACACGCCGTAGGGCTGGTTCTCGCCGACCACCAGACCGCGCTCTTCCGCCAGCGCCGCGAGCAGCGGGCGGGCGAGGCGATCGTCGCGGAGCCATGACACGCCGACATGCCAGGGGCGCGGCGCCGGATGGTCGCCGTGGCGCGGGGTGAAGCTGTGGAGCGCCACCAGCACCGGTGGGCGGTTCCGGGCGAGGCGACGGTCGATCTCGGCCGCGATCCGTGCGTGGTAGGGCACGAAGATCGCCGCCATGCGCGCCGCCCTGGCCGCGGCAGTGAGGCCGAGATTGCCCGGCACGCGCGTGCCGTCGCTGACCTCGGGCATGGCGTCGGGGCGGTCGGGGCGGCGGTTGCAGTCGATCACGAGGCGCGAATAGGGCTGGTGGATGAGCGTCGCGTCGAGGCGTTGCGACAGCGTCGTGCCGAGGCCGAGAATGCCGATGTCGATGCCGATGTGGCGGTCGAGGTCCCGCTGCGGCAGGCCGAGCTTGGCAAGCGTGCGCGGCACGCGGTTGCCGGCGTGATCGCCGATCAGAAGGACCGCGCTTGGTGCTGCGGGCCGCAACACGCCGACCGGGGCGGGTTCGTCCGCAGCGAGTAGCGCGTCCATGCCGGCACCCTGTCTGAAACCCCTGCCTGCAGCCGCGGTGCGGCCCCTGCCGCGCCGGGGGCAGTCCGCCCAAGGAACAGCCGCCGGCGAGGGTGAACATGGATTTTCAGACCGGTCAATCGGGAAGCGGGCCGGAAACATCGTTGACAGGCCCGGCACGGCTTCCATAGTCGACGGGTCACGGCGCAGGCCGCCAGGAGCCGGATGGAGCGGACGACCACAGCCCACCCCTTGCGCACCGCGGCCGAGGCGCTGTGGCTGGCCTTCGCGGTGGCGGCCGCGATCCTTGGCATCTGCCTCGCCTTCGGCCTGCCGGGAGAGCGTGCGGCGACCCTGTTCTCGGTCAACATCTGCGCCGTGCTGGCGTTCCAGCTGTTCAGCGGGAATTCGGGCATCGTGTCGTTCGGGCACAGCGCCTTCATGGGGATCGGTGCCTATGTCTCGGCCTGGCTGACGATGCCGCCGGCACTTCTGCGCACCAACCTGCCGAACCTGCCGGGCTGGATGGGCGGCTACGAACTGCCGCTGGTTGCGAGCCTCGGCCTGGTGCTGGCCGCGGGCGCGGCGGTCGCACTGATCGTCGGCGGGCCGGTGGCACGGCTGAACGGCGCCTCCGCCTCGATCGCCACGCTCGGGTTTCTCATCATCGTCTATTCGGTGATGGCGGCGGCGCGCGACTTCACCCGCGGCAATCAGGCCTTCTACGGCGTGCCGCGGGTGACCGACATCTGGGTCGCCACCGCCTTCGCCTGCCTGTTCATCGTGATCGCCCGGCTTTACCGCGACAGCGGGCCGGGGCTTCAGCTGCGCGCGGTGCGCGATAACGAGACGGCGGCGGTGGTCTCGGGCCTGCGCCCGGTGCGTCTGCGGCTTTGGGCCTGGGTGCTGTCGGGCGGGCTGGCGGCGGTCGCCGGGGCGCTTTATGGGCACATGCTCGGCGCCTTCACGCCGCGCGACTTCTACTTCGACCTCGCCTTCGGACTGGTGGCGATGATGATCGTCGGCGGTATGGGCACCGTCACCGGCGCGGTCGGCGGTGTGGCGCTGGTGATGGCGCTACAGGAGGTGCTGCAGCGGTTCGAGGGCGGCTTCGCGCTTGGTCCCCTCACAGTGCCGCCGCTGTTCGGCCTGCCGATCGTGGGCGTCAGCCTCGCGATCCTGCTGGTGCTGCTGCTGCGCCCGGCGGGGCTGTTCGGACTGGCCGAGCTGCCGCTGCCGCCCAGGCTGTTCGGGCGGGCAGTGCTGCCGCGCCGGGCGGCGCCGGCGGTCGGCCTGCCGCCGGTCCATGGCGGGGGCGAAGCGCTGGCCGTTCAGGGCGTGACCAAGGCCTTCGCCGGGCTGGTGGCGCTCAGCGACGTGACGGCCGAGATCCCGCCCGGCCGGATCACCGGGCTGATCGGCCCGAACGGCGCCGGCAAGTCCACCCTGATCAACGCGATGACCGGACTCGGCGGCGTCAGTGCGGGCCGGGTGATGCTCGGGGCTACCCGGCTCGATACCGGCCCGCCCTACCGCGTCGCCCGCGCCGGCCTGTCGCGGACCTTCCAGAACATCCGCCTGTTCGAGGGGCTGACGGTGGAGGAGAACGTGATCGCCGCAGCGCTGACGCGCGGGCTCGGGCTGGCCGAGGCCCGCGGGGTGGCGGCGCGAGAACTGGCCGCGGTCGGCCTGGCCGGACTGGCGACGCGGCCCGGCCGCGCGCTGGCCTATGGCGCGCGGCGGCGGCTCGAGATCGCGCGCGCGCTCGCCACCGGCCCGGCCTTCCTTTTGCTTGACGAACCGGCCGCCGGCATGAACCCTGCGGAAACGGCGGATCTGGCGGCGCGCATCCGCGATCTTCCCCGCGACCGCGGCATCGGCATCCTGCTGATCGACCACGACCTCGGCTTCGTGATGTCGCTGTGCCACCGGGTGATCGTGCTGAACCGCGGCGAGGTGATCGCCGATGGCGCCCCCGCCGAGGTGCAGCAGGCCCCCGCGGTGATCGAGGCCTACCTTGGCACGCGTGCCTCGCGCGGGCCGAGGACCGTTTCCCCCGAGGCCAGGACTTACCCAACCGGAAAGGAGTTGCCCCATGTTCCGATCTGAGCTGCCTGCCCGCCTGATGGCGGGCGCCGCGGCGCTGCTGCTGGCCGAGGCCGCCAGCGCCGAGGATTATCTGATCGGCGTCGCCGCCGCCCAGTCGGGCGGGCTCGCGCCGTTCGACCAGCCCGCCTTCGCCGGCTTCCAGTTCTGCGTCGACGAACTGAACGCCAACGGCGGCATTGCCGGGCAGTATCCGATCGTGCTCGAAGTCCGCGACACCCGTTCGGACATGGCCGAGACGGTCAAGTTCGCGCAGGAATTCGTGGACATGGGGGCCAAGTTCGTCATCGCCCCGGCCGACGGCGACCCGACCATGGCGATGGGCCAGATCACCGGCCCGGCCGGCATCCCGACCATGACCTTCGCCGGCACCGCCCCGATCCTGACACAGGTGAGCGAGTTCGTGTTCGGGAGCTATCCGGCCGACAACCAGCAGGCGGCGGTGCTCGGCGCCTACGCGGCCGAGCTCGGCTACAAGACGGCCTGGCTGCTGAAGTCGCCCGACTCCTCCTATACCCAGTTCGGACCCGAATACTTCGGCAAGGTGTTCGAGGCCAAGGGCGGCAAGGTCGTCGGCGAAGGCTCGTTCACCATGAACCAGCCGGATTTCAGCGCCATCGTCACCACCATCCAGGCGCTCGACCCGCCTCCGGACGTGATCATGACCAGCGCTTGGGAGCCGGATTTCCCGGCCTTCATCCGGGCGCTGCGCGGCGCCGGGGTGACGATTCCGGTGATGGGGGCCGACGTGCTCGACACCCCGACCGTGCGCGGCCTTGGCGAGGTGGTGGACGGAATCGTCCATACCTCGGGCGGCTTCGCCGACCCGGGATCGACGCACGAGGACTTCAACAAACGGTTCGAGGCGGCGACGGGCACGGTCGCCGACACCAACTATGTGGTGAACGGCTGCGACATGGTCGGCATGATCGACGCGGCCGTCACGGCGGCGGGCACGACCGACCCGGCGGCGGTGCGCGATGCGCTGGCGAACCTGTCCGACGTGCCCGGCATCATGTCGAACTACACCTTCGCCGGCACCGACCGGATGCCCCTGCGCGCCGTGGTGCTGGCCAAGATCGAGGACGGCCAGAAGGTGTTCATCCGCCGCGAGATGGCCGACCCTGCGACGATGCCCGCGCCCTGAGGTGCTGGCCGTCCGCAACCTTCAGGTGCGCTACGGCGCGGTCGAGGCCGTCCGCGGCCTCGACCTGACCGTGCCCGGGGGCGCGCTGGTGGCGCTTCTGGGCGCCAATGGCGCGGGCAAGACCTCGACGCTCGCCGCCATCGCCGGGCTGGTGCCGGTGGCGGGCGGAACGGTCCAATTCGAGGGGCAGGACGTCACCGGGCTCGGCCCCGAGAGCCTGGCGCGGCGCGGCATCGGGCTGGTGCCCGAGGGGCGGCGCGTCTTCGCCGGGCTGACGGTGGCCGAGAACCTGACCCTCGGCGGCGCGGTGCATGCGCCGACGGCCGAACGGCGCCGGCGGCTGGCCGCGCTCGAGGCGCGCTTTCCGGTGTTGGCCGAGCGGCGGCACCAGAGGGCCGGTCTTCTGTCGGGGGGCGAGCAGCAGATGCTGGCGATCGCGCGCGCGCTGATGGCGCGGCCGCGCCTCCTTCTGATGGATGAACCCTCGCTCGGCCTGGCGCCGCAGATGGTCGAGCGGGTGTTCGACCTGATCGCGGAGCTTCGGGCCGAGGCGATCACCATCCTGCTGGTGGAACAGAACGTGCCGATGTCGCTCGACGTGGCCGACAGCGGCGTGGTGCTGGCCAATGGCCGCGCCGTGCTGGCGGGCACGGCGGCCGAGCTTGCCGCCTCCGACCGGGTGCGCGGCGCCTATCTGGCCGCCTGAGGCGCGATGGACACGATCCTGCAACAGACGGTGAACGCGCTCAGCCTCGGCGGCACCTATGCGCTGCTGGCGTTGGGCCTCGCGGTGGTGTTCTCGATCGTCCGGCTGATCAACTTCGCGCATGGCGAGGTGATGACGGTCGCGGGCTATGCGATCTGGTTCACGCTCCTGCTTGCGCTGCCGGTGCCGGTGGTGATCGCGCTCGGGCTGGCGGTGGCCGCGCTGACCTCGGTGGCGATGGAGCGGGTGGCGTTCCGCGCGATGCGCGGCGCCAGCGTGACCAGCCTTCTCATCACCTCCTTCGCGGTCAGCGAGATCATCAAGGTCGTCTTGCAGAACGGCATCACCGCGCGCCCGGTGCCGGTGGTGCTGCCCGACTGGCTGACCGCCACGGTCGATCTGGGGGTGGCGCGGGTGGGCATGATCCCCGTCATCTCGATCCTGTCGGTCACGGTCGCGATCCTCGTGCTCGGCGTGATCCTGCGCCGCACGGTCCTTGGCATCGCGATGCGGGCGGCGGCCGAGGATTTCGCGGTCGTCCGGCTGATGGGGATCCGGGCGAACCACGTGGTGGCGCTGGCCTTCGCCATCTCGGGCGCGCTGGCAGGGATCGCCGCCGTCCTGTGGGTGGCGCAGCGCGGATCGGTCGATCCGCTGATGGGGGCGACGCCGGTGCTCAAGGCCTTCATCGCCACCGTCCTCGGCGGCCTCGGCTCGCTGTCGGGCGCGGTGCTCGGCGGCTTCGTGGTCGGCATCGTCGAGGTGTTCCTGCAGGCCTTCCTCCCCGAGGGCGCGTTGCCCTATCGCGAGGCGATCGCCATGTCGCTGGTCATCGCCCTTCTCGTCTGGCGGCCCGACGGGCTGTGGCCGGCGCAGAACACCAACCGCAGCTAGTGCCCGATGACCGTCCGCCGCGCGATCGACCAGAAACTCGCCTCGCTGTCGCAAAGCGAGCGGCGGATCGCGCGGCTGGTGACCGAGAAATACCCGGTGAGCGCGCTCGGCGGGATCGAGGACATCGCGCGGCAGGCGCAGGTCAGCGCGCCGACAGTCACCCGCTTCGTGCGTCGCCTGGGGTTCCCGCGCTTCGTCGATTTCCAGCGGGCGATCCGGCTCGAGGTGCAGGACAACGAGGTGTCGCCGCTCGCGCTGCTGGAAAAGCATCGGGCCGCGCCGGCGCCGGACGGCGGGGACCGCGACCTGGCGCTGATCGAGGACCTGACCGGCTCGATCGGGGCGCTGGCGGCGCCGCCCGTGGCCGAGGCGCTCGACCGGGCCGCGGCGCTGATCGCCGACGGCCGGCTGCGGGTCTCCACGCTCGGCGGGCGGTGGAGCTCGATCGCGGCACAGTATCTCGCCTACCAGCTGTCCAGCCTGCGCGGCGAGGTGCATGCCCTGACGCAGCCGGCCTCGGGCGTGCGCGAGGACCGCATCGCCGACATGGGCCGCCGCGACCTTCTGGTCGCCTACGACTTCCGCCGCTACCAGCCCGAGACCATCGCCTTCTGCCAGACCGCCCGGCGGCGCGGCGTACGCATCGTCCTGTTCACCGACCCCGATCTGTCGCCGGTCTGCGACGTGGCGGCGGTGACGATCCCGGTGGCGGTCGCCACGACCTCGCCCTGCGACACGCTGACGCCGGCGATCGCCGCCTGCGACGCGCTGCTCGGCCGGCTCGTGGATCTGCTCGGGGCCGAGGCGACGCGGCGGATGGCGATGCTGGAAGTGCTGCGACGCTCGGTCAGCGATCCGGTGCCGGGCACCTGAGCGGCGGCGCGCGTTTGCGATGGTCCTACAGACAGAGGTCAGACGATGCCGCTTCCCCCCATCCCCGCCGTCGAAGCTCCCAGAGGCGCCTATCGCGAACGTGCGATCGAGCCGGCCCGCACCGCGTTCCTGTCGATCGACATGCAGAACGCCGAGTGGAGCGCGGCCCGGATGGCCCGCGCGCGGGAACCGGGCTCGGACATCGCCGACAAGCGGTATTTTCTCGAGCGCATCGGCACGGTGCTGATTCCGAACCAGCAGCGGCTGCAGGCGGCGGCGCGCGCAGCCGGGATCGAGGTGATCTTCACCACCATCGAGGCCTACACGCTCGACGGCCGCGACCGCAGCCTTGACCACAAGATTTCCAACCTGTTGTTCCCGAAAGGATCCTGGGAGGCGCAGGTGATCCCCGACGTGGCGCCCTTGCCGAACGAGATCGTGATCCCCAAGACCGCGAGCGGCATCTTCAACGCGACCAACATCGACTACGTGCTGCGCAATCTCGGGATCAGCTATCTGGTGATCTACGGCGTCTGCACCGACCAGTGCGTCGAAAGCGCGATCCGCGACGCCGCCGATCGCGGCTTCCTCGTCACCCAGATCGAGGATGCCTGCGCGGCCGAAGACGAGCGGCGGCACCAGGTGTCGATCGCGGCAATGCGGGGACATTACTGCCGGACGCGTACCACCGACGAGATGCTGGCAGAGCTTGCCCTGCTCGCCTGACGGCGGGCGGGCGCCGTCAGGCGGGCGGGCGTCGGTCGCGCGCGACGGGCGCAGGCGGGGTCGGGTGCCGGTCTCGGGTGTCGCT
>Ga0224723_1002162_pt1 | contig 11089 bp, 7 predicted proteins | sample Balambano_FR2_Me_FD_161647 | JGI IMG/M metagenome (GOLD analysis project Ga0224723, IMG submission 161647) | Freshwater sediment microbial communities from Lake Towuti, South Sulawesi, Indonesia - Balambano_FR2_MetaG | ecosystem: Environmental > Aquatic > Freshwater > Lake > Sediment | place...
GTCTGTGCCAGCGGCGGCAGCGGGTCGCTGTCGGCAAGCCGCGCCAGCGTCTCTGCCAGCGGCGGCGTCGCTTTGCCCGTCTGCCATTCGACGCGCACCAGCTGCGGCTGCGCTTCGGCGGCGAGGCGGCGCGCGGCGAAGAACTCTTGCAGCAGCTGATGGAAGAACAGGATTTGCCCCTCGGTGATGTCCTCGTCCAGTACGTTCAGCGCCACGCCCGCCTTCAGGATGTCGCTGTCGCGGTCATGCGCCAGCCGCGCGCACGCCTCCTGATAATCGATGCGCAGCTGCGCGCCTTCGCTCTCCAGCCCCTTGATCTGCATGGCATACGCCAGCCGCGCCAGCGACGGGATCAGAATGCCGCGCTCCGGCAGTTCATACGGATCGCGCCATTTGCGCAGCGACAGCTTTTGATGATCGCGTTCGTCGAGCAAGCCATTCGGCAGAAACAGCGGACGGTTCTTTTCGCGTGCCAGCGCCTCGCGCACGAAGCCTGTGAACAAGCCCGCGCGTCCCTGTGGCACGCCGCCCTGCGCCTCGACCAGTTCGCACAGCAGCTTGAGGAAGTAGGGCGTGCGGAACAGGTCAAGCTGTTTCGTCGCGTCCAGTTCGCGCCAGACTTCGCCCGCCCGCGCCGGCACATACGCCGCCAGAAATTCCTGCATCTGCTCGTCGTTCATCGGCTGGACGACGATTTGCGGCACGCGCAGTTCCGGCGCGCTCAAACTGGCGCTGTAATCCAGACTGCGGCACGAAAAGACCGCCCGGTTGCCGCGCGGCACAATCTCCTGGATGAAGTCGCGCCACGCCCCGACGCCCTCGTGATATTCGCTGCTCGTCTTGTGCGGCATCTCGTTGAGCGCGTCCAGCAGCAGCAGCATGCGCCCGCTGCCGAGCAGATCATCGAGCGCGGGCAGCGCCGGATAGTCGCGCGTCCACAGACTGTTCAGCCATGCGCGCGGTGTGCCGCTGCTGGTCTTGTAGGCATTGAGCGGCGCGAACAATGTCAGCGTGTCACCGCCGCTGCGCAGACACGCGATTGCGTCGTCCAGCTGCAGGCGGCGCAGCAGCGTGCTTTTGCCGGATCCCGGCGCGCCGAGCAGCACCAGCGCCGGGTCGTGCGGGCGCGCCGCCAGTACGTGGCGCAGGTCATTAAAGCGGCGTTCTTCCGGCGCAGCCCAACGCGCGCCCTGCGCATCTTCGCCCTGGTCGATCAACAGCGTCAACTGCACAAAACGGTTATCCAGCTGATAGCGCGGCTGCGACCATTCCGCAATCCGTCCGGCGCGATACTCGGTCAGGTCGGCGGGCTTGTGACGGGCGATCTTGTCCAACTGCACATCCGTCAGCGCTACCGAGCGCGCCTCGCTGCGCACCGCGTCTAGCAGCGCCTGCAATGCTTCGCTGTCGCTGCGGGCGGGCGCGTGCGGCGAATTGATAACGCGCTCACGCATCGCCACCGAGGGCCACGCGAACGGCGCGCTCAGTTCTGCCGCCAGCCGCGCCCAGTCGCGCTTCTCCGGCTGCGTCCACACCAGATATTGAAACGGCACCAGTTGATAAAACGGCGTCACCTGCTCCACCATCAGGCAGTGGATCGGCTTGCGCTGGTTGTAGAAAAAGAACCACTCGTTGAAGACTTCATCCGACGCCATCGATGTTGGCGTCAGCAGCAGCACGATGCGCTCGCAGTCGTGCAATGCCTGGTTGATTTCGACCGACCAGCGGGCGGTATGGCGGATGTGATGCACGTCCTGCCACACGTCAAAGCCGGCGGCAGTCAGCTTGTCGTGCAGTTCGCGCGCCTCACGTTCCGTGTCGCGCTGGTAGGAGATGAAGATGCGGGTGGGCATGGGCGCAGTCCATTCATCGTTGTAGCAATAAAGCCAATTGTAACCATGTCCCGAACATGGACACAAACCCAACGCCCCACCTTGCGCAATCGCAAATCCGCGCTACGATTACCGTCATCACCCGCGCACGCCACAGGAGCCAGCCCGATGCGCCGCATGACCACCCCCAATCGCACGGATACCAGAACCGACTGATTACGGGGTCACGGCGTCATCGCTGCACATCTGTTGGCACAGCACCCCGCACAGGGGTGTTTTCGTTTCTATCACATCTGGAGGAATGGTTTGGCTACGCAAGTCTCGCTCGATACCCCGCAATTCGTCCACCCGGAAGCGCACCGCGTCCCGGTCAACCGCTACCCCGCGCAGATGATGGACATCCCTGCATCGCGCATGTTCATGATCCGCGACGCGCTCAAAAAGTACAAAGAGACCAACGGCGCAGATGCCGTCACCTACGACGCCTCGCAGGGCGATGGCGGTGCCAGCTTGCCCGGCGTTCCGGTCGAACTGCTTGAACGCGCGCTCAAAATCCAGATCGAACACGGCACCGCCTACGACCAGCCCTGGGGGACGCCCAAGTTCCGCAAGGCAGCCATCGAGCAGTACTGGCAGATTGACACCGCCACAGGCTGGAGCGGCGACAACATCGCCTTCGTGCAGGGCGGGCGCGACGGGCTGCAAAAGGCGTACAGCGCCATGATCGCACTCGGCAACCGCGAAGTCGGCGATGCGCTGGTCGTCTCGCGCGTCCCCTGGGTCAGCTACAACTGGGGTCCCTACGCCGTCGGGCTGAACGTGCTGCTCGCGCCGGGACAGCCAGAAGCGGGCTGGGCATACACCCCCGACGGGCTGCGCGCCTGCGTCGAATTTGCGCGCCGCGAAGGGCGCAATGTCGCCGGACTGGTCATCACCTCGCCCGATAACCCGACCGGGCGCACAATCCCGCTCGAAGAGCAGATCATGCTGGCGAAGACCGCGTTGAATGCGGGCTTCCCGTTCGTGCTGTTCGACTGGATTTATCACTGGGTCACGGACGAGGGTCATTCAGACATTAACGCTGTGCTGAACGCCTTCACGCCGGAAGAACGCGAACGTCTGATCTTCCTTGACGGCTTGACCAAGAGTCTCGGCGCATCCAACGTCCGCGCGGGCTGGCTCGTGGCGGGCAAGAAAGTCATCAGCCACATCACCAGCCAGTCGTCACACGGCATCATCCCCAGCTTCTACGCGCAAGCTGTGGCGATTGCCGCGTTCGAGATCGGCTTCGGCAAAGCCGCCGCCAGCATCATCGAGCCGTGCCGCCAAAGCCGCAAAGTGCTGCGCGCCGCGCTGACCGAGTTCGGCATCCCGTTCATCATGGGCGATGGCTACTACGCCTTTGTCGATTGCACGCGCTACATCGAGGCGGGCGGGCTGAAAGACAGCGAGGCGCTGCTGACGTATCTCGGTGAGCAGCACGGCGTCGCCGTCGTCCCGGGCATCTACTTCAGCGATGCAGGCGCGAACTGGGTGCGCTTCTCCTACGCGCTCAAGCCGGAGACGACCGCCGCCGCCGCGCAACGCATGTTTGAAGGGCTATCGGCGTTAGCAAAGTAGGTATTGGGTATTGGCGGTTGGCAGTTGGCTTTTTGCCAATACCCAATCGCCAATACCGAATACCCAAAGAATTAGGGGGTGTTTCACCCCCGATTCTCATCATTTCCTTAAATAAACATGATACATATGAGCGCAATTGCAAATTGAGCCTGTCTCAGAGGGAAAATAGAGCAATGGCACTCCAGGATATTCTTAGCACGCGCACACAACCCAATCAGTTGGTGCAAACAGGTTCTTACGAAGCCGCCCGCCCGCTCCTCCAGTGGACGTACATTTGGATGTTCTTCGGGCTGATCATCACCGGTGTCGTGGCGCTCGTCACATCCACCAACGAAGCAATGATCGCGATGGTCACAGCGCCCGGCTTCGGCATCATGGCATTCATCGTGCAGATCGGTATCGCGCTCGGCATGGGCTTCGCGCTCCAGCGTATCTCGCCCGCGCTCGCCGCCGGACTCTACATGCTCTACGCCTTCGTCACCGGGTTGACGTTCTCGGTCATCTTCCTGGTCTTCAGCATCGGCACCATCGGGCTGGCATTCTTCTCAGCCGCCGTGCTGTTCGCCGTGATGAGCGTGTTCGCCTTCACAACCAAGACTGACCTGAGCCGCTTCGGGAACATCCTGATGATCGGTTTGATTGGCGTGCTGATCGTTACCGTCATCAATATCTTCATCGGCAGCAGCTTCCTGACCATGCTCATCAGCATCGTCGGTCTGGTGGTCTTCCTCGGTCTCACCGCCTACGATACGCAGAATATCCAGCGCATGGCGATGCACCCCGAAGTGCAGGCAAATCAAGACCTGATGACGAAGCTGGGCATTTTCAGTGCCTTCCAGTTGTACATCAACTTCATCATGATCTTCATCTACCTGCTGCAAATCTTCGGCATCTTCGGCAGCAGCGACTAGCCAGCGCAAACAAACGGATGCCATTTTTGGCGTCCGTACAGAGCTGCCAATGTACGGACGGCATTTTTGCCGTCCACTGCATCAACAACCTTTAGTCGTCATCCCCCACCGAGATACGCCGCCACAATCGCCGGGTCATGCCGCATCAACTGTGCGTCACCCGCGTGCGCAATCAGCCCCGATTGCAGCACATACGCCCGCCGTGCCACCGTCAGCGCCATATTCGCGTTCTGCTCGACCAGCAGGATTGTCGTACCCGCTGCGTTCAACTGCTGAATCACCTCGAAGATTTCAGCGACCAGGATCGGCGCTAACCCCATCGACGGTTCATCAAGCAGCAGCAGACGCGGGCGTGCCATCAACGCCCGCCCGATCGCCAGCATCTGCTGTTCGCCGCCGGATAGTGTGCCGCCCAGTTGTCGCCGTCGTTCACGCAGTCGTGGAAAGCGCGCGAACACCTGGTCAATGTCCTCACGTATGATACGCTTATCCACACGGCTGAACGCGCCCATCTCCAGGTTTTCCAGCACCGTCAACCGTGCGAAGATTTTGCGCCCTTCGGGTGATTGCACAATCCCGCGCCGCACGATTTCATGGGGCGGCAAGCCGGTGATGTCTTCGCCCGCCAGCCGGATCGTGCCGGACAGCGCGGGTGCGATTGCCGAAATCGTCTTCAGCGTGGTTGATTTGCCTGCCCCGTTACTGCCGATCAACGTGACGATTTCGCCCTCGTTCACGTTGAAGCTGATGCCCTTCAACGCCGCGACATTGCCGTAATAGGTCTTTACATCCGTGACGGTCAACAGGCTCATCCCTAGATGTCGCTTTCCGGCGGCACGCCCAGATAGGCAGCAATCACACGCGGGTCGCGCTGGACTTCGGCGGGCGTCCCTTCGGCGATCTTCTGCCCGTAATCCAGCACTGCTACCCGATCTGAGATCGTCATCACTAGGCGCATATCATGTTCGATGAGCAGGATCGTCACGCCGCGCTCGTCGCGCAGTCGCTGGATGAAGCGCATCATATCTTCGGTCTCGTTCGGGTTCATACCCGCCGTCGGCTCGTCCAACAGCAGCAGTTCCGGCGCGGACGCCAGCGCGCGCACAATCTCTAGGCGTCGCTGCAAGCCATACGGCAGGCTCGACGCCATCAGTTCGCCCCGGGTGCCCAAACCGATGAAGTCAAGCAGATCGCGCGCCTGCGCCAATGCTGCCTGTTCTTCCAGCCGCGCCGCGCTGGTGCGCAAAATCGCACCCAACACGCCCGTTTGCAGACGCGGATGCATCCCGACAAGCACCTGTTCCAGCACCGTCATGCCCTCGAACAGGCGGGTGTTCTGATAGGTGCGCGCGATCCCCGCCCGCGCAATACGATCTGCTGACAAGCCCCAGATTGACACCCCCTTGAACAGGATTTCGCCATCGTCCGGTGGATACAATCCCGTCAGGCAGTTAAAAAACGTCGTCTTGCCCGCGCCGTTCGGTCCAATCAGGCTGACAATCGAATGCTGCCCGACATCAAGATCTACCCAGCGCACCGCCGTCAAGCCGTCAAAGCGCTTCATCAGCCCGCGCACAGTCAGCAGGATACCCACGCTGCTCATGAGGATGCTCCCGATGCCGAACGCGGCACGGCTGGCAGGATGCCTTGCGGACGCAGCAGCATTGTCGCCACCAGCAGCACGCCGAAGGCGAGTAAGCGGTAATCCGCCAGTTCGCGCAGTACTTCGGGCAATCCCACCAGCACCAGCGCACCGACGATCACGCCCGGTATAGAACCCATGCCACCGATGATGACCAAGCTCAACACATTGATTGATACTTGCAGTGTGAAGCTATCAGGATATGCGCCGTACAAGCGTGTCGCCGAAAGTGCGCCGCCCATGCCCGCAAATGCCGCACCCAGCGCAAACGCCAGCAGCTTGGCGCGCGTCAACTGGATACCTGATGCCCGCGCTACATCTTCGTCAGCGCGCATTGCCCGCCACGCCCGCCCGATGCGCGAATTACTGAGCCGCGCCGCGACGAAGATGACCAGCAAGATTGCGACGATGATCAGGTAATACATACTGGTTTCGGTCGACAATTCGTAGCGCCACTCACGGTTGATAAGCGACAGGTCGATCGTCGGGCGCGGGATATTGGCAATCCCCTGCGCCGCACCGAACAGCGGTCGGAAATCATCGAAGCGCAGCAAAATGCGAATGATCTCGCCAAACCCAAGCGTCACAATCGCCAGATAGTCGCCACGCAAGCGGAGAACAGGCATACCGAGCAGCACGCCGCCTAGCGCGCTCATCGCGATGGCTGCCAGCCACGCCTCCCAGAAACCGGTCCGCCCCGTACACACAGCGTCAATCGATGTCGTCACGATTTCGGAAGGGGCGATACCGCCACACGTCAGGATACTTGGCGCGGTCAAAATGCCAACGGTGTACGCGCCAATCGCGAAGAACGCGACGTAGCCCAGATCGAGCAGCCCGGCGTTGCCGACAACGATGTTTAGCCCGATGCCCATGATGATGTAGATGCCGACCAGGTTAAGGACGTTGGTGATGTACTGCCCCAGAAACGCAGGCGCGACGATCAACAGCCCCACGAGTGCCGCGTAGATAATGACGCGGACGATGCGCTGCTCGATGTCACGCAGGGCGTTAAAGCGCACAGACGACGACCGAATGGCGCGCGGCAGCAAACTAAACGCCACCAGCGTCAGCCCCAGAATGATGAGTTCGTCAAACAGGTCTAAGCCGACGCGCAGTCCCAGGAACGCCAGCAACAGCACTGCCGCAGCGCCGTAGTACGTGATAGTCGCGATGATGAACGGAACGCAGCGTAGAACTGCCCCTAACAAGCCGAAGCCAGCGAAAACGGCTGCCAGGGCAATGATCGCGTTGTCAGGCGCGAGCCCCAGCAGCACCGGCTGCGTATCGCCCAAACGCAATAGCCCGCCCTCCGCAAGACCACCGCCGTTGACGAGCAGCCCCGCGATCACGCCGACCAACGCGCCGTGTGCCGCTCCGACAAGCAGGCGCATCCAGAAGTGCTGCCCACCGAGCGCCTCGCTCACGAAGTAACCAAGCAGCAGCGCAGCACCGATGGCGAGACCATCGGCGGGCGCAAGCACATTATCGACCTGGTCTGCAAGCAGGCTGATGAGCAGCGTCGTGATGAGGCTGGCAAGCACAATCTTGCGTGTGCGCGCCGTCACCAGCGCCAACATTCCGCCCATACCCCCCAGAACGATGCAGAACAGGCAGAAGATCGGCAAGCCCAACACTGGCTCAAACCCAAATGTGATCGTTCTTGCAATCGGCTGCGTCAGGTTAGCGAAGACAAAGCGCAGGTCAACGACCGACTCAATGAGTGCCAGCAGCGCCAGCGGCAGCGCCACGATCAGCCCGGCAAGCGCGCCCCCTAGCAACCGCTGCATCCGTGTGCCGTTCGCGCGCAACACGGTCAGCAATCCCGCCCCGCTCGCCAGCGCCGCGACCAGTACCGCGTTCAGTCCGAACACACCTTCAACCAGATCGCGCTCGGCAAACGACACAAACACGCCAGATAGCGCCAGCAGCACACCGACAATTGCGATATAAAGCGCGGGGCGTAAAGTCGTCAGCATGACTCACGCTCATTTCGTGACGAGGACTTCGCCAAAGATGCCTTGTGGGCGGAAGATCAATACCAGCACCAGCAAGCCAAACGCGACCACATCCTTTAGTTGTGTAGACATACCGAGCATGGACGGCGCGACGGTTTCGACCACACCCAGGAACAGCCCGCCAAAGACTGCACCGGGGATATTGCCGATGCCCCCCAGCACCGCCGCCGTAAATGCCTTGATGCCCGGCAGGAAGCCCATGCCCGGCGTCACCTGCTGGTTATAGAGCGCGAACAACACCCCGCCCGCCCCTGCCAGCAGCGCACCGAGGATGAATGTCGTCACGATCACACGGTTCACGTTGACGCCCATCAGCGTCGCTGTCGCCTTGTCTTCCGCCACTGCGCGCATCGCTTTGCCCGTGCGCGTGCGATTGACATAGAACCAGAGCGCCGTCATCAGGGCAAGCGCCAGAAAGAAGACCAGAAAGTGGATCGGCAGCAGGCGCAGTTCGATGCCAAAGACCAACACATCATAGCGCCCGCTGATCAAGTCCAGTCCGCGACAGACGCGCACCGCATCTACCACATCGCATTCCAGCGGAAAGACCTGTGGTAGCACATACAGATTGACATCAGGGTAACGACGTGCGCTGGCACCGAACAGGCGTAGAAAGATTTGTTGCAGTGCAATTGACGCGCCAATCGCCGTGATCAGCGGCACGAGCCGCTGCGCATTCCTCAGGGGACGATAGGCGATGCGTTCCAGCAGCAGCGCCACCACCACCGACGCAGCCATACCGATGCCCAGCGTGATCAGCAGCGCCAGCAGTGGATTGGTCAGCAGCAGCCCTGCCTGCTCGGCGGCGTTGATGGCAAAGAAGCCGATGTATGCGCCTGCCATAAACACTTCGCTATGCGCAAAGTTGATCATCGCCAGAATGCCGTAGACCAGCGTGTAACCGAGCGCGATCAAGCCGTAAATGCTGCCTTGCGCCAACCCAAACGTCAACTGGCGCAAGAACTGCTCCGGCTGATATTCCGCAGGCTGCCCGTTCTGCGGCGTGATATTATAGACCGCAATCACCAGCAGCACGATCAGGATGGCAGTTGCGCCCAGTTGCACCGGATTTCGCAGCAGGTCCAGCGCAGCATCGCGCCAGGTGCGAACCCCGCGCGTGCGCTCTACGGTCGTCATAGCGGCTACTGCTCAGTTTCGGTAATGATGACCGTCTCGTCATCAATACTGCCGATGGCGATCTGTGCGAACGCCCCATCAGTCACGCGCGAAATGCCGATATCCGCAACCGACATCTCCCCCGTTCCGTCGGCATTCAGCACGCCCGTCAATCCCTGAAAATCTTCCAGCGCGCGCACATGGGCGCTGATCGCCGCACGGTCAATGACGAGTTCGCCCGCAGCGTTCACACTCGCCGTTGCCTCGATCGCGTCAAGCAGAATGTTCGTGGCGTCAAAGGCGTTGGCGTGGAACGGCGCAGGCGGTTCTTCACCATAGGTTTCGACATACAACGCCAGGAATGCGTCTAGCGCCTCACTGCTCGCCGCAATCGAAGTCGAGGCAAGCACCCCTTCCGCCGAGTCGCCCGCCAGATCGATGAATTCCTGCGTGCGGATGCCGTCCGCGCCCATCAGGATCACGTCTTCCAGTCCGGTGTCCCCGCGCTGGTCGGCAATACGCGCCGCCTCTGCCGGGAAACCCGCGAAGTAGATCAGGTCTGGCTGTTCCTGGGCAATGTCTTCCAGCAGCCCGCGAAAATCGGTATCGCCAACCGCAATCGCATCCGCAGCCACAATTTCGCCGCCCAGTTCCTCAAAGCGTGCGCTCATCACCCGCACCAGTCCTTCGCCATACGTGCTGCCGTCGTGAATGGTGGCAATGCGCGATGCGCCAAGCGTGTTATAGATGTACTCAGCGGCGATCACGCCCTGGAACGCATCGCTGACGACGGCGCGGTTGAAGCTGCTGTATTCGCTGGTGGTCAGGTCAGCGGCTGTGCAGCTGGGGCTGATCGTCGTGTATCCGGCGGCGTCGAAGATCGGCGCAGCGGCGCGGCAGGCGCTCGAACACATTGGTCCGACGACGCCGACGACCTGCTCATCGGACGCGAAGCGGCTGGCAACCGCCTGCCCGCCATCCGCCGAACAGGTGTCGTCCTGCGCATCCAGCACAACCGTGAATTCCATGCCATCCACCGTGACCACCGGACGCGCTACCAGCGCCAGTTCTGCCCCGCGCTGAATATCGATACCCAGCGGAGCCAGTCCCTCGCCGCTCAGCGCCGCCGCCAGCCCGATTATGACTTCCCCATCAGCCTCAACGACGACTTCCTGCAACAGCGCGTCAGCAACCTGTTTGGCGCTCGGCGTCGCCGTTGCTTCAGCTGTCGCATCTGCGCCTTCAACTGTCGCCTCGGCAGTCGCTTCACTGGTTGCCGTCGCTTCAACCGTTGGCGATGGAATCGGCGTCTCGCTTGGAATAGGCGACGGTGTGATCGTCGGGCGCACGGTCGGAATCACTTCGGGTTGGCGCTGGCAGGCAGCGAGTGCCAGCAGCGCGATCATGAGCAGGGCAAGGATGCGTTTGGACATCAGGGGATTCCTCCAGTTCGGGCAGCGAGACATTACGATGAAACGAGTGTTTCGGCATACGCCTGTAAGGTCGGGGCGCTGGTGACGTTGACGCGCGCGGCACTGTCGTCAATGCGTTTGATCAAGCCCGTCAGCACATCCTTCGAGCCAATTTCAACGAACGTCTTCACGCCCGCCGCCACCATTGCAGCGACGGACTCCGTCCAGCGTACCGGGCTGGTCAACTGCGCTTCGAGTTCATGGCGAATCGCGTCCGGCGTCGCCAGCGGCGCGGCGGTGACATTGCCATACACAGGCACGGCAGGTGTTTGGAACGTTACGGTATTTAGCACCTCGCCGAAAGCGCGGGCGGCATCTGCCATCAGCGGCGAATGCGAGGCGATGCTAACGGGCAGCTTGCGCACCAGCCGCGCGCCAAACGACTTGCCTAACTCGACGGCTTTATCGACCGCCACCACTTCTCCGGACACGACTACTTGACCGGGGCTGTTATCATTGGCAGAGACGAGGATAGCGT
>Ga0224723_1002163_pt1 | contig 11086 bp, 6 predicted proteins | sample Balambano_FR2_Me_FD_161647 | JGI IMG/M metagenome (GOLD analysis project Ga0224723, IMG submission 161647) | Freshwater sediment microbial communities from Lake Towuti, South Sulawesi, Indonesia - Balambano_FR2_MetaG | ecosystem: Environmental > Aquatic > Freshwater > Lake > Sediment | place...
TCCTCACCCCCACCCCAAAAAATTCCCCGTTCCATCTCAAATCCCATGCGCTACACTGAAAATCTACCGGAAGGGACTGCCTTTCGGAGTTCTGATGATAACCTCCGTCAGAAGTGGGTCGATCGCCCACTTTTTTGCGTTTTATTGTTTGCGTTTTATTGCGGCTTACAATTTCCTGAATTCAAGTTCATTGAATCTCTGAGTTTAAGGAGTGACGGCTATCTGATTTTGCAGCTTGCCATGACCCATCCTTTAATTCCCCCAATCCTCGAACTCGCTTCGCCTGTTGCCGCCGACTTAGGACTAGAAGTCGTTGGTGCTGTATTCCAAACCAATCAGAGTCCACCTGTGCTGCGAGTTGATGTGCGAAATCTGCAAGATGATACCAGTCTGAATGACTGTGAACGTATGAGTCGTGCCCTCGAAGCCGCGCTGGATACCTCAGGTCTGATTCCTGATGCCTATGTGCTGGAGATTTCCAGTCCGGGAATTTCGCGATCGCTCACCTCCGATCGCGAGTTTATCTCCTTTAAAGGGTTTCCGGTGTTGGTGACAACCACAGAACCCTATTCGGGGCATACGAACTGGACAGGGCGACTGGTTCGGCGCGACGAGGAAGCGGTTCGCTTGAACCGGAAAGGACGCACGATCGCCATTCCCCGCTATTTGGTGAGTCAGGTGCAGCTCGTCGATGGGGCAGAGGAATAGCAGCACAACCCGTTCATCGAAATCTAAACAACTGAAGAAACTACAACTGAAGAGAGGACTTGACCTATGTCGATGGTTGCCCTTCCTGGACTCCAGGAACTGATTGATGGCATTAGCCGCGAACGAAACCTCCCCAAGCACGCGGTTCAGGCTGCTTTGCGCGAGGCATTGCTTAAGGGCTATGAACGCTATCGCCGGACGCATCGCCCGGATGTATCGGCATTTGATGAGGAATATTTCAATAACTTTGAAGTCGAACTTGATATCGAAGACGAAGGGTTCCGGGTTCTGGCAACAAAGACGATCGTGGAGGAAGTTTCTAACCCCGATCACCAGATTTCGCTAGAAGAAGTCCAGGAAGTTGCAGACGAAGCGCAGTTAGGCGACACAGTCGTCCTTGATGTCACACCTGACCAGGGTGAGTTCGGACGCATGGCGGCGATTCAAACCAAGCAGGTGCTGGCGCAAAAACTGCGGGATCAGCAGCGAAAGCTGATTCAGGAAGAATTTCAGGAATTGGAAGGCACGGTGCTTCAAGCGCGCGTTCTGCGATTTGAGCGGCAGTCTGTGGTAATGGCAGTAAACAGCGGTTTTGGTCAGCCCGATGTCGAAGCGGAATTGCCCAAGCGCGAACAGTTGCCCAACGATAATTACCGGGCAAATGCCACGTTCAAAGTATTTCTGAAGAAGGTGCTGGAAGGTTCCCATCGCGGACCCCAACTTCTCGTCTCGCGGGCAGATGCCGGACTGGTGGTAGACCTTTTCGCGACGGAAGTGCCGGAAATTGAGGATGAAATCGTGCGGATCGTAGCAGTGGCGCGAGAGGCAAATCCCCCTTCGCGATCGGTTGGGCCCCGCACCAAAATTGCTGTCGATACCCTGGAGCGAGACGTTGACCCGGTTGGAGCCTGCATCGGCGCACGGGGATCGCGAATTCAGGTAGTGGTGAACGAACTGCGCGGCGAAAAAATTGATGTCATTCGCTGGTCGCCCGATCCCGCGACCTACATTGCTAACGCCCTCAGCCCTGCCAGAGTCGATGAAGTTCGATTGATCAACCCGGATGAGCGGCAGGCCCACGTCCTCGTACCTGACGATCAGCTCAGTTTGGCGATCGGCAAAGAGGGGCAAAACGTGCGTCTGGCAGCCCGCCTCACCGGATGGAAAATCGACATTAAAGACACTGCTAAATACGACTACGAAGCCGAAACTCGCAAAATGGAGGCACTCGCCGAAGAACGCCGCCTCGCCCGCGAAGCCGAAATGGAAGAGTACGAGGACGAATACGAAGACGAAGAGCCGCTTGCCCAAGACGAAGCAGCCGTGCTGACTGAACAGGACTTCGACGCCGAGGAAATGACACAAGCCCCCAGGGACGGTTTTGGGGCTGAGTTAGGAGAGGCAGTTCAGCGTCCGGAGCGGGGGTAAGTGGGTAGGTGAGAAGGTGGATAGGTGGGTGAGTGGGGCAGGAGAGCAGTGGAGCGGGGAGCAGGGGGTGAGAAAAAGGCAAAATCCTTCTTTAGCTGCTCCTGCCTTCTTTATTTGTTTTATTGCCCTAATTTATTGCCCTAATTTCTTCTCCTGACTGCTCTATCTCGCCTGCTCACCTCTCAAGCCAGACACAAAATTCCGAATCTCATCGCCACCTCTATTAACTCTCCCACTGCTCCCCTGCTCCCTACTCACCCACCCACCTACCCTTATGCCCCCCAACTCCCGCCGCTGCATTAGCTGCCGCCGTGTCGCTCCCAGAGAGGAGTTCTGGCGTGTGGTGCGATCGCATCCTTCACAAATTGTTATACTGGATAAGGGAATAGGGCGATCGGCTTACCTTTGCCCTCATGCAGGTTGTCTGCAGGCAGCTCAGCGAAAAGACCGTTTGGGGCGAGCTTTGAAAGCATCTGTTCCTGAGGAGATTTATCAAACCCTGTGGCAACGACTTTCCACAGCCGCTACGATAGAGTGAAGTAGAGTGAAGGTGATGTATTCTTACTGAGGCAGGAAGAATCAAGCGAGCGATTTTTCCCGGTAAGGGCGACAGCATGAGGTTAATAGGTTGATTTGAGGTTGATTGAATTAATGCACCCACGGAGGCAGAGCATTCGTTAAGCAGTAACCATCAGGTCAGACACTCCGCAAGAGCTGAAACCTGAGCAATCGAAACCGGGATTGCACTCCGTGGTGCAAGTCATCTTTAACCTGAAAAAACGTCTTCAACATTCCAAAATTCGTGCAAGATGATAAGGGAAGCTGTTTTATCACGGTAAAGCAGTGCTCAATTCATCTGAATAAATAAAAGCTGTTGAACCTGAATCAATCTCAAGGAGGGGGAAAATCGCTTCTGAGAATCGATAAGGTAAAACAGTTCCAGGTGAGATTGATTTGTTTTGTATACCAAAAGTGCAGGTCAGTATGTAACCTAATCAAGATCGTTTGGGACGCAGAGGGGATAGTGGATGAATAACGGCAAAGTGAGAATATACGAATTATCGAAGGAATTGAATTTGGACAATCGAGACATTCTGGCAGTTTGCGACCAGCTTAATATTGCCTACAAGAGTCACAGCAGCACGATTACAGAGGCTGAAGCAGAGCGGATTCGTTCTGCCGCCGAGAAGTATACACCCAGCCACGCTGCTGCCCCTAAGCCTGTGGCATCGGCACAAAACGGTGCTGCACCAAGGTCGTCTAGTATCCAGCCCCCTGTGAAGAAGCAGCAAATTCTAGAAATCCGCAGAACACGCCCTCTTGCAGAACCGCCCAAGCGTGCAGAGGCTGAAACAAGCTCGGCTTCCGCCCCCGCCACACCTGCTGAAGACCGAGCACCTGCTAAGCTCAGCTCGCCCAGCCGCCCTGTTCGTTCGCCATCGATAGAAGAAGAGAGACTGTCCAGTCCTGCTGCGATCGAAGCGACGACAGAACTAGAAGAGGCTCCCGTTACACCAGAGCCAGTTCAGGCTGAAGCTCTGACAGAAGACCAGATAGAAGACCAGATAGAAGACCAGATAGAAGACCAGACAGAAACGCAGGACTCTGCGCCAAAGCCAGTGCGAGCCACCGTTCCTGATGGAGCGATCGCGCCAAAACCGGAACCTGTTCGTGCTTCCCAAGCCCAGCTCAGTTCTCCGCCCCCGCGCCCGGTCAAGGCGGCTGATGGTGGTTCGCCGAATCTGACGAACCGACCCATTCTGAAAAAAGCAAGAGCAGAAGCAGCAGAGCAGGCAGGAGCCAAGCCAGTTCAGTCCCGTGAAGGGGGTGTTTCAGTTCGAGAAGCGCCTCGACGGAATGATCAGCCGGGGGGCGCAGGTCGCCCTGAGTCGCCGCTGAAGCCCAGACCTGTAATCGAGCTACGCCGCAAGCCTACACGCCCCGGCGAAGGAGCAGATGGTGCAGAGACGGCTGCGAAAACCGAGGATGGCGGTACTGCTAGACCGTTTGTTCCAGGCGGTGCTGAGGACATCCGTCGCCCGACGCTGAATCGCCCACCCAAGCGAGGCAAGACCTGGGAAGAGGAGGAAGAAGAAGAGAAGGAAGCCGCTAAGACTGGTAAGGCGGCAACAAAGACGAAGCGACGTGCTCAGCCCGTGATTGACGAAGAGGATCTGGAGCTGGAGGACATCCTTGACGAAGACGATGTCGATGAGGATGCGCCTGTGCAGGTCAGTTTGTCCCTTGCGCGTCCGCCCAAGCCCAAGAATCGTCCTGGGCAGCAAGCGAAACCTGCGGCTGCGGCTGCACCTGTGAAGCAAAAGCGATCGTCTGAATCTTTCCGCAATCGCCGCGATCGGAGACAGCAGGAAGAAGCGCGTCAGCGTCCGACTGAAATTACCCTGACGGGTGGCATCTCCGTTCATGATCTGGCGATCGAACTGGTTGTTCCAGAAACAGAGCTGATTCGGATTCTCTTTATGAAGGGAATTGCGGCAAATATTAACCAGATTCTTGATATTCCCACCGCAACAATGGTGGCGCAGGAATACGAGATCGAGGTGAAGACAGGCGAAGCGGAAGCCGAGGCTAAGAAGATCACCGAAATGCTAAGCGCAGAAGACCTGGAAAACCTCCAGCGTCGTCCCCCTGTCGTAACTATCATGGGTCACGTCGACCACGGTAAAACTACGCTGCTGGACTCAATCCGCAAGACAAAGGTGGCGCAAGGCGAAGCAGGCGGTATTACACAGCATATTGGTGCTTACCACGTGGATGTGGACACCGAGAATGGTGTGCAGCAGGTCGTCTTCCTCGATACGCCAGGTCACGAAGCCTTTACCGCAATGCGGGCGCGAGGCGCGAGGGTGACAGATATTGCAGTACTGGTGGTGGCTGCTGATGATGGGGTGCGTCCCCAGACGATCGAAGCAATTAGCCACGCCAAAGCTGCTGAAGTACCGATCGTGGTTGCGATTAACAAAGTGGATAAAGAAGAAGCACAGCCCGATCGGGTCAAGCAGGAACTCACTGAGTTTAGCCTGGTTCCCGAAGAGTGGGGCGGCGACACCATCATGGTTCCGGTGAGCGCAATTAAGGGCGACAACCTGGATACGCTGCTGGAAATGCTGCTGTTGGTGGCTGAGGTGGAAGACCTCTATGCCAACCCCGATCGCAACGCGAGGGGCACAGTCATCGAGGCGCATCTGGACAAGGCACGCGGTCCGGTAGCAACGCTGCTGGTTCAGAATGGCACGCTGCGCGTGGGTGATGTGCTGGTGGCAGGTTCCACTTTTGGTAAGGTGCGGGCAATGCTGGACGATCGCCTGCAGCGGGTGGATGCGGCAACACCGTCCTTCGCGGTTGAGGTGCTGGGTCTCAGCGACGTTCCGGCTGCGGGCGACGAGTTTGAGGTCTACAGCGACGAGAAAGAGGCACGCGCAGTTTCAGGCAATCGTCTGGATCAGCAGCGTCAGTCTCGTCTGCAGCAGGCAATGGCATCGCGTCGGGTCAGCCTCAATACGATCTCGGCTCAAGCTCAGGAAGGCGATCTGAAGGAGCTAAACCTGATTTTGAAGGCAGACGTGCAGGGTTCGGTCGAGGCAATTCTCGGCGCGCTGCAGCAGTTGCCGCAGAAAGAAGTTCAGGTGCGCGTGCTGCTGGCTGCTCCCGGTGAGATCACCGAAACTGACGTGGATCTGGCGGCAGCGAGTAGTGCGGTCATTGTGGGCTTTAACACAACGTTTGCCAGCGGTGCGCGTCAGGCAGCCGATAATGCCGGAGTCGATGTTCGTGACTACAACATCATCTACAAGCTGCTAGAAGACATCCAGGGCGCGATGGAAGGTCTGCTCGAACCCGAACTGGTGGAAGAGCCGCTGGGTCAAGCCGAAGTGCGGGCAGTCTTCACAGTGGGCAGGGGTTCTGTTGCAGGCTGCTATATTCTGTCGGGTAAGGCAATCCGTAATACGAAGATGCGCGTTCGCCGTAAGGGTGAAGTGGTCTTTGAGGGCAACCTGGATTCGCTGAAGCGGATGAAGGACGACGTGAAAGAAGTCAACGCTGGCTACGAGTGCGGTATCGGCTCCGACAGCTTCCGCGACTGGCAGAACGGAGACATTATCGAAGTCTTCCGTCTGGTGGCAAAACGTCGATCGCTTTCTGCATAAGCGACTGATCCTGTCCCGGTGACGGATTATCGTAGAAGCTCAATAAAGCAATAAAGTAGGAGGAGTTCAGGAAACCCTGACTCCTTTTTTGTTGAGCTGCTTTCTATAGCGCTACGCAATCAGATGAGAACAAGATGAGAACAAGATGAGAACAAGGGGATGTGGGGGCTTAGCCCCCACGCAGGGGGAGAACCCCTGTACCCCGTCTTAAGCCAAATTCGTAGAACGATATTACAGCTAATTTCAGATAAATAGCCTAAACGCTCTGGTCAACTCTAGTTGTCGATGAGCCTAGTTGTCGATGAGCGGAGTGTAAAGGGAATGGTAGTCGCATTACTCAACCGACTTACGAGAACGGGTGGTACGGGCTTACCAAGCAGGCGAGGGGACACAAGCGCAAATTGCTCAACGCTTTCAACTCAGCCCCAGTTTTGTCCAACGCCTACTCCGACGCCACTGCCAGAGCGGGCAAGTGACGGCTAAACAGCGAGGCGGCAATCCTCAACCTAAAATCCAGGGCGAACACCACAGCTTTCAGGTGTTCGGCAGTCTGGGTGGGGTTAGTCATTGCCTGCGGGGTTAGAATCACCAGCAAGCCGTCGCTGTTGGAATCTTGCGCGGCAATCTCCAGTGCGCTGGCATAGCGATCGGGGTCGGCATCGCCCAGAATGTCGATCGGGTTGTGGTGGCTCCAGTGGGGCGGCAGGAGGTTGTCTAAGGCGGCGATCGTCTTTGGGGTGAGTTCTGCCAGTTCGCCGCCGCCGCGAATCAGGGCATCGGTTGCCAGCACGCCAGGACCGCCCGCATTCGTGAGAATCGCCAGCTTTCGACCCTTAGGGCGCGGCTGTTTCGATAGAACTTCTGCCATGTTGAACAGCTCGTTAATCGTCTCGACACGCAGCACCCCACAGCGACGAAACGCAGCGTCCAGAACGCCATCGCTTCCTGCCAGTGCCCCGGTGTGAGAGGCGGCTGCCTGTGCTGCGGCTTCGGTTCGTCCTGCTTTGATTACGATAATCGGCTTGGTGAGTGCAACTTCTCGCGCTGCCGACAGAAACGATCGCGCATCTCCGATCGACTCCATGTAAATCACAATGCTCTGGGTGTAGGGGTCATCGCCCAGATAGTCGATCAAATCGCCCCAGTTCACATCCAGCATGGCGCCGATCGACACAAACGCGCTAAAGCCCACATTTTCGCGCAGGCTCCAGTCCAGAATCGAAGTACACAGCGCCCCGCTCTGACTGATAAACCCCACGCTGCCCGGTCGCGCCATTGCGCCTGCAAAAGTGGCATTCAGCCCCGTTCTGGGACTCATCACCCCCAGACAATTGGGACCGATAATTCGCAGCTTGCCCCGTGCCGCGTTCAAAATTTGCTGCTCTAGCTCCCGTCCCTCGGCTCCCACTTCTCGAAAGCCCGCAGAGAGGATGACCACACCCTTGACTCCCGCAGCAACACACTCGCGAATAATTTGCGGTACGGTGGCGGCAGGCGTCGCAATCACGGCTAAATCAACCCGCTCCGGCACTGCGGCGATCGTCGGATATGCCTTAATGCCTAAAACGCTTGCACGTTTGGGATTCACGGGAAACACCGTCCCGCCAAAGGGATTGGTGATCAGATTCCACAGCACCGTGCGACCCACACTATCCGATCGCTCACTAGCACCGATGACGGCAACCGTTTGGGGCTGAAAAATCGCGTCCAACGGCTGATGGCTCTGCCGCAAAATGTCGTAGACCGGATCGTTGCTCTGCGCAGTTGAGTTTTTAGAGGCGATCGAGGGGGGTTGCATCATGAGATGTTCTTCGCAGGATATTCGCTTTGCAAAAGAATTAAACAGGCAATTTCGTTCTCATGCTAAAGGGGAAACTGCGATCGTTCATATCCCTTTATTTTGGCTTAAGCAGCCGCTCGCCAGTTTGTATCGATCGCATCCGAATCAGCCTGCTTTTGCCATCAGCAATACAAGACGATCCAGCAACGCTGAATTGGAGTATGATACGCCCCAGCCCCCAATTTGGGGGGGGAATCGATAACTAAGTCGGGATGACAGGATTTGAACCTGCGGCATCCTGCTCCCAAAGCAGGCGCGCTACCAAGCTGCGCTACATCCCGAAACGCTTTTTCTAGCGTACCCAATCCATTGTACCCAACAATGTACCAAACAGGTACTCAACCGATAACCAACCCTGCAAACCGCAAGACGGCATCGAACGGCGGGTCGATCGACGGTGTTTTGCTGCGTTTTCCCGATCCAGGATTCCCCAAAACCCGATCGCATCGTTAAATGGGATCAGCAGTCTTTTACAGAAGCACGTTCTGGCGGGACTGTCAGCATCGCGCACCGTCCTTTCGCGCACCGTCCTTTCGCGCACTGTCCTTTGAGGAAAACTGTGTTGAACGCACTACTAATTGCTGGCTCTGATTTTGGTGTCGGGAAAACCGTCCTGGTCTCTGTTCTAGCTGCTTACTGGCAGCGGTATCTTGGCGCTCGATCGCTGGGGATGATGAAGCCGATCGACTGCGGCACGGGGGACGCCCAGCGATTTCAGCAGCAGTTTTTCCTGGAGCAATCCCCAGAGCAGACCAACCCGATTCGATTTGAAGCAAAACTTCCCGCCCCGATCGCAGCATTGCGGGAGAATCAGCGAGTTGAGCTGGAAAAAATGTGGCGATCGTTTGAATCGCTCAGCCAGCAAAAAGAGTTTGTGTTGCTGGAAGGCTTGGGTGGACTCGGATCGCCAATTACTGAAGAGATGACCGTCGCTGACCTTGCCTGGGATTGGAGAATTCCGATCGTTCTCGTTGTGCCCGTGCAGCGGGGGGCGATCGCTCAAGCCGTGGCAAATGTTGCTCTGGCAAACCAGGCGCGAATTCATCTGAAGGGGATTGTGCTCAACTGTGTGCAGCCCTGTCACGCCCAGGAGATTGAGGATTGGACATCTGCAGACCTGCTGCAATCGCTGACGCAAAAGCCCGTTCTCGGCTGCATTCCCCACTTGAGCAATCCGACCGATTCGAGCAAGCTGGCGCAGGTTGCATCCCAGCTTCACATCGAGCGACTGCTTCCCGGTTCGGTCGTTTAGCCCTGCTTTAGGGTGCAGGATTGGGGTAGCGCAACTGCACCGCCTCAATCTCTGCCAGCACGTCAGGAGAGAGCGTGATTTCTAAACTGCTCAGGTTTTCTGTGAGCTGGTCGATCGACGTTGCTCCCACGATCGTACTGCTCACAAACCAGCGGCTTCTGACAAAGGCGATCGCCATTTGAGCGGCGGTGAGCTGATGCCGCTTCGCAATCGCAACATAGGCGGCAACCGCTTCAGAAACGTTGGGCTTCAGGTAGCGCTGCCCAAACCCAGGAAACTGGCTTAACCGTGCTGCTGTGGGGACTTGAGCCAGGTATTTGCCCGTGAGGCAGCCAAAGGCAAGCGGACTGTATGCCAGCAAACTCACCTGTTCCCGGTAGCAAGCTTCTGCCCAAGTCCAATCAAAGACACGGTTGAGCAGGTTGTACGCATTTTGAACTGAAACGACTTTCGGTAGCCCAAGTTGAGCAGCGACCTGACAAAATTTGGTAATGCCCCAGGGGGTTTCGTTGCTCAAGCCAAGGTAGCGAATCTTGCCTACCTGAATCATTTCGGCAAATCCGGTGAGCTGTTCTGCGATTGACACTGTTTCCCGATTTCTGGCGACATCAAATTCGGTTTGCCCAAACAGCGGCACATCGCGATCGGGCCAGTGAATCTGATAAAGGTCAATGTAGTCGGTTTGGAGCCGGATCAGGCTATCTTCTACGGCTTTCTGAATATTGCTGCGGTTGATTGCCTTTGCGCCATCCCGTATCCACTTCATGCCTCGTCCCGGACCTGCAATCTTAGTTGCGATGATGAATCGATCGCGCTGCTGCTGCTTCAGCCATTTGCCGATACAGCATTCTGTCAGCCCGTAGGTTTCCGACCGAGCTGGAACAGGATACATTTCGGCAGCATCAATAAGATTAATTCCCTGACTGGCAGCATAGTCAAGCTGTTCCTGTGCCTCTTCGATCGTGTTTTGCTGCCCAAAGGTCATCGTCCCCAGACAAATTTCCGAGACGCTCAGATCGCTCTCACCGAGTTGGTTGTATCTCATCAGCTCGCTTAAGTTCGCAGTTCGCTCAATTTCAACTTTATCGATCGGGTTTAGTCCTTTTCTCCAGATTTATTCCTTTTCTCTTAGATTACCTGCTTCTTAGAAATCTACCTTTTGAAAGAGCCAAAACCTGTTAAGAAGCGATCGAACCTTGCCCAGAGGGAGGTTAACTTGCAATAACAAAGCAGCTAATCTGATTGCGTAAACATTTTTCAAAGGATTTTCAAAATGAGCAGTAAAAACAAGAATAAAGAGCTGGACACTGCAAAGCACACCGCTTCAGATTCTGCCGATCGCGTGACTGACAATGCTTATGATCCCCATATCGTTCCCGCCGAAACGGCTGCACGTATGGAGCGTGAAGGCGACCAGTTTAAGAAGCATCCTACAAAAGAACAGGAAGCCAGTGCCCCGACTAATGAGCAGACGGACGCAGAGAGTATTGAAACCACGGGCGGCTATACGGTTGATAAGGAAGGGCTAACCAACAACTATGCGATCGAGCCAGAGATGTATTACGAAGTCCCAGGCGATGCGCGTCAGGCTGAAGAAGACAGAGAGGCGGAACGGACTGAAGAATTGCAAGAAGTGAACCAGGATAGTGCTGGGGATTTGACAATGGAGCATGACAAGCGCGGTAAAGG
>Ga0224723_1002164_pt1 | contig 11085 bp, 8 predicted proteins | sample Balambano_FR2_Me_FD_161647 | JGI IMG/M metagenome (GOLD analysis project Ga0224723, IMG submission 161647) | Freshwater sediment microbial communities from Lake Towuti, South Sulawesi, Indonesia - Balambano_FR2_MetaG | ecosystem: Environmental > Aquatic > Freshwater > Lake > Sediment | place...
ATGCTGCCTCTTTTTTGTCTGCCTATTTGAAGAAAATGTGCGCATACACGCTTTATGCGCAGTGCTCACGAGCCAGCGCACATCAGCGTACATATGTTCAAGATCAAAATTCAGCATGAGGTTAATGATCCAGACATGAGTTTTTTAAGGCGAGTAAATAAATCGAGCCTTTAATCTTTCCCCTTCTTCTCCTTCAGTGGCCACTCAAAGCCAAAGCGCACAATGAGCCGCTGGCTGTAGACGCTAGAAAATTTGCCTTCCGACAGATGGTACAATGCTTCTGTATTGCCTTTCAGGTTTTTGTATACCGTGAATTCTTTGCGCACGCCTGCCATCACGTTCCACACCCAAATGCGACCCTCTGATCCATGAAAACCGGAGGATGTGTACTCCCACCTGAGCGCGTTCACGCGCTCGGGTAATACCCGTAAGCTAAATCCTTTGCCCACATTAAACTGAGCCGATGTACGCCAGCCATAGGCGCGGTAACGATCATTAAGTTCATTCCATTCTTCAAATGCCAGCCGCTCCAACCAGCCTGCCCCCACCTCCCACCGAGGGGTAATTTTGTATTGCAGGTACAGGTGTACATCCAACAAAAAATCGGTAGTCTTTTGAGTTTGGAAAGTTATGCCGGGAACAAGTCTGGTGAAAAATGGTTTGCCTTTAAGAGGGTTGGGCATCCGTTTGGGAAGTTGGGAGATGTCTTTTACATCGGAGTATTTTTTCTTGTACTTCTCCATGGAAGTCATTGCCTCTCTCAGCACTTCTTCTTTGCCGGCAAAATGGTTGATGGCTTTTAGCGATTTGTTGATCTCTGGCTGGATGGCTTCCCTGGCCATAGCTACCAGCATCGCAGAATCAGGTTTTTCCTTTTTAAACTGACTTGCCTGCTGCGATAGTGCATTAGCGCCCGATCGTTGAAGGGCTTCTTCCTCCAATCGTTTATCGATGTTTTTAACCTGTGCAACGTTGCCAGTGGCGATGGATTGAATGTCTTTGCCATAACTGCTCCATTCGCTGATGGTAGCGGATAGCTCGTTTAGTTTACCTAAGTCATTTTTAAAAGAGGGAATCTGCGGCAGTGCACGTTGCTGCGATAGTGTTGTATGAGGTAACTGCGGCATGTTTGTATTCACTTCTCCGATAGTATAGCTATTGATGGACTGTTTGATGTTGTTTAGCGGTTCCTGCATTTGGGGTGGCAGTGTCACTCCCCTAAACCCGGACGTGACTTTTGATTTGAGTTGGTTCACTTCTTCCCGCCAGGCGCCAATGGTTTTTTGTTGCAGTTGCTGAAGGCTATCTAACCTGGTTTTTAACTTTCCCACTGGCAACTGTAGGGTGGTGAGGCTATCGATCTTTTGTTGGAGGCGGCTGTGTTGGCTGGCGAGGTGATTCCATTGGTCTGAATAGGCCTTTTGCAGGCTATCGGCTTTACTTTGAAAATGTTGGGTGATGCTATCCGCCCGATAGATAGATTGCTTCAACAGGCTATCGTATTTGGCCGGTTGCAGGCTTTCCGGCTGCGGCTGTGCTATAGCCGGGGTGAAGAACATTATAGATATAAAAACCAAATAACACCGCACCTGATAAAGGTACTAAAGATGTGGACGTTTTCTAGTTGGGCGGTTGATCTAATTTGGGTGATTCTGGAGCCATTGATTACTTTCAGTTTATACCAGAAGCCATCTCCTATGAATGTAGGAGATGGCTTCTAATCTTCTTTCGAGCGCTTAAACCCGATTTTGCGCATGGGTTCGGTCTTGGGATTCAACAGTTCTTTCAGATAATCAAAGATCAGTTTAATATCATCATCCTGCTGGATTACCTTTCTTTCCAGTTGTTCTAACTTCAACAATACATCTTTGCGAGTTGATAGCATTTCGCGCATGCGTGTGAATACTCGAATGATATGAATATTAACCAGTACAGCACGTTCGCTATTTAATACACTTGATAGCATAGCAACTCCTTGCTCTGTAAAAGCAGACGGTAGCTTTCTTGTTCCGCCCCAACTTGATGTTCCATTTTGGAATATCAAGTCTTTGAACTCCTTTTGAGTCAGTTGGAACATAAAGTCTTCAGGGAAGCGCAACAAATTTCGTTTAACCGCCTTGTTCAAGTTTCCGGTAGTAACATCGTAAAGCTCGGCCAAGTCTCTATCCAGCATTACCTTGTGCCCCCGGATGAGATAGATTTTATTAATAATTGCTTCATCTGGTACTGTAAGATTTTTTGCCATGTCGTTTTCATTGATTTATAAAAGTATTCAAAAATTGGAGGCCGCAAATTGTGACCTCCAATTTGAAGTTCCAATCTGCAACCCCCTAGCTGGCGCACGCGTGTCGCGTGTGCCTCATATAAAATCAATCTCTAAAACACCTTTGCCTCCGTTATAGTCGATAGCGCTACTGTACTTCCAGTGCCAAGGGTCTAAAACAAAACCGGCCTCAACCGGATTGTTATGAATGTAATCAACCTTCTGATCGATTACATGAGGACTCCATAATTCTATCGGTTTGTTATGATGCTGCCAAAATTGCTTACCCTTCACATTACTACTTTTATTTCCAGCTCGCTCCATCATCCAAAGCAGCCATTCTCTACGGCTTTCTTGCAAATTCTCTGAAATAAGTCTTTGCATTGTCTTTGATGTATGCTCTTTCATCTTTCCTAAAACAACATCGGGATTATTTTCTTTTGCCCGTAGTATCAAATGGACATGGCTCGGCATTATGCACCAACAGTAGATCTCAAGACCTTTATGCTTTCGGCAGTAGTCCAGACTATCGACAAGAGTGGAAAAATATTGATCCCGAACAAATACATCTACCCAATAAACCGTGGCAAAGCTCACAAAGTACAACCCTCCTTTATCATAGAACTTGTACTTTCTGCTCATCTTGCTTTTAAGCAATATAGCCTTTTACTTTAAAATGGCACACGCGACACGCGTGCGCCAGCTGGGGGAAGAACTTCAGGCATTTCAAAACCCGAACAAGTATCTCGATAAACCCGAACGCACCAAGGAGATTAAAGAAGCTACTCTCTTTGTTAAAAAATTTGACGTAGCTCCCAAGAAGTCTACCAAGTTTACTTTCTATTACGATGGCCGCCCGATTTCTGCCAGCATTGAAGATGGCCACTTTCTCCAGCGCATCATGGATGGTGAAAAGTTTGGAAATGGTGACAGCCTCGTGGTTGATCTGGAAGTTTCTAAAAAATTCGATGAAGGCTATGACACCTACATCGTGGACAAGCATACCATCTTAAACGTGAAGGACATTCACAGGCGCGGACAAAATACTGATCAGACTAATTTGTTTGATTGACCCTACTTGTTAATTTGAGAAATAGGTGACTCAGATAACGTTTTGTATTTAGTAAACCTCATCAGTTCCCCAAATGAACAATTCAGGCTGTCTAGCTTAGTTCCACTTCTGTCTTTAATGGAGTAAATCTTATTTACAATGCTACCGTTCACCAAAAAATAAGTTGTGATTTCCTCAATAGCCATCTCCGAACAATCTTCATCAAAAAAAGAAACCATTGTTTTAATAGCATATACCGAATCCTCGTTCAAGTAGTACGAATATCTAAGGTTGATATCCCCGGACTCAACTATTGGTAATTCCTTAAACAAGATTACGCTGTTCGCTTTATCAAAACATACATTGTAAACAACATCCAAACTATCAGGCCAAGCTCCTGTGCTCGAAACTTCAAATAAGGAACTTGAGTTCTTAGCTTTGGCGTACATCTTAATATTCTCCTTGATTGCAAATAATGAATCAGCATGATTAATCTTCTTCAAAATTACAGTATCATCTTTTAATTCTAAAAGTGCCTCCTTAGGCCTAACCTGTGTACAGGAAAACATGATGAGCAACAACCAAAAATCCATGCGCATAGTTAATCCATTTACTTGTTTCCTGAAGCTTGCTTTATTTGTTGCTTCAACTGCTGGAGATTACCTTTTATAGCTGAAAACTCTTGCCTTAGTTCATCTAAGGCTTCACGAGCAGCATTTCTATCCCTTGGATTATTTAACCATCTTTGGTACTTGGTTATTCCAACCGCTACATTTTCAACACGTGTAACATACTTATCTAAATTACCTAGTTCATCATCTCCATGCATCTGCGACTGATTCGCATCCCGTATCTTCGCAAACTCAGTCTCTCCAGGCCTTCGATCTATATGAACTTTATCCGGAGTTGAAAAATCACCACCCCATCGCCAACCATCAAATCCCTTAACTGCTTTAATGAATGCGTTATCACTTGTAACCGTAGAGTTACTTTTAATTCTACCTTGACTTACATCATTATTCTCATACAAGGAGAAATCAATTCCAACGCCTGCATTGTGTGGGCTATTACCAGGCGAGGCTGGCGTGATTGCATCTTTTGATTCCTTTAACTCAGCTTGTTTCTTGTTAGTTCGAAAACTACTGTTAATCTTAATATGAGTTCCGGTTGTGACTGCTGCATTCAAAATGCCAATTAAGTCGTCAAAAATTGTATGATCAATATAAACAGTTGTCGCACCATGAATGTATCCGCTCCGATCATTGATATTAACCCTAATCACTGAATCACCAGTAGGGTCAACATACTTTAAAGGGTTATTCAATGCATAATTATATGGTGATACAGGATGATACTTGTCCGAAAAATCATCAATTCTATTCCACCTACCTATTTCACTATTATACATTCTATTCCCGAAATCATACCAATTCAAACTCAACTCATCCTGAATTTCTTTACCGCTAAACTTGTATTGATTCGGTGTTGTATTTTCTCGATTGTAAGAGTTAAACGTTAACCCAAAGGGATAATAGTCATCACTGGCAACGACCGGAGATTTCGTATGCGTTACCTTTAAATCATCGAAGTATACCTCTACAGGCGTTTCGTTTTCGTTACTTAGCCAAATATACACATAGCCTGCTTCTTTGATGGTGATGGCCTCGGCACCATCAAAAGCCAGGCGCTCGTGGTCGCTGTTTTGGCCATACTCCCGCGAGGCACCGCTCAGCCTCCTAAAACCTCCCGTTTTGTAAACATAGTCGCGGCCGAACACTAGGTAGTTGAGGTATGCCTTGGGGCCTGTTCCACTTTCTCCACTATGCGCCAAATAGCCGGGATGCGGAAATACGCCACCACCCAAACTTCCGGGCGCACCGCCATCAATAATGGTGCCCGCAGGCGCACCGCCACCTGCTGCTATCGAGGCCATAAAGTTAGCCAGCGCCTGTGTCCAGTTGCTGCTGTTGGGGTCCAGGTATTTGGCAAACACTTCTACATCAATTTTATCACCCGGCATCACACTGATGGATTTGGCCAGGCCATGGACGGCATTGGTGTTAGCTCCGGTGAGGCGCGTGGAATAGAACGTGACATTTGTGGCGCCTTCGGGTGTGCGGTGGGTGCGGTCAAAAATGGCGCTGTTGATTTTGATGGCCTCGTCATAGTTCAGAAACTTGCCCTGCTCCTGCGCTTCCTGGGCAGCTTCCATGGTGGCCTTTGCTGTTTCTACTTCATCTTTGCTGGTAAACGTTACGCGCACGTTGCCGAGGTGATCTTTGAGGTGGTATTGATACTCATTGCCCTGCGGTATAACGCGCCCTTCTTCGTGGTTGATGAAACGCAGGGTATCGTTTTCGTACACGTATTCGCCATTATAATCCGTTGATTTTAGCCTGACGTTAGTCTGATCATTGTAAACCTCCTGCCTCAGCTTTCGGCCGGTGGCATCGTAGGTATAGCGTATGGATTGTACAGCATTGGATTTAGATATGATTACCTGGTGAGGCAGGTTGAGATGGTTGTACAGAATACCGGCCGACTTATTCTGATCGGTTACCATGTTTCCGTTGGCGTCATACGCATAATCATCTCCGGCATTGGTGCCATTTTGAAAGCCTGAGGTGGTGCCGCTATCGTCTACGCGCAGCAACTTGTTTCCTCCATTGTAATTGTAGGTAAGCATGTCCATAAGTTCGCTTTGCTTGCCATAGCGGTTTAGCGTTTTGATGTTTCCGTTCAGATCGTAGGAGAGGTTACCCTCCAAATAGGCGTTGGTAGGCGCCCAACCTATTGTTTTTTCTGAACGATTTGCCTGGAGCAATCGATTCATGGGGTCGTATTCAAACCGATAGGCATTTGCTTTGATGGCGCCAGCGCCCTGATCGTTGCTGTACTCTATAGCTGAAATGTTTCCGTTGAATTGCGTTTGGCTGCTGTTTGTAATGCCGGCTACCGGCTGTTCGTAGTGCAGGTTCATCCCAAACAGGTCTCCGGTGTCATCGTTGGTGTTGTTTTGCTCTAATGTGGCGTTGTTAATGCTTGTTAACCAGCCGCGAATGTTGTAGCGATAGTCCACCGACTGCTTAAAAGTGTTTCCATTATCTGTTGAATGCAGTTTCTTGTCTGCCAGTTGCCCCAGTTCATTATAACTGTTTTCTGTGAGCAACACCGGTGTTGCCCCGTTAAGGCTATGCCAGGTTTTGAGCAACCGGCCGGCATGGTCATAATCAAATGCCCGGCTGGTGGTGGCGATGGTTGTTCCCTTTTTATGGATGGCTTTGGTTTTTAGAACCTTCCCCACAAAATCATAAATGTTTGTGGTGCGATCCCACCCCCCTAAGATGTTCGTGGAGATATTTTGAATGACGCGGTACTTATCGTCAAAGTAATTTACGGTCCATAAATACACGCTGCTTCCCAGCACTTTTGTCTTAGCCCCTGCTACTTGCCCAATAATACGCTGGTTGCTTTTGTCGGTGCCATCGTTAAACTGTTCTCCCGGAAAATCGGTCAACGTGTAGTTGTAATTGGGGTCGGCAATGAGATTGGTGAACTGATAATTGTCGTAGTAAGTAACGGTTAGCACTTCTAATCGGGCCGGATCGTTGGGCCAAACGGTGTTGGTATAGCCATGGAAGGCTGCCGATCCATCGAACGCGTCAGTAAAGTTTGACGTGTTAATCAGCAACGACATAGCTGCCTGATCAACCGGTGAAGGGTGGGTATAGAGGCCGGTGATGATCGGACGGTTTAAGTGATCGTACTTAGTAAAAAGCCATTTGTTTTGTTTGCGTTGCTCGCCATCCTGTGTTAGTACCAGTCGATCGCGATCATCGTACACCATATATACCCAGTCTGCTCCGGGCATCTTTTTTTGGGTCATCCGCCTGCGCCCATCGTAGCGGTATTGAAAGGCAAGATCGTCTAATATGATCCGTTCACGCTGCTTTACTTCGATAGGCTCGCTCATGATTGTTGTGCCCATAACCGTGCTGCTGGTGCAACTCCACCGGTATTTGCCTTCATGGCTTGTGGAAGCGTTTGCTATGCGGTAGGTTGTGCCCGTTACCGGGTCGGCATTGGAGGAAGAGATATTTGTCCAGGTGTTCCCCACCAGTTTCTCCCACTTGATGGTGCTGGTGTTGGGGCCTTTGTTTCTGGCGGTCAGGGTTAAATCGGAACCGACTGTCAGCGCAACGGTGGTAACATCGCGGATGCTCTTTTGGTTGAGATTGGAGACAGCGTAAATGCCGGAGCCGATGAGCGGCTCCAGAAAACTAAAATCGAGGCGATTGCCGCCAAGTATGAGTAGCAAGTTAGCCTTGTTAACCTGATTCTGCAAAGCGGGTATCGATGTTAACTCGTTGTTCTCGAATTGAATTGAGCCAAGTACGGGTAGAGACAATACGCTATTGGGAATGCTTGTAAACAAGTTCGCGCTGCAAACGAAATAGTTAAGTTGGGTACAGGTTCCGATGGATGAAGGAAAAGCGCCTGAGAAACTATTGCCACGCAAGTTGAGAAGACCCAGGCTCGTCCATGTAGAAAAGAAGTTGTCCGGGATGGTACCCGACATCTTATTGTCATCGACATAAAACAAGTACAATTGGTTGAGTGCGGCAAAAGAAGCCGGGATCGAACCCGTGAGTCGGTTGCGACTTGCATAGAAGTAACGGAGCTTGTTCAGGCTGCCGAGTGACGATGGCAAATCGCCCGATATCTGGTTATCGTAAAAATAGAAGTTGACCAGGTTAGAGAGGTTACCAAGGGAGGAGGGAAGCGAACCGGTGAATTGGTTTACATGGAGATGGAGACTAACCAGTTGAGGCAATGAGCCGATTTCAGTTGGAATGGTACCTGTGAGGTTATTACTGGATACATTGAAAACACGAAGGGCAGACAACCCTGAGAGGGCAGTGGGGAGAGAACCGGTTAGCCGATTATTATACAGGGCCAACTCTCGCAACACATGCAACTGGTTGATAGAAGCAGGAATTGAGCCACTTAGCTGGTTGTTGAAAAGGTATAGAATTTGAAGTTTGTTGAGGTTGCCTATGTTCGCGGGAATAGACCCTGTGCGATTTGTGCCGGCCAGGTTCAGGTGGGTAAGATGTGTAAGTTGCGTAACCCACACAGGAATAGGGCCTGCGGTGAACGAGTTAGTTCCTAATATCAGTTCACTAAGGTTTACCAGCGTGCCTAAATTCGGGATCTCGCCAGTAAGACCGCACCCGTTAAGATACAGGCCTTGCAGATTTGTAAGGTTGGCAAGCGATGACGGAATAGCGCCACCCAAAGGAGTAGCATGTATTTGAAGACGGAGTAAAGCAGAAAGGTTTCCAATTTCTGCCGGAAGCCCTCCCGTAAACTGATTTCTATCGAGATAGAGATACTTGACGGCAGACAGACTTCCGATCTGGGCGGGAATGCTACCCGATAGCTGATTGTTTTCGAGTTGCAGGTACTCGAGTCTGTTTAACGTGCCAATGGAAACAGGTATAGAGCCATTCAACTTGTTAGAGCTGAAGACGAGGCGCTGCAGCCCCGTCAGGTTTCCGATAGAAGCCGGAATGGCGCCTGTAAGGTTGTTGTTGGTGAGGGTGATGCGCGTGATGTCGCCATTGCTTACCGTCACGCCAAACCAGGTAGCAAACTGTGCACTGGTTGCCGTAGCGGGCCAGTTGCCTGCCGTGGGCCAATTCGTTTTGTTTATCCAGGCGCTACCGTTGGTATTTTCAAACAAACTTTTCAGCACCTGAAACTCTACATCGTCAGGAACAAGGTTGGTTTGGCCTGCAACGCTGGCGGCAATGAAGGTGGCCAAGACGAATGAAAGTAGTTGCTTCATTGTTTCTCCAATTTTTTGGCTGCCTCCGGTGAAGTTATTGCAACCAGCTTATCAGCGGCATCGTAGATGTCATGAAAATGGGCGTTAGGGAACTTCATAAGGAACATTTCATTTTTTCAATCGATGACCAACTTTTTTACCGCTTCCGGGGAAAGTACAATGACAAGGTTCCCCCAATCATCATAGACATAATAGGTCTGGGCCCAGTGATTATTATCACTGGGAACCGCTGATGCTACTGCCTGCACTTTTTTCAAAATAACTCTACCCTGTTTATCGGTGAATTCCCTTACTTCATATCCATTTTCGTCTTTCGATTTTCTTATTGTCAATTGGCCAGAAGAATAGTATCCACCAGCTTCCGTATAGGCTGGTAAGGCGACCGCTCTGGCGAGCAAACCATTTCTATCAACAGTCCACGCAACAATATTCTCATATTGAGTTCCAACACCATATAGATTGGTTGCTGTCGAAGATTTTACGGTACGATCATGAGATGAGTAGCTATTATCTGAGTCAGGTTGCCAGGCGGCACCAGGGGCTCCCTGCTTGAGTACACGCTGCAATGCTGAATTCTCAAATACTTGGACGGAGAAAGCGTTGTCTCCATCCGTAACCCCGATTAAATTTTGATAAAATAATGCCTGTGATTCTTCTGCCGATGTTTTCAGATCACCATCGGTTTTTAGTGTGCCAAAGGGAAGATATGTCTTAGATTTACGGCCGTAGGCATCATAAATCCAAAAGTTAATAAGATCATATCCTTGCGGAGTATTTTGCCGCAACACTGCCTGTACCTGCCTGCCCAGTCCGTCAAAGTAAGTTGTGCCTTCAGCAACCTTTTCCTTGTCATTGACAACTGAAATATCCCCTTCCAGGGGAACTAGAGCCTTATAGCTTCTCATGTAGTTTCCATTGGCGCCTTGGCAAAATGAGCCAATGGGAACTATGAGCAAACTGACCATGAAAGCTACTTTTTTTGATATCTGTACCATGGGTTAGAATAGTCTTTTTAAAGTTATGACTTTGTTGCCTGTTCCAGGTGAGTCGACAGTAATTGTATATGTGCCCACTTGTGCGTGGGTAGTCCTCGTAACGGTAAAGATCAGCGTTTCATTTGGAAGCAGTATTTTAGGTGTGATTGAAACTGACCATTCAAACGGGCTGTTATTTAATATCCCATTCACTGGGAAGCTCTGGTTGCCTGAATTCGTAATTGTTACGGACTCAGTTTGACCGGTGTAATTAAAAATGATCTCAGATCGCGATAACGACAATGCATAGGACTTAGTCCGCTGCCCAGAAACACTAAGCGTATTTCCTGTTGTTTGATTTCCAATGAAAGAGATGGTTGCTGATTGACTTTCAAAATTTATTGGGCTGAAGGTCACTGAAAGACTTTGGGAACCACCCGCTGGAATAGAGAAGGAAGCAGGCGCAAGCGAAAACTGATCGTTACTGGTGGAGTATGAGCTTACATCTACCTGACTATTGCCGGAGTTAGTAATAGTAATGCTCTGAGTGGCAGTGCTTGCTGAAAATGACGGGAAGGTGACGCTTGAAGGCGAGAGGCTGATGATTCTGGTAGGCGGATTAGCGGTAACCTGAATAGCATCATTTCCATCGGTTTTATTGGAAATGATATTAAGAGTTAGGGGTTGCTGTGGCTGATATTTTTTCTTCTGGATCGTTACGGACGTGGTTTGGCCAGGAGCCAGTGTTACAGGGAAACCAAAGACAGAAACATCCCAATCGATCGTATTGGGGTTTGTTATTCCGGTGATAGTCAAATTACTATTCCCCACGTTTGAGACTGTGGAGTACTGAGGGGTAAATGTTGCCCCATCAAAGGCAAGTTGTGTTGGCGCGACCTGTATGATTCTAGTGACCATTCGCTGTCCAGAAACACTGAGCGTATTT
>Ga0224723_1002165_pt1 | contig 11063 bp, 11 predicted proteins | sample Balambano_FR2_Me_FD_161647 | JGI IMG/M metagenome (GOLD analysis project Ga0224723, IMG submission 161647) | Freshwater sediment microbial communities from Lake Towuti, South Sulawesi, Indonesia - Balambano_FR2_MetaG | ecosystem: Environmental > Aquatic > Freshwater > Lake > Sediment | place...
TCTATCGCTTGAAAAAGACCCTCACCCCGTCCTCCGGACACCCCTCTCCCAAGTTTGGGAGAGGGGAGGGGGTGAGGGCTGTAAGGCTTTTGAGCTTCTAGATGTTATTTCCTTGCACGAACTTTTTGGTAAGAAGGCTGAAAACCATTACCTGTATTAACTTATAACTTTATTAAGCAAGCCCTAGATAGTTTAAATTTGTCTTGTGGACAGTAGGTAAGTGTCTGGTAGACAGTTTAAATTTGTCTTGTGGACAGTAGGTAAGTGTCTGGTAGACAGTTTAAATTTGTCTGGTGGACAGTAGGTAAGTGTCTGGTAGATAGTTTAAATTTGTCTGGTGGACAGTAGGTAAGTGTCTGGTAGATAGTTTGGATTTGTCTGGTAAGTTAATATCCAATACTCACCGTTACATCCTTGCTTCTAATAATTCTGATATGTTAAGAATAGATAATATTCATTTAGAAATTGGCTTACTGAAGCGTAACAGGCAGGTAATAGTTTATGCAAGAAATTTTAAGTGAACGGCAAGTTGCGATCGCACGTATATTAGAAATTGTTGTTCAGTTAATTCAAAGCAATACTTTATACCAAGAAAAATTAAATATAGATGAAGTAATGGAGAATTTCATCGAGTTAGTTGATAAATATTCTCCACAATTTGTAAGTAGCCTTAACGATAAAGATTTAACGAAGAGAATTGATCGTATTTTAATTACAGATGCGATTGCTGGGACATTAAATGATTTAACACCAGAACAAATAAAAATGTATGACGAAGCAGTTGAAGGAAAATAGTTAGCAATGAACTATCTTCTTGATACAAATATATTAACGGCTGTTATTAAGGAAAATAAAAAAATTCTTAACAAATTAAGACAAGTAAATTATTTTGAACAAGAAGTTTTTATTAGTTGTATAACTTACTACGAATCTAAAAGAGGTTTAATTTATTCAAACGCAACAAGACAGTTATTTGAATTACATCAATTTTCTACGCAATATCAAATTTTGTTCTTAGATAATATGGAAATTATTGAGAAAGCGTGTGAAATTCATCGGGATCTAAAACGTAAAGGGACATCGGTACAAGATGCAGATATATTAATAGCAGCTACAGCAATTGTACGGGAACTTATTCTTGTTTCTAATGATTTTGATATGTTAAGAATAGATAATATTCGTTTAGAAAATTGGCTTAGTGAAGTGTAACAGATTGGGAACGTAGCGTGTAGGTTTCTCAATACTACGCGCCATATGATACTTGAAAGTAAGTTGACTATTAACTCTTACTCTCTAACTCCTTAGCAAACAGCGTATATTGACGTATTGTACGAGTATGATAATGTCGGCTTAAATTACGTGAAGAATTTTTCTCATGCATCAGCGCGTGGATTGCTTGAGTGTATCCAAGTTGGTGAGCAATTTGTTGACATTGAGCTAATAATAAATAGCCTAATCCTGCGTAAATGCGTTGGGGTAAAATAGCTAGTGTTTTGATAATGACAGTGTTGATGTCTCCTTGCTTTTTTTGTAAATAGTCAGGAATGGCGAATATAAATCCTACAGGATTATTGTCATGTTCGGCAATTAATACTAGTTCTGATTGTATATATGGTAACAACGGACGATATTGGGCAATAAATTCCGCTTCATCAATGGGTGTAAACAAAAAATTACTGCGAAAGCTTTGAATAACAATTGTGTAAATTCGCTGTAGTTCTTTTTCAATCTGTTGCAAATCTATTGAACGAATATAAACTTGATGTTGGAAACGCTGGCTTATTTTTTCTAAGCGAGAATCACTTTGCCTTAAGTTAGTATTTAAACTTGAAGTATAATGAGCTATGGGTGTAAAACCTTGATGTAAAAAATGTTGTTGCCAATCATCAGGATTATCGGGTTCTAGGAAAAAAACTGGGTAATCACCCCGCTGAGTCAACAGTCGGTAATTTTGCCAAGTGCTACCATCTATTGGCGCGATCGCCATTGTACAGCCTTTAAGCGTTAGTTCTTGACAAGCGTTATTTAGTAAGCTTGTCGCTGTTTGTTCATCGGTAACGAAGTAATGTCCGATAAAACCTAGTTTGTGTCCGATTAATGATGGTGTGTTGTCCCACCATATGGAACAACTACCTGTCTGATTATTATTACTTACAATAAGTTTTTGCACTTTAAATAATTTCTTCTAATACAAAGGCGCTGTAAAAAAAAGCTTTATCTTGTTCATACAACTTTTGGGCAACATCGCTTAAAGGATGTAATAAATCTTTCATATTTTCTGGACGATGACGCTTTGCCAGTAAATTCCAGTAAGCTAAACGAGAGTGCTTTTTTCCTGTACGGATAATTTCTTTGAGTAAATAATAATAGTTTTCATTAGACATATACTCAAAAATATTACTTAAATTATAACAGTCAAAAAAGTTATCAGGAATATTTTCTAATAAATCTTCAACAGCAATACAATACCACTCCAAACGGTCAAGATTAGCACGAATTTTGTCGAAGTTTTCAGAACGCAAAGCGTAGGGAAGAGCTGTTAAATGTTGTCCTGTACCAATCCATTGCAAGTAAGGGTTTTCCGCTGGGTTTAATGTAGTAATTGTATATCTCGTACGTTCTAATAAATGTTCAGCGACGTTATCTTGGACGTATTCAAAAAAACTCGGATCTCGTCCTAACCTTCCCATGACAAAGCGTGAAAAGAATACCCGAAAGGCAATTTGCCATCGCCAATTATTCCATTTTTGGTTGTAAAAATCTTGACGATGGGCTGCTGTTTTATCTTCAAGTAATTCATTAATAGTACTGCGACTATGAATTAAAGGCAAAATCTCTTGAAACAAAGCCAGGTAGCGCTCAAATTTACCAGATGTACCAATACCTTGAGCGATCGCTACTGTGCGATCGTCCCAAAATTGGCGTGTTGTTGGGGATAGGTGAGTTCGTGTGCGATGATATAAAGCGAGTCTATCAGCACCAGTTGCAGGTACTGAGCCAATTAACATTAGTAGTTCACTATGAGTTAGCGTCTGATAAGCTGCAACTCGTAACTCTAAGCATGCAATTTGCGCGGGGTTAAAGTCTACAGCAATTACTTTTTTGGGATTTTGGCTCAATATTGCAAGGGTGTTATCTCCAGCAGAAGCTATGGATAAACAAACATCATTCGGTTGAATATTAAGCGCATTTAGTAAAACATCCGCATCTTCCCAACATTGAGCGTAACGAATTTCTGAAAAATCTGCTTTTCTTTTTATTTCACTTGGCATAATATTATGAGAATCTCACGCATTAGGTGGAACACCTTACAGTAAGGGTAGGCGCAAAATTTTTAGTGTAACTAATTTCAAGGATTTGTCTCTAAAATGTTATCGATGTAATGAAAAAGTTATTTATAGTTTACATTAGAGTTTTAGCCGCAACCGGATTAACTGCTGCTGGAGCTATACATACTTTTCCCGTTTTGTGGCAAGCTTGGGATGAGCAAATGAGAAGAACACCAGAGCTTCATAATATTATTGGTGCTATTGCTTTTACATTAGGTATCGCTAATCTAGCTTTATTGATTTGTGAATTTGTACTGCGAATCAGATTATAATTACCTTTACGCCACCTAATGCGTGAGGAACATCAAATCTTACATACCTTTCCTGTACTACCATCAATTTCTACCACATCACCATCTTTCAACCATTGAGTAACACCAGCCAAAGAAATAACTGCTGGAATACCCAACTCTCGTGCAACAATTGCAGCATGAGATAACAAACTACCACGTTCTACTAATAACCCAGCAGCAGCAGGAAATAGTAGAATCCAACCGGGGTCGGTACGTTCTGCAACTAAAATTGTTCCTTGTGAAAGATTAGCATTATTTTTACCAGCTAATACTTGTTTAGGGTCAATAACTATACGAACGATACCGCGTACAATTCCTCCAGAACAGCCAATTCCTTGAAGATGCTGATTTTCTTGTTTAGCTTTGACTACTGGTTGTATAAATGAGTTGCCTTGATGCACTATACCACGAGTCTCAAATCGAGAGTCAGGTGGTGTCATTTCTCGGTATTTAGCAAACTCAGCTTTCCGTATCTCTACCAATCCTTTTAAATTTGTACAGGTTGTTGTACCTTCAATAAATCCTAAAATTTCGTTTACTTCTAAATAAAAAATATCTTGTGGTGATTCTAGCAAGTTAAGGGCATAAAATCGCCGTCCTAATTCCACAAATACTTGTCGCGCTCTACCAAAAACCCGGGTACGCTCAAATCGTAAGTTTTCGCGATCGCGCACTCGATGACGAGCATTTTTTAATACCCAATTAAACAGTATTTTTCTCAGAGGATGTTTTAAGACTGTACTTACTTTTTGTTCTGCTAATTGACGGGGAGATGAGGAATCTATGACTTTGTTTTGTTTCAATTCCTTTCTTAACAGCGTCAATTGTCCGATTGCACGTAATAACGGTAAAGGTTCGTCCTGGAGTGTGGAACTTTCTAATTTCAATTCATCCAGACAGCGATCGCCAAATTTTTCGATGTATTCTTGATACTCCAAATAAAACTGGGGTAATTCTTGCATCCTAGATAGAATTTCATCTAGGGAACCATCACGCAAAATTTGGGCAAATTGGTCTTCTAAAACTAAATCTGCCATTTTTTGCATCCTGACTGCTGGTTCTATACTAATAATTCCACCTTCACCACTAATTAAATCGTTTTGCAAAGTACCTGATTTATCATTGCACCATTTTTTCGTGAAACCGCGCAGCACACCATAAAAAATCATCGCCAAAAAATCATTAATCAAAGGAGCATCCCAACGAGTAAGCAATTGACCTTCTATTTTGCGATAGTATGCTGCTAGCTCATCCGCACCCCAAGTATTTACAGGTTCTGATAAATACAAAGCTTTGTCTAATCTTAAGTAAAAACTTTTAATTAAATTTGGTAGTAAAAAATAGTTACTAATTAAACCAATAATAGTTTTAAATAATCGCCAACTATCTTGCAAGCGGTCTTGCCAAGTAGCTGCTTGGAGTTCGCTAATAATACTTTGCGGTAAGGATTCTCGCACCCCCATCATCTGTTCCATAAAACGCCGATTCAAGGTAAAACCAGGTAAAAGAGCTAAAACACGATACCAACTTAACAAGTTGTAATAAATACGTCCTTGAATTAACCCAATCATCCGAGCGAAAGTATCATGATTGCGGGCTATTGTAGTTTGGGGTACACCCATTAAGTAACAAAACTGGCGGTATACTTCTTCATATGCTTTACGGGCAAAGCTAAACGTTAAAGGTGTAGTCACACCGCTATAACTTTCTACAATATTACTGTTATCCCATAAAGTTAATAATCCATCAGGGTCGGGTATTTGCGCTAAAGTTGTAATTGGGCGAGATTGTAGTAAGTAAAGTTGCTCATTTTCAATAGCCCATTCAATATCTTGAGGACGAGCGAAATATTTCCCAACATCATGTACCAAAGCAATAATTTTGAGAATTTGCTGATCTAAAAGTAGCTGTTCGTTAACAATATGACGCTGAATAATGTTATTTTGCCTATTTATATAATAAGTGTCAGCATCGCTTAACCCTGAAACTAAAGAAACTCCACTACCTGAAACAGCACTAACTATAGCTACTCCTTGTCTACCAGTAACAGCATCTGCTCCAAAAGCAACTCCTGCAACTGTGGGATTAATCATGCGTTGAATTAAAACAGATGGAGGAGAAGTAATTAGAGGTAAGTTGTGTTCTTGACGGTAAGCTATAACTCGTCTGCTAAAACCAGAACACCAAACTTGGATTACTTTGTCTACTACTTCTTCTACGGGTACATTCAAAAAGCTATCCAGTTGACCTGCGAAGGAATATTTTTCACCATCTTCGTCAATAGCAGAAGAACGCACCGCTACTAATTCTCTATTTGGACAAAGTTCTGTCAAAGCTTGGTGCAGTTCTTGTTTAGCTAAGGGATGTAACTGAATATTTGCTAGTAATGCTTCATCTTCTGCATTCCAATCGTAGTATTGTTGGGTGGTAAAATTGTCCCATGCAGTATTTGAAAGTACAAATCCCTTGGGAATGAGAAAATTCTGATGCTGTAATTGAAAAAGTGCTTTGGCTTTAGCACCTAGTAAAGACTCTGTTTCTTTATTTATAGAGTAAAGAATATAAATCATTATTTTAAAAATTAACTTACCTTAAAAATACTCTTGTTTTATTTATAATCAACAATAAATTAGGATTAGAAGTCAACCATATCACAACTGTCAATATTTGATACATTTATTTATTTTTATTTAAAATTGCGGTTTTGAAAGTTCCAAACGACTATAAATGCGGTACTATAATAGATTAAGAAAGTTTTAAATCGTCTTGTTAGTGAGTAAGGGAAAGGAGAAGCATGACACAAAGCAATGAAAGCCGAATAGACCGTATTGAAGCAGTAATACTACAAGTTGCCCAGCAACAGCAAACGAATACAGAGGCAATTAAGGTAATCGTAGAACAAGTTGATGTCATGGCAGAAAAAGTTGATGTCATGGCAGAAAAAGTTGATCTTATGGCAGAAAAAGTTGATCTTATGGCAGAAAAAGTTGATCTTATGGCAGAAAAAGTTGATGTCATGGCAGAAAAAGTTGATGTCATGGCAGAAAAAGTTGATGTCATGGCAGAAAAAGTTGATGCTTTAAGTACCGATATGCAAGACTTTGTAAAAGTACAGTCAGCAATTATAGATATTTCCGAAACGGATAGAGCAACATTTCAAGCGGAGATTAGGCGTATTTGGGAGTATTTATTAAATCAGCAGCCTAACAATGGGAGGGGTGAGAGATAGATAATTTTAAGCCCCAATCTTGCAACAAGGTGAACAGAATTAGGTGATAACCATCAGTAAATTTAACTAGTAGATATATTATTTAGAAATGGGAAAACAAAAATATAATCACTTGGGGTAGATGGGGTGCAACACCTAATCCAAAATACACAAATAGCGCCCATAATCCAGACATCTTTTCTATTAAATTTGCTCGTTCCGTAATCGGTTTATCTAGAAGATACCGTACGGTAAGCAAAGCAAAGATAAATAGTGTAGTTAATAAACAAATTATAGGAGTTGCAAACTTTATTTGAATAGCTGCTTCACAAGCGCAAGCAGCTGTTAAACCAAGTACCAGCAACCAAACTCCACTAGCTTTTTCATATCCCCACAGCTTACTATAAGTTTCTACACCAAATTCTTCATCATCAGGTACTCGAATTTTTCGCCCAATTTCAATTACCATGCCATTAAAAAAGCTAGTTAGTAAAAACCATAAACTATTACTTGGTATAGTAGCGTTAACAACTAACCAATCACAGGCAGTTCCGTATAGATTTATAAGTGGCACAATTACCATATGGCTTAACATATAAATTAAGGGATGACTTTTAAGCCACTGAGAAACAAAGAATTCTTGGCTCATCAAAGCAAGATAAAACCATACAGCACCTAAAATTAATGCCAGAGCAGGTGTCAAATATAAACTTAATCCTAGTTGGATGATAGCACTGACCATACCTACCCAACCGAGTTCGTTCAAGCTGATTAAACCTCTGGGAATCGGACGATAAGCACGGTAAAGAGAATCATCTGCAAAATCTTTAAATTCATCAATTATTCGCAGTTGTAGAAAAAAGATGAAAATACAAACAAAAGCAACAATTAGAGAAGTAGTACACGGTATACTCACACCACCACGTAATAAGAACGAGTAACTGACAGCAGAACTACTAAAAACTGCAATTAATAAGCCATTCTTAATAACGGGAAAACGCTCTTGTAGATAAACCCACCATCGATTTAAATTCACTTGCAAAATTAACTTCCTCCCCTTCCTCTTGCAAGAAGTTGAGCTTGTTGGATTTCTTCATCTCCCCAACCTTGCGCTCTTAATCTACTAACAATTTGGGTTTCACTAAAACCTTGTCTGGTCGATTGTTCAATATAATTCTTTAAAGCGATTTGGTCATGAGTTAATGATGTCTGATAATTTGATGGGACTACAATACTTCCTGATGAAGTTTCTCTAAGTATACTTCGCCCTGTGACACTCTCATAAATCTTAATTAACATCCAACCAATGAACCACCAAAGAGGAACCCAGATTAATAAGCTGATTCCTGCGGTACAAACTACTGATAGTAAGAATATTTGACCTGCATTTTGAATTCCACCAGCGAATATAATGAGAAAGATAAATGCGATAGGTAAACCTATGAAAATTGGGATAATTCGTCTCATTTCTTTTGCTCCCTGAGAAGTTATAGTATGATTAAACCTCACGCATTAGGTGAACACCTTTCTGTAAGGGTAGGCGCAAAGTTTTTATCGTAAGTAATTCAGCAAACTATAATCTACAAGTTATTGTTGAGAAGATTTTCCCAGTAACGCATAAAAGCGATTAACAATGCCATATAGCAAGAAACTGCGAAAGTAACTTCTATAGGTATATTCATCACAGGCATAATTACACCTGTATAATAATGCTTGGCGCTTTCGCCGTATATTCTAAAGCCATTATTAATGAACCATGATTCAATGGGTACACCTAAAATTGTGGTCATGCTTAACGCGATAAAAAATCTGTAAATGATGGGAAAGTGATTAAAAAATTTGCCTACTAAAATCGCTGTAATTGCAATAACTCCTATCCAAATTCCAGTCATTAAGAAGCTGACATCGTGAAAAATATATGACCATTGGGGTAGGTTTTGATTTGTTACCATTGGTTCAATCATTACTTCTACTAAAAAAATACCTGCGAAAGCAATGAATATGTCACGTAGCCATCTTCTTTTTTTCAAAGGTACTAATGGTACGTCGTCTATCACTAAACTCCAATATTTGTAAAAGCTAATGATTAGTCCTGTAAATATAGGTGTGTAGTAAAGTATTTCGATTGGGACTGCAAATAAGAAAGCACCATATACAGTATCTAAGACTTCTGGTGAGTAACCACGGATGCCAATATTCACAGCCCATATTTCTAAAGGAATAATCGCAAATAGTAAGATTCCAAGACAAAGGATAAATCTTTGCCATTCTTTCCAATTTGGTAGTAATTTATCTACTATTAAAACAACGCTTAACATTAAGGATGTCCAGCCGATAGTTAAAATCCAGCTAACATCGTGGTATAAGTAAGCCCATCTACCTAGTCTATGGTTACTCCACATGGGAGCAGTGAATAATTCAAATATCAGTACTCCTACAGCCATGACGATGAATCTCAACCACACTTTATCTTTAATTTTAGATAAAGTAAAGAAGGCTATGATTGAACCTGCAACTACAAATAACTCGAAAAGTAAAATGGGTGTTGTTGGGGTTTTGTCAAAGTTACAGGTTGTGAGAATTGGATTGAGAAGAATATGTGGAATCATGATGCTCCTGTTTAATAAACCGCACAAGACGCTGAGGAAAGGGAGGTAAGAGTTAGGGAGAGATTTTATAAATGATTATTTCCACCGGAAACTACTTCTTTTTGGCGGAATTCTGAATCTTTTATTTTGCATCCTCCCCATTTTGCTTGGCAAAATTCTGGTAAGTTTGTTAGTCTATCCCAAATTTTCCACAGTGGTTGTTCGAGAATGTTACCAAATTTAGCATGGTTAAAATCGCAAGACATGATGTCTCCATAAGGGGAAACGTAGAAGTAGCTTGTACCGCAAGAGCAACCGACGCTTTTATAACTGCTAAAGTAAGCAAAGAAGACGACTCCGGGGTAATTGGGGTTTTGATTATATTTTTTAGCGGAATTAATCATTTCTTCTACCCAGTTGTAGTTATCAACTAAATCTAAGCGTTCTTTATATCTACCACTAGGTAATGCATCAAAAACTAGAATTTCATGAATTCCAATAGATTTTCCTAATTCAATGATTCTATCTAGCTCTCCATCCGCAAAAGATTCTGGGGTCATGGTTGTGGAAATCCCACAAGAGAATCCTAGCTGTTTGGCTTTGCGGATACCTGCAATTGCTTTGTCAAATAAACCTGGTTTTTGGCGAAACTGATCATGCTTGGAGGCGATCGCTGCGTCTATACTAATATAAACACTGTCTAAGCCAGCTTGTTTTAATTCTTTTGCTCTCTCTAATAAATTCCAACCGTTAGTAAATAAAATAGTTGTAGAAAAATCTTTATCTACAGATTTAATAATTTCTGGTAAATCATCTCGCATCAAAGGTTCACCACCAACAAAATTAATTACAGAAACTCCTAAATCTTGAGTATCTTGAATCAATTTTTTCGCTTGCGATAAAGACAAAGTATTTCTACCTTTCTCCTCAACAGCCGTAAAAAAACTGCAATGCTCGCAAGTGGCATTACAATCATCATTAACGGCAAAGCTCATCATATTGGGTATATTTTTGTTTTGAATTGTTTTGTATAATGCACGAGAAATGAAGTTAGCAGCAGGTTTGGTAAATAAAGCTGGTGTTGATAATGAGTAAACTGGATAGCCGTTGCGGAAATGTATAATCTTATTATGATTAAGATAAATTCGGTAAAGAATTTTTGCAAAATCTGCACTAGAGTCTAGTGCTTTAGTCGCTAAAAACCATTTGAGACGAAGATTCCTAAATAAATTCATGACTATTGCTAAATACTTAAAATTAAGGACTTTATTCTCGTAAGGTACAATAAAACTTACGTAAGATATCGTAGTAATACCCAGTACAGTAAGCTAAAAAGTTTATTTTGTATAAAATTTTCAACAAATTTTTATTTTGTTAAAGATAGTAACGCAATTAAATTTAACTTATTAATATTTGTGACAGTTACAGCATATTCCAGGTTTATGAGGTACGGTTATATTACCTCGTAAGGGCACGGCACTAGCAGGATTTTTGATTCACCCGTAGTATTTCGGAAGCCGTGCCCCTACATTCTATTGTTTGCTGTTTTAATAATTGTCGCTACTGTACCTCATCAAGTTGAAAACCGCTGTAAGTATATATTACCTCGTAAGGGCACGGCACTAGCAGGATTTTTGATTCACCC
>Ga0224723_1002166_pt1 | contig 11055 bp, 7 predicted proteins | sample Balambano_FR2_Me_FD_161647 | JGI IMG/M metagenome (GOLD analysis project Ga0224723, IMG submission 161647) | Freshwater sediment microbial communities from Lake Towuti, South Sulawesi, Indonesia - Balambano_FR2_MetaG | ecosystem: Environmental > Aquatic > Freshwater > Lake > Sediment | place...
GGCCGACGACCTTGCAGGGCGGCTGGCACGGCGAGGTGCTGAACCGGCGCAAGGACGGCCGCGAGTTCCCGGTTGCGCTCTCGACCTCGGTTATCCGCGACGAGCACGAACAGCCCATCGCGCTGATCGGCGTGGCCTCCGATATTTCCGAGCGCCGGCGTGCCGAAGAAGAGCTGCGGCGCGCCAAAGAAGCTGCCGAGTCAGCCAACCGTTCCAAGAGCGCCTTTCTGGCCAACATGAGCCACGAACTGCGGACCCCGCTCAACGCGATTATCGGCTATAGCGAGATGCTCCAGGAAGAAGCCCTGGATCTGGGCCAGGACGCGTTTGTGCCCGATTTGCAGAAGATCTATGCCGCCGGCAAGCATCTGCTGATGCTGATCAACGACATTCTGGACCTTTCCAAGATCGAGGCCGGCAAGATGGAGCTGTTCCTCGAAACCTTCGACATCGGCACGCTGGTGAGCGAGGTCGTCACGACGATTCAGCCGCTGATCGCGCGCCAGCAGAACCAACTCGTGGTCGAACTGGCGCCCGCGCTCGGCCTGATGCGCGCCGACGTCACCAAGGTGCGCCAGGCGCTCTTTAACTTGCTGAGCAACGCCAGCAAGTTCACCCAAAACGGTACGGTGACGCTGCGTGTGGCTCGGCACGACGAACTGATCCGCTTTGCCGTCGAGGACTCGGGCATCGGCATGAGCGACGATCAACTGAGCCGCCTGTTCCAGGCCTTCTCACAGGCCGACGCGTCGACCACCCGCAAGTACGGCGGCACAGGGCTAGGCCTGGCGATCACCCGGCGCTTCTGCCAGATGATGGGCGGCGACATCGAGGTGCAGAGCACGCCTGGCGTCGGCTCCGCCTTTACGATCACGCTGCCCGCCGAGGTGCGTGAACCGCGCCCCGAGCATAGCGACAACACGGTGGCCGAGATCGCCAGTGTGGCGGCGCCGCCAGCGTCCGATGGCCAGTCGCTCGTCCTCGTGATCGACGACGATCCGTCGATCGGTGACCTGATCCGGCGCTTTCTGGGCCGCGAGGGCTTTGTAGTCGAGACGGCCCTGAGCGGCGCGGAGGGCCTTGAGAAGGCCGCGAGCCTGCGCCCCGACGCGATCGTGCTCGACGTGCTGATGCCGCGCATGGACGGCTGGGCGGTGCTGGCGCAACTCAAGGCCGACCCGCGCCTGCACGACATCCCGGTGGTGATGCTCACGATCACCGACGACAAGAGCATCGGCTTTGCCCTGGGCGCCGCCGACTATATGACCAAGCCGATCGACCGTGAGCGCCTGACCAGCGTGCTCCGCAAATACCAGCGTGCAGCGGGTACAAGCCCGCTGCTGTTGGTGGAAGACGACCTGGCGACCCGCCAGATGATGCGCAAGCTGCTCGAAAAAGAAGGCTGGCTGGTCGACGAGGCCGAAAACGGGCGCGTCGCGCTCGAACGCCTAGCCGTGCGTGTTCCCGATCTGATCTTGCTCGACCTGATGATGCCCGAGATGGACGGCTTTGAGTTTGTGCGCGTGCTGCACAACAACGAGGCCTGGCGGACGGTGCCGGTGGTCGTACTGACGGCCAAAGATATTACGGGCGAGGACCGGGCACGTTTGAACGGCCACGCCGAGCGCATTCTGCAGAAAGGGGCCTATAGCCGCGAAGAGCTGCTGGCCGAAGTTCGCAAGCTGATTGTTGCGCAGACCCGTCAGACCGAAACAGTGTAAGAGGTAGCAATGCCCCGAATCTTGTTAGTCGAAGATAACGAGATCAACCAGGACATGCTTTCGCGGCGGCTTCAACGCAAAGGCTACGAGGTCGTGATTGCCTCCGACGGTGGGCAGGGCATCACGATGGCGCGCGAGGTTGCGCCGGATCTGATCTTGATGGATATGAGCTTGCCCGTGCTCGACGGCTGGGAGGCCACGCGGCGCTTGAAGGCCACACCCGAGACGAGCAGCATCCCGGTGATCGCGCTGACCGCGCACGCCATGTCGGGCGACCGCGAGAAAGCGATTGCGGCCGGCTGCGACGAGTACGACACCAAGCCGATCGAACTGCCGCGCCTGCTGGCCAAGATCGAAACGCTGCTGGAGAAAGGAAGCCCCTGATGGCGGCCGACGAGGGCGCCGCGCTCGACAGTGGCAAGCAGGCTGCGCTGCCGCTCCGCGACGCGCCTCCGCCCTTTGCGCCGTCGCCCGCGCGGAGCGCCTACGTGCGGGGCCTGCGCCACGACCTGCGCACGCCCGTCAACCATATTATCGGCTACAGCGAGGTGCTGCTCGAAGAAGCGCTCGAGCACGGGCTAGGCAGCTTCATCCCCGATTTGCAACGTGTTCACGCCGCCGGAGGCGCCCTGCTCAAACTGATCGAGCAGGGCCTCGAGCCCTTGCACGGCGACGCGCGCAAGATCGACATGGCGCTGCTGCGGCACGAGTTTCGCACGCCCGTCAACCATGTCATCGGCTACAGCGAGATGCTGCTCGAAGAAGCCTTCGACCTCGACGATCAGCGCGGCGACGAGTTGATCGCCGACCTGCAACGCATCCACAGCGCCGGGCGCGAGCTGCTCGAACTGATCAATGCCAGCCTGGCCGACTCGACGCGCGAGATCGGCGTGGAGCACGCCGAGACACACGAAGGCCCGCCGCTTGCGAGCCTCGACTCGCTGCTAGCGACCGCACAGGCCCTGCTTGAACGTGACCCGGCGGGGCTGCGCGGTGAACACGGCGACCTGCTGGTTGTCGACGACAACGAGCTGAACCGCGATATGCTTTCGCGGCGCCTCGAACGCCTGGGCTACCGCGTGCAGTGCGTCGAGGGCGGTCAGCAAGCGCTCTCGATGCTGCGCCTGCTGGCTTTCGATCTGATCCTGCTCGATATTATGATGCCCGGCATAGATGGCTACCAGGTGCTCAAGCAGCTCAAGGCCGACCCGCAGCTCCGCAATATTCCCGTGATTGTGCTTTCGGCGCTCAACGAGATCGATAGCGTGGTGCGCTGCATTCGCATGGGCGCCGAGGACCATCTGCCCAAGCCCTTCGACCCGGTCTTGCTGCGCGCGCGGATCGGGGCCTGCCTGGAGAAAAAGCGCCTGCGCGACCTGGAGCTCGAATATTTACGCCAGGTCGCGCGACTGACCACCGCCGCCGCCGATGTGGAGGCCGGCCACTTCGACGCCGAAAGCCTGGCCGATGTCGCGCGGCGCGACGACCAACTCGGCCAACTCGCGCGCGTCTTCCAGCGGATGGCCCGTGAGGTCGCGGCGCGCGAGCAGCGCCTCAAGCAGCAGGTGCAGGAACTGCGCATCGCGATCGACGAGCGCCGCAAGAGCCAGCAGGTCGCCGAGATAACCGAGACCGACTATTTCGCCAGCTTGCAGGCCAAAGCCCGCCGCATGCGTGCGTCAAACCCCAAGCCCGAGCACTAAACTACAGCGCAAAAATGGGGATTGGGGCGGCCTTGCCCTTGAGCCGCACCGGGGGCAAGGCCGTCGCGGCTAGCTCGCCCTCGACCGCCGCGCGGATTGTGTCGGTCACCAGGATCTGGTTTTGGCCGGCGCGGCTCATGAGGCGCGCGGCCGTGTTGACGGTATCGCCGAGCACGTTGAACTCGCGGCGCCCGCGTGGCTCGCCGATCTCGGCCACAAAAGCCGGGCCGCGCGCCACGCCGATCTGACAGGCTACCGGCACCAACGCGTCCCCGACCTCGAGCGGCGGCGCGGCCGCCACGATGTCGCGGATGGCGCGGGCACACAGCGCCGCGCGCAGCGAGTCGTCGGCGTGCGCGTTGGGCACGCCAAAGTAGATCAGCATGTCGGGGCCGCTGACGTGGTAGGTCACGTTTTTGAGCACGCCGCCGCGCGACTCGACGGCGGCCGCGATCTGAGCAAAGAGACGCGAAAAATTGGCCACGAGCGCGTGCTCGGCGCCAGAGGGTAGGCGATCAACCGCCTCGGACAGCCCCAGCAAATTAACAAAGGCCGCCGTCAGCTCAGGAAAGGTCGGCGGGATGCTGCGGCGCGCCGCACTCTGCACCAAAAGGCCCAGGATGGGCGGCGGCAGATAGGCGGCCAGCGGCTCGACCAGGCAGAGCGCCTGCTCGATCTCGCGCAGCAGCCCGTCGAGGCTGCGGTCGAGCAGCAGTGGGCTGGCGGGGCGTCGGCCCATGGCGATGTCGTACTCGCCGAGCGCCCGGTCGTCGAGGTCGTCGATCAGCAGCAGATAGCCCTGGTCAGTCGGCTCGGCGCGAAACTGTGAGGCCACACGGGCGTAGGTCTCGGTGCTCAGGCAGACGCGCCCCACGCGGCCGGCGCTTTCGGCCTGTTTGGTGCGCTGCACAGCCGTGCCGAGCAGCACGTTCTCCATGCGCACGGGCGTGCCGATGTCGGCCATCAGAAAGCGCCCGCGGTGCAGGCCCACGCGCATCCCGAGCGAGAAGCGGCCCTGGGCGGCGGCAATATTGGCGAAGCTGGCCATGGCGCGCTGCATGCGCAAGCCGGCGCGCACCGCCACTAGCACATCGCGCGCTGGCGCATCGGCGCCGGCTATGTCGGCCCGGCGCTGGTCGGCCGGGAACAGGGCCAGCATGGCGTCGCCGGTAAATTCGAGCAGGTCGCCGCCGGCCTTGCTGATAATCTCGATCATCTGTGCGAAGTAGCTGTTCAGCACGTCGAGCAGAGCCTCGGCTCCGGCCCGCCCGTAGGCGGCGTTGGCCTCCAGCAAGGAGGTAAAGCCGGCCAGATCGGTGAACATGAGTGTGCCCTCCTGCCAGTCGTGGCGGATCTGGCCGGGCGCAGGAGGTGCCACCGAGACGCGGCGCGGCACATAGTTGTAGAGCACGCGCTGGAGGGTACGCAAATGCTCGAAGACGCGCGTGAGCGTCGGCGCGTCGGGCGTGAGCCAGGCCGCTGCGTAGACTTCGGGCGGCAGCAGGAGGCGCAGGCGTGCCTCAAGCGGCGCAAGTGGTGATCGAAATGGCGCTGGCATAACAGGCCTACTCGTAACCCCGTCGCAAGGCGATGCGGTTGTCGCGCGGGTGCTTTTCTTCTATAATCCAGGCAGTTGTCAGCCGTCAAGAGCCTTCTACTACATAACCGTAACAGCGCAAGCGAAATTACAGATGCCAACAATTGTGTCAATTCATTCATACCGCGGCGGGACAGGCAAGTCGAACACAACGGCCAACCTAGCCACGCTGCTGGCGCAGCGCGCGCTGCAAGTCGGCGTGATCGACACCGATATTCAGTCGCCGGGCATTCACGTTCTGTTTGGGCTGGACGAAGCCGAGATGCCGTATGCGCTGAACGACTATCTATGGGGCAAGTGTGGGATCGAAGACGCGACCTACGACGTCACGCCGCGCCTCGATGCCGCCATTCCGGGGAAGATCTATCTCATCCCCTCGTCGATCAAGGCCGGCGAGATCGCGCGGGTGCTACGCGAGGGCTATGATGTCGGGCTGCTGAACGACGGCTTTCACAACCTGGTCGAGGCTCTCAAGCTCGACGTGCTGCTGATTGATACGCACCCCGGCCTGAACGAAGAAACGCTGCTTTCGATCGCGATCTCGGACGGGCTGCTGATTATTCTACGCCCGGACCAGCAGGATTACCAGGGCACCGGCGTGACAGTCGAGGTGGCGCGCAAACTCGACGTACCCAACCTGCTGCTGCTGATCAACAAGGTGCCGCCGAGCTTCGACCCGAATCTGGTGCGCGCGCGTGTCGAGGAGGCCTACGAGTGCCCGGTCGCGGCCGTGCTGCCACACTCCGACGAGATGATGACGCTGGCCTCGAGTGGAATCTTTGTCCTCAAATATCCCGACCTGCCGATCACGGCATCGCTGCGAGCGGTGGCCGAGCGATTGGTGCGGTAGGCGATAGGGCTTTAGGCGTGGCGCACTTGCAGGCTGCGCACGTCCCAGGTATTGGCGCGGATGGCGCGGATGGCCTGGACGGCGGCGGAAGCGCCCGAGAGCGTGGTCATGGTTGGCACGCCGTACTGGATGGCGGCGCGGCGGATGGCGGCTTCGTCGAAGAACGAGGCTTTGCCGAGCGGCGTATTGACGATCAGCGCGATCTGGCCATTCTTGATATAGTCGACGGGGTTGGGGCGGCCCTCGTTGACTTTGTAGACCACCTCGACGGGTAGGCCCTGAGCTTCGAGTGTGCGGGCGGTGCCGCTAGTGGCGATCAGAGTGAAGCCCAGCTCGACAAGTGCGCGGGCAATCGGCACGAGGTTCTGCTTGTCGCGGTCGTTCACGCTCAAAAAGGCCATACCCGAGGTCGGCAGGTTTTGTTTACAGCCTTGTAGCGCCTTGGCGAAGGCTTCGCCGAAGCTGGCGCCCGAGCCCATGGCCTCGCCGGTCGAGCGCATCTCGGGGCCGAGCAGCGTATCGACGCCCGGGAAGCGGCTCCAGGGCAGCACAACTTCCTTGACGTGCCAGCCGTCGACATGCTGCGGGTCGGGGATGGCGCCGGGCGCGAAGATGCCGCGCGAGGGATTGTTTGTGTCGCGGCCCTGCACCAGGGGCACACCAGCCATAGCTTGCACAGCGATCTGGGCCCAGGGGATGCCCATGGCCTTGCTGACGAAGGGCACGGTGCGGCTCGCGCGCGGGTTGACTTCGAGCACATACACCAGGCCATCTTTCATCGCGTACTGCACATTCATCAGCCCGACCACACCCAGCGCCCGCGCCAGGCGCACGGTATAGTCGCGCATGGTCTCGACGTGCTGGGGCGCCACCATGTAGGTCGGGATGACACAGGCCGAGTCGCCCGAATGCACGCCGGCCAGCTCGATCTGCTCCATAATGCCGGCGATGATCACGTCCTGGCCGTCGGCCACTGCATCGACGTCCATCTCGAAGGCATCTTCCAAGAAGCGGTCGATCAGCACGGGATGCTCGGGCGAAGCCGAGACAGCCTCGCGCATGTAGCGTTCGAGCGAGGCGTCGTCGTAGACGATCGCCATGGCACGCCCGCCTAGCACATACGAAGGCCGCACGACCACGGGGTAGCCGATGCGGGCGGCCACGGCGCGCGCTTCGTCCCAGGAGGAGGCCGAGCCGTGGGCAGGCGCCGGGATGCCAAGGCGGCCGAGCAGGGCACCAAAGCGGTCGCGGTCTTCGGCCAGGTCGATTGCGTCGGGCGAGGTGCCCCAGATCGGCACGCCAGCGGCTTCGAGGCCGCGCGCGAGCTTGAGCGGCGTCTGGCCGCCGAACTGCAAGATCAGGCCCCTGGGCTGCTCGACATCGATAATGTTGAGCACGTCTTCGAGCGTCAGCGGCTCGAAGTAGAGCCGGTCGGCCGTGTCGTAGTCGGTCGAGACCGTCTCGGGGTTGCAGTTGACCATGATCGTCTCGTAGCCCAGCGCCTTGAGGCCGAGCACGGCGTGGACGCAGCAATAGTCGAACTCGATGCCCTGGCCGATGCGGTTGGGGCCGCTGCCCAAAATCACGACTTTCTGGCGGTCGGAGGGCTGCGCCTCGTCTTCGGTTTCGTAGCCGCTGTAGAGGTAGGGCGTGAAGGCCGGGAACTCGGCGGCGCAGGTATCGACGGTATGAAAGGTCGGCAAGATGCCGAGTTGCTTGCGGCGCGCGCGCACGCGCATTTCGGCCGCGAAGCCCGCGCCGTCGACACCCAGCAGGTAGGCGAGCTGGGAGTCGGAGTAGCCGGCGCGCTTGGCCTGGCGCACGAGGTCGGCCGGCACGCTGTCGAGCGAGAAGGCGCGCAAGCGGCCTTCGAGGTTGATCAGGCCTTCGAGCTGGTCGAGAAACCAGGGGTCGATCTGGGTCAGGGCAGCCACCTCGCCAACGCCGAGGCCGCTCTGGAGCGCGTAGCGCAGGTAAAAAAAGCGGTCGGGGTGGGGCGTGATCAGGCGCTCGCGTAGGCGCTCGGGCTCGACACGCGCCTGGCCGTCGGCGCCCCAACCGCTGTAGCCCTGTTCGAGCGAGCGCCAGGCTTTCTGAAAGGCTTGCTGAAAGGTGCGGCCGATCGCCATGACTTCGCCGACCGACTTCATCTGCGTGCCGAGCACGTCCGAGGCCTGCGGAAACTTCTCGAAGGCCCAGCGCGGGATCTTGACCACCACGTAGTCGAGAGTCGGCTCGAAGGAAGCCGGCGTTTCGCGCGTGATGTCGTTAGGCAGCTCGTCGAGGGTATAGCCCACGGCCAGCTTGGCGGCGATCTTGGCGATCGGGAAGCCGGTAGCCTTGGAGGCCAGGGCGGAAGAGCGTGAGACCCGCGGGTTCATTTCGATCACGTAGACGCGGCCGTCCGAGGGGTTCACGGCAAACTGTACGTTAGAGCCGCCCGTCTCGACGCCCACGGCGCGCAACACGGCCAGGCTCATGTCGCGCAGGCGCTGGTACTCGCGGTCGGTGAGCGTCATGGCGGGCGCGACGGTGAGCGAGTCGCCGGTATGTACGCCCATCGGGTCGATATTTTCGATCGAGCAGATGATCACGCCGTTGTCCTTGCGGTCGCGCAGCACCTCCATCTCGAACTCTTTCCAGCCGATCACGCTTTCTTCGATCAGCACCTGGCGCGTGGGCGAGAGGTCGAGGCCGCGCTCGACAATCGCGCGAAACTCTTCGACGTTGTAGGCAATGCCGCCGCCTTCGCCGCCGAGCGTGAACGAGGGCCGGATGATCGCGGGGTAGCCGGTCTGGGCGACCACGGCCAGGGCCTCGTCGAGCGAGTGGGCGATGCCACTCCTGGCGACCTCGAGGCCAATTTCGAGCATCTTTTCTTTGAAGAGCTGACGATCTTCGGCGACCTGCACAGCCTCGACCGAGGCGCCGATCAGTTGCACGCCGTATTTGGCCAGCACGCCGGCCTCGGCCAGGGCAACCGAAAGGTTCAGCGCCGTCTGGCCGCCGACCGTCGGCAGCAGCGCGTCGGGGCGTTCCTGGGCGATGATGCGTTCGAGGCTTTCGACCGTCAGCGGCTCGACGTAGGTGGCATCAGCGAGCTGCGGGTCGGTCATGATCGTTGCGGGGTTGGAGTTGACCAGCACGACGCGGTAGCCTTCTTCGCGCAAGGCCTTGCAAGCCTGGGCGCCGGAGTAGTCGAACTCACAGGCCTGGCCGATCATGATCGGGCCGGAACCTGGGATCAGAATGCTGTGAATGTCGGTACGCTTTGGCATGGCGTAATGATACCATAGCTTGTCACAATCTCGATGGGCTGGCCTTGTAGAAACGGGCTGCGATTGGTATAATGATAGCGATGAAAAACGTAACAGGAAGAGCACAGTGAGTGAGCGCGAGCTAGCAGAGCTCGAGCAGCAAGTCCGGGGATGTACGGCCTGCCCGCTCCATCTCGGGCGCACCAAAGCCGTCCCCGGCAGTGGCCCTTTCCAGGCCGAGATCATGCTGATCGGCGAGGGGCCAGGCTTTCACGAAGATCGACAGGGCCTGCCTTTTGTTGGCGCGTCGGGTCAGTTTCTGGACGAACTGCTCGGCATGGCCGGGCTGCAGCGGCCCGACGTATATATCACCAACGTCGTGAAATGCCGGCCACCCCAGAACCGTGACCCGGAGCCTGGCGAGATCGAGACCTGCACCAGTTTGTATCTGCGCCGGCAGATCGCGCTGATCGACCCCAAGGTAATCGTGACGCTCGGTCGGCACTCGATGGGCCTGTTTTTCCCTGGGGCACGCATCATGAAGATCCACGGCCAGCCCAAGCTCGTCGAGGGCCGGCTGGTTGTACCTATGCTGCATCCGGCCGCGGCGCTGCACCAGCCGCAGAACCGCCCGATCATCGAGGCCGATTTTCGGAAGCTGCCGGAGATTCTGGAGCAGGCTGTGCGTGAGCAGGGCGAAGCTGAGGCGGAGCCGAAGCCCGACGAGCCGCAGCAACTGTCGATGTTTTGAATTCAAATACGAACACGATGACCGCGACGTACCGTTTATCCCCGCTGGGCCGCCGCACGGCTTTGCTGCTAATGTTTGGCGCCCTGGCGATCTGGCTGTTTGCGATCTGGAGCTTCGGCGATACGCTGGGCGTGAGCTACAACCCGCTACGCTTCTGGGGCGAGCTGCGCGCCAGCCTCGAAGCCGGGCTAGGGCTAGGCAAGATCGTGCCGGCACTCTTGATGCTGGTGCTGATCGTCGCCACGCCACTCTTGATCTGGAATATTCTTGAAGAATACGGCGCGGCTTACACAGTCACGCCCGAGGGCCTGCGCTTCGAGTCGCTGGGCGTGGCGCTGACATACCCCTGGGCGGGGATGCGGGCGATCGAGCGCAGCGACGAGGACGCTGACGAGCCGCTGGACGAGGTCTTGCTCGACGGCGACTACACGGGCCAGATCAAAAACCCGCTGCTGCGCTTCTTGCATGGCCAGGCCTACGGCCGGCGCCGCCTGCCGATCTACGCCGGGCTGGAGCGGCGCGAGGAACTGCTGACCGAGATCCGTAACCGCGCGGGCCTTGTGGCCATCGAGTTAGCCGAGAGCGCCACGCCGGAAGAGGCTGGGGCCTAGTTTCGTCGAACTGGAAGGTTGCCCACGCGAAGGCAGCCTTGTGGATACGTAATCGTCAGCGCCGGTGCTACCAGCAGGTTTGCGCCCGGCGCGCTGTGTGTGGGCACAGGCCCGCTTCACGACCAGAAAGGAGCCGAAGTCCGCCCCTGCGAGAACCGACAAGCGCGACTTCAAACACGTCTATGGCAAAAAACAGACTACGGGCTATCCCACTGGGCGGCGCCGGCGAGGTCGGCCGCAACATGTGGATGCTGGAGTGGGGCGACGAAATCGTCTTGCTTGACTGCGGTGTGATGTTTCCCGAGGCCGAAATGCTGGGCGTCGACCTGGTGTTGCCCGATACCAGCTATTTGAAAGATAAGGTCGAGAAGGTCAAGGCCATTCTGCTGACGCACGGCCACGAGGATCATATCGGCGCGGTGCCCTACATCCTGCCGATGATCAACTTCCCGCCGGTCTACGGCACCAAGCTGACGCTCGGCCTGCTGGGCCACAAGCTCAAGGAGCACCGCCTGAGCGAGCAGGCCGAGCTGCACGAGATCGGGCCGGGCGACAAGTTCAGCCT
>Ga0224723_1002167_pt1 | contig 11054 bp, 11 predicted proteins | sample Balambano_FR2_Me_FD_161647 | JGI IMG/M metagenome (GOLD analysis project Ga0224723, IMG submission 161647) | Freshwater sediment microbial communities from Lake Towuti, South Sulawesi, Indonesia - Balambano_FR2_MetaG | ecosystem: Environmental > Aquatic > Freshwater > Lake > Sediment | place...
GCAAACATTCTATTTCAAGGTTCTGGAGGCCCTCACGTTCACTTCGAGTCCATCGGTGTCGACGGGCGGACGATCATTGAACATTCACATGTCTATTTGAAGGATAAGTGAGATGTCCAAGCACATCGCTATTGTTCGCAAAGTCGTGAATGCTAATCAGTTTGTTGGGCTGCCAGTTGAGTTGTCTGATGCTGTAGATTCCCGTGAGTCAATGCCGCTCGCTGAGGTATTGGTAATTGAAGGTGTGCCCGGCAGCTTCATGCTTCTTCGCTATACCATGGATGGTAAATTCTCCGGTGACACTTGGCATGCGTCGTTGGAGGATGCGTTTCACCAAGCTAGCTACGAATTTGGTTTACATGGGAGCGAATGGAAGCTCCTTCCAGACGAAGCGGATCCGATTGCATATGCTGGCAAGTTCAAACGCGCCAGGACGCGCGCCGAGTGAACTATCGAGCCACTTACAGCTACGACGAGTTGGATCGAGTAACCCGGATCGACTACGGCGATCCGAGCAAGACGCCGACGGTGATTTATTGCTACGACCGGAAGGTCTACACGGGTAGCGGATGTACGGGCGCGGACACGACGATTTCGTTCGGACGCGGCAAGCTGAGGAGCGTAGGTTCGGCGGTGTCGGAGTCGCGAACGGCGAAGTACGACCCGCTGGGCCGGGTGTTGCGGAGCGAGCAGCGCACTCCGGGTTGTTCGACGCCCTTCGCCTTCGCCTACGAGTACAACCTGGGGGACTTCCAGACCAAAGTCACCTACCCCTCGGGGCGCTATGTCACTTACACGCCGACGGCAGCTAACCGGATCGCTCAGGCGGTGGGGACCTACGGCTCGGCGAACAAGACCTATGCCAGCGGGATGACGTACGCTCCGCCCGGGCGTAAAGGGTACCGTTCACATCAATCTTTGGCGGCGGTGAAGTATGACAACGGAGATGCGATAAGCCATCGATACGATTGAAGAATTCCTCAATGGAACGGGCAACATTTGGGCGTGGGACGATTTCCTGTCTGTCCCACCACGAGACCCAATGGTTACGACCATACAAGGCTTTTGTCGGCAGTTGCGAACTGACTACCCGCCTACGGACCGCCGTGAGTATTGTAACGAAGACGGTAAATTGCGACTTCGCTTGTACCTAGCGGAGGTTCAGAGACACGCCGTTTCGGAGCCGACATAGTGCCGTTCACCGCGGGTGCCTGTCGAGGGCATGCCGATCTCCCTCCACCTGTCTGACGACGGCGCGCGAGCCTACGCCGCCAGCGAGGAGATCGACACGGTGCACGTCGTGGACGTCGCGGCGCACAAGCTGATTCGGTCGTTCAAGGTCGCCGCCGGTTACGCGCCGGACCCGGTGATGGAACTCGATGTCGAAGCCGATCGCGGAGCACGTTGATGCATGGCCTCAGCGATAAGCCTCGGAGCGATGGCGGACGGCGAAGATTCGCATCGTCTTGTCCTGAAGGGTGAACAGGACTCGATAGTCGCCCAAACGCAGGCGAAAGGATCCAGCCAAAGGTCCATGCAGCGGAGCCACGTTACCGGATCCGGTGCGGGCGTAATGTAGGATGCCCTGAAAGAGGCGCATGGCCATTTCGCGATCCAGCCCGCGAACATCGGCGCGGCCTTCGTTAAGCCATTCGATCCGGAGCGGCGGCATTACTTCTTGAGAGGAAAGTCTTCGGGCTTCAATCCGAAATCGGTCAGGACTTCATCCATGGAGACCCCTTTGCCCCCGCCGTCGAAGTAGGCCCGACTTTCCCTAAGCCGGCGAACGTTCTCCTCGGTGTAAAGATCGCTGTCGTCATCGTCGTCGATCATGACTTCGAGGAGCGACCGAACCGCGCCGAGTTTGGCGGGCGGCAGGAGATCTAGAAGGGCGTGGGCCTGTTGGCGTTCCTGTTGCAGATCGAGGGCCATAGCTAATTCCTTTCTCTATCAAAGCGCGAGATAGTCCCGAATCGCAAACCCGACGGGCGGTAGTACTTCACAAATTTTCGTGCATCCCAATCCGGCCTAGGACGAATTCCGTAGGACTGGATGTCTGGAGGACCTACCGCCAGGCACACGGGGGTGCTGTGAAGAAACTGTTACTTCTCTGTAGTTCGATCCTTGTTTTGGGCTCCGTCGCTCAGGCGGCGCCTTGCGTTAGCGGAAGTCTCGACAGTTACGTCGCGTTGGGCGCGGGCGGGTGCGAGTTCGAGGGGCTGACCTTTTCGAACTTCCAACTGCTCGCCGTCCCGTTCGGCGCAACCGAGCTTCCGTCTATCAACATTACGGTGAATCCGCTGATGGCCGGGCCGATGGGCGGCACGGGTCTCGAATTCGCCCTGACCGTCGCGGCCGGCGCGGGTTCGTACCTGGCGTCGAGCTTCCAATACGACGTGTCGCCGTTCGTGAGTCCGGTGCTGACCAGTGTCGAACTGACCGGCGCCGCTGCCATGGGCGACGGTGTCGTAACGGCGCTGACCATCGCCAACGGCACGGCGTTGATCGCGCTGGTGGACGGCTTCAGTTCGTTGCCGTTTAGTTCGAGCGTAATTCCGGCGGCGATGCCGTTCACCGTGCTGACGGAAATCGGGGTCGACGGCGGACCCGGCGGCTCGGCGAGCTTCACCGCCGCCAGCAACCGGTTCGCGCAAGTTCCCGAACCGTCGGCGTGGCTGCTCACCGCGACCGGCCTGCTCGCCGCAGGCGCAATTTCAAGGAGGAAAGCTTAAATGAAATCGATCCAATCCCTGGTCGCGGCGGGCGCGGCCTTACTGATGCTCCATCCCGGTCCGGTGTTCGCCGCCAATCACCGCGAAGCGCCGATTACCGCGATCGACCACAAGGCGGACATCACGGACGTCTACGCGTTTGTCAGCTACAACGCCGGGACCACGCCGGGCACGACGCCGACGCACGCGACTTTCATTTTGTGCGTCGATCCGCTGCTCGAACCGGGTAACGGCCCGACGTACTTCCCGTTCGATCCGGACATCCTCTACGAGATCAAGATCGACAACAATCACGACGCGGTCGAGGACATCACGTTCCAATTCCGCTTCCAGACGGAACAGCGCCTGCCGGGCCTGTTCACGGTGTATGCGGGCGCGGGCAGCGGCATCGGCGTTCCGGCCAACCAGCCGAATCCCCCCATCGGCCCGACGGGTACGATCATCGTTCCGCCGCAGATCACGACGTTCGATTCGGCGGGCCTCGGGCAACGGCAGCGTTACACGGTGACCATGGTGAAGGGCGGCGTTTCGACGGTCGTCACCAACGGCGCGCCGACGTATGCGGTGCCGGCGAACGCCGGTCCGCGGACCATGGACTACAATGCGTTGTTCACGGCGGGAACCTATTCCTATCCGAACGGCATCAAGACCTTCGCCGGTACCACCGACGACGCGTTCTGGATCGACTTGGGCGCGACGTTCGACACACTGAACTTGCGCAAGGCGGTGCTAACCCCCGCCGAGGACGCTTCCCCGACGAACCTGACGCCCGATTTCGTGTCCGGCTACTCGGTGAACTCTATCGCGATCGAAGTGCCGATCGAGATGTTGACCAAGACCGGCAAAAAGGAATCGGCTTCGGCTCCGGAAGCGACGATCGGCATGTGGGGTACCACGTCGCGCCAGCGAACCACCGTGCGGCGGGCGCCGCTCGAAGCGCAGAATTCGGGGAGCTGGTCGCAAATCCAGCGCATGGCCAACCCGCTGGTGAACGAACTGCTGGTCGGCGTGGGCTCGAAGAACAAGTTCAGTATGGATCAGCCGAAGAACGACGCGCAGTTCGCGAGCTTCCTGCTCGATCCGGTGCTACCGCGGCTGCTGAACGCGGCGTTCGGCATCGCCGTTCCTAACGCTCCGCGGGTGGACCTGCTGCCGCTGGTGCAGTACACCAATCCGATTCCGGGCGCGGCGAATCCGGTGGCGGACTTGCTGCGATTGAACACCGGCGTTCCGGCCACTCCGCTCGCTTCGGCGAAACGGCTCGGCGGAGCGGCGGGCGATCCGGCGGGTTTCCCGAACGGTCGGCGCGTGTACGACGACGTGACGGACATCGCGTTGCGCGTCGTGGCGGGCCTGCTCGCCGGTTTGTCCTATCCGTTGGGCGACGGCGTGAACTCGAACGATACGGCCTACCGGACGTCGTTCCCGTACCTGGGGAACGCTCCGGACGGCCGCAACCGCCGCCACATCGATCCCGGCGAAGCGGGCTGCACCGCGGGTCTCGGCGCGCCCTGCTTGCCGTAAGCCGACGATGCCTACGCGTAGCTGGGCTATCGTTGCCGTGCTGGCTGTCCGGACTCTGTCCGGGCAGCCGGTAACGGTGCAGGGACCGCAAGCATCGGTGTCCGTCGAAGAGTTGGCGGCGCGAAAAGCGGAGATTCGGGCGTCGCTGGAGGCGAAGCAAGCGGCCAAGGCGCGAACGGAGGCGGCGGCGCTGAACAAGAGGATTCCCGACGATCCCGAAGTGTGGATGCTACTGGGCGAATCGCAACTGGCGCTCGGGAAGATTGAGGAAGCGGAAAAATCCGCACAATGGATGCTCGATTTGAAGATCGGCAAAGCGGACGCCGAAGGTTGGCTGTTCGTGGCGAAGATTCGCGAAGCGCACAAGGACTACGCCGGGGCGATGGAGGTTGTGACGCGCGCGTTCGAGATGACGCCGGTCGAGAAGAGCGCGGATCGTGCCGGAATACTGCGCTTCGCCGCGAGACTTGCGGCCAAGCAGGGCCATGCCGCCGAAGCCGCCCGGTATCGCGCCGAGGCGATCAAAGCGGAGCGGCGATAGCATAGGTCCAAATGGACCGTCGAACCTTTATCACGGCTTGCGCGGCGACCGCGCTCGCCAAACCGGCTCCCCTGCAATCTCGCAGACCCAACATCGTTTTTTTCATGTACGACGATCTGGGCTATGCCAACCTCGGTTGCTACGGACAAACTAAGATCGCGACCCCGCATTCCGACGCTTTGGCCAAGGAAGGCACGCGCTATACGGACTGCTACGCGGGCGGAGCGGTGTGCGCACCCTCTCGCAGCGTGCTGATGTCCGGCTTACACGGCGGGCACGCGCCGGTGCGCGCCAATGCGCAGACGGTCCCGCTGCTCGACGAGGATTGGACTGTCGCCGAAATCATGAAGAGCGCAGGCTACGCCACGGGCTTCTTCGGCAAGTGGGGGCTCGGCGACGCGGGCACAACGGGCGCGCCCACGCGGCAAGGCTTCGACGAATTCTTCGGCTACCTGCATCAAACGCAAGCGCACAACTATTGGCCGCATTACTTGCGCGACGGCGAAAAGAAGTTCGAGTTGCCCGAGAATCTCGGCGGCAAGATGGGGCGCTATTCGGCGGATCTGATCGCGGAGCGGGCGGCGGGGTTTATCGATAAGAATCGCGAGCGGCCGTTCTTTCTGCTCGCCTCGCCGACGTCGCCCCACGCGCTGTATCACCCGCCGGACAACAAGCCGTACTCGGCGAAACCATGGACGCAATTTCAGAAGAACTACGCGTCGATGGTGACGCGCGCGGACGCCGAGTTAGGCATGCTGCTAGCGAGGCTCGATAAGTACGGACTTCGCGACGACACGGTAGTGTTCGTCACGTCGGACAACGGCGGCCCGAAGTTACCGGAGGACGGCGGGAAGTTTTTCGAGACCAACGGTCCGCTGCGGGACTACAAGGGATCGGTGTACGAAGGCGGGTTACGCGTGCCGATGATCGTGCGGTGGCCGGGTAAAGCCAAGGCGGGAGCGGTGGACTCCACTCCCGTGTACTTCGCCGACATGATGCCGACCTTCGCGGAAATCGGCGGCGCGAAGGCTCCTGGGGGAATCGACGGAGTGTCGATGTGGTCGAGCGCGATCCGGCGAGATCGATTTATGTACTGGGAGCAAAACGGCTGGGATTCGCGGACCCGCGAGATTCCGCCGGAGCGGCGCATGACAGCCGTCCGGTTCGGAGATTGGAAGGCGTTGCGCAACACTCCTGCGGCGGCTCTCGAAATCTATAATCTGAAGCGCGATCCGAGCGAGAAGAGCGACGTGGCGGCGGCGAATCCGAAAGTCGTCGCGATGTTCGAGGAGTATCTTCGCACCGCGCGCACGCAGCCTCGCTCCCACGCGAACGGCAATCCGGAATGGGTGGGCAGGAAAGATCTGCCCACGGGATCTAGCCACTAAGTCGCCGAGTTCAGCGGGCAAGCGCTCGCTCCGTTGTGCGCGGTGCGACTGACAGAGCGCACAGGGCGGGCGCCACAAGCGCTCGCTCCGTTGTGCGCGGTGCGACTAAAAGAACAAGGCGACGGTGATGTTCATCAGCGGCTGGCCGCCGAGCGACGCCGTCCGCGGATCGTCGAGCAGTTTCCCGAACGTTTGCGGATTGCGGAAGTCGACCGCCGTCGTCGGGCCCGTGAAGTTGTAGGTCTTCAGCGCGTTCTGGAAGTCCCACCGGAACTGCGCGCGATAGCGTTCCTTGAAAACGAAGTTTTTCTGCGCCGAAACCTGCGCCCACAAAAGACGCGGACCGGTAAGAATATTGCGGCCGGCGTTGCCGACGCGGAAATCGCAGTTGGCGCGATTCGAACCGGCCGGAATCGCCGTAACCTGGCCGCAGCCGCCGGGCCAAGCGAACGCCGAGTTTTGATCGATCACAGCGGGCCGGTTCTGCTGCGTGAATCGATCGCCGCCGCCGTTGTTCCACAAACCGAAGTTGTAGACCGGAGTGCCAATTACGTCCGGACGGCGAGTTCCGGCAAACGTCGGCCAGTAGTTGTACGGGCTGTTGGCGAAACCGAAGTTCAGGGGATTTCCGCTTTCGACGGTTTGAATCCAAGAGAGCTCCCAACCGCCGAAGAAGATGTTTTTCCAGCCGCTGTAGTTGAGAAACTTCTTTCCTTGGCCGAAAGGCAGTTCGTAGTTGACCGTCGCGATCCAGCGGTGATTGCGGTCGTAACCCGCGCGGGCCTTTTCAAGACTGCGATTCTGAATTGGCGCGAGACCGTCGCCCGCGTTGTCGGTGTCCTGGCTATTGATGGCCTTCGAGAAGGTATAGAACGTGCTAAGCAACAACCCGTCGCCCGCCATACGTTTCTCGACCTTCACCGTTCCCGAATGGAACGTCGAGTGGCCGAAGTTCGAACGGAGGCGAACATCGCCGAACGCCGAGTAGGGCCGGAAGTTTTGAGCTTGCGCAAGCACTTGGTTTTGGAACGCGGGGTTGCCCGCTCCGAAATCGGTGGCGAACGTGTTCGCTTGCCAATTCTCGATCAGGCCCACGCCGCTCGATCCCTGGTAGCTGGTGTCCAGCACCCAGTTGCGGGCGAATTCGTACTGCACACCGAGGTTGAAGTTGATGGTGTAGGGATTGCGGAGGTTGGGATCCCACCAGGAAACGCCGCGCGAGCCGAAGTTGGTACCGACGAACGGGCTGGATCCATCGGGCCGGACATTAAACGCCGGCGCGGTGGGATTGCGGCTGATTTGGAACACCGGTGTGGGATCGCCGGGCGCGGCCTGCAGATTCGCCGTCGCCGTGTACTCGTCGAACTGTCCGCGAGTCGCCGGGAACTTCACGTCCACCGTATAGAAGCCGACGCCGCCGCGCAGAACCCATTTCTGAAACGGGTGCCAGGCGAATCCGGCGCGCGGATTGAAATTGTTCCCATCGCGCGTGTTTAGCGATCCCGTGGGATGTACGATTTGGCCGGGACGGCCGGTGACCGGATCGGTACCGGTGGGGCTGAAATTGCTCATCAGTCCGTACTTCGTCGTGAATGGGCTTTCCACCGAGTAACGCAAGCCGAGATTTAGGGTCAGCGTCGGCGTGATCTTCCAATCGTCCTGGAAGTAGAAGCTGTTGATGTAGGAGCGAGGCAACCAACTGGTCAAGTCCGTCTGATAAAGGGCCTGACGAACGTAACCGGTGAGGAATCCCGCGAAAGTGTTACCCGTATTCGGCAGCGCGACGCCATTGGGTTGCAGACCGGCGGTGGTGCCGTCGAAGAAAAACTGGACGGGCCGGGACTGCACGGCATTATTCAAGCGGAAGCGCAATACCTCGTAGCCGAACTTGAAGGCGTGCGTTCCGCGGATAAACGTCGTGTCGCTGCGGAAAGAGAGAGTCTCGTTCACCTGGCGGTCGGCGTTCAAGTTGCCGTAAATTCCGTAGATTCCTTCCGCCGTATAGCGCGCCCCGTTGTTGCCGAAGCCGGGCATCAAATCCGAGGTTATGTTCGGAATGCCGAGTTGAGACGCCCAATTACCGCCTTGGGAGAAGGGGCTGGTTTGGTTGTGCCGCCGGTAGTAGCCGCCCCGGAAGTCGGTGACGAGCGACGGGGACATGACCCACGTCGCGCCCGCCGACATGTTGCGCGCGTAAAACGGCGCTAGACGGCCCTGCGAGTGATCGAACGCCTGCCGGTCGCCGCGAATGTTGATCGGGCGTCCATAGCCGGACTGGCGGTTTTCGGTATGGCTGCCGTAGATCTTCCAAGCCGGGTTGAACTGATGGTCGAGGCGGAGATTCCAGTCGTCGAAGAAGACAAGCGCCAACTCGTTGGCGAGCAGGTTTCCGTTCGGCCCCAGCGAATTGAAGGTCCCCGCGCGGTTCGGCGCCTCCCACGGATCGAACTGGAGCATCTTTTGCGCTACGGGATCGAACCGCGCTACCGGAATCCGGTTGCCGGGGAACGGATCGCGCGCCCAATCGCCGTTCGCCATACGGCGCGTGGTGGCCGGGTCGAAAATCTGGTTCGGGTTCACGCCGGGGGTGGTGATGGGGAAATTGAAGTCGCCCGCCTTCATCGCGGCGGTGGGCGTCGTCGCGTCCACCTGCGCGATCTTCTTTTCGTGCAGGCGCTGATAGCCGATGAAGAAGAACGTCTTGTTTTTGACGATCGGCCCGCCCACGTTGCCGTCGGGCTGCATAAAGAACGTCATCAGACCGTTGGGATTGGTGGGCGTCGGCGTGGAAGTTCGGTCGCGATCGAAGAACAACCGGTGCTGCATGCGGCGGGTCCGGCCGTACCACGACGCCATGCCGTGAAACTCGTTCGTGCCCGACTTCTTGACGACGCTGATCACGCCGCCCGCCGAATGGCCGTATTCCGCCGGTGGCAGCGTTGTCAGCACCTTCACCTCCGCCACCGAATTCTGCAGCGGTTTGATGGTTTCCGTTCCGCCCGCCTGATCGTTGCCGTTGACGCCGTCCTCGAAAATGCCGATCGCGCCCGCGCGTTGCCCGGCTAAGTGATACGCGCCGAGCGAACCCCCGTAAGCGTAGCCGCCGCTCTGCATGCCGGGTACGAGGTTAAGCGTCGAATTGATGTAGCGCTGGTAGAGCGGCATGTCGTACAGCGTGTCGCCCGAAACCACGGTGCCGGTCGCCGAGGTTTCGGTTTCGAGCAGCGCGGTGGCGCCGCTCACCTCGATTTGCTCGGTGACTTGGCCGACTTGCATCGTCATGTCGACCGCCAACGTGTCGCCGGTTCGAAGCTCGATGTCGTCGCGCAAGGACTTTTTGAATCCCGAAGATTCGAACGTCACACGATAGGAACCGGGTTGGAGGGACGGCACGCGGTAAATTCCTTCCTCGTTCGTGGTCACGGGAAACGTGAAGTTCGTGGCTTTCTGAACGACCACAACCGATACGTTCGGCACGGCGGCGCCCGACGCGTCGATCACCCGTCCGGTGATTGTGGACGTGCCGATCTGAGCGTAAATCGCCGGCGAAACGGCCGCCAAAACGACCGCGAGTTTCCTGAGCATACAGTCCTCCCCAATCGCCCAATCGAGCGAGTCGTTATAGCTTTAATCACGAATTCGCGCCGATTGCAAGGAAATTTTTCGTTTACAACATGAAATCCCGTTTAGAAGCCGCGCCACCTATAACCGGACGCTCCCCAGGGAGCGCAAAAGGAGATAGAACATGGCGCTGCTTATCGTCGACGCGTTGTCCGAGGACACTATCGCCGCCCCCGGCAACCGTCAAACCAACTACATCTGCGTTTCCGTCACCGACTCGGCCGGCCTTCCGGTGACCGGGCTCGCCGCGGCGAACTTTCAAGTGGATCCCATGATCGTCGGCCCGGGCGGCGCGCTGGTGAACATCACCGATGCGTTTCCGGTCCGCATCCCGGGAACTTACATCGTACGGGTGGTTCCGATCGCCTCGGAGACCTGGAAAGCGGGCGTGTACATCTTCGCCGTGGCCGTCACTCGCGGCTCGGACAAAGGTCAAGCGCTTTGCAGTTGCCTGATGGACTAGCGGGCGGCTCGCTATATTGAGGCGTGTCCACGTTCACGATCGTTTCACTGCCCGGCGACGGGATCGGCCCGGAAGTGGTCGCCGAAGGATTGCGAGTCTTGCGCGCCGTCGAGGAGAGGCTCGGCGGCGTGCGCTTCGACGTGCGGGAGGCGGCGTGCGGGGCGGGCGAATACCTCAAAAACGGCGATCCCCTGCCCGCTTCCACAGTGGAAGCTTGCCGCGCCGCGGACGCGATTTTATTGGGCGCGATGGGACTGCCCGATGTCCGCCGGCCGGACGGCACGGAGATGGTGCCGCAAATCGACATTCGGGAAATTCTCGATCTTTACGCGGGCGTCCGTCCGATTTATCTCTATAATGCCGGGCACACACCGCTCAAGAATTACGCGGCGGGCGATATCGATTTCGTGCTGTTTCGAGAGAATTGCGAAGGATTGTTCGCGTCGCGAAAGAACAGTTATCCTCTCGGCGCATCGCAGGTGGAAGACACGCTGCGCATCACACGACACGGCGCGGAGCGGATTATCCGCGCGGCGTTCCGCTGGGCGGCGAAGCGGCGCAACTTCGTCACGCTGGTCGATAAAGCGAACGTGCTGCCAACGATGGCTTATATGCGTTCCATCTTCGACGAGATTCACAAGAACGAATTCGGGATCGCGCGCGTGGATCGCGTGTACGTGGACGCGGCTTCGCTCTTTCTGCTCCAGACGCCGAGGCATTTCGACGTGCTGGTGACCGAGAACATGTTCGGCGACATCCTTTCGGACCTGGCGGCGGGATTGGTG
>Ga0224723_1002169_pt1 | contig 11049 bp, 8 predicted proteins | sample Balambano_FR2_Me_FD_161647 | JGI IMG/M metagenome (GOLD analysis project Ga0224723, IMG submission 161647) | Freshwater sediment microbial communities from Lake Towuti, South Sulawesi, Indonesia - Balambano_FR2_MetaG | ecosystem: Environmental > Aquatic > Freshwater > Lake > Sediment | place...
CACCGCCCCCCGCACCACCCCTGAAGAAGGTCACTTGTGCAGCGCGGGCGGCCCGCTCCGCCCGCAGAAGGTCACTTGTGCGGAGTGGGGGGCCGGCTGACCCTGCGGAAGGTCACGTGTGCGGGGGGGTGCGCGACGTCGCCGGTCGCGGTGGCAGTGGGCTGGGGGGCGGCCACCCGCCGCCTCGACCGCTGACCGGCGGCGGGCGACGTGGGCGAAGGCGCGCTCGCGGGTGGCCCTCGGTGCGTGCGGGTCGATGAGGAGGTCGACGACATGGCTGCTCAGGCCGGCGTCGCGGGCGGCGACGGCGAGTTCGACGAGCTGCGGCACAGCCGCCTCGGGGCCCCGGGCGTCGAGCAGGGTGGCGAGGTCCCCGAGCCGGCGGCGGGTCCACTCCGCCGCGCCCGAGGTGGCGCCCGCACGGCGGGGGGCCGTGCCGGGTTGGAGCATCGAGGTGTTCGACATGCCCTTGACGGTAGGCCGCCGACTCCATAAGCAAAAGCGATGATTTCCGATCTCTACGATCGCGTACACTGATGGACATGGCCGGCTTCGCGGACGTCGACGTCCGACACCTCCAGGCCCTGCGGGCGGTCGCGCGCGAGGGCACGTTCGGCCGGGCCGCCCGCAGTCTCGGCTTCAGCCAGGCCGCGGTCAGCCAGCAGATCGCGGCCCTGGAGAAGGCACTCGACGTCACCCTCTTCGACCGTCCCGGGGGCCCGCGGGCCGTCCGGCTCACCCCTGCGGGGGGACTCGTGCTGCGCCACGTCGAAGCGGTGCTCGACCGGCTGGGCGCGGCCACCGCCGAACTGGCCGAGCTGCGGGCGGGCACGGGAGGTCGCCTGGTCGTCGGCACCTTCCAGTCGGTGGCGGTCCGCCTGCTCCCCGGCCTGGTGGCACGGCTCAAGGCCGAGAGCCCGGACCTCGACATCCGCCTCGAGCAGGTGGACGAGGGCGAGGCGGTCGTCCGCGGTCTGCGCGACGGCAGCCTCGACGTGGCCTTCGTCGAGGCCGAGGTCGACGACCCCGACATCGTCGCCGACCTCGTCCTGCGGGACGCCTTCGTCGTCGTGCTCCCGGCCGGCGACCCCACGACGGCGGATCTGGAGCCCGGCCGGCCCTACCCGCTGGAGCGCCTCGCCGACCGGCCGATGATCGGCCAGGGGCACTGCTCGGCGGTCCGCCAGCTCGAGGCGTCCCTCGGGATGATCGGCCTCGCGCCGCGGTACGTGTTCCGGACGATGGACAACGGCGCGATGCAGGCAATGATCAAGGCCGGCGTCGGCGTGGCCGTGACCCCGCTGCTCGCGGTCGAGGAGTCGGATCCCGGCGTGGAGGTCCGGCTCACGGACCCGCCGCTGCCGATGCGGGACGTGCTGGTGGCGCGGCGCACGGGGGTGCACGCCCTGGCCGCCGCCGACCGGTTCGCCGCGCTCGCCGTCGAGGCGGGCGGCGGCGCGGAGCTCGCGCCCGACACGATGCAGCGGCTGGCGCTCGCCGGCTGACAGGGCGGGCTGCCACTCCCGCCCCGGCATGTCTACCGTGTGGTCGTGAGCACACCGGCCTCCCCGACCGACCCGATCGCGACCCTCGTCGGACATGGCCTGCTGGACGACGTCGAGACCGACATCCAGCGCACCGTGCGCCGCTTCGCCGACGAGGCGCTGCGCCCGCACCTCGCCGAGTGGTACGAGGCCGGCGCCGTTCCGGCGCGCGACCTCGGTAAGCAGTTCGGGGCAATGGGGCTGCTCGGCATGCACCTCGACGGGTACGGCTGCGCCGGGACCAGCGCCGTCAGCTACGGAGCCGCCTGCCTGGAACTGGAGGCCGCGGATTCGGGGCTGCGGAGCTTCGTGTCCGTCCAGGGGTCGCTGTCCATGTACTCGATCCACCGCTGGGGGACGGAGGAGCAGAAGCAGCAATGGTTGCCTCGGCTCGCCGCGGGCGACGCGATCGGCTGCTTCGGTCTCACCGAGGCCGACCACGGCAGCGACCCCGCGGGCATGCGCACGGTGGCTCGCCGGGACGGGTTGGACTGGGTGCTCGACGGCTCCAAGATGTGGATCACCAACGCCCCGGTCGCTGACGTCGCGACCATCTGGGCGCAGACCGACGAGGGAATCCGCGGGTTCCTCGTCCCGACGGACACACCGGGCTTCACGGCCCCCGAGATCCCGCGGAAGATGTCACTGCGGGCGTCGGTCACCGGCGAGATCGTGCTGGACGGGGTCCGGCTGCCGGCCGACGCCGCCTTCCCGGAGGTCCGGGGCCTCAGGGGGCCGCTGTCCTGCCTCACCGAGGCGCGCTTCGGCATCGTGTGGGGGGCCGTCGGCGCCGCCCGTGACTGCCTGGAGACGGCGATCGCGTACTCGACCGCCCGTGAGCAGTTCGGCCGGCCGATCGCCGGGTTCCAGCTCACCCAGCAGAAGCTCGCCGACATGGCGCTCGAGGTCGCCAAGGGCTATCTGCTCGCGGTGCGCCTCGGCCGGCTCAAGGACGACGGCCTGGCCCGGCCCGAGATGGTGAGCGCCGCGAAGCTCAACAACGTGCGCGAGGCGCTCGAGGTGGCGCGCACGGCGCGCACGGTCCTCGGCGGCAGCGGCATCACCCTGGACTACCCGGTGATCCGCCACGCCATGAACCTCGAGTCCGTCCTCACCTACGAGGGCACCAGCGAGGTCCACAGCCTCGTCGTCGGGAAGGCGCTCACCGGCCTCGACGCCTTCCGCTGACCCGGGCGGCGGTCGCTCAGGACGGCACCTGCCACAGCCGGACCCCGAGCCGGGCGACCGCGATCGCGACCTGAGCGCCGTCGGGGAACCACGCGACGTCGACGACCTCGCCCCCGGCGTCGATGTCGGCCACCTCACGACCGTCGCCGGCGTCGACGACGACGACCGAGGAGCCGGCGGCGACGGCGACCCGCCTCCCCGCCGTGTCGATGCGGGCGCGGACGAGCCCGGCGACGGGCCGCGACCAGGCCGGCTGCGGTGAGGCCCAACGCCGCAGGTCCCCATCGGCCCGGAACCGGACCGCACTCGCGACCAGCGCGGCTGCGCTCCCTCTGTCCGTCACCAGGACGCCCCCGGGCGCCAGGCTGACGGTGATCGCCCCGGCCTCGCCCACGTACTCGCCGGTGTCGAGGCGCCACACCGCGCCCGCGGCCACGACGGCCCAGGGCAGCCGACCGGGGGCCCGGGCGGAAGCCGCGACGAGCCCATCGGCTGAGCAGGCGAGATCGGTCCAGACCGCCCCCTCGCGCCTGCGGAACGTCCGCACGATCTCGCCGCTGTCGGCGTCCCGGAGGGTCACCGCCCCGGGTTCGACACCCGTGCACACCACGGCGCGGGAATCCGGCGACCACGCGCACGCACGAGTCTGCCGCGGGATCCCGGCCGCGGCGGTCCGGAGGGTCGCCGGATACGTCAGACCTCGGAAGGACAGCGGCTCGACGACGGTCAGGTCGCCCCGCTCCGACAGGCACGCCAGTCGGCGGCCGTCCGGAGACGCCGCGATCGCCGCCACGGGTCGATCGGCGAACTGCTCGGACCGGACGACGTGCCCGGTGACGAGATCGGTGACCCGGGCGGCCCGGTGTCCGTCCACGTGGCACAGGTGGCGGCCGAACGGCGAGACGGCCAGGCGCTGGAACTCCGGGCCACCGGGGACCACGCCGCCGAGCGGACCGGTCGGCGGTGTGAGGGGGTGGGCCGGAACGCCGAGCGCCGGGTCGGCCGCCGCGACGCCCGCGACGTCCCACACCCGGAGGACGCCCCGCAGGTCCAGGCCGTCACGGATCAGCGCCGCCAGTCGGCTGCCGTCCGGGGCGAATGCGAGGCCGGTCACTCGGCCGTGTCCGGCCAGTTCCACGGCGGGTTCTCGGCTCCGGCTCCGGTGCAGGCGGATTCCCCCGGAGGCCATGGCCAGCACCCGGGCGTCCGGTGACCAGGCCGTCGCGCTGACCACGCGGTCGCCGGCGGCGACCGCGCCGATCCGGACACCGTCGCGGACTCGGCTGATCGTGGCGGCGTCGGGCCGCCACGCGACGGCCACCGGCTCGCCGTCGGCCCAAGTCACGGCCATCCCACCCTCCGGTACGAGGACCATCGCGGCCCCGGTGTCGAGCCGGTGGAGGCCGCTGCCGCGGGCCGCCGCCCACGCCAGCTGAGAGCCGGTGGGGTCGACGGCCAGCGCGGCGTCGTACCCGGCGACGACCGCGGTGCACCGCAGCGTCCGGGTCGCGACGTCCCAGATCGCGGCGTCGTGGTCCGAAGCGGAGACCAGCAGATCACCGCTCGGTGACCACGCCAGCTGTCGGACGCCGGCGTGCACCCGGGGCAGCTCGGCGACGACGACCCCGGTCGCCGGATCGTGCAACGCCACGATCCCGGTGTCCCGGCCGGCGGCGACGAGCTCCGCCGCGGGCGAGCAGGCCACGACCCCGACGCGGTGGCCGGACCACGTCCACCGGACGTCGCCGGAGAGGCCGACCGCCCGCAGCGTCGGAACGCCCCAGGCCGACAGGCCGACGACGACGCCCTCGGCGCCGGGGAGCCAGTCCACGGAGCTGATCTCAGCGCCGAGGGCGTGATCGAGGAGGAGGCGGCCGAGCCGCCCCTCGCCGGGGTCGCCGCCGCTCACGGCGGCAGTCTGGGCGGTCCGGACGAGTGCACGGGCGGAGTGGCCGAGTACCGGACCGGGTGTCTCACCTGCCTGGACGCCACCGTGCCGGGCGCCGCGGGCAGATCGACCACCGGGTTCAGCCCCAGCAGCGTGGCGAGGCGGACGGCCTCGGCGACGTCGTTGACGGGTCCGCACGGCACCCCCCGCGCCACCAGCCGTTCCACCCACTCCCCGACCGGGGCGGCGGCCAGCGCCCCGGCGAGCAGCGCGGCCAGCTCGTCGCGGTGCGCCACCCGCACCGGGTTGGTCGCGAACCGGGGGTTCGCCGCGAGGTCCGGGCGTCCGATCTCCTCGCACAGCGCGGCGAACTGCCGGTCGTTGCCGACGGCCAGGGCCAGCGTCCCGTCGGCGGCGGGCAGCGTCTCGTACGGGGCGATGGAGGGGTGCCGGTTGCCCATCGGCCCGGGGACCACCCCGGCGTCGAGGTAGCCCGACACCTGGTTGACCAGCGCCGACAGCAGCGACGTCAGCAGCTCCACCTCGATCCGCTGGCCCTGTCCGGTGGCGTCGCGGTGCCGCAGCGCGGCGAGGATGCCGGTCACCGCGTGCAGGCCGGTGATGACGTCGACGACGGCGACGCCGACCTTGGTCGGCCGGCCGGCGTCCGGTCCGGTCACGCTCATGAGGCCACCGACGGCCTGGACCAGCAGGTCGTAGCCCGGCATCGCCGCGCCGGGGCCGGCCCCGAACCCGGTGATCGAGCAGTAGACGAGCCGCGGGTTGAGCGCGGACACGGACTCCCAGCCCAGGCCCAGCCGTTCCAGGGACCCGGGACGGAAGTTCTCGACCAGCACGTCGGCCCGCCGCACCAGGTCGCGGGCGGCCACCAGGCCGGCCGGGCTCGCGAGGTCCCAGGCGACCGACCGCTTGCCGCGGTTGACGGACCGGAAATACGTGCTGACGCCGTCGGAGTACGGCGGACCCCACTCGCGCGTGTCGTCTCCATGGAGCGGTCGCTCGACCTTGACGACCTCGGCCCCGAGGTCGGCCAGCAGCATGGTGGCGTACGGCCCGGCCAGCACGCGGCTGAAGTCCGCGACGACGACTCCGGCGAGCGGGGGCCGGCCGGGCCCGGCGAGCCCGGCGGGCTCGGGCGACGACGGCGGGGGCGCCACGGCCAGGATGGTGCCAGGCCGCTGACGGGCCCGCGACGTAGCCTGCCCCCCGTGAACGGCGCGTCGACGGTCGCCCCCGCCGCGGTGGACGACGTCCCGGACCACGACGTCCAGGGGCTGCTGGCCATCGCCCCGTTCCGCCGGCTGTGGGCGGTGCTGGCCGCGTCGTCGTTCGGCGACTGGCTGGGGCTGCTCGCCACGACCACGCTGGCCGCCTGGCTCGCCGGCCTGCAGGAGGGCGCGAGCACCGAGGCGGGACTGGCGGTCGCGGCCGTGCTCGCGCTGCGGCTGGCCCCCGCGCTGCTGCTGGGGCCGTTCGCCGGGGTCGTCGCCGACCGGGTGGACCGGCGCGTCGTGCTGGTCGCCGGTGACGTGCTGCGCGGCCTGCTGTTCCTGTCGATCGTCGCGGTCGGCGAGCTGTGGTGGCTGCTGGTCGCCACCGTCCTCATCGAGGTCGTCGGCATCTTCTGGCTGCCGGCGAAGGACGCCATGGTGCCGACGCTGGTCCCCCGGCAGCGGCTCGAGGCGGCCAACCAGCTCGGGGTGGTCGCGACGTACGGCACGGCGCCGCTGGCGGCGCTGGTGTTCGCCGGCATCGGGGCCGCCGTCACGGCGACCCGTGGCGAGGCGGGGCGCCTGCTGGCGGTCGACATCGCGCTGGTGGTGAACGCCGTCACGTTCCTCGTCGCGGCCGCCGTCGTGGCGACCCTGCCGTCGCCGCCGCCCCGGGAGGCGACCGCCGGGCGGACGGTGTGGGGCGACGTCGTCGAGGGGTGGCGCTTCATCGCCGGCACGCCGCTGATCCGGGCCCTGGTCCTGGGCATGGTGGGGGCCTTCGCCGCGGCCGGGACCGTCATGGGCCTCGGGATCCTCTACGCCGACGCGCTGGGCGCGGGGCAGGCGGGGTACGGCGTGCTGTTCGGGGCGGCCTTCCTCGGGATGGCACTGGGCGTGTGGCAGGCCCCGCGGTCGTTCCGCGGCGCCGACCGGCGCCGGCTGTTCGGCACCGCCGTCGTGGTGGCCGGTGTCTTCCTGCTGGTGGCGGGCTTCAGCCCGCACATCGCGGTGTCGGCGGTGGCGGCCGTCGGCCTGGGGCTGGGCGCCGGGGCGGCCTGGGTCACCGGTCTCACCCTGCTGGGCGGCGAGGTCGACGACGCCGTCCGCGGCCGGACGTTCGCGTTCGTCCAGACCGCCATCCGGGTGGTGCTGCTGGTCGTGCTGGCGGCGGCGCCGGCCGCGGCGGCGCTGGTGGGCGAGCGGGTGGTGGGCGGTTTCACGTACTCCGGTCCGGGTGTCGTCCTCGCGGGGGCGGGGCTGCTGGCGATCGTCGTCGGGGTCCTCGCCCGGCTCGCTATGGACCGCGCCCGGCAGCCCCGGGCGCCGTCGGGCCGGGCCGCTCGCCCCGCCCCCGTCGCCCCCGCGCCGCGGGCGACGGGGGCGCGGCCCGGCGTCGTGCCCGGTGCGACCGCGGGGCCGCCGCCGGAGCGGGGCCCGGACGGCACGGGGTTCTTCATCGCGATCGAGGGTGGCGACGGGGTGGGCAAGTCCACCCAGGTGCAACTGCTCGTGGACTGGCTCATCGAGGAGATCGGCCACGAGGCGGTGATGACGCGCGAACCCGGCGGCTCGAACCTCGGGCGGGGCATCCGCGCCCTGCTCCTGACGTACGCTGACGGCTCGCCGGTGCCCCGCGCGGAGGCCCTGCTGTTCGCGGCCGACCGCGCCCAGCACGTCGACACGGTCGTCCGGCCCGCCCTGGCCCGGGGGGCGGTCGTCGTCACCGACCGCTACGTCGACTCGTCCCTGGCCTACCAGGGGGCGCGCGGCGAACTGGACGTCGCGGACGTCGCCTCGCTGTCGTGGTGGGCGACCGGTGGGCTGCGCCCGGACCTCACCGTCGTCCTCGACGTCGATCCGGCCGTCTCGGCGGCGCGCCTGGCCGACCGGCGCACCGTCACCGGCGCCGGCCGTGACCGGATGGAGATCGAGCCGCCCGAGTACCACGCCGCCGTGCGCCAGGCGTTCCGAGGGCTTGCGGCGGCCGAGCCCGACCGCTACGTCGTCGTCGACGGCGACCGGGCGAGCGTCGAGGTCGCCGACGACATCCAGCGCGCGGTGCGACCCCGCCTCCCGCTGTCCCGCCACCAGCGGGCCGTCATGACCTCGCGGCTGGCCGCCGACGCCGACGCCCGCGAGGCCCGCGAGGCCGCGGTGGTGGCCGAGGCGCAGATCTGGCTCAACCAGCTGGACGCCCGGCTGTGAGCGTCTGGGACGCGGTCGTCGGCCAGGACCGGGCCGTGGCCGTGCTCCGCCGGGCGGTGGCGCGACAGGGGGAGCCCGCCGGGTTGCCTCACGCCTGGCTCGTCACCGGTCCCCCGGGGTCCGGGCGGTCGGTGGCGGCGCGGGCGTTCGCCGCGGCGCTGCAGTGCCCGGACGGCGGGTGCGGCCGCTGCCCGCAGTGCCGCGAGACCCTCGCCGGTGCCCACCCCGACGTCACGTTGCTCGCGACCGACGAGATGCAGCTGCGCAAGGACACGGTCGTCGGGCTGATCCGGCGGGCCAGCGCCGCCCCGACGCGCGGGCGGCGCACCGTCGTGGTGGTCGAGGACGCCGACCGCCTCCAGGACGTCGGCGCGACGATGCTCCTCAAGGAGATCGAGGAGCCGCCGGCGCACACCGTGTGGGTGCTGTGCGCGCCGTCCCCCGAGGACCTGCTGCCGACCATCCGCAGCCGCTGCCGCCTGGTGACCCTCGGCATCCCGGCCCCCGAGGCGGTCGTCGCGTTCCTGGTCGGGCGGACGGGGGTCGCCCCCGCCGAGGCGGCGTGGGCGGCCGCCGCCAGCCAGGGGCACATCGGCGTCGCGCGGCGGCTGGCGGTCGACCACGACGCCCGCCGGCGCCGGCGTGAGGTGCTCCGGCTTCCCTCCTCGCTCACCGGGGTGCCGGACGCCGTCCAGGCGGCCTCGGACCTCCGGGACATCGCGACCGAGGACGCCGCCGCCGAGACCGAGCGGGCGCACGAGGCGGAGCAGGCCGACTGGCTGCACGCCATGGGAGTGGTCTCGGCGGACCAGCTGCCGCGTCAGCTGCGGACCCAGTGGAAGGACCTGCTGGCGTCCCAGAAGCGGCGGGCCCGCCGCAGCGTGACCGACGGCCTGGACCGGGCGCTGCTCGACCTCACGGGCCTGTACCGGGACGTGCTGGCCGTCCAGTTCGGCGCGGGCGTGCCGCTCGTCAATGCCGACCAGCGGAGCGAGGTCGAGGCGCTCGCGACCCGATCGGACCCGACGGCGGTGCTGCGGGCCGTCGACGCGATCGCGCGCACCCGGGCGCGGCTGGTCCAGAACGCGGCCCTGCCGCTGACGCTGGAGGCGCTGACGATCCGGATGATCCCGGCCTGACGGCGGGCGTGGCCTCCCGGCGGGGCCGGGCAGTATGGCCCGGTGACCGCTGCCCTCCCGAGCCGTCCGGTCCGGTCGTCCGCCGTCGCGACCCTGGCGGCGTTCCTCGTCGTCGGCGGGTGCACCGCGACCGGGGAGGAGCCGCCCGGCGGAGTGACGAGCGCCGTCGACCCGTCGTCGCCCGCCACGTCCGACAGCGGCGCCCCGGGCGCACCGCGGCCCACGACGACGGCCGGCTTCCGGTCCCAGACCGTCGAGTGGGGCCCGTGCGAGGACTTCGCGGCGCCGCCGGGGGCCACCTCGGACGGCTTCGAGTGCGGGTACGTGCTGGTCCCGTTGCGACACGACGACCCGGCCGGCGAGGTCGTGACCGTTGCGGTCAACCGCCGGCCGGCCCGCGACGGGGAGAGCCGCGGGGCGCTCGTCGTCAATCCCGGCGGCCCCGGCGGCTCGGGCGTCGACCACGCCTTCTACGACACCTTCACCGCGTCGGCGGCGGTCGTCGCCGAGTACGACCTCGTGGGCTTCGACCCCCGTGGCGTGGCGCGGTCGCAGGGCGTCGACTGCCTGGACGACCCGGAGGTGGACGAGTACCTGGCGGCGGACCGCACGCCGGACACGGCGGCCGAGGCGGCGGAGTACCGGGAGGTGCTGGCGGACCTCGCGGCGGGCTGCGCCGAGGAGGCGCCGTTGATCGAGCACATGGGCACCGAGGACGTGGCGCGCGACCTCGACATCCTGCGAGCCGTGCTCGGCGAGGACCGGCTGGACTTCCTGGGCCGGTCGTACGGGACCCTGCTGGGTGCGGTGTACGCGGAACTGTTCCCGGACCGGGTGGGCCGCATGGTCCTCGACGGCGGGGTGGACCCGCGGTCGGGGGTCACCGGGTCGCAGGCGGCCGTGGAGCAGATCGCCGGGTTCGAGGTGGCGCTGGAGTCGTTCGTCGAGGACTGCCTGGCGCGCAGCGGCTGCCCGCTGACGGGGACCACGGACCAGGGCGTGTCGCAGGTCGTGCGCTTCGTCGAGCGGCTGGACGCGGCGCCGCTGCCGACCGGCGACGACGAGCGGCCGCTCACCCAGGGCCTGGCGGTCTACGGCGTGTTCGCGCCGCTGTACCAGCGGGACGCCTGGTCGCTGCTGCGCGACGCGCTCGCCCAGGGGTTCGAGGGCGACGCGAGCACCCTGCTCGTCCTCGCCGACCTGTACAGCCAACGGGAGGAGGACGGGACGTTCCGGGGCAACGCTGTCGAGGCCCTGTCGGCGGTGAACTGCCTGGACCTCGACCCGGCGGCACCCGAGGAGGACCCGGCCGACACCCGGCGCGCTCTCGAGGCGGCCGCTCCCCAACTGGCCGGGCTGTTCGACACCCGCTTCGACCCGTGCGAGGACTGGCCGGCCCCACGGAAGGGGCTCCCCGAGATCGCTCCCGACGGGGCCCCGCGCATCCTCGTCGTCGGCACCACCCGGGACCCCGCGACCCCGTACGAGTGGTCGCAGCGGCTGTCCGAAGCGCTGCCGGGGTCGGTGCTGCTGACCTTCGACGGCGACGGGCACACCGCCTACCTGCAGACGGGTGCGGCGTGCATCGACGAGATCGTCGACGAGTTCCTGCTGGACGGCGGGATGCCGGCGCCGGGCACCGGGTGCGAGGCCGAGTACGAGTGAGACGGCGACGCCGCCGCCCCGTGGGGGCGGCGGCGTCGCGTCGGAGTCGGGTGGGGGCGGATGCTCCTATGGATCGTCAAGCGGTCTGGGCGTGTGGTTTCTTGATCGCTTCGGGTTGGAGGACGTGGTAGATCTCTCGGGCGATCAGGCGCTTGAGGCATCGGATGATCTCTTTCTTGGACAGG